>Ga0308160_10003817_pt1 | contig 16562 bp, 16 predicted proteins | sample PhyFR1_FD_201036 | JGI IMG/M metagenome (GOLD analysis project Ga0308160, IMG submission 201036) | Phyllosphere microbial communities from UC Gill Tract Community Farm, Albany, California, United States - DLSLF.R1 | ecosystem: Host-associated > Plants > Phyllosphere > Unclassified | place: USA...
ACGAAGCGGACTGCCTTGCCACCGAAGGTGCTGAGGCGCTGGTCGCGCACTTCTTCGACCCCGACGCCCCCAACCGCGCCCGCGGGTTGGCACCCGGTGACCTCGTGGCGCACCTGTTCCGCCGGAAAGTCAGGACCTGGCGCGAACGCACCTACCCCGCCTCCGTCCAGGAACGGCACGTCAGGTGTGTGGCGGACCGGCGGATGGAATACCGCCCCGGCGCCGATGGGATGGCATCGATTACCCTGATCCTGCCGGGGGACACCGCCTGCGCCATCTGGAACAAGACCACTGCGATCGCCCGCGGCCTCCAAGGCCCCGGCGAGACCCGCACCCTCACCCAGCTCCGCCCCGACACCGCCGCCAGACTCCTCCTCGGCACCCACACCGGGGCCGCTGCCACAGACCGGTCCAACGACGGCCAAAAACCCGGTGACGGGAGCGACCCGTTCGCGATTGATCTCAGCACGGTCCCCGCACTGAAGGCCGATGTCCTGGTGACCGTCCCGCTGTTCGCCCTGCTGGGCATCACTGATGAACCGGCAGATTTGGACGGGTACGGGCCCATCCCGGCGGCCATGGCACGGAAACTCGTCGCCGACGGGGCGACCTCGTTCTACCGGGTCCTCGTCGACCCCCGCGACGGTGCGCCCTTGGAGATCGGCCGGACCAGTTACCGGCTGACGGAGGCGATGAAACGCTGGATCAGGATGCGCGATGGACACTGCACCTTCCCCGGCTGCACCAACCCCAGCACAGACAACGACACCGACCACCTCACCGCCTGGCAGCACGACGGGACAACAGGAATCAGCAACCTGGCCCAACTCTGCCCGAAACATCACCGGCTGAAGCACAACAGCCGCTGGACCCCCACACCAGCAACCGGGACTGAACCACCCGGCTGGACCTCCCCCACCGGCCGCCACTACCCGGCCCAACACCCCCACCCACAACCACCACACTGGCCACCCGCACTCCTCGAACTCGAACAGGACAGGGCCCTGACAGGAGACGTCGTCGCGCCCGGAGACTCAGCATCGACCGGAGACCTTGCGCCGGGCGGCGACGTTGGCGCGGCCGAGGAATCTCTGGTGACCAGCGTGCCCGGCGCGATCGGACACACGGCACCGGACAGACACCTGACAACTGTCGGAGACCCTGCACCAGCCACAGATCTTGCATCAGCCGGAGCCGCTGGCACTGCGGGTAGGCCCAGCCCGACCGGAGCATCAGGCGCTCCGGCAAGCAACCAGCCGGACAACCTAAGCCCGCTCGAACAAGCACTCACGGCCTACCTCGCCGCCTGAATCCAGGAAGTCGCATGTGAAATCAGGGGTGTGTGACTCAGGCGCGCGTGAACTCGCGCGCGAACTCAGCAGCGCCTAAGAGCTCAAGGGGGCGTTGTCGATCAGCCGCACAGGACCCACCTTCGCAGCAATGAGCGCGAGGGCCTCGCCCCGGAACGGAGTCTCGCGGCAGTTTTCAGCCAGGGGCTCCAACGTGGCTGGGTCCACAACGTCGAAGTAGTCCAGCTTCACCAGCGGCTGCGACTCCACCATCGCGAGCGCAGACTCAAGGTCCAGCGGCTCATGGGCGTTGGCACGCGCCTCCAACAGCCGCAGTGCACGGGAAAGGACCAGTGCTGCATCGCGTTCGTCGTCGGACAGGAACCGGTTACGGCTGGACAGCGCCAGCCCCTCGGCAGAACGGACGGTGGGGACGCCCACTATGTCGACGGGGAAGTTGAGGTCGGCCACCATGCGCCTTACCAGGGCCAGCTGCTGGGCGTCCTTCTGGCCAAAGTAGGCGCGGTAGGCGGGCAGCCCCGTCCCCACAGATGAAGATCCGGGAGCTTTGAGCCCTTCTGATGCAGACCGGGCGGAGCCAAACCCTGCAGACGCAGAACCGGCAGAACCTGTCGAAGCCCCTCCGGCACGGCCGGCCGCCGGGATGCCATAGTGCAGCAGCTTGGCAACAACCGTAAGCGCACCGTCGAAATGGCCTGGGCGGGATGCGCCCTCCCACTTCTCCCCCAGCCGTCCCGACGTGATCCGCACCAGCGGCTCGCCACCCGGGTAGACCTCTTCGACAGACGGTGCGAACGCGATATCGACGCCCTGGGCGTCGAGCAGTGCAAGGTCGGCGTCCAGGGTCCTCGGGTACCGGTCAAGGTCCACGGCATCACCGAACTGCAGCGGGTTCACGAAGATGCTGGCAACCACCACGTCGTTCTGTTCGACGGCGGTCCTCGCCAGGGCAGCGTGCCCCTCATGGAGCGCGCCCATGGTGGGGACCAAGCCCTGCGATGCACCATGCTTCTCCGACAGCAGCCGTGCACTCTCGGCGTGCAGCCCGGCCACGGTGGTGACAAGTTTGATGGCCACGGTCAGTCCTCCTTGGATCCGAGGGCCTGGTTCAGCCCGTCAAGCTGGTCGGCCTTCAGTAGCCCGCGCGCTTCGGCCCGCCGGGCGGTGGCGCGTGCCATGGCAAGGTACGCCGCGAGGACATCCCCATGCCCGCCGCCGTCGTACTCCCGCAGGGCCTGTGCATGTGCCTCCACCGTGCCCACATCACCCCGGGCGACCGGACCGGTGAGTGCAGACTCTCCGGACGCCAGCGCGTTTTCAAGGGTTGCCCGCAACAGGGGGCCGAGCATGCGTTCGGGCTGCTCCACCCCCACCTCGCGCAGCAACTGGGACGACTGCGCCACCAGGGTGACCAGGTGGTTCGATCCGTGCGCCAGGGCAGCGTGGTACAGCGTCCGGTCGGCCTCTGCGATGGCAACCGGTTCGGCGCCCATCTCCACCACCAGCGCCTGCGCAATGGGAAGCATGGCGGCATCGGCCGTGACGCCAAACGTGCAGTCAAGCAGGCGCGTCAGGTCCAGGCTCATTCCGGTGAAGGTCATGGCCGGGTGCAGTGCCAGCGGAACGGCTCCGGCAGCGCGCACAGGATGAAGTACGCCAACCCCAAACCGGCCTGACGTGTGGGCCACCAGCTGACCCGGCTGCCAGGCGCCGAGCTTCGCCAGCCCGTCCACCAGGCCGGGGAGCGCGTCGTCGGGCACGGCGAGGAGTACCAGTTCGGCGCGCTCCACGACGTCCTGCACTTCCAGGACGGGAACGCCGGGCAGCAGGATTTCGGCCCGTTCACGGCTGGCCTCCGAGACTGCGGAAACACCCACGACGGCGTGCTCGGCGGCGCGCAGGGCAGCACCAAGGACGGCGCCCACCTTGCCCGCTCCAATGATTCCGACGCCGAGGCGTCCGGGCTTAGCCATGCTGGGGGCCTTCCTGTTGCTGGTGGGCTTCATTTCCGAGCGGCCAGGTTTCAGCTGCCTGGGAGTCAGGTTCAGCCCCCGGAGGTGCCACCTGGCGGAGCCATTGTTCCGTGGTTTGCCGTTTCCGTGCCAGCCGGGCACGGGCCGACTGCTCATCGAAAAGCGCCCGCGCCTCGTCCAGCCCGGCCTGCATCAGGCGCGGAACCACCGGACCGGCGGTGGTGTGCAGGACCAGGTCGGCCACCCGGAACCGCCGGGCCAGCGGGCCTTGGTGCAGCGCCATGGACTGGGTCCGCTGGTGCGGGACGAGCACCAGGTTCCGCCACCAACGCCCTGAACGGATGAGCAAAGCAGTATCCGTGGCGGCGAAGCCGTTACGCCGCCACCCCAGCGGGGCCAGCAGCCGGGCGCGGCGCGGGGTGGTGACGAAGCCGCCGTCGGAATCCAACCCCGTGAGCCCCGCTCCGAAAACCTCGGCAGGGCGGGATGTACCGGGATCGGGCAGGACCAATGCGAGCATGTTCATGGCATCGTCCAGCTTGCCGACGGGCAGCAGGGTGGTCCGGGATGACGCTTCCCCCGCGTTGTCCAACAGCCCGTAGCCAGCCACGTTGACCTGCATCCTGTACCAGCCGAACGGCCGCCACAGCGGCGGCTGGCTGATCTTCAACGCCTGGATCCGCCCCGGCGGCAGCGTCTGCGCCTGGGTATCCAGCAATCCGTAACGGAGCCGGATGCCGTCCGGCGAGATGGCGGCCGTGAAGTTGTATCCCTTGTTAAACAGATTCCAGTAGCTCGCCGCGAGGCCGAGCGCCGCGGGAATCAGGTAGAAGTAGAACGCCCTGTTGTCCGTGACGGCCGAGAGCACCACCGATGCCACACCGCCCACCACCACGAACAGGCTCTGCTCGCTCAGCAGCAGTGAACCGATAAGGCGCGACGGCGGCACGGACAGTACCGGATACTCCGGTGCCTCGGGTGCGGGGGCGCCGGGGTTTTCGGCATCGTCGTCGATACCGGCGGCGCGTGCCAGGATGGTGGCCCGCAGCTGCTGGGCGTCGTCGATCTTCAGGTAGGCCAGCCGCACTGCCGATTCCCCTGCGTCAGCCACCTCGAACTTGAGTTCGGCCAGCCCGAAGATACGCGCCAGTAAAGGCTGGACGATGTCGATGGCCTGCACCCGGTCCAGCCGGGCCTGGCGCTGCTGCCGGAACAGGAAGCCTGTGTTGACGCGAACGTAACCGCCGGACACCTGGTACTTGGTGAAGTACCAGGTGAGGACAAAGCTGAGGACCGCCACCAGCAGGACGGCGCCGCCGCCGGCCACCAACCAGGGAACCCGGCCGGCGAATCCGTCTTCGAACATGGGCCGGCCCTGCAGGGTCCGTTCAAAGATGTCGCGGCCAAAGAAGAAGCCGATGGCGGCCAGCGCCACCCAGCCGCGTACAAAGGGTGACGCCGGATGGACACGCAACCAGCCGTCGTCGGGCGTTGCGACCCCGGGCCCCGCCCTGTCCGCAGCGGCAGTTGATGCAGCGGGGACTGAGCCGGCGGGCGCTGGGCCAGCGGACGCCAAGCCATCTTCCTGCATCCCGTGACGGGGGAACCGCCCGTCAGCGGTCACAGTCCTGCCAGCCTGGCCTCGCCGCGGGCCGCAAGCTGCTCACGGAGCCGAGCTCCCTCTGCCTCCGGCAGCCCGGGGATGTGCGCGTTGGTGCCGGGCGATGCGGTGTGCAGCTTGACCGTGCACAGGCCGAGGCTGCGCTCCACGGGGCCCACGGCGACGTCCACGTACTGCATCCGGCCGTAGGGCACGGCCATGGTCCGCTGGAAGAAGATGCCGCTGCGGACCAGGAGGTCGTCGTCGCGCTCGGCGTAGCCGATGGCCCTGACCTGGCGCGGGATGAGCACCAGCCGCCACAGGGCCACCACGAGTGTCACGGCCGGAACAGTGATGGCCAGCCACAGCGGCGGCCACCGCCACCACTCGAGCAGGACAAACACGAGCGGAAGGCTGAGGATTACGACGGCGGCCAGGTTGCCGAGTGCCCACTGCACCAGCCGCACTGTCACGAACTTCGGTGACACCCGGTGCCAGTCGATGCCGGGCGGGTCAATCGCCTCGGTACGCATATTCGCCTTCCCCGGTGGCTTCTCCCCGTGTTGCGCGGCCCGGCTTGCCGTCCACGCCCTTCGTATCGCCGTCCTCCGGCGGAATCTTGCAGAACCGCTCCACCACCAGGCCAACGATGATCATCACCAGGCCGCCGCCGGCCATGCCGAGCGCCAGCCAGGCGATGTCCTGGTGGCTGCGGAAACTCCAGATCCGCAGCTGGTCCAGGAAGATCCCCACATGCCAGCCGAGCAGCACCGTTCCGGCGTAGGCACAGGCCTGGGCCAGGATGAGCGTGCGGGCGGCGAGCAGCGGATCCAGTGCTGTCTTTTTTGCGGTGCTGTTGGGCTTGATGCTGTTCCGCCAGCGCAGGATGCGGATTCCCAGGACCAGGGTGATGGCCACGATCACGCCCATGGTGGCCAGCGCGGTGGCCGGCAGCACCGGAGTGGCCATGCCGTAGCGGCTGGTAATCACCGTTCCGGCCCAGCCGGCCACGGTCAGGATGACGCCGATCAGCAGCAGCCGCAGCGGGTTGATGGGCTTCAACGCTCCGTCACCGCCCCGGCGGTCGGCATCCCGTCAAAATCGCCGAAACCATCGAACGGGGCAAGGTCCCCGTAGTCCTCCGCCCGGGCCGCGAGGGCACTGATGCGCTCCCCCTCCAGGGTGGCCGCCGGGTCGATCAGGGACCACGGGTACAGCACGAAAGCCCGGACGGCGGCGCGCGGGTGCGGCAGCGTCAGCACGGGGTCGTCACTCTGCACGTCGCCGTAGGTGATGATGTCGACGTCGAGCGTCCGCGGCCCCCAGCGCACCTCGCGGACCCGGTGGTGCTTGTTCTCCACCGCCTGGCAATGCTCCAGCAGCTCGTGGGGAGTCAGGCTGGTTTCAACGGTGAGGACCATGTTCAGGAAGTCTGGTTGCCCCGCCGGGCCGCCCACGGCTTTGGTCTGGATGATCGGGGACACCGCAAGGAGGCGCACCTCCGGCGGGTCGACAAGGTCGGCTACCGCGCTGGACAGGGTGTCGTTCCGTTCGCCGAGGTTGCTCCCCAGGGCCAGGACCGCTTTGGCGTAGACCGCGTTCACGGGTTGTCCCCGGAAGCCGGTTCCGCCGGGTGGCCGGAAGTAACGGCGGGCCGTTCACGGTGAACGGACACTGCCACGTCCCCGAAGGGCACCTCGATGGGCGCCTGGGGTTTGTGCACGGTGATGTCCACGGCCTGGAGGCCGAACTCGGACAGCAGGCCGTCGGCGATCCGGACCGCCAGCGCCTCGATGAGGTTCAGCGGCTCGCCGGAGATCCATTCGGTAATACGCTGCGCCACCTCGCCGTAGTGGGCGGTGTCGCTGACGTCGTCGGACTCCGCGGCGGCAGCGAAGTCGAGATACAGGACGGCGTCCACAACAAAAGGCTGGCCCTCGCGGCGCTCAAAATCAAACACACCATGATGGCCGACGGCCGTCACACCGGTCAGCGTAATCCTGTCCATGGGTCCCCCGGCGCTTACGGTGCTTTGGGTACTGCCGCCATGCGCGCGGCGACCTTAACGGCGTCAAGGCTGGATCCGACGTCGTGCACCCGGACGGCCCAGGCGCCGCGTGAGGCGGTGATGGCTGTGATGGCTGCCGTGGCTCCGTCCCGCTCTTCCGGGGCTGCGGATTTGCCGGCAACCGTCAGGAGGGTGCCAAGGAACCGTTTGCGGGATGCGGCCACCAGGACGCGGTGGCCCAGGGCCTCCAGCTGCTCCAGGTTCTGCAGCAGCTCCCAGTTCTGGGCGTCGTTCTTCGCAAAGCCCAGGCCGGGGTCGACGATGATCTGCTCAGCGCTGACGCCGGCGGCATACAGTTTGTCCCGCACCCCGGCCAGTTCTGCCACCACTTCGCCGGCTACGTCCGTGTACTCCGCGAGGGAGTTCATGGTGCGGGCATCGCCGCGGCGGTGGGTGAGGATGTACGGCGCCTTGGACGAGGCCACGAGTTCAGCCATTTCGGGTTCGATGGTCAGCCCGGAGACGTCGTTGATGATGGCGGCGCCGGCCTTCAGCGCGGCGGCTGCGGTGGCCGCGTGCGTGGTGTCGATGCTGACCAGGGCGCCAGCCTTGACCAGCGCTTCGATGACGGGGAGGACCCGCCTCTGCTCCTCGTCCGGGGAGACGTCCTCAGCGCCGGGGCGGGTCGATTCCCCGCCGACGTCGATGATGTCCGCGCCGGCATAAAACATGCGCAGGCCCGCGGCGATGGCGGTGTCCGCCGTGGCGTGCTTGCCGCCGTCGCTGAACGAGTCAGGGGTGACATTGAGGATGCCCATAACCAGGGTGCGGTCTGTGGGCAGGTCCTCGAAGCGCGCGGCCGGGCGCGGTTTGCGCAGGATGGGCAGCGGGGAGGTTGCGGGCCCGGTTCCCGGGGCTGCAGCTAGTGAGTCCATGGTCTTGTGTGGTTACCTTCCGAGGATGAGGCTCATGGCCTCGGCACGGGTGGCCGGGTCATGAAGCTGCCCGCGGACCGCACTGGTGACGGTCTTTGCTCCGGGCTTGCGGATACCGCGCATTGACATGCACATGTGCTCGCATTCGACAACGACGATGGCGCCACGCGGCTTGAGGTGGCGGACCAGCGCTTCGACGATCTCCGTGGTGAGCCGCTCCTGAACCTGGGGGCGGCGGGCGTAGATGTCCACGAGCCGGGCCAGCTTGCTCAGCCCGGTGACCTTCCCGTCATGTGAGGGAATGTAGCCGACGTGGGCCACACCGTGGAACGGCACCAGGTGGTGCTCGCAGGTGGAGTAGAAGGGGATGTCCTTCACCAGGACCAGTTCTTCGTGGTCCAGCTCAAACGTGGTGGAGAGGACGTCTGCGGGGTCGTGGTGCAGTCCCGCAAATACCTCGGCGTACGCCTTCGCCACCCGTTTGGGAGTGTCGATAAGGCCGCCACGGTCCGGGTCCTCGCCGATGGCCAGGAGGATTTCGCGGACAGCCGCTTCAATCCTTGGCCGGTCCACCTTGTGGTGCGGGGCATGGGTGGAACCGTCCTCCACCGGGTAGGCGGAGGCGGAAACGGCGTCGTCGTCGAAGGAAGTCACAGGGAAAGCTTAGCCGCGAAGGGTGTCCGGCCCCGATTCGGGGACGCCTCCCTGGAACGGTGCGTCTTCCGGAACGCCCTGCGGATGCGGCGGCTGGGCGTCCAGCGGCTCGTCCAGGCGGGCCTGCTTGGCTTCCTCCTGGGCTTCGCGTTCGGCCCGCTCCTGGCGGGACTCCACGGGACCGGCCGTCTGGACGGGACGGGATTCCTTCGAAAGCCATACCTCACGGAAATCGCGCTTGCGGATGTCCCGGAAGATGTCGGCGATCTCGGCCTGGTTAAGGGTTTCCCGCTCCAGCAGCTCCAAGGCAAGGCGGTCAAGGACATCACGGTTCTCAGTGAGGATGGCGTAGGCCTCGTCATGGGCCTGGTCGATCAGTCGGCGCACTTCCTCGTCCACCACGTAGGCGATCTGGTCGGAGTAGTTGCGCTCGTGCCCGGCGTCGCGGCCCAGGAACGGCTCGCCGCCGCCCTGGCCCAGGCGCACAGCGCCCACGCGTTCGCTCATGCCGTATTCGGTGACCATCTTGCGGGCGGTCCCGGTGGCCTTCTCAATGTCGTTCGAGGCGCCGGTGGACGGATCGTGGAACACGATTTCCTCGGCCACGCGGCCGCCCATGGCGTACGCCATCTGGTCCAGGAGCTCGTTGCGGGTGACGGAGTACTTGTCGTTGTCCGGCACCACCATGGTGTAGCCCAGGGCACGGCCACGGGGAAGGATGGTGATCTTGGTGACCGGGGCCGAGTTCCGCAGGGCGGCCGCCACCAGGGCGTGGCCGCCTTCGTGGTAGGCGGTGATCTTGCGTTCGTGTTCCTTCATGACCCGGCTGCGCTTCTGCGGGCCTGCCATCACGCGGTCGATTGCCTCGTCCAGGGCGCGGTCGTCAATGAGGTTGGCATTGGAACGCGCGGTCAGCAGGGCGGCCTCGTTAAGCACGTTGGCCAGGTCCGCGCCGGTGTAGCCGGGGGTCTTCTTGGCAACGGCCTTGAGGTCGACGCCGGGAGCCATCGGCTTGCCCTTGGCGTGCACCTGCAGGATCTGGTCACGGCCGATCATGTCCGGCGCCTCGACGCCGATCTGCCGGTCGAAACGGCCCGGCCGCAGCAGTGCGGGGTCCAGGACGTCAGGGCGGTTGGTGGCGGCGATGAGGATGACGTTGGTCTTGACGTCGAAGCCGTCCATCTCCACCAGCAGCTGGTTGAGGGTCTGCTCGCGTTCGTCGTTGCCGCCGCCGATACCGGCACCCCGGTGGCGGCCGACGGCGTCGATTTCGTCCACGAAAATGATCGCCGGGGAGTTGGCCTTGGCCTGTTCGAAGAGGTCGCGGACGCGGGACGCACCGACACCAACGAACATTTCCACGAAGTCCGAGCCGGAGATCGAGAAGAAGGGGACGCCTGCTTCACCGGCAACGGCGCGGGCCAGCAGGGTCTTACCGGTACCGGGAGGGCCGTACAGCAGCACGCCCTTGGGGATCTTGGCGCCGACAGCCTGGAATTTGGCCGGTTCCTGCAGGAATTCCTTGATCTCCTGGAGCTCTTCGACGGCTTCATCGGAACCGGCGACGTCCGCGAAGGTCACCTGCGGCATGTCCTTGCTGACCATCTTGGCCTTGGACTTGCCGAACTGCATGATCTTGGAGCCGCCGCCCTGCATGCGGGTCATGAGGAACCAGAAGAGGGCGCCCAGCAGGATGACCGGAATGAGGAGGGACAGCAGGCCGGAGAACCAGTTGCTCTCGATGGGCTGGTCCGTGTAGCCCTGCGCCGGCTTGGAATCGGTGACAGCCTTGACCACGTCCGTGGCGCGGGCATCGACGAAGAAGAACTGGACGCTCTTGCCCTTGTTCTGGCCGTCCACCTCCAGGTCATCCTTCAGCGTGAGGTCAACGCGGTTCTCACCGTCGAAGATCTTGGCCTGCTCCACGTTGCTGCCGGCAAGCAGTTCCAGGCCCTTATCGGTGTCGATCCGCGACGCACCGCCGGGGGCCAGCGTTGCAAAGGCCACCAGGAGCAGACCGACAACAACGACGATCCAGATGCCCGGGCCCTTGAAGAAATTCTTAGCTTTCATCTGTTCGGGGGCTGGCCCCGTCCCTTCCGGTAGTGCTGCACGGCGTCTAATTCGCGCGCGTGATGGTGCTGCGTCAGCTTCTAGCTATACACCGTCCGGAGTACATCACGCATGATGAAAAGCAAAAGTTCCCTGTGGGCGTAGCGGACATCGTTGCAGGCAGGCTAGGGGTTCCGGGGTGCGGCGACGGACGCTCGGGTGACCAGCGGACACTCCAGCACAGTGGTCCCCACGGAAGCCGAAGAACCGTCCCCTGCCCCTTCGAGCGCATCAATGAGGTGGTTGGCGGCCCAGGCACCCATTCCGTAGTGGGGCAGCGCCACGGTGGTTAGCCCTGGAAAGAGGCTGCCGGCCACCAGTTCCTGATCGTCGAACCCGACGACCGAGAGGTCTCCTGGGATGCTGAGACCCAGTTCCGCGGCTGCCCGGTAGGCTCCCATGGCCATCTGGTCGTTGTAGCAGAACAGGCCCGACGGCGGGTGTTCGCTCCGCAGGATCCTCGCCGCTGCCTCGTACCCGCCCGCAGCGTCCGACGACGACGCCTCCACGGGCGCCAGGCCGCCGTCGAGCCCTGCCGCGGTGAGCGTGTCGCGGAAGCCGCGGAGCCGCTCCGAGGTGGATGGCACCTCCTGGACGTTGTTGATGAAGCCGATGCGGGTGTGCCCGGCGTCCAGCAGTGCGTGGACGGCGGTGCGGGCGCCGCCGTATTCGTCCGGGACAACGGAGGGAAAGCGACCGTCAGCGGTAACGGCATCCACCAGGACGGTGGGCACCTTGCCGAGGTTGGCCGGCGCGTCCAGGACCCGGTGGTACATGGTGGCGTAGAGGATCCCGTCCACCTGGCGTTCCAGCACGGCCTCCACATCGCCTTCCCGCGATGCGGGCCCGGCGGTGGCGGCGGTGTTGATGAGCATGAGGGTGTAGCCGCGGGCGCGGGCAGCGTCATCGGCGCCCAGGATGATCCGGCCGGCATGCGGCGTGGTGGCCACATCCTCGCTGACCAGCCCCAGCACGCCGGTGCGGCGGTTGCGGAGCGCCTGCGCCACCCGGTTGGGTTCGTAGCCCAGCTGCTCCGCGGCGGCCTTCACCTTTTTGCGGGTTTCGGGGCTGATCCGCGCATACGTGACGTCATTCAGGACGTGCGACACCGTGGTTGCCGACACCCCTGCGGCCACCGCGACATCCTTGATGCCAATATTCGACCTTGCCAACGTCAGACGTGCTGGTCCAGGCAGACGGGGTTGCCGAGCTTCCGGTAGAACTCCGTGGAAGCTGCGAGGTCCTGCACGGCGAGGCCTACCGAGAAACCGCCGGGCTGCATGGCGGCCTACTCGTAGACGTGCGGGGCCAGGGTGCCCACGAAGTCCAGGTTGCGGTACTTCTCCGCGTAGTCCAGGCCGTATCCCACCACGAACTCGTTGGGGATGTCGTAGCCCACGTACTTGACGTCGATCTGGACCTTGGCGGCGGTGGGCTTGCGGAATGCGGTGCAGATTTCCACCGACGCGGTGCCGCGGGATTCCAGGTTGGTCTTCAGCCAGGACAGGGTGAGGCCGGAATCGATGATGTCCTCGACGATCAGCACGTCCTTGCCCATGAGGTCGGTGTCCAGGTCCTTGAGGATGCGCACCACGCCGGAGGACTGGGTGCCGGAGCCGTAGGAGGACACAGCCATCCAGTCCATCGAGACGTGGCTGTGCAGTGCACGGGCCAGGTCCGCCATGACCATAACCGCGCCCTTGAGCACGCCCACGATAAGCAGTTCGCGGCCTTCGTAGTCCTTGTCGATCTGGGCAGCGAGTTCGGTGATGCGCTGCTGGATCTGTTCCTTGGTGTAGAGAACGTGCTTGAGGTCTGCCTGGACGTCGTTTGAATCCACCAATGGCTCCTGTGTAGATGCGGGGTGCGACTAATGTTTGGCCGGTTTTTGCGGCCGGAGTACTAGCTTCCCACAGCGCGCGGGTTCGCGGGGACCGGTCCCCGCTCGGTCTGCGGTGCCGGGACCTTCGAGTTCGGCCAGCGACAACCGGTAGACGGCCACCCCGCCGGGCAGCTGCACCGGGCCCGCCGAGCCCTGCCGCCGCAGCAGCGCTTCCGCCGCCACAAGGCGCCGATAGCTGGGCTGTTGGCCGCCGACGTCGGCCGCGGCCTTGGCGATCACGCGGAACCGGATGGCGGGGGCAAGAGCCCGCAGGGCGTCCTCAGGAAGGCTTGCTTCGGCACCGTTCCACTCCACAAGGGACGCGTAGGTGCTTTCCGCCACATCCTCAAGGTAGTCGGCGTCCAGTTGCAGGATGGAGGCGGTGCGCGCCAGGGATTCCGCGACGCCGGGGCCCAGCTTCTCCTCCAGGTGCGGAAGGACTTCCACCCGGGTCCGGGAACGGGCGAACGCAGGGTCCGTGTTGGTGGGATCGTGCCAGGGGTCCAACTCCTCCACCTCGCAGATCTCCTCCGTGTCGGCCCGGCGGAGCCCCAGGAACGGGCGGAGCAGCACGGCGGCTCCGGCCCCCGCTCGGGTAGGCCGCATGCCGGCGAGTGAACGGGTCCCGGAGCCGCGGGCCAGGCCCAGCAGCACCTGCTCGGCCTGGTCATCCAGGGTGTGCCCCAGCAGGATGGCGCCGGCACCCTGGTGCGCCGCTGCCGCTTCGAGCGCCGCGTGCCGGGCCTCGCGGGCGGCGGCCTCGGGGCCCATGCCGGTGCCCGCCACTGTGACGGTGTGGACTTCCACCGGGGCGAGGCCCAGCTCCCGAAGGGCACCGGCGGTGTCAGCTGCGACGCGGCCGGAGCCTTCCTGCAGCTGGTGGTCCACCACCACGGCGCCGACCGTGACGGGGTGGCCGTCAATGCTGCCGCGGCGTGCAAAGTAGGCGGCGACGGCGGCCAGCGCCATCGAGTCCGGCCCGCCGCTGCAGGCCACCAGGATGTGCGCCGGATAGCCGGCCTGCGCCAGGGCGTCGCCCAGCATTTTGCGGGCAGTGCCGACGACGGGCGCCAACCGGCCGGGCCGGCGTCGCCCGCTGCGCTGTGGCGCGGAATCCTGCTGGGCAGGCTCGGAGAGCTGGGGCCCGGAAGGCTGCTGTTCGGAACGAGTGGGGGGAACGTCAGGCAATTACAGGCCCATCCGCTCAAGCCACAGCTTGGCGTCGTGGATCTCGGGCTCGGTGGGCAGGTGGTCGGCCGACTCCCAGACCCGGTTGAAGCCCTCCATGCCGGCCACGCCAACCACTGCGCGGACAAAGCGGGCGCCGTCGGAGTACTGCCGCATCTTGGCGTCCAGGCCCAGCAGGCTGCGGATGAACTTCTCCACTACGCCACGGTCCTTGCCGCGGTCGTTGAACCGCTGCCGGATGGTCTTGACGGAGGGAACAATGCTGGCGTCCACGGCGTCCATCACCACGTTGGCGTGGCCTTCGAGCAGGCTCATCACGGCCGTGAGGTGCGAGATGGCGGCTTTCTCCTCCGGGTCCTGCAGCAGGTCCAGGATGGCGCCGCGGCCCGGCGTGTTTCCAGTGGCCGAACGGTCCTTCAGTGAACGCGCCGCCGCCGAGGCCCGGTCCATCAGCGAATCGACATTGCCCAGCAGGTGTCCGCTGAGGTTGTCGATCTGGTCCAGCATGTGGTGGCGCAGCCATGGTGCGGCGGCGAACTGGACCCTGTGGGTCTGTTCGTGCAGGCAGACCCACAGCCGGAAGTCCTCGGGCGCGACGTTGAGTTCGCGCTCCACGGAGACGATGTTGGGGGCCACCAGCAGGAGCCGTCCGGCGGCCGGGGCGGAAGAGTTTTCGGCCAGCGCCGCGAACGGATCGTACTGGCCCAGGACCTTGCTGGACAGGAACGCCAGGACGGCGCCCAGCTGGCTGCCGGTGATGGCGCCGCTGACGCTGGCCGCGGAAGGGCTCAGTGACCCGCGCCGGCTGTCCAGCATCTTCTGCATGGCCGGCTTCAGCATCACGGCGAAGGACTGCGTGTTTGCCTTGGCCCACGATGCCCTGTCCACCACCAGCACCGAGGAATCCCGGAGGTCCCGGGCAGCTTCCAGCCCCGTGATCTCGTGGACGTGCGGAACGGACGCGTCGGCGAGCCGGCGGAGGCTGTCCACGGCTTCGTTGATGTCCGCCGGCTTCAGGTCCGGTCCGGCGGGAGCCAGCCGTGCCGCCGTGGAGGCCGCCAGGTCCCAGTTGATCAGGGAAGCGGCATCAGCGGATGAGATGGGGGCGGACTGGGCTGCAGTGGACTCCATAGGTCCCATCAGAACACAGCGGGCCGGGGATCGTCCTTAAGTTCGCTCACCGGCGAAGCGAGGGCACCGCTTGGCGGGCACTCTCACAGCCGGAGCACAGGAGGGCGAAAGGCCTGGCCTAAGCTGCGGCGGCATCGTGGTGGCTACACCGCAGAAGCGGCCCTACCGCGTTTCAGGAACCAACAGGAGCGGCCCGGGCCAGCACCGTTCGTGCGGGCCACGGCCGCCCAATTCCTTCAGGAGGACACCATGATCCCGTACCGTCCCATCGCTCCCCTGACCGCCGGCCCGAAGAAGGGCTGGAAGGCCGTGGTTGCCGCCGTCCTGGTCGCAGCACTCCTGGGGACCGCCGCCCCCATGGCGGTGGCCGCGGAACCGGTCACCGCGGCCGGCGCTGCATACGGGGTGGCAGATTCCAGGGAAGCGCGATGACCTACCGGCAGCCGCACCCTGCGAGCGCCGTCGCCGCCCGGTCCAGGGCCACCTTGTTTCCCGCGGCGCCGGGCGTCAGATCGTTACCGATGAAGGAGAACACCAGGAGCCGGCCGTCCGCGTCAACCACGTAGCCGCTGAGCGCCAGGACGGTGTTGAGCGTTCCGGTCTTGGCCCGGACCAGCCCCGCCCCCTGGACGGTGGACTCGTCGCCGTACCGGGAATCAAGGGTGCCGGTGAGGCCGGCCACCGGGAAGCCGTCCAGTGCGGCCCGGAGCCTGGCGTCGGCGCCGGTGGTGATGGCACGGACCACTTCCGCGAACTGGCCGGCCGAGACCTGGTTGCCCATGGCCAGGCCGCACACGTCCACCAGCGCCAGGGGGCCGGCCGCAATCCCCGCCTGGGCCAGCTGGCTGCTGACAGCCGCCGTGGCGCCGTCGTTGCTGCCCGGACCGCCGTCCGCAATGGACGCCATCCGGCCCATGACCTCGGCCAGGTAGTTGTCTGATTCCTGCAGCAGCAGGTCCACCTGGCTGGCCACCGTGGCTGACTGCACCTCGGCCAGGACGCGGGGCCGTTCGGTTCCGGCAGCCGGGGCAGTCGAGCCCGCTCCCGGCGAGCGGTCGACGCCGGCCGCCACGGTCAGTCCCGCGGCGGCACCTGCGGCGCGGAGCCGGGCCGCGAATTCCTCCGCGGCGGACTGCGCGGCATCCTGCGGGCGTGGCCCTGTGGTCACGGTGGGGTCGTAGCGGGCAGAGTTCATGGCCAGCGGATACACCGGCGCCACTTCGCCGGCCGCGACGTCGCCCTCCTGCCAGGCCGGGTTCAGCGCCGGCCCGGTAAACAGGGAATCGTCCAGCAGGACCTTGATCTCCCCCGATGCACCATTGGCCTGCAGGGATGCCACTGCCTGGGCGGCGAGGGTGGTGAGGCCGGCGCGGCCCATCACCTCGCCCGGCTCCGATTCACCGGGTCCGAGCAGGACATCGCCGCCGCCCACCAGCACCACCTGGTTGGCGGCCGGCCCCTTCACCACCCGTGTGGCGAACGTATGGTCCGGGCCCAGTGCGCGCAGGGCAGCGACGGAGGTCAGCAGCTTCATGTTCGACGCCGGGACCCGGCTGTCCGCGCTGCCCCGGTCGAAGAGGACCTGGCCTGTCAGCGCATCCTGCACGATGCCCGTAAAAGTACCGCCGCCGTCGGTCTTCAACAGCGGGTCCACCTGCGCCGAAAGCACGGCGGGGTCCGGGACCGGGGCGGTGGATTCCAGCGGAGCCAGCCCTTGGGGGGATGCCAGGGCAGACGGTTCGCGCTGCCAGGGCGGGGCCTCGGGCGCA
>Ga0308160_10003818_pt1 | contig 16558 bp, 14 predicted proteins | sample PhyFR1_FD_201036 | JGI IMG/M metagenome (GOLD analysis project Ga0308160, IMG submission 201036) | Phyllosphere microbial communities from UC Gill Tract Community Farm, Albany, California, United States - DLSLF.R1 | ecosystem: Host-associated > Plants > Phyllosphere > Unclassified | place: USA...
TTAGGCGCCGCCGAGCCGGCGCAGAGCCTCGACACCTTCCAGATAGGCGCAAATGCCGAAATGGCGCACTTGATGCACCAGTTCGCGCAACGCGCCTCGCGCGAGCATTTCTGCTACCTGTGGGGCGCAACCGGCGCCGGCAAGACCCATATCCTGCAGGGCCTGGCCGCCACCAGGGGATCGCGCTACATCCCCGCCGACGCCGATCCGGACGCCTTCGTGCATGCGCCCGGCGTCACCCTGTACCTGGTGGACGATATCGACCAGCTCACGCCCGAGCGCCAGATCGACGCCTTCGCCCTGTACAACCAGGTGCGCGAGCACGGTACCTACATGGTGTGCGCCGGGCCGCTGCCGCCGGCGGTGCTGCCGGTACGCGAAGACCTGCGCACGCGCATGGGCTGGGGTTTGGTCTACCAGATCCACGACCTGTCCGACGACGAAAAGATCGCCGCCCTCACCCAGGCTGCCGAGGCGCGCGGTTTGACGCTGTCGGCCAGCGTGTTACCCTATTTGCTGTCGCATTTCAAGCGCGACATGCGTTCCCTGTCGACCATGCTGGACGCGCTCGACCACTATTCGCTCGAGACCCAGCGTCCGGTCACGCTGCCCCTGCTGCGTGACCTTTTGCACCAGGGAAACCAGCACACCGAATCCAAAGAATGAATACACTCGCGCTGTTTGACCTCGACCACACCCTGCTGCCGATCGATTCCGACTACGAATGGGGCCAGTTCCTGGTACGCCATGGCGTCGTCGACGCCGTCGACTACCAGCGCCGCAACGATGCCTTTTTTGCCCAGTACCAGGCCGGCACCCTGAACCCGGTGGAATACCTGGAGTTCGCCCTCGGCACCCTGGCCGGCTTCGCGCCTGCCACCCTGCAGCGCCTGCAGGCCGACTACATGGCGGAAGTGATCCGGCCGGCAATTAAACCAGCCGCCACCGCCCTGCTGCAGCGGCACCACGACGCCGGCGACCTGGTGGCGATCATCACCGCCACCAACGCCTTCATCACGGCGCCGATCGCGCAGGCGCTCGGCATCGAGCACCTGATCGCGGCGCAGCCGGAACTGGACGCGCACGGCCACCCGACCGGCCGCCTGGCGGGCACGCCGACCCAGGGCCAGGGCAAGGTGACCCACATGCATGCCTGGCTGGACGGCCTGGGCCGCCCGTTCGACGGCTTCGAGCGCAGCTATTTCTACAGCGATTCGCACAACGATATCCCGCTGCTGTCCGTCGTCTCGCATCCGGTGGCGACCAACCCGAGCGCCAAACTGGCCCAACACGCAACCGCCCTCGGCTGGCCTTTACTCCATTTGTTCAATGATTAAAAAATTCATCCGTAAGATCCTTGGTGTGAAAGACGAGCGCGACCCCACCCAACCCGACATCCTCGGCCCGGAAGACCACGGCATCGACATCAAGCTGCTGTCGCCGAACGCGATCCGCGTCACCCAGACGCTGCAGGAAGCCGGCTATAAAGCCTTCGTGGTCGGCGGCGCCGTGCGCGACCTGCTGCTGGGCGTGAAGCCGAAAGACTTCGACATCGCCACCGACGCCACGCCGGAAGAAGTGAAGAAACTGTTCCGGCGCGCCTTCATCATCGGCCGCCGCTTCCAGATCGTGCACGTGATGTTCGGCCAGGAGCTGCTGGAAGTGACCACCTTCCGCGGCAACGGCAGCGCCAACGCGCCGAAGGACGAGCATGGCCGCGTCCTGCGCGACAACAACTTCGGTCCGCAGCACGAAGATGCCGAGCGGCGCGACTTCACCATCAACGCGATGTACTACGACCCGGCCACGCAGTCGGTGCTCGACTACCACGGCGGCATCGCCGACATCCGCGACAAGGTCCTGCGCATCATCGGCCAGCCGGAAGCGCGCTACCGCGAAGACCCGGTGCGCATGCTGCGCGTGGTGCGCTTCGCCGCCAAGCTGCAGTTCACGATCGAGCCGGCCACGCGCGCGCCGATTCCGGTGATGGCGCCGCTGATCGACAACGTGCCGGCGGCGCGCGTGTTCGACGAAATGCTCAAGCTGCTGCTGTCCGGCCACGCGCTGGCCTGCCTGAAGGAGCTGCGCTCGTCGGGCCTGCACCATGGCCTGCTGCCGCTGCTGGACGTGGTGCTGGAACAGCCGATCGGCATGAAGTTCGTCACGCTGGCCCTGGAATCCACGGACGCGCGCGTAAAAGCCGGCAAGGGCGTGTCGCCGGGCTTCCTGTTCGCGTCGCTGCTGTGGCACCAGGTGCTGGAAAAGTGGACCGCCTACCGCACCGCCGGCGAGGCGCCGATCCCGGCCCTGCACCTGGCCGCCGACGACGTGCTCGACAACCAGACCGAGAACCTGGCCCTGCAGCGCCGCATCGCCACCGACATGCGCGATATCTGGGCCATGCAGCCGCGCTTCGAGCGCCGCAACGGCAAGAATCCGTACAAGCTGCTGGAGCACCCGCGCTTCCGCGCCGGCTTCGACTTCCTGCTGCTGCGCTGCGAATCGGGCGAGCTGGACGCCGAACTGGGCAACTGGTGGGCGACCTTCTACGGCGGCGACGTCGCCGAGCGCGAACGCCTGGTGAATGCGGCGCGCGAACCGGCGGCCGGTGGCGCCGCCGCCAAGAAGCGTCCGCGCCGCCGCGGTCCGCGCAAGACCGGCGACGAAGCCGGCGGCGCCGACAGCGGCGCGCCATCGGGTGCGGCCGGCGCCGCGGGCGAAGACTGATGCTGGCCTGGATCGGCATCGGCGCCAACCTGGGCGACGCGCGCGCCAACGTGCTCGATGCGATCGAGCGCCTGGCGCTGGTGTGCGGCGTGCGCCTGGTGCGCGCCTCGTCGCTGTACCGCACCGCGCCGATCGATTCCTCGGGCGACGACTACGTCAACGCGGTCGCCGCCATCGAGACCGAACTCGCGCCACACGCGCTGCTGGTGGCCCTGCACGGCATCGAACAGGCGCACGGGCGCGAGCGGCCCTACCGCAACGCCCCGCGCACGCTCGACCTCGACCTGCTGTTGTATGGCGATGTCACCGTCAACGACGCGCCGACGCTGGTGGTGCCGCATCCGCGCATGCACGAGCGCGCGTTCGTGCTGGTGCCGCTGGCCGAGCTGGCGCGCGACCTCGCGCCCGAACTGCGCATTCCCGGGCGCGGCCCCCTGGCCACGCTGCTGCTGGGCGTGGCGGGCCAGGCCATCGAGCGGCTGCCGCCGGCTCAGCCGAGCGACACCGCGTAAAGGCAGGGCAGCAGGGCCAGCGGCATCACGATCGCGCCGACTTTCAGGAACTGCAGGAAGCCGACTTCGATTCCTTCGCGGCGCAGCACGGTAAGCCAGAGGACGGTCGCCAGCGAGCCGGTGACCGACAGGTTGGGACCGAGATTGATGCCGATGAGCGTTGCGGCGGTGACGTTCGGCGCCGCGTGGCTGGCCGCCATGGTGGCGCCCGCGATCAGCCCGGCGGGCAGGTTGTTGGCGATGTTCGATACCAGCGCCGTTGCGATCCCGGCCGCCCACGGGCTCCACTGGGGCGCCGTGGCGTGCAGCTGTTCCAGCATGCGCGCCAGGGCGTCGGCGACACCGATCTTGGTCAGCGCCGCGACCAGCACGAACAAGCCCGCGACCAGCGGCAGCACCGACCACGACATCTCCTGCGCCGCGCGCAGCGCCGCCGGGCGGGCGCGCAGGAACACGAGCGCGAAGGTGGCCAGGCCCGCCGCAAAGCTGGGCCAGCCCAGGTCGAGCCCGCGGCTCGAAGCCACCAGCAGCAGCACGGCCATCAGCCCGATCCCGAAAGCCACGATTTTCGCGTCGCGCGACAGCGCCGGGACCGCGGCGTCCTCGTTCAGGCGCTGGCCCAGGTCGGCGCGCTGGGTCCAGTACAGGGCGGCGAAGGTGACGCCGATGGCGATGGCGGACGGCAGCAGGAACAGCCTGAACCAGTCCAGGAGCGCCGGCATCCGGCTCGCATACACCACCAGGTTGGCGGGATTCGAGACCGGCAGGACGAAGCTCGCGGCATTCGCAATCAGGGCACAGGCGAACAGATGCGGCAGCGGACGTTCGAGCCTGGCCGCCCGCGCCGCCGCCAGCACGGCGGGCGTCAGCACGACCGCGGTGGCATCGTTGGACATGAAGGTGGTGACCACGATACCGACCGCGTACACGATGCAGAACAGCCGGCTGGCCGATCCCCTGGCCCAGCCCACCGCGTGCGCCGCGATCCAGTCGAACAGGCCGGTGATGCGCGCCATCTCGGCGATCAGCATCATCCCGATCAGGAACAGGTAGACGTCCGTGCCCTGCCCGACCGCGTGCGCCAGCTCGCCCAGCGCCACCTGGCCTGTGAGCAGCAGCAGCAGCGCCCCCAGCACGGCCCACCAGGCTTCGGCGACACGGAATGGCCGGACCAGCACGCCGGCAGTGGACAAAAAGGCGATCGGCAAGACCACGGCGGGCGAGAGCGGAAGCTGTAACATCGGGATGGCCTGAGTTGGGGTAAGGCATTGTACAGACCCCAGGCAGGAATCCCGTCTTGGCATTACACTACCCCGTCGGTCGATAGCCGGCGGCTTTTTTACGATTTACAAAGGAAGAACGATGAGCGGATATTTGCAGGGCAAGGACATGGCGGCGCCGGGCCAGGAACAGGGCGTGCCAGCCCCCGTGGCGGCCCCGGCGCAACCGGTGCAGAAGGCAGTGACGATTCCGTCGCTGCGGGCGATGCGCGCGGCCGGCCAGAAGATTGCCATGCTCACCTGCTACGATGCCAGCTTCGCTTCGCTGATGGACCGCTGCGGCGTCGAGATCCTCTTGATCGGCGACTCGCTCGGCATGGTCTGCGCCGGCTACGACTCGACCCTGCCGGTGACGGTGGCCGACGTCGCCTACCACACCGCGTCGGTGAAGCGCGGCACCAAGAACGCGCTGGTGCTGGCCGACCTCCCCTTCGGCAGCTACGGCACCAAGGAGCAGGCCTACGACAGCTGCGCGACCCTGATGCGCGCCGGCGCCCAGATGATCAAGATCGAAGGCGGCGCCTGGCTGGCCGAGACCGTGCGCTTCCTGGTCGAGCGCGGCATCCCGGTGTGCGCCCACATCGGCCTGACCCCGCAGTTCGTGCACCAGCTGGGCGGCTACAAGGTGCAAGGTAAAACCAGCGAAGGCGCCGACCAGCTCAAGCTCGACGCCAGGGCGCTGCAGGATGCCGGCGCGGCCATCGTGCTGCTGGAAGCGGTACCGGCAGCGCTGGGCAAGGAAGTCACCGAGATGCTGCAGGTGCCGACCATCGGCATCGGCGCCGGTCCCGACTGCTCGGGCCAGGTGCTGGTGATGCACGACCTGCTCGGCGTCTTCCCGGGCCGCAAGGCGCGTTTCGTGAAGAACTTCATGGACGGCCAGACCAGCATCGACGCCGCGGTCACGGCGTATGTGACGGCGGTCAAGGACGGCAGCTTCCCGGCGCCGGAACACTGCTTCTGAATAGATAAAGGGTGATGTGATGGACGCCAGACCCGACACCACCCGCTTGTTCCTGGCCCTGTGGCCGGACCCTGCCGTGCGCGACGCGCTGCGCGCCTGGCGCGATGCCTGGACCTGGCCGCGCGGGGCGTCGCCGGTGCATACCGACAAGCTGCACGTGACGCTGCACTTCCTGGGCGACCTGCCGACTGCACGCCTGGCGGAGTTGGCGGACGGTTTCGCGGTGCCGTTTTCGCCGTTTGCGCTGCGCTTCGAGCGCGGGGCATTGTGGCATAACGGGATTGCCGTGCTGGAGCCTTCGGAAGAGCCGCCCGGCTTGCTCGATCTGCACGCGCGGCTGTCGCAGGCGCTGGTCGGGCTGGGGCTGCAGCCGGAAGCGCGCACCTATCGGCCACACGTGACCATGGCCCGGCGCGCGAAAGGTGCCGAGGTGCCGGCCGGCGGTGCGGCGGTCGACTGGCAGGTCGACCGTTACGTGCTGGTGGCATCGCGCGGCGGCAGCTACACCGTGCTGCGCGACTACCTCATCCCATCCGCTTGACGATCCCCGCATTCGCGGCGATCACGAGTCCCGACAGCGACAACAGCCCCAGCGCCACCGCGATATTCGTGTGCGCCGCGATCGAGCCGAGCAGCGGGGGCGCCATCAGCAGGCCGGCATAACCGAGAGTCGCCACCGTCGCCAGGCCGCCGCCGGCCGACATCCCGGGCATGCGCGCCGCCGCCGCGAAAATCAACGGCACCACGTTGGCCGCGCTCAGGCCGATCAGCGCAAAGCCCAGCGCCGACAGCGCAAAGTTGGTGCTCAGTACCGCCAGCAACAGCCCGCCGAACATCCCCAGTCCCCCGAACACCATCAGGCGCGACGCGCCGAAGCGCAGCACCAGGCGGTCGCCGGCGAAACGGCAGGCCGCCATCGCCACCGAGAACGCGGAATAGCCCAGTGCCGCCGATGCCGGTTCGGCGCGGGTGCGCTCGGTCAGCAGCAAGGCGCTCCAGTCGACCAGCGCCCCCTCCACCGCGAAGCACAGCAAGCCGAGCAGGCCGAGGAACAAGGCCGGTCCGCGCGGCAGCGCGAAGTGGCTATGGCCGGCAGCACCCTGCGGCGGCACCCTGAATACGAAGCGGGCGGCCAGCGCCACCGCCAGCGCGATGATCACGCCGGCCGCCAGCGCGCCGCGGCCGTCGCCCCAGCCGGCACCGATCACCAGGCCGCCGAGCGCCGCCCCGAGCAGGCCGCCCAGGCTGAAGAAGCCGTGGAACGACGACATCGTCGGCACCCCGCGCGCGGCTTCGACTTCGGCCGCATTCGCATTCATCGATACGTCCAGCACGCCGTTGCTGGCGCCGAACGCGAACGCCGCCACGAACAGCGCGGTGACGCCGTCGACGTTCATCAGCAAGGCGCTGGTGAGTGCGAACAGCCAGGCGCTGCCCAGCGCTACCGGGCGCGTGCCCCAGCGTCCGGACAGCCAGCCGGACAGCGGCATGGCGGCGATCGCGCCGCCGGCGATGGTCAGCAGCAGGAAGCCGAGCACGCCGGTATCGATGCCGGCGCGCGCCTGCACCACCGGCACGTGGGCCGCCCACAGGCCGATGCCGGCGCCGTTCAGCAGGAAGATGGCGGAAATGGCCCAGCGTGCGGCGTTCACGCCTTGCGCGGCCTGCATGTTGTCGACCGGCTTCATGGGCGGACCTTTCCAGCGAGTTTGATTTCGGGCGCACCTTCGGTGCCGCGCAGGCGTTCCAGCAGCGCAGGCGCGGCATCGGCTTCCAGTACCAGCTGGTCGACCTGCTGCAGCGGCGCGATCAGGAAAGGACCCGCCGCTTCCAGGCGTTCGTTGAGGACGGCGACCACGCGCCGGCTGCCGGCCGCCAGCATCGCCGCCTTCAGCGCGGCTTGCTCGGCATCACTGGCGCCGAGGCCGCGTTCGGCCTCGAGGCTGCAGACGCCGACCACGGCCAGGTCCACGCGCAGGCGGCCGATCTCGGCCACCGTGTGGGCGCCCAGCACCGCACCTGCATAGGCCGAATACTGGCCGCCCAACAGCATCACGCGGGTCTGGCGCAGTTCGCCCAGCGCCAGCGCGATCTGCGGGCTGTTGGTCACGATGGCCGCGGCCAGCCCGTCCGGCAACGCGCGCGCAAAGGCCAGGTTGGTGGTGCCGGCGTCGACCAGCACGGTGTCGCCGGGGCGCACGCATTCCACCAGCGCCTGGGCCAGCAGGTGCTTGCGTGCAGCGTCGCTGTCCTGGCGCTGGCCGAAGCTCGGCTCGGCGCCGCCGCGCCGCATGGCGCCGCCATGGACCCGGCGCAGCAGGCCAGCCGCGTCGAGTTCGCGCAAGTCGCGCCGGATCGTGTCTTCCGACGTATTGAAACGCTGTGCCAGCTCGGCTGCCAATACCTTGCCCTGCTGCTGCACCGTGTCGATGATGTGTTGCCGCCGTTCTTCCGCTAGTTGCATGTGCTCGCCTCCTTTGCACATGACTATAGCGTTTAATTCACGAACATGCAAATACCTGCACAAACATGCATTCAATGACATTCAAACCAGCAGCATCAGGTGCTCGCGCTCCCACGAACTGATCACCCGCGAAAACGTCGCGAATTCAAGTTCCTTCACTTCGCAATAGGCTTCCACGAACAGCGGCCCCAGCATCTCGGCCAGCGCCGGACAGCCGCGCAGCTGGAAGATGGCGTCTTCCAGGTTGCGCGGCAGCTGGCCGTGCACATGTTCGGCACTTTCCGACGTCGGCGCCGATGGCGGCAAGCCTTCCACCATGCCCAGCCAGCCGCAGGCCAGGGTGGCCGCCATCGCCAGGTAGGGATTCACGTCGACGCCGGGCACGCGGTTTTCGACGCGGCGGTTGGCCGGATCGGAATTCGGGATGCGGATGCCGCAGGTACGGTTGTCGTAGCCCCAGTGGACGTTGGTCGGCGCCGACTCGAAGCGCGACAGGCGGCGGAACGAATTGACGTGCGGTGCGAACAGCAGGGTCGCGGGCGGCACGTATTTCTCGAGTCCGCCGATGAAGCGGTGGAACAGCTCGCTTTCGCTGCCGTCCGGGTTGGAAAAGATATTGGCCCCGGTAACACGGTCAACCACGCTCTGGTGCACGTGCATTGCGCTGCCGGGCTCGGTTTCCATGGGCTTGGCCATGAAGGTGGCAAAGATGCCGTGGCGCAGCGCCGTCTCGCGCACGGCGCGCTTGAACAGGAACACGCGGTCGGCCAGTTCCAGCGCATTGCCGTGAGTAAAATTGATTTCCATCTGGCCGGCGCCGGCTTCGTGGATCAGGGTCTCGACGCCCAGCTCGTGCTGCTTGCAGAAGGCGGTCAGCTCGAGGAAGAACGGGTCGAAATCGTTGACGGCGTCGATCGAGTAGGACTGGCGTCCCTGCTCGGTGAAACCGCTGCGCCCGGTCGGCGGACTCAGCGGTTCGTGCGGGTTGGTATTACGCGCGACCAAATAAAACTCCATCTCGGGCGCCACCACCGGCGTCCAGCCGCGCCCGCTGTAGCGCGCCAGCACGCGCCGCAGCACCGAGCGCGGCGCCAGCTCGATCAGGTGGCCGTCGAACTGGCGGCAATCGTGGATCACCAGCGCCACCCGTTCGGTGGCCCAAGGCACGACGCGCAGCGTGGCTTCGTCCGGCACGCAGACCATGTCGGGATCGGTGGCGCCGACGTAGGGCGTGTTGTTGGGCTGGTCGCCGTGGACCGTGTTCAACAGCACGCTCTTGGGCAGGCGCATGTGTTCGCCGGCCAGGAACAGGTCTTTGGGTAATATTTTGCCGCGCGCGATGCCGGTCATGTCGGCAATCACGCACTCGACTTCGTGGATGTTATGTTCGCGCAAGAACTCGCGCATGGCGGGGCTGACCGTGGCGCTCATCGCTATCCTGTAGGCCTGGCTTCGGTCCGGATCACTATACACGCGTACGATGCCGCGCGTTTCCGTGTTTCGGCGATTCGTTGCCGGCTTTCCGCAGTTGGCGTCATCGATCGCCCACGGGCACCGATCTGCGGCATACTTTCCAAAATGGAATCTACACACGCCCACCCCATCCCGACTGCCCGCATGTGGCGCTTTTATGTCAGCGGCTGGGTCATCTACCTGATCCTGATCACCTTTGCCACGCAACTGGAAAACCTGCAGCATGCCCGCTTCGACTGGCACTCTGCCTCCGATGTCCTGTGGAGCGCGCCGCAGGGCCTGCTGCTGGCCCTGACCTGGCCGCTGGGCGGCTGGATGGAGCGCAGGAAGCTGTCGCCGCTGGCCGTGTTCCTGTGCCACGCGTCCTGTGCCCTGGTGTATGGCTTCCTCGAATACCTGATGCTGTGGATGCTGTTCGGCCTCAACCAGCCGGCGATCCGCTATATCTGGCCGACCCTGTACTTCATCATGACCTACGTCGTCATCGCCGCCGTGTTCCACACCGTGCGCACGAACGCTGCCGCGCGGCGCCAGGCGGCGGCGGTCCAGCAGGCCCACAGCCTGCTGCTGGCATCGGAACTGAACGCGCTGCGCAACAAGCTCAATCCGCACTTCCTGTTCAATACCCTGCACTCGATCATCGCCCTGACGCGCAAGAACCCGGACGCCGCCGAGGCGGCGCTTTTCCAGTTTTCCGACATGCTGCGCTATGTGCTGGACACCGAAAAGAGCGGCAGCGACCGCGTGACCCTGGACGACGAACTGCGCTTTACGCGCGACTACCTGGAACTGGAAAGCCTGCGCCTGGGCCAGCGCCTGACCGTCGAGTGGGAACTCGACGACGAGGCCGGCGCCCTGCCGCTGCCGGCGCTGTCGCTGCAGCCGCTGGTCGAGAACAGCATCAAGCACGCCTTCAATCCGCACAGCCGGCCCGGCACGCTTTCGATCCGCACCCGCATCGACGACGCCGGCCGGCGCCTGGCGCTGACCGTGGGCGACGACGGTCCTGGGGCCGACGTCGACGCGGTGCGCCGCTCGAACGGCCTCGGCATCCGCACCGTGGAGCGGCGCCTGCAGCTGGAATACGGCGCCCGGGGCGGCCTGGCGATCGAGACCGCGCCTGGCGCCGGCTTCGTGGTGACCATGTCGATCCCGCTTGCAGCTGCTTGAAGGAGAAAATCAATGGATATCAAGACCGTATTCATCGCCGAAGACGAACCGCTGGCACGCGAGGTGCTGCGCGACGCCATCTACGGCCACGCCGGCCTGCGGCTGGTCGGCGAAGCGGCCGACGGCGCCGCCGCGCTGGCCCAGATCAACGCGCTGCGGCCCGACGTCGTCTTCATGGACATCCAGATGCCCGAGATGACCGGCCTGGAAGTGCTGAAGCGCCTCACCTGCACGCCGCACATCGTGTTCACCACCGCCTACGACCAGTACGCGGTGACGGCCTTCGAACTGCACGCCGTCGACTACCTGTTGAAACCTTTTACGCGCGCCCGCTTCGACGCCGCCGTGGCGCGCGTGCTCGACCTGGAGCCGGCGCAGCCGGCACCGGACACCATGGGCGAGGCGCTGGCCCAGGCCGTGCAGCGCGCGGCCGGCCGGCTCGAGCGTATCCTGGTGCGCGACCGCGGCCGCATCTTCCCGCTGTCGATGAACGAAATCGAATACATGAAGGCGGATTCGAAGTACACGGCGATCGCCGCGCGCGGGCAGACCTTCCTGGTGCGGATCGGGATCTCGGAGCTGGAAGCCCAGCTCGATCCGGCACGCTTCATCCGCATCCACCGCTCGGCGCTGGTGAACCTGGATTTCGTCGATTCGATGAAGGCGGACGAGCAGTCGCAATTGCTGATCCAGATGCGGGATGGGACGAGCTTGACGGCGAGCCGGGAGGCGTCGAAGGTGTTGCGGGAGATGGCGATTTAAAGAACAAATTCGCTCCAACCGGCATTTTCTGCCGCTATAATCGCGAATTTTTCCACCTAGAATTTCCCCTCGCCCGGAGCCCACCTCACTGTGAACACCATCCTGATTACATCCGTCGTGATCTACCTGCTGGGGACCCTCGGTCTGGGCGTCTGGGCCGGCTCGCGGATCAAGAACACCGCCGACTTCGCCGTCGCCGGCCGCAGCCTGCCGCTGGTGATGGTCATTACCACCACCTTCGCCACCTGGTTCGGCGCCGAAACCGTGATGGGTATTCCGGCCCGGTTCGTGCAGGGCGGCCTGAACGGGCTGGTCGAAGACCCGTTCGGGGCCGGCGCCTGTCTGATCCTGGTCGGCCTGTTCTTCGCCGCGCGTCTTTACAAGCTGAACCTGTTAACGATTGGCGACTACTACCGCGCGCGCTACGGCAAGGGCATCGAGGTGTTCTGTTCGGCCGCCATCATCCTGTCCTACCTGGGCTGGGTGGCGGCGCAGATCACGGCGCTGGGCCTGGTGTTCTCGGTGCTGACCGGCGGCGCCATGTCCGAGACCGCCGGCATGATCGTCGGCACCCTGGCCGTGCTGATCTACGTGGTGGTGGGCGGCTTCCTGGCGGTAGCGATCACCGACTTCATCCAGATGATCGTGCTGGTGGTGGGCATGTCGATCATCGCCGTGTTCTCGTCCGAACTGGCCGGCGGCACCGGCGCCGTCCTGCACATGGTGCAGCAGAAGGACCTGTGGAACTTCCTGCCGCAGGCGAAATTCACCGACATCGCCTTCTTCGTCGGCGCGGCCGTGACCATGATGCTGGGTTCGATCCCGCAGCAGGACGTGTTCCAGCGCGTGATGTCGGCCAAGGATGCGCCGACCGCCCGTGCCGGCGCCGTGATCGGCGGCGCCAGCTACATCCTGTTCGCCTTCGTGCCGATGTTCATCGTCGCCTGCGCCGTGATCGTGATGGGCAACGAGGCGATGGAGCTGGCCAAGAACGACTACCAGCGCGTGCTGCCGACCTTCGTGATGTCGAAGATGCCCTTGATCATGCAGATCCTGTTCTTCGGCGCCCTGCTGTCCGCCATCAAGAGCACCTCGTCGGCGACCCTGCTGGCGCCGTCGACCAGCTTCACCGAAAACATCCTCAAGAACCTGCGCCCGGGCATGAGCGACCGCCAGCAGCTGTTCGCGATGCGCGTGACCATCGTGGTGTTCGCGGTGCTGGTGCTGAGCTATGCGATCGCGATGAAGGGCACCTCGATCTACGAACTGGTATCCTCGGCTTACCAGGTGACCCTGGTCGGCGCCTTCGTGCCGCTGGTGATGGGCCTGTACTGGAAGCGCGCCACGACCCAGGGCGCGATCCTGTCGATCGCGGCCGGCATCCTGACCTGGATCGTGTTCTTCCCGCAGGTCTCGTCGCTGGGCGAGGCGTTTCCGGGACAGCTGGCGGGCTTGCTGGCGGGATTTGCCGGGATGATCGTGGGGTCGCTGGCGCCCCAGGTGCTGAAGAACCGGCATGAGCCGCACAAGACGGCGTTGAGCGTGTAAAAGGTACGGCCCCGATTGAAATCGGGGCCTTTTTTGTTTGTGGTGGCTGATTGGCGAACTTGGATCCCCGCGAAGGCGGGAACCCAAGTTTCGCGAGCAGCCTCTAACTCAACCACCCTCGCCGCTGCACGTCCGCCAGCGTCAAATCCAGGCACTCCCGGATCCGCCCCACCATCTCATCGATCTCCGCGCACGTGATCACCAGCGGCGGCGCCACGATCATCCGGTCCCCCACCGCCCGCATGATCACGCCGTTGTCGAACATGTGCCCGCGGCACAGCATCCCCACCCCCAGCCCGCGCGCAAACGGCTCGCAGTCGTGCACCGTCGCGCCCTTGCGCCGCACCAGGTTCAGGCCGGCGGCCATGCCCATGCTCTCGGCATGGCCGACCAGCGGGTGCGAGGCCAGCGCGCCGAACGCCGCCTTCAGGTAAGGTCCGGTCTCCTGCGCCACCTTGTCGATCACGCCTTCCTCGGCCAGGATGCGCAGGTTTTCCAGCGCCGCCGCGCACGCCACCGGGTGGCCGGAATAGGTAAAACCGTGGTTGAAATCGCCGCCCTTCTCGACCAGGGCGTCGGCCACGCGGTCGCTCACCAGCACCCCGCCCAGCGGCACGTAGCCCGAGGTCACACCCTTGGCAAACGGGATCAGGTCCGGCCGCATGCCCATCAGTTCGCAGCCGAACCAGGCGCCCAGGCGGCCGAAGCCGCAGATCACCTCGTCCGAGATCAGCAGGATGCCGTAGCGGTCGCAGATGCGCTGGATCTCCGGCCAGTAGGTACGCGGCGGGATGATGACGCCGCCCGCGCCCTGCACCGGTTCGCCGATGAAGGCGGCCACGTTTTCCGGACCGAGTTCGAGGATTTTCTCTTCCAGCCAGCGCGCCGCCTTCAGGCCGAACTCCGCTTCGCTCATGCCGCGCCCGAGTTCCGCGAAATGCGGCTGTTCGATGTGGTGGATGCCTGGAATCGGCAAGGCGCCCTGCGCATGCATGCCGGCCATGCCGCCGAGCGAGGCCCCGGCGATGGTGCTGCCGTGGTAGGCGTTGCGGCGGCTGATGATGGCTTGTCTCTGCGGCTGGCCCATCAGTTGCCAGTAGCGCCAGGCCATGCGCACCGCGGTGTCGTTGGCTTCCGAGCCGGAACTGGTGAAGAACACGTGGCGGAAGTGTTCCGGCGCCAGTGCGGCCAGGCGCGCCGCCAGCCGCACCGCCGGCACGTTGGTGGTGTTGAAGAAGCTGTTATAGAAGGGCAGCGCCGTCATCTGGCGCGCCGCCGCGTCGACGATGCTGGCGCGGCCGTAGCCGACGTTCACGCACCACAGGCCGGACATGCCGTCGATGATCCTGTGGCCCTCCGAGTCCCATACATAAATGCCGTCGCCGCGCACCATCACGCGCGTGCCCTGGCTGCGCAGCGCGCCGTGGTCGGTGAACGGATGCAGGTAGTGCGCGGCGTCGAGGCGCTGCAGTTCGGCGGTATCCGTGCCAAGCGTGGCCCGGCCAGGCGTATCCCGGGTCAGCCCATCACCCGCCTCCAGGTCCGGCGCATGCACGCCGGCCACCATGCTGTCGATTGCCATGATTGACTCCCATTGTGGTCAGGTACTCAAACATGGAGCAGCAGGTGTTCGCGTTCCCACGAGCTGATCACCGTCATGAACTCCTGGTGCTCGAGTTCCTTGACCGCGGAATAGACATCGACAAAGCGGCCGCCCAGCACGTCGCGCAGGCGGTCTTCGCGGCGCAGCAGGGTCAGGGCTTCGGACAAGCCCTGCGGCAGCTCGACCGGCAGCTTGTAGGCGCTGCCCTCGACCATCGGGGTCGGCTCCAGCCGTTCCTGCATGCCGAGGTAGCCGCAGGCCAGGGTCACCGCCAGCGCCAGGTAGGGGTTGGCATCGGCGCCGATCACGCGGTTCTCGACGCGCCGGTCCTGCGAACCGGACACCGGCACGCGCAGGCCGACGGTGCGGTTGTCGACGCCCCATTGCAGGTTGATCGGGGCCGCAGTGCGGCGCACGATGCGGCGGTAGGAATTGACGTAGGGCGCGACGATCGCCATCGCCGGCGCCATGTACTTCTGCAGGCCGCCGATATACCAGCGGAACAGGTCGGACGGGGCGCCTTCCGCATTGCTGAAGATGTTCTTGCCGGTCTCGCCGTCGACCACGCTCTGGTGCACGTGCATCGCCGAGCCGGGTTCGCCGGCCATCGGCTTGGCCATGAAGGTGGCATACATGTCGTGCTTGAGCGCCGCTTCGCGCAGCGTGCGCTTGAAGAAGAACACCTTGTCGGCCAGGCCCAGCGGCTCGCCGTGCTGGAAGTTGATTTCCATCTGGCCGGCGCCGATCTCGTGGATCAGGGTGTCGACGTCCAGGCCCATCATGTCGCAGTAGTCGTAGATGTCCTCGAACAGCGGGTCGAACTCGTTGACGGCGTCGATCGAGTACACCTGGCGGCTGGTCTCGGAACGGCCGCTGCGGCCGACCGGCGCGGCCAGCGGCAAATCGGGGTCGACGTTCTTGGCGGTCAGGTAGAACTCGAGTTCCGGCGCCACCACCGGCTTCCAGCCCTTCTGCTCGTACAGTTTCAGTACGCGGCGCAGCACGCTGCGCGGGGCGAAGTCGACCAGCTTGCCGTCGGCGAAATAGCAGTCGTGGATCACCTGCGCGGTCGGGTCGACGGCCCACGGCACCATCGTGATCGTGCCGGGATCGGCCTTCAGGATCATGTCGCGGTCGGTGGTGGAGATGGCGCGGTCGAAGGCGTCGTCGTCTTCCGGCGAGTTGCCGGTGACGGTCATGCCCAGCACGATTTCCGGCAGGCGCATGCCGCGGTCTTCGGTGAATTTAACGCGTGGAAGGATCTTTCCACGCGCGACCCCGGTCAAGTCGGGGACCAGGCATTCGATTTCGGTGACCCGTTTTGCATTGAGCCACTCGTCCATGTCGTTGTATGAAAAATTGTCGCGGATTGCCATGATTGTTCCTCGTTCGTCGATGAAAAGCAGGCGCGCAATAGATATGCAAAAGGTACGCAAAAGCGTGCGCGGCCTGCGTGGATGCGGGCGCGGGAACGGGGAGCTATGGGACGGAGTTTTTCCACTCGTGGGCCGCCCATGTTGCATGGACGACTACGGGCATTTCCGGTTCCGTTTGGTTCGTTCGTGGTACTCGCGGCAGGCGTTGCCGAAAGCGCCGAACATCTTCATCGAATGGGGGTTGTGGACGATGCGCCACTCCGGATGCCACTGCACGGCCAGCGTGAAGGCCGGCGCATCCTTGACGGAAAACGCTTCGACCAGGCCATCCTCGGCAGTCGCTTCGACGACCAGGCCGGGGGCCAGCTCGTTCACGCCCTGCCCGTGCAGCGAATTCACCGGAATCTCGGACGCACCCAGAATTCCGTGCAGCATGCCACCCTCGACCAGCTTGACCTTGTGCGCATCGCCGTATTGCTCGTCCATGCCCAGTTCCGGATTCTCGCGGTGGTCGAAGTGGCCAGGCACCGCCTGCACCGCCTGGTGCAGGCTGCCACCCAGCGCCACGTTCATCTCCTGGAAGCCGCGGCAGATCGCGATGATCGGAATGCCGCGCGCCACTGCCGCGCGGATCAGCGGCAGCGTGGTCTCGTCGCGCGCCGGGTCCTGCGGCAGCGAC
>Ga0308160_10003820_pt1 | contig 16554 bp, 19 predicted proteins | sample PhyFR1_FD_201036 | JGI IMG/M metagenome (GOLD analysis project Ga0308160, IMG submission 201036) | Phyllosphere microbial communities from UC Gill Tract Community Farm, Albany, California, United States - DLSLF.R1 | ecosystem: Host-associated > Plants > Phyllosphere > Unclassified | place: USA...
TGTAAACAAGTGAGGGTGAATTCCTCCGAGAGCTCGCCGTCCCGCCCTTTGCAACACGTTGAGCCAGTCAATCCGTGCCCAAAGATAAACCAAACACTCGTCGCGCGCGTTGTCGTTTGCTTTCCCCGGGGGGGACACACTCGACGATATCATCTCTCTCTGTCCCCCAACAACCTATAATCGAGATCAACCTCGTACTCATAAAAGACAACCACACCCTCACACTCGTTTCTACCCTCACACACATCTTGATACACCGCTGCCACTCAAAATGTCCACTCCTGTCGCCGCCGTCAACAAGCCCAAGCGTGAGTCCAACCACGACGACCCCCCTCCCGGCAACTCGTAACCGGCTCGCCCGACCCGAAACTCACTCGTCCAACCTCCTCGATCCCGTACAAAACGCTGATCTCGTACCCCGCTCTACTTGTTGTTCATCATGTTCATTCCCTACAGCCCTGCCATTCATCTACACGTTCAGTTTTGGAGCTTTTGCAGGATGTACCGAATTGATCCTCCTCTTTCCTCTCGGTGAGCCCGGTTTTCGCTCCCTACCGACCACGAGTTCGGCGCGACTAATCCCCCGAACCCCCCTCTTGCCCTCTTGCAACTTGTAGACACCGTCAAGACCCGAATGCAATTGAACACGGGTAAATCTCAATTCGGGATGGTCGGTATGCTCAAGGATATCGTCGCCAAAGAAGGAGTGGGGAGGTTGTACAAGGGGATCGCGGCGCCGTTCGCTATGGAGGCGCCTAAGAGGGCTACCAAGTGTGAGTCTCAGGCGCGGGTAGGTCGTTCGAGCGAGGCTGATGTAGTGTGCGATCTCGTCGCCGACCAGTCGCTGCGAATGCGTTCTGGGGGGATGTGTTTACCAAGAAATCGACGATCCCGATGACTCAGTCTGTGGCGGTCCTCACGGGTTGTGCGGCAGGAGCCACCGAATCGTTCCTCGTCACACCTTTCGAGTTGGTGAGTCTGGGCGCCCCTCGCCTTGTCCCGACTCGACACTAACACCTCCCTCCGCCCCCACGCACAGGTCAAGATCAGACTCCAAGACAAAGCCTCAACATTCAAAGGCCCCCTCGAAGTGATCAAGCATACGATGAAGACCGCCGGCCCCTTGGGTTTGTACGTCGGTATGGAAGCTACCTTTTGGAGGCATGTCTCTTGGAACGGAGGGTACTTTGGAAGTATTTTCCAGATTAGGAGTTTGTTACCCAAGGCTGAGGTGAGTTACGGCCGGTGTGAGGTCGGGTCGGGGTGGAAGGGAGGCTGATAGGGTGGGCATGGGGTTAGAGCAAATCGGGAGAATTGTTCAACAACTTCTTGTCTGGTTCGGTGGGAGGAGCGATTGGAACTGCTTTGAACACACCTTGTGAGTGTGGTGCCCGCGACGAGGACCTGTCCCGGATGACCCCTGACCCCCAACCTTTGACGTGTAGTCGACGTCGTCAAGTCTCGAATTCAACTTCACGGAACCGGAGAATGGTAAGCATCGCCTGGGCAACCCCGTCTGACCCGCGTCTGACCCCCCGCTCGAACGACCGCATCGTTCTCCCACAGGACCGTACCCGCCGTCATCCGGGTAGCGAGGGAAGAAGGAATCGGAGCGCTTTACAAGGGGTTCACGCCCAAGGTCTTGCGATTGGCACCGGGTGGAGGAGTGTTGCTTTTGGGTGAGTCGAACGTGGGGAACTCGTCATCTGTGATCGATGATGGCTGATGAGAGCGTGCGTGATGGTCGGACTTCCAGTCGTTGAGGCTTTGACGACGATTACGAGGAACCACTTGGGACCTCCTTACATTTAGAAGGGTTGGGGGGGGGGATGATGATCACCGGAGCGGGTCCCTAGAAGGAGGCGAGTCCTTGTGAGATCAGAGCGCAAGGAAGGAACAAAATAGTAATCCAAAAAAGGGACAACGAGGCGGGACAACAAGGCGACTATGTACGGAGGATACAGGGCATATACAGGACGATCGTATCGAGTGGAGTTACATCTCTCGCAATACTACCCAGCCTTTCACCACCCGTCGCTATTGTCCATCGTCATGTTCCGTATCTCGTTTGTGTGTGTGTGTGCGTTCGTTTGCATTACATGTCGGTTGTCAATCTAGATGAATATGTATCCGGTTTGTCATTGTCGCCAGACGACACGTGAGTATGACCTTGAAGTAATTCGAGACCCCTTGGCGTCATTCCTTTTCCCTCTCCTTTGCCAGCCGATTCAACGCATCTGCGACCTCCTTCTCTCGCTCGCCCACCGCCTCTTCCCGTTCCGCCAACTCTCGAAGCCTCTTTCGATGACCTTTCTTGTCCCTGCGGACAAAGTCCAGGATAGAGTGAAGACGCTCGTGTTCGTCGTGGTGATCACGGTCGAGGTCGAGGTCTAGTACAAGGCGGTGGAGGAGGTTGGACGCAGCCTTTTCCTCGTGGGAGACGAGCTCGACGTGGTCCGGGATCATATGGTTCAAGGCGACGAACTCCTCAAAAGACAGCCGGGATGATGGGTTGAGATGGCGGTCTAGATCAATATACCCCTGATCCGGTCGGTCATGTTGAATATAGGCAAGGACCTTTTGGATGGGAGCGACAAGGGACGGTGTTTGAGGCGGAGGATGAGGTGGGAATGTGACATGGATGATGGCTTCCGGTCGGTCCACCTGTAGATAGTTCGGGATGGTTTGGCATTAACCTCTCCGGGGCAGACTATGCTCGGTTTACTCACTTGATTTCCGGCGTTCACCTGGGCTAAATCCTTGCCCTTCTCAGCCGTTCCCCCGGCATCCGCCTTCCCTCCACCGGAGCTCCTGTTGGCCATCACCAATGCAACAACCGAGATGATCGACGAGGCGTAGATCAAAAAGTCGTGAATCCTCGCTTTATACATGATGGATCGTGTTCGGATCGGCTGAACAATGTCGTTGGGTGCGGAAGAAGGCGTCGAGACCCAAACTCGTGGCGCAGTGGCTTCGAGAATGTACCCCGGTCGAAGAGATGCTGGATGAGCTAGTTTGGGGCCTGTGTCGTACCCAAAGACTCTTTCGCCCTCGCTGGTCCCCATTGCTGGGAAACAGTGTCTCTCATGAGGGAAAGGGGAATCATATTGGATACCCTGACACGCTGACGACCTATATATACGCCGTAGCTAATCATCACTTGTTCGCATGCGTACCTCCTCTTCCTTCCGATTGGACACGTTCAACCCGAAAAGTTGATCCATCAAACCCCGTCATGACCCTCCTTTGAGTTCTTTGATCGCCCGTCGGACTTGTGAATAGGCAACCTTGATGATAGTTTCACTAGATTGACGTCGGCTCTACCCAAGAATCTTCCTGAAAAGCTAATCAGATCGATGGTAGCATCAATATTGGGTTTTCCATCTTCCCAACAAGCTAATCAGATCAATTGCAGTGTCGATATTTGGGTATTCCAGGCCACGCTGGTGACGAATCCGGCTAGATTTTTTTCTCGCCGGATTCGTCATCACTTGAACCAGGACTTGGCCAGAATTGGTCGCTTTTGAGTTGTCAGACAAACCAATTTCTGTGTCTCTGTCGAGCTCACTAGGTCGATTGTAGCATCAATATCGTCGGTTGTACACCTTGTTGAGCCAAAGTTGAGATCTCACGTTCGGTTGCTTGGTTTCCTGCGTCGGTTGGTTAGGATCCTGCTTGGGTGGGTACACGCCATAGCCCCCTATCTCGCGCGCGCCTAGGGTCTGCCTAGGGTCCCTAGGCAGAACGATTTGCCGAATATGGAGACAGAAGAGTAGTCGTCATCTTGACAAGGGCTAGCTATCCTATGCATCACCTCTGCTTTGAGTCACTATTCTATCAATCTCTAGACCTCTGTCTTGAGACCCTATCAAAGTTAAGTTCACTCTCTCATCATCCATACTCGACGAGTTATGCGACGGAGCCTACGGAACGGGTTTAAGGTACTCTGTTCGCCGACACGGAGCTACCACCCGATGACGCCTCGTGCCAAACCCCTTTCACCGGTATCCCCATGGAATTGGACAAGACCTACCGCTCGTTCATATCGGTCAAAAGGAAGCTGTACTACGTCACAATTGAATCGTTCTGTAGGATCTAGGCTCACATCAAGGGTCTGGCTCCTGTGAGGAAGGACCGCTCAATGATGGTCAAGAAGCTTGTGTCAGACGTATGTGAGCAGATATGCTTCCTGGGCCCATCTGGCGCACTCGAGGATGTGGAGTTTTTGGTACTCGGTGACGTATACAGGATCCGCAGCGGGATATTCGTGATATCCGAGTAATCGTACGAGATAAAAGAGGTCGGGGAATAACCATGTACGTGTATCAAAGCACTCGACGGTACTCTACAAAAGTGAACCGATACACAGCTTTGCAACGCCGTGGTAGTACATGTAAAGAGAATCACCGTAGTGATTTCTCAAAAAATCTTTAAACTTTTGGTGCGACAGTCTGGTAAAGTCGATAGCATCTGGACATTGCTGTTCGACCGGCAACTCATCCTTCGCCTGATGGAGTGATTTCAACAGCTTAGCGATTCTAACAAGTTGGTGATTTTAACGCGTAACAAGATATCCGATTGACCTTTTGATAGTCAAAGCGGTAAACTCCCGCCTGAGACTGAAGGCGTTGGTCGACCGAGATGCTTGCTTGCATGTTCACGTCATACACGGGGTACGTCCTGAACAACGGAATAATTCGGGACATGAAGACTGGTGAAGAGGATTGATCAAAACGAGGACCATCAGCAAGACGAAATCATCCCCAATACGCTTGTGATGGGACAGTACCTTGAGGGTCCGTCCAGAACGGTGAGCCTTTATGCATTTTTTTTGGCAATCCCATCAGCGCGATTGTCTTGGCCATCCTTTCAGCCGTGCCGTAGGTGGTGGGGTCATCATCGTAAGCGGCAATTAAGGCGACGGCGCCAGCATCTAGAGCCTTTTGTTCGTTGATGTCTGCCATGATGTTGTAATCGGTTGTGAGTATAGTAGAATGGGCTCAGATGTTTGATGGTATAATCGAATTGATACAGGGAGAGCAGACCGCAGACGAGATGACGAGCCATTATATATACTCGGTCTACAGCTCTGTAGGTCTCTTGCTAACGTTGATCTCAACTTGCTCACGGAGAAGGTCAGGGAAACTTGCCGAGCTGTTGTGTAGTCGGCTGATTGTTCGAGTATTGGTCAATCTTGAGCATTTCAAAAGATGGGAGTATTTCGGGCGAGATCAGCGTCTGTTGTCGGGCCCACCAAACGTTGATGAAACAATAGACTCACCCAAGCAAAACCCACTGATGTCAAAACAGCAGTCCTAAAGTGGTTTCTAACCCGAGCAACGCTGAGACTTGATGAGATATCGGTTAAGGTGAGCAAAGGTGACCTGGAAATGAGAGCTGAGGTCGGCCAGGCTTTGCTAAACGGTGGATTCTTGATGATCGGTCCATTCTTGCTTGCATTGTCCAGCTTTCATTGTCACCTGCTTTGATTTTTTGGATATCAAGGAGGTGTTGTCCATCCAGTGCCGCACTGCTTCTTCAGAGGAGACCTGCTGACCGTAGCATTTCATGATGATTGCACTAATGATCGCGTATGGATCGTGGGGAGCGCGGACCAGACTAGCGCCTGTTGTAGGGCACACCAAAAGATAGATGAAACGAGGACAACAGTGGCGTCAGACTCGGCTCGTCTATTTACGGCTTGGCATGACTCGCCACAACTCCATCAACAGATCCCAAAGGAGGGGGAGGAGGTTGGGTAGAACGGCACACGCAGCTTTCGCCATCACGTCAATCGGCTCGTCATGGATGATTGGCCGCGGTCTCTGTGATCAAAGCTCCGCCATTTCGAGTGATGGACTCCAAAGCCAGGGGGAAGAGCAAGACCCAATTCCCGCTTCAGAATAACGGTCAATCGCAGGCTTTTGACCACTCGCACCAGGCAACCCAGGTCGGCATCAGAGATCATCCAGAAGGGAAAAGATTGCAAGGGCTGTTAATCTCGGACCATCGATTCTCGATACATAGTTGTGATATCTATTGCCCGAGAGCTACAATGAATCAATCGAGGGCATTTCGGGCGGCGTTCTGAGAGATGACAATATCTGTGTTCTGACCAGCAGAGTTCTTTATACGCTGATGCACGAGGTAAAGAAGGGTGTAGTACAGCGATTGAAGAGGGAGTGGAGGTCCAGAATAGTAGTCGAGTAACAGTTTGACAAACTTGCGCTTGTCCAGGGTTTGTGGAGTACAGTAACCGGCTCTGCGGACTATCAGAATAAATGGTCATCGGTATAATGAAGGCTGAGCGGTTGTGATAGAGGGTATACCTTGGATTGTTTGACAGGCCTCCTCTATGCCGGTAGCTCCCTTCATTTCGTGCCACTTCAATCCGAGAGACCCCTTGATCTTCAGGGCTTCCGCTCTCCCAATCGTTTTCGTCGGTCCCGAGAGTTGGTTGCCGACTTCCATGAGGTATAGGCGAGCAACAGGAACCAGACGCTTAACGAATATTTCTGGGTTGGTCCAGAACTATTGACCGTCGTTTGCAGAAAATGTCGATACGTAGCGGGGAGCTCGTATCAATACGCAGCAGGTGATGGTGTTTGCGTACGAATCGTCTCTCTTACCTCCGTCTCCCGATGCAGCACCTTTCCTTGCTGAGTCATGACGATCGTCTTGGCCACTTCATATGGGTTGAGCGGGGTCTCCCTGCAGAGAGCTTAGCAATGTCAGCGACTACGGCAGAGAACTACTCGTATGCAACAAAATTTTGACGCGACTTGCCATTCATCAGCGATCCATCGTTCGATACCAAGAGCTTCGGCGGTTTGGATGTGGTCAGTGGACATGGTTGATTTTACGAGTGGTGATAGTTATACCGGTGGCGATTTGACGTAGCTGGAAAAGGGGGAAGCTGGACGAGAGAATTAACTTGAACGGATTGTTCCCTGTGACCCGCCCACACCAATCTATATAGCCATACGGTACAACTGACTTTGCAAATGTCTTCGGGTGTTCTTGACGTTGTAAGAAAAAATCCCCGAGCTGATGTGCAGTCGGATGGTTCTTCAGGCAACCATCTAAAGGATCGGTTGATGCCAAGCCAGGAATAGACGCACCGACGTTTCATCCTCCTTTGGTGTGCCCGACAACGGCGCTAGTCTAATGATCGACCGGAAATGCTCGCACAGGAGGACTTGGATGAGGATGACCGGGTAGTCCACACCCGAAGATGTAGACGATGATTCAACTTCAAACCCGAACCGGTTGTACTGAGAACCTGCCATGCAATTGTGCAACACAGCACGATAAACGATTTTTCACCAGTACGACACTCGAATCTAGGTTAGTGACCAGGATAGTGAGACAGCTCGAGACTCATGGCGGCACAATCCTATCCAAGCTACGATACGACATATAGCGACACGAAACATAGCAATATGACACATAGCTAACATGAACAACAAGAGAAGCAGACCTGCGCCGTCATCACTAGCATGATACAAGAAGAAGAAGGCTCCCCTGAGTGACTCGGCTGAGGTGTTTCCTTCAACCCGCTCGCCTGACCAATCCAGCAACGAAGAGCCTAGCCTTCCGAGGAACACACCCAGTCCTACTTCTTCCTTTTTCTGGGGCCCTGCGAAGAGAGGATCTTTCCATCCGAGCCGACTTCTCGCCAAGTCTCTTGCGAGACTGGGTAGCCAGACCACACAAACGTGTTCGTCGCCGCCTCTACCGGTCAGCCCTCCACCGGTACCGCATCTGCCGGTCGCCCACAGCGAGTTGCGGATCGTCGATGGAGGAGAAGTCCGGGTACTTGATTTAGGTATTCTAAGAGCCATCGAGGACATGGCTGGAAAGTAGATCCGATATGACATTGGCTAGCAAGCGAGGATGGTCAAGCCGATCTATATATTTCCAAAGAGTGAGTATTAGGCGGATTATCCCTCGTGTTGCCCATGCTGATTGACTTCTCTGTTGAATCCCTATGTCACATTCATAGCTTTGTATATGTAGAGCATCTGTTTTCACACCTCAATACCTATAAACCTACCCTTTGCTACTCCAGAGCGCACTGTTCTGAGTTACTGGCTCAAGACTTGCACCCTTGTCACTCTGTCGGGCTGGCTCTTCGAGAGGCGAGTCTTTCAGGCCGCGCGGACCGACTGATTCTGGAATACATTGTCTTGCGGAAACAAAATAATACGGACGAGCAGGAGTATGTGCAACCGTCTCCTCGTCGGACCCTACGGCCAGCATCGCTGAAGGGAGAACGTAAACTCATTGCCGAAAGAGCATCTGGCCAGCGTCGGAAGAGCTCGTTCAATCTGCGTAACACATCGACGCGATACAGGCTGTATTGTCTTTGTAGAAGCCATAGGCCACATCACTGAATATGACACAAAGCGCAGATATACGTCTAGTAGCCTTGAAACTGGGTGTGCACCTTAGTTGAGCTGACCACCCTGGTTGATTCGCCAACGTTATTCACTTCCAACAACTATTTCACACCTTTTCATTGCGTCTTCTTGCCACCTTTCCCACTCGCCTTCTTTTCATTCTTGACGCCCACCTTGACTTCATCCACCTTGACGCCAGCCTTGTTCAACTCCTCATCGGCCGCCTTCTTCGCCCTATGCGCCTTGACCCTAGCGACAGTGGGCGAGCCGTGCAGGACGTACGCCTTGGTCGCGTAGACAATCGAAAGGAAGAGGACAACAACCGATCTGGCTCCTAGAACCGTCATGAAAGGTTCGATGGCTCCGCTAGCTCGCTTCTCTCCGCCGGTAGAAACGAGGTACGGAAGCGAATGGAGGTATTGGGTTCCTTGGACATAAACCGGGTGGCTGGAGGTGAGGAATCCGAAAATGACGGAGGAAGCAGCGGCGGCGAGGAAATCGAGCGATCCGAGGAATCCGGAAGAGAGGATAGGAGGGGTCGAGATCCTCCATTCGGGACTGAAGACGTTGAATGTGCTAGCGACGATTCCACCGCCGGAAGCGGAAAGAGCACCCAGGAGGACTTGGTACATCAGGGATCCGCGAATGGCTGGGTTCGAATGAGAGGTCGCAGCGAGAACAGCTCCAGAAATGGGGAATGACCTGGTGAGAGCGTCGATGACGGGGACGACGGTGTCAAGGGTCTCCGCGCTGGGGTGGTACGGGGTGATGAAGGGCGAGTTGACGAAGAGGTAGACCGACAGGTAGTTGATTAGCGGCCATGGGCTGAGAAGCTGTGCTGGAGGACCGAATAGCAGCATAGAGTTGATGAAGCTACCTCCCCATGCCTAGAAAGGGTCGCGTCGATTCAGTATAAATCATGTCAGTTCCGGCCAGTCGCGAAAGATAGACCTCCTGGCAGTCAGTGTCCGGGGACTCACCATCATCAAATACCCAGCAAGCTCGACGGACAGACCCCTAGCTTTCATGGCTCCATCATGTCCAAGAGCTTTGACTCGACCCTTGTACGCATGCGAGATTCGAAGTGCATGCAGTGTGGTCGCCAGCGGAAAGGGGTAGAAAGCGGGCGAGATAGGTACGGTTGCGGCCTCGACCATCAACGCGAGAGGTCGGAGGACAACCAGTCCAAGTTGTAGTGCGACCTTAACTCCTTTTTGAGCGTATTCAGCCATGTCTGACATGTTTGCAAGTATCCTTAGCGATGACAAGTCTGCCGAACCCATATTCAAACTGTATTGCGATCTTTGACACGAACACCTTCTTCAATCGATAAAGGTGAGGTGGAGACGAGAGTCGCTAGTGACCCGCCGGCGGGGTCCCTTCCCCGCCGCGCGAAACCGTTACTCCGGGATTTCCGGAGGCTGATTGTACTTTTACGGCAGAGTTGGGTCGGATGCAAACGAAGCAGCGATCTGGCGGGATCAATTCTCAACAAAAGTCGGGCGATCCGAGCATCGAGCTCTCGTTGACTCAGAAGAATCGCAATTCGAGGTCGACTTATAGCATCAATCGAGGGGCAGCATCAACCTACATTGGTCAAACGCAGGAAGTACACCCAATTACTACAGGCTAAATAGATCTCACTCATTCACATTATGCATATCGGTGTTCTCGGTAAGCCAGAACCATGGCGGGCGGTGTTTAGCATACGATTACTAAGACCAGACTCTCGCCTTTACTCAAAACAGCTCTTCAAGGTGCTTTCCTGGAGCATGCTACGGCAATGCAGAAGTGAGTATAGAACATACAGTTGTGCTGTGATTCTTTACTCACCTGCTCGCTTGACTTTTTACAGGGTCAAAATGACCTATGGTTATGATATCGATGTCGTTTACGTCAAGACGGTCGATGAACTGCGGGTATGCAGCACCTCGCTTCCCCTCATTCTACAAGGCTAAAAGACCATCCTATCACAAACGACAGCAATGCGACGCATTAGTCATTCCCGGAGGCGAATCCACTGTCATGCTCAATCAAGCTAGAAACTCTCCCGGACTTATGCCAGCACTCCAAGCTTACTTGCAAGATCCATCAAAGCCCGTATACGGCAGCTGTGCTGGAATGATCTTGATGGCAAGGGAAGATGGAGTTGGGGGTGGAAAGAGGCCTCAGAAGGGTCTGGGGGCTTTCGAGGGGATGAACGTGTGGAGGAATGCTTACGGTGGTGAGTTACGCCCAGTATCTCCCTTGGGGTCACGCTCTTCACTGACGTCAGCGTCGTGGCATTCCCCATGTAGCTCAAAACGAAAGCTTTGAGGCCAACATACCTTTCCAGGGATTACTCAACCCAGAAGTACCCTTCCCCGCCATCTTTATCCGAGCGCCTGCTATCCACTCTATGGTCTCATCACGAACAGGAACCCCCGAAAACTCCGCCTCGCCATCAGCATCGACCAGCCAAACCGAAAACCTCTGCGTTTTGCCCCGTGATCTCGTACCACACATCCCGGAGATAGCCGATTCTCCACTGGGACCTGCCGACGTGGAAGCCATGAGGATCGTTGCAATGAAGCAGGGAAAGAAGCTAGTCACCAGTTTTCACCCAGAACTGAGTGGAGATCTGCGAGTGCACGAGTTCTTTCTTCGACAATGTGTTGGGCTTAACGCGTAGTTCGAGATACGAATTCGCTGCGTTGCGTTAAAGGTTCGGCATGATAGCATTCTCAAGTTTGTACAACCAGTCGCATAGCATATCGTAGCATTCGTCTTCCGATGACGATGTTGTTTGACCCGCGCAAAAGCCTTTTGTTGAGAAAGCTATTTCGTCGGGACAGCTTCCACGTCGTCTTCCCCAAGGATGACATAATCTCCTTCGTCTACTTCCGAAGCATCATCTACAGCTTCTGCTTGCGGGACATTGATCACGACCTCCAAATTGCTCTTTCTCGTGTCATCGACATTCACACCCGCTGAGGTCGATGTCCGGTCGCTCTCCAGGTAGTCCTTCCTTGCCGGGTCGCGAGGGGGTTGAACTTGAAGAGGTTGATTGAGTGGCCGTTCGCTGAATGGGCCGTCTTCCAGCAGCCGTAACAGACTTTCATCCGCGTGAAGAAAATCGCTACTTCCGTCCCGATCGTATGTATCGCCAACACGGGCAACATGTGATCGCTTCGTCTTGGAGTGCTGGAGGGTTCGGCTCGATATGGAGTTTGTGTTTGAGCTGGCGGACTCTAGCGTCGTCTCGCTCGAATGCTGTTGTGTCACTTGGTCTTTCGTAGATGAATCGTGCCTAGTAATTAAGGTGAGACCTCGGTTAGAGGGCGGGGGCGTATCCATATACTCATGCTTGAGCACATTGTCCCATTCGGCTTTGCATTCCTGAGGTAGAATCAAAGCTCAGGATGTGTTTCGACAATTACATAGAGTTTTGACTAGCTTGGCTTACCTCCTCTGTGACCGGTTTCTCGCCGCAGTTTCTCGCTACACGACTTGCTTCTGCGGCAACTACAGCCCAAGTGACTTTGTTGGCGCATAGGGCTACGCCTGTCATCCAAAGTACCTTCTTTTCCATCAAATTCCAGGGCCACGAGCAATTGAGGTCGGCGAGCGTGACCAATCGCCCCTTTTCTGCTTGCGATTTTAGCCTAGTGTATTCGTTAGCCCAAGTCTGCTTGACACGCTGCATTGGAAAAGACCTTAGCGACTTGACGAAGGTTCAACTCGGTTGGGCGTCCTCGAACCTACTCTCTTGTCCTTTTGCTCGCCATCGGCTGTAACCTCGGCAATGCTGTTCATCATAACGGTCCATCCATCTTTCAGCCTTTCCTTCATGATGACTTTCATTATAGCGACATAAGGATCGATTCGTCGCCATTTCCTCCGCGATTCATGCTTGAAAATTTGAGGTTCAGGAGCTGGGGGAACTTCCATGATTACTGGAGTTGACTGAACAAGTGATTGGCCGATTACTTTGGATGGAGGAAGCTCTTGCGGTTTTCTGGCTCGACTCTTTCGCTTCTTCTTGCCTGACTGCGTCGTTGGGTCTGCTAGTCCAAGACACTCGTCAGTCTCCTCGTCTACGAGAAGCAATTCTGAACCTGATAGCGCCGCTTCTTCGACTATCTCGCTGCTAGCCTTCCGCTTGCCCAAAACCGTCGAAGGAGGGCGCAGTGCTGGAGGTATGAATGCAGACGCCGGAGATGACGAAAGAGGCAACAGGTTCTCCTGAGGGTTCGAGGCGTCTTTCAATCGGGAAGGAACGGCTTCGATGCTATGTTCGCCCGGTGCTGGTTGGCTGACATACCCTACATGCACTAGTGTGCTTGAGCTACCTTCTCCTGGCTGAGTCTGCAATGGAACAGCCAGGTCTCGACGATCATCTACACCGGGCATCATATCCTGGTGAGATTGCTCTAGCTGATGGCGGTGCAAAAGATCCGCCATCGTCTGTAGTTGACTATGGTGCGTGAATTGGCCGGGCAAAGACGTGTCCAGCGTGGGATAGTCTGAAGACAGTCGTTCATGGTCGCCGTCATTTCCCGCCGTTGTAGAGCGATGGACGCTGGGACCACCGAGATCCTGATCGCCTTCCACTAAAAATTGCTCGTTATCGGATTCATCACTGTGCTTCGGAACAGCACGTCTCTCCTGAAGCGCCTCATTTTCGTCCGTAGCTGTGGGCACGGATATGGGAATACCGGTGTGCTGAAATCTTCGATCGTCCAAATTACGCCTGGTCTCACGCTCACTAGACTCCTGAGCAGGAATCTCAACTGCTAATACTGAGGCGATCCCGGGGGATTCGTCTGGGCCGTCCCCGTTGGCAAGATCTGTTGAAACGGCAGATAAAGCTTCCAACGGTGTGATTTCTGCGACGGATATTTCTCCCTCATCATCAGCGGCGATGTAATCCTGTATATTGTCGTCGTGATTGTCGCCGTTCCCCAGTGTCATGTTGGTGTGGAACTCGAAAGCTGTTGTGCATCAATCCGTAATTCAATCCTACGCAGGGCCAATGAGTGAGAGAAGGGAAAATAAGCTTAAGAAGATCTCAGCTTTTAAGCGGATGATGGCCGAGACTGATGAGCATATCCTGCGCGGTCTTCGCTTACGTAATGTAAAGTCCGAAAATGTGCCGCTGGGGATGACGAGCGCGCCTCAGCAGGCGTCTTTCCCATCACTGTGTCCTCCAATTGTGTACCTCCATCGTCTCCTTCTCATAGTGCCTTTTGCCATAGCACAGCAACCATATTCACCACGCTCTCTCTCGCTTGTTCATTTGCTTGTGGCATTGTATGCGTTGCTCACATCATCACTACATATTCAAAGCAACTGTCCGAAAGGCAGAATACTGTATACACATGTGGAGAGCTGCGCCCTGAGCGCTACATCGCCGTAAGAACAGGGCGACTAGATTCGATGTTCCGAGCTCGATGACAACGCTGAAGACACGGAACAAGTTGACGATGAAGAAGTTGATTCAGCCAAGAGGTACCGGATCTCTTCTCTACATTATACAGATGCCAGATCGATCGGACCGGTGGCATAGAATCTTAATTTGAACGATGCCAAGATTCCGGGGGAGTAAGTCGACGCTACCACCATATAAATCCCAGGTTCCAATTGGGTCATCGGCACGACTACGCCGGATGTTTGATCACTGTAGGGTCCCGAGGATGCGACTTGTTTGCCAAGCGTCCCGCCACTTTCCCGTCGAAACAAAGTCAAATTGACAGGGATGTCTGAAGCCTTTTCGAGTTGAAGACGAGCACTGAGCAACAGGAAAGAGATCAGGCGCAGAAGGTGCGCATGCAAGCAGAAGCCGCGCTCACAAAATTGTGGCAGAACGGCCAACCATAAGCTCGAATGTCGGGTTGCTCTCGTAGTTTCCGGCGGAGGGCCTTCCAGCAGCATTACTTTCGAACCTATAACCGATAGAAGGCTAAAATCAGCGGCCGAAGGAAAAGCATGACCGCTTCGACAGCTCACCAGGCTGCTTTCAGTACCCGCTGATGCATCCCAGCGCCTTCTTGAGGTATGGGACTTAAAGTCACCGGGAGCGTGGACTCGACTGTGAGACCGTAAGAACCTTTCCTGCCTGGATCGAAGCTCGACAGAACCAGAGTATAGGATCCCGCTAATTCGTTGAGAAAAGATCAACTCCAGGCTTGGGCCCACCATCAAGCTCATCTCTTACTTGAGACCTTTTCGATTTCGATCTGCGTCGTACCTCGGCGGTACCCATCCGAACCGGCTAGGATGTTCCTAGCCTCGCGTCTTTGAGTGTCGACAGCAAATTTAGCGAGAGGATGTGCCATTCGAAGCATTTCGGCGACTGACTCTGTTACTCGTTTGCCGTCAGACCGCGCCATCTCGATACCCAAAGGCATCGAGGCATCGTTACTCGACAAATTGAGCCTGACGATGGCCGTTTGACCAGATCCCTTGTAGGGAACGGCACTGATTTCGATCTTGTACTGGGGGTTGTCTATGTAAGTCGGATTCAAATGACTTCCGCCTGCAGACCGATCTGTGAAATCGCCATCCACCTTCGAACAAGCCGTCAAGTTGTATAAGCTCCATGCGAAAAGTGAGGCTCTAGTTTTTGCGCACCGAAACCTCATATGGCAGGGTCTTTGCGACCGGTCTGAATTCCAGATTGGCGTCTGAGTAAGCGAAGATGCTGTACTTCACAGATGAGCCGATCGGAGCCTCGATCACTGGCGCGATCTTCAGGACCGAGCGCTCGCGGAGGCATTCATGTTTTATCTGATCACGATTGCCAATCAATCTCGGTAATCCTGTCAAGATGTTCGGACGCTCACCAAGACTAGGGGGCCATCGAGGAAATTTACCTCCCACGTGTTTTGAAACATCAGTTCAAAGCATGTTGAAGCAGAGAATCACACTAACGCACTTGGGCGGATTCGTAGATCTTCCAGGGCTGCTGTTGTGTACCTTCATCATCTTCGCTGACCTGCAGAGCGATCGAGGGTTTCTCTTTTAGGCTAGCTTCGTCATTGACCAGATGCCTTAGCAGTAAAAGCCAGACCTCAGCTCCAGGCAGCTGTGAATCAACGTTCAACTGATATGAAGGGGGCTGGCTGGTCTTCGTTTGGGCGTCGAATTGTCTAACAACGAGAGTATATCAGGAACCCCCTGTGACGAAGGCGATGGGTCACCGCCGAAGAGAACAATGGCTCACGAATGGGCTTCACGTGTATTAGCGAATATCTCGGGATTCCAGTTCAGCTCTAGCGTATCGAAGCGATTGCATACCTCGTCCCACGAGAAGGTAAGTGAGTCTTTGGAGCAAACAGCATTGAGTCTCCAAACGTAACGACGTGAAAGCTGTCCTGCTCACGAGGTACGCTCTCCTCTTCGACCAGAGTATTCCTCAAATCTTTGGTCCATTCGGTAATTGATGTAGTCCCGATGATTTCACCACTACGAGTCCGTTTCCATGGATTATCGACGCGAACTCGTCGGCGACCCTCGGAGTCTTCCCATACCTTGCTGATACCATAGGCATGCAACGGTACTAGTCCGGTCATACCACGAACATTCCGCCCCGTACCGAGCGCAGCCAAGCACTTTCCGTGCTCAAGACCCTCAGCAATGCGCCGCCAACTTCGCTCCCTTTTGAACTCTGGCGAAGTGAATTGTAAACGCTCTGGGATCCACGATGTGAGGCTATATAGATCCACTGATGGTATCGACCCTGGAAAGTCATATCCCGCATGCAGCGTCATATAAGCCTTTTCGGCTAATGGAAGCCAACCGTTGGCTTCGTCTATAACCTGCTGTTGTAACGGGGTCACAGGCTGATCTTCGGCCTCCGCATCGAGTTCGGGATCTCCTGTCGTCGGCAGATCGCGCACTACTTCCGCGCACATGTGGAAGTCGGCGGATTCTGCTCTTGGCAGGGTATCGTCGATCACAACCTATTTTACCAATTGATTAGTGTCGTTGGGTCAGCCTCTGAGGCAGTCAGTGACTCACAGCCCGCCAGCTCCCGTTGACAAAGATCTTCTGTTTGTACCATAGTGAAGAGGATTCCACAAATGATTGTGGCACCGAGATCGGTTCGAGGTTCTCCTGTACGAGCTGAAAGGAAATGATTGAGTGACTGCAGAGATTCGAGTTATCTCAC
>Ga0308160_10003821_pt1 | contig 16547 bp, 22 predicted proteins | sample PhyFR1_FD_201036 | JGI IMG/M metagenome (GOLD analysis project Ga0308160, IMG submission 201036) | Phyllosphere microbial communities from UC Gill Tract Community Farm, Albany, California, United States - DLSLF.R1 | ecosystem: Host-associated > Plants > Phyllosphere > Unclassified | place: USA...
TGCTCGTCATAGAGTTCAATGAGTTTACGTGTCGAATCGTAATTTGTGGCCTTCTTGATTGCATCGAGCTGTTTACGTTGTTCCGTCAATAGTTTTCGGAGGTGCAGTTCTGTTATCAGTTTCCCACCTCCCGCCAGGCGGGGGAGGACATACCTTCGGCATTACGTTGTCTTGTAAAGTAGAAACCTAATAATCGGTTCAATCCCCAAATACTTCTCATCAGCCCTGTCCAGACCAAAGAGAGAACAGACAAACAATATAGGACCAATCCCAACCCCTGCAGCACCCACTACCTTGACTTCCATACCCTCCCTATCCCAACCTAGTAGACCAAAAGGTAGGCCTCCGACCCACCATAATCCAGCCCATAAAGCCCATAATCCCAATCCATAGAGAGTTATAAGTAAAGCTGAACGTCGTTCACGGAGCCTGATTTCGGAAAGGTGGATTTTGGCATCGCTGATATCGGATGACAGGCGGGATAAGAGGGTCTCGTAATCTGGTGCAGACGGCTTCTGGTCAGCATTCTACTTTTCATGTTTCTGCCTGAATGGAGGGAGAGAACATACTTTGCTGAACCAAGAGAATATTCCCATGATTACTGCTTCCTGGTCTGCTACTTTGGCGGTCGGAGCGGCGCAGGTGAGGTCTACTTAAGGTGCAAATGAAGCAAGTGATGAAATGTGATGACGGACATTGAATTCTGTGGTGCTTACAATTTCTAGGAAATCAACATTAACCGATCTACTATACCCCTTCTGTATCATACTCTCTCATTGTACCATCACGACCAGTCACCAGACTCATTGACTGTCCTTCATACTGTACCTCAACACGAGTTGTTTCGAGCAGCTATCACGATGCTGAGGACACTACAGACATGCCGTCTGACCCGCCCGGCGCGAGTCCGATTATCGACCAAACGATATCTCACTTCAGATAACAAGCGGAAACCCGCATTCGCCCCAAGTGGACTCATGAAAAGATTAGAAGCAGAGGATAGTAAATATGCAGCAGAGCTCGCTGAGGAGTATCGCAAGCAAGGCATCGATGTCAGAAGTATAGATCATCCATTATGCTTCGCAGGGGATGGCTGACGAGATAGTCCCAAAACCATCGACTAAATTACCTACTCTGATGGACCGTGCTTCGTTCGGCAGATCATGGAGGGATGTAGTGGAGAAGAAGGGCGAGTCTAGTGAACTCAAGATTGCTAGTCGGAAAGGGAAAGAGAAAGCGATCGAGCCGGTTCAAGATGGTCAGTCCATAAATACGAAAGAGACAGGAAGTGAGGCTGACGATATAGTCACTTCTGGTCCTCGACGCAATCCAGTCGGTGTACAGCTCTTATCGCCCTCACTTCATTCTCAGCTATTTCCTGGATCATCACTCCCCAAACCCCCTGCGGAACTGCTGGATATCTCCAAACGGCATCTTGACCAAAATGGCCTTTTGCCCGAAGCTGCTGCCGTCCTGGACGAACTATCTTTCGACATGCCCCCCCTCCGTGGATCCAATATCCGAGATCACTTCCATGCGCTAGGAAAACAGACGGCCGAACCGTATTTATCGATGGCCCTTGAATTTGCTAGTTCCGACTTACCGCCTAAACCGACGAAATGGGAAATGAACAAGGCAGGCTGGACCAAGTATGCGACTGATGGATCTATGCAGGCGGTTGAAGATCTTGGAGAAGAGACTCTGGTCTCATTCGACGTCGAGACGCTCTACAAGCTTTCATCTTATCCATGTATGGCCACAGCCGTCACGCCCAATGGATGGTATTCATGGTTGAACCCTTCGATTTTCCAGGAACCACCGACCGAACCACCTCCCGCTCGAATGCCGTGGAACACAAGTACACCTTCGCAATACCCTCATGACCTTATACCCCTCTTTCCACCTGGATCAGATCGTCCTCGACTCGTCATAGGACATAATGTCGGCTACGATCGAGCTCGAGTATTCGAGGAATACGACCTGACCCGGACCTCTACCCGATGGCTCGATACGCTCTCTTTTCATGTCGCCACGAGGGGAATCACATCCGTGCAACGACCTACATGGATGAAGTATCGCAAGAACAAAAAAGAGAAATTAGAGAGGGAAGCTGAAGTCATCGATTACCTACTACAGGAAGCCGAAGCCGACGACAATATCGATCTGCTCGAACCTCTGGCGGAATCTGCAGCTGAAGTCGAAGCGATGCAGAAGTCATGGGAGGATGTCACCGCCATGAACTCTCTTGCAGAAGTAGCAAGCCTCCACTGCGGATACCCAGTGGACAAATCGATTCGAAATCGATTTGGAGACGAATCAATCACTCACGCCTCACTCCTTCGACCTGAACTACACGATCTCTTGTCGTACTGCGGCCAAGACGTCAAAATCACTCATGACGTATTCGCCAAAGTCCTTCCGCTCTTTTTGGAGTCATGTCCCCATCCCGCTAGTTTCGCAGGTATATTGACAATGGGAAGTAGTTTCTTACCCGTCAATGAGAGTTGGCAAGAGTATTTGGAGAGTGCAGAAAGCAAGTATAGAGAGATGAATGAGGGAGTGAAGAAGGCGTTGAGAGTATTGGCGGAGAAAGCTAGAAAGGCGGGAAAACAAGATGATCCTTGGAGTCGACAGTTGGATTGGACAGAAAAGACCGCTAGATGGGCGGATGATTATGATCCGACTCAACCCGAGGCGTTGTCTCCATCTGCCACTGAGTCGGTCTCTCTGGCAGAGACGACGGGAGCGACAACATCGCAATTCACAGCTACCTCGACCGAATCCACTCCTGCTTGGCTGGCACCATTACGCACAGACCCGAAAGAAATCCTCTCAAATCGATCAATCCGATACATCGTACCCCTCCTGCTACGCCTCACCTACAAATCACACCCCGTAGTCCACCTCTCCAACCACATGTGGTGCTTCTACGTCCCTCATTCCGAAATGTCTCAATACGTCGACGCTCACGGCGCACCAGTCGACTTGTCCTCTTCCGCCAGTGACGTTAAACTCGAGCGATTGCTCGAAGAAAACGTCTTCTTTCGTATCGCAGGTCCCGATGATGCTAGGCGATCCAAGTTGACTGGAGCTGGGGTCAAGGTTCTGGTTAGGAAGGGCGAGCTGAAGAGCGATGGGTACCAGGACCTGTTGGTCAGCATGACTGGTAGGGGCAGTGATTACGAAGAGAAGCTTGCCAAGTGTGTGGAGGATATGGTGAAGAGGGGTCAGGATGATCCTTGGGGTTCACAGCTGGATTGGAGCATGACTGGTAGGTCAATTATCTACTCATCATGGCATAGCTGACCATGTAAGACTCTACCTCCTCGCCTATGACCAATAAATCATCCTCGTCCACCAAGACCAAGCCGAAACCGAAATCACCAAACGGAACATGGCCAAAATGGTATTGGGACCTGACTGTCGCGCCCACCAACGACCGAGTCGCATTCGGTGAACTGGACTTGACGACCAAAAAATCTGTTGCACCGCTTCTTCTTCGACTACAATGGCAAGGATTCCCCTTGTTTCACAGTCGAGAACACAAATGGCTCTACCGCATCCCGAAATCCACCTATTCAGCCGAAAAAGCCAACAAGAACTTCTCTCGTGGTCAACCCGTCGCTTTCAATCCGAAGTTCAAGCAAAAAGGGGACGAAGACCTGTTGAGTGATTCAACACACGTTTATTTCAGATTACCGCATAAAGACGGTGAAGGCCATAATGTCGGTAATCCGCTTTCGAAATCGTTTGTGAAACCCATCGAGAGCGGTGAGCTTTCGTCGGCAGCTGCTGAAGATGGGGATGAAGCGGCTGCGAAAGCAGCTCAGGAGGCTACCAATATGAATGTCTTGTGTTCATACTGGATGTCTTCAAGAGAGAGGATAATGGATCAGATGGTCGTTTACAGAAATGGCGATAGGAGTAAAGGAATGATTCTACCTCAAGTCATCACTATGGGAACGGTCACTAGGCGTGCTGTTGAAGCTACTTGGTTGACGGCTAGTAATGCCAAGAAGAACAGGGTTGGATCAGAATTGAAAGCCATGGTTCGGGCTCCGCCTGGTTATTCTATTGTGGGTGCTGACGTGGATTCGGAGGAATTATGGATCGCGAGCGTCATGGGTGATTCTCAATTTGGTCTTCATGGCGCAACGGCCATTGGATGGATGACTTTGGAAGGAACCAAAAGCGCAGGAACGGATCTACATTCGAAAACGGCTTCTATCCTTGGCATTTCTCGGGATTCGGCCAAAGTATTCAATTACTCTCGAATTTACGGTGCCGGTCAAAAACATGCGGTCCAACTTTTACTTCAAGGTGATTCCACATTGACCAAAGCTGCCGCTACGGAACGAGCTCAGAAGTTGTATGCGGCCACGAAAGGATCTAGAGCTTTCCGATCGAGAACAATTCGACCGGCTGCTGTATCGTCTCTATGGCATGGTGGGAGTGAGAGTTTCTTGTTCAACACACTCGAAGCTATCGCCCTTTCCGACCGACCTATGACGCCAGCGCTAGGATGTGGAGTTACGAGGGCATTACGGAAATCATACCTCGAAGACCCATCATCCTATCTCCCTTCACGTATCAACTGGGTCGTCCAATCTTCCGGTGTCGACTACCTACATCTGTTGATCGTATCCATGGAATACCTGATCAAGCGATACGACATCAAAGCCCGATACCTGATTTCAGTCCATGATGAGGTTCGATACCTCGCCGACGAATCCGATCGGTACAGGACCGCGATGGCTTTACAAATCGCCAATGCATGGACGAGAGCTCTGTTTAGTTTCAATCTTGGTATCGATGATTTACCACAAGGAGTCGCCTTTTTCTCAGCTGTGGATATCGATCATGTCCTACGAAAAGAAGTATTCATGACGTGTGAAACTCCTTCTCACCCGCGGCCGATTCCACAAGGTGAATCGTTCGATATCGATCAACTACTCAAAATCACCAATGGAGGTCAGCTCGGACCGGCCATCCACGAGGACGATCATGATCTCGTCGACACTAGGGAGGGACCGCCAGTGGCGTTATTTGGGGATATCACCTCGGTAAAGCATCAACGATTCCTCAAAGCCCAAGCATCACCAACTCCAACTCCGACCAAGAGATGGCTGGAAGATCAACTACCTCTCAAGACCGATCTACCGTGGATACCACCTCCACCAAAAGCCAAGTCGAGGGCTCCTCGGAAGAAGAAAGTCCCGGTGCTTCAGCAGAATATCGATACAGATACCGATATAGGAATGGACTATCATGACGTTCTGAGTGCGGACGAATGGAATGCTGTTTTGGAAGATGATAGAAAGGCAGCTACTGGATAGGCGAGTGCGGGGTGGGGCTCGAGTAAGTTGTATTGAACTGTAATATTCATATACATAGTTCTTTTTGTCAACTGCTCTGCATGCACGTTGCTTACGTTTCAAGGGGGAGAGCAAGAGACGGTCGATGAATGACTCAGAGGACGAAATGCGTTTAGTGCAGTAATTGGAAAAATCCTACTATGAGCAAATTTCAGCCGACATTGATCGTACTATCATCACGAAATGATGTATCTTCGCACAGGTTCTCCACCAGATCCCCAGTGGCCAATCACATCCGTCGATAGCGCTCGTCAAGTGGTGCAGGAAGAGCAACCTGGAATGCATGAATCTATAAGAGTCTAGTATGTGATTGTGTACAACTGCGATTCAGAAAGGAAGAAGACATATGTCTATGCTATATTTAACAATATAAACGTTTGACAATGTCGATGAGTTTGAATAGATGAAAGAAATGAATGCCGATGCCGATAGGAGAATTGTCCGTATCAATCCTAACGTCTTTTCGCTTGTCCAGAATTAGACGTCGTGGTCGCCGCAGACTTTCTTGACAAGTCGTTGGGGTTGACGAAAGACGAACAATACGAAAGAGGCCAAATACCTGATACATCAGCTGCTTTTCCATGATGACATCTCGTCTTTCAGAAAAGCTAATAGTACTCACCCTCCGCAAGCCTTGAAAGCACCCAGTAACCACCTCATAACCTCTGCGCACTCGGCCATGTGGTGATCGTAGCAGGCATATCCAAAAGCCGCCAAAAGAGCGACTTGCAATCCGACTGAACTCCAACCCAAATGGACCTTGGTCTTGTCCTCGACTCCTTTTCCATGTCCATGTCCATTTCCGTCCTCATCCCCGTCCCCGTCCCCATCTACAGCTCCAGCTCCGTGATGGGTTGTAAGGCTGTGAATTTTCATTCCAACAGCAGTAACGACTAGAGCGGTGCTGACTGAGCCCAAGACCAAGGTAGAGATCGGGAAGTCGGCTTTGAAATCGGGACTGGTAGTCATCATAACACCGTGGTAGATGAGTGATACCCCATCCTATCTAGGTAAGCGTTGTATCTTCCCAAGGCCGACAATGGAACGTACGGCGGCATAGGCTACTTTTGCCAACGGTTTGACCTTTTCATTTTTGTCCCAGGCTATCTCACCACCCAAGACTCCAGCGATTGAAAGAATGAGTAAAATTACAAAGGCATTATAGACGACTCTGTAGATGGAGTAGGTTACAGGAGCAGCGGGTTGGGCTTGGGGAGGGCCCGCAGGCTGGGGAGGATAGATAGCGGGAGGGCCTGGAACGGCGCCAGTAGGGGGAGCGTTGGCAGGAGCAGGGCTGGCAGGTCCAGTGGCGGTGGGTGGGGTGGTAGAATCCATATTGTAGATGGATTTGTGATGTGATCTGACGGTAAAGGAGTGTGGGTTTGATCTAGGTGACAACAGCAGTATGACGATTGATCAAAGAGCTGTATCTTTAGAAAGTCCCGGTCAGTCGGTTGAATTTCCCACGCGAGCATTACCCCAAGAACACGCCCTTTCTAGGCACGCATCAAACCATAGCGTATAGCCGTCGACTCGATGTAACGTGGCATATATCGTCCCATCTCAATGTCCACCGACTTGTAATAGATAGAGCCATTCGAACCAGATGAGATGTCCTTCGCATGACATGGTAAGAAGACCTTGTTGGACTTACCGATAAGATTAACTTACCGAAGGGATCTTTGGTGCCTGATCCGTATATCCGTCAGGTGCTGACAGTTTGCGTTATTATTCAATCAGTGGTCGGTCAGTTACCGTAAGTCTGGATGAGTGATATCGAAGAGCGCAGAGGTCGGGTAGGTATTATGCTGAAGCGTCAGTGGTCCTCCATCCCCAGGAAGAGTACTTACCATTTGAAACCAAATTTTCGTTGATGACCTTTCGATCAACCTTTGAATACCCCTTTGATCCCATTTCCTTCCAACTCCATCAATCCCTTGTTCTTTCTCGAACCCTGGCGATGACTCGATTCCGATTTGGCGTCGACGAGCTGTGAATATGACAGTCTGGCCCCATGATCGGGGTAGAGCGACATGATGATCAATTTCGAGGACATCACGCCCCGGTGGTCGTTTCCTGCTCTTCATTCTTCATCACTTGATACGGATGCTTATAGGGATTGGGGCTGATGCCAAATGGTACAAGTGCTTCTACTGATTAGCTAACTGCTCATGCATAGAGTGCGAAAGGACTGGTGAAGGAGGATGACGGGATGGGGAGAAAGTGGCAAGTGTCGACTTACTATCTCGATGTCGTGTCCAGGTCTTCATCCCAGCTCATGACTACACCAAGTATTCGCGGTCTGTATGAGTCAGCTAGGTGTATGTCGGAATCGACACTGGAGGCGTTCATCGAATGGGGAATGAGAGAGGAATGGGACGTACCAAGCGATCACCTTGGTAACCGATCCGCTATATCGCGCAACGAAACAACCAGAGACGACTATTATTTGACTAATGATGTAAATGCGAATGAATAGTATCAAAGAAGACGGATTGAATAGAACGAGTGAAGGATGTCGATGACGAACAAAGGAAGAGAAGAACAATAGAAACAAGAACAGGTATTCGAAACGTGGTGTAATACAAAACGTCTTGCAAAGCCGACTTCACCTATTACCACGTTGCCGAGACGTGTGGGGATGACATGAGATGACGAGGGATGAGGAAGAGGGGAGGGAGGACGAAGGAGGGAGAGGAATAGAAGTGCGAGAAACAAGGAAGCAGGAGAGAAGTCGTCCCTCTTATACCGTACCTCACATCCACGCTCTACAAGCCAGTATGTAGAACTAATAATCTAAGTGCGTGACAACAGATGAAGGCGGATCGATATGTTTGGAGACTCTGCGGCACACGTGGATCGATGACGTTTGCCGGAACGGGACTGAGTCACTCTGATTGGGTAGATCAGGTACCATCAATCAGATAATCAGCCGCCATGTATACATCGACACACAACCTACATCTTCGAGGTACTCTCGACTTCTGCGCTCCACCAGGGTGGGTGCGTGGGTGTGGAGGTTCTCGAAGCAAGATCGCGCCGGGCCTCATTTCCTTTCCCCCGGCCCGAGTCCTTTGTATCTCATGCCCGTAATTCTACCGTACATGCATGGCTCGAGCAGATGCTGGCTAAATCACTTTGGTTCAGGGTAACTCAAACCAGACAATGGATGATATCTACCACAAGAAGCATTGGGGACAATTTACCATGGGAAAAGCTTGAGACTCATCAGACCACCTTCCGCATGGCAGAAAAGGATGCCTCGCTCGCGAGTATGAACTACCCGTGTTCATAGACCTACCGGACATGGGCGGCCCGCTTCCTGCTACTCCCACACTGGATGTCCTTGACTTGCCGTCGACCGGGCCGTGCTGTCTGTTGTCTTATCGGATTTCTACGGGAGTGATGCAACCCCGCTTAACTGTATGATGTATTTGATTCCGTGATCAGTGACGTTTTGTGGGGTAACGGTTAGCTGGTTGGCTGGTTGGCTGGGAAAACCCGCTGGTGGTACGGATACGACTACCTTCTCTCTCCTTCTATACTTTACATCTTTACATCTTTACATCTTATTCTTTTGTGATCAAGTAAGTACACACTAATAGTCAAAGGAGGAGTGACTAAACAACTACTCAGCACTCATAAAATAATATATACATAATGTCTGGAGCTCTTTCTATCGTCCCCGTACGTTGTTTGCTTGAGCAAGAGCACCTACTGCTTGGAACAGGTGCTGGATTGGGATACACACTGACTCGCAGGCTGGTGTCCTCTCTGGAGAGAACACCCGAAAGCTTATGGAGTACGCAAAGGAGAACAAGGTATGTTTTGTCCTCTTCACAACTACACACGTCCACTCCACACAATCAACTGTGTTGTAGCGCACTTTACGCTCGGCATCTTCCTTCTTTCCTCCTCACCTCATGCCTACTACTCCAATATAAGAACACCGCTGACCTCTCAGTTCGCTATCCCCGTAAGTCAATGACCTGCAAATCCTCATATTATCCACCAACCCATCCCACGACCGACCAGCCATACATCATCACATAATGTACCGCCGGCTTGTGATTCCTCTATCCCTGACTCCCCAACCGAGACCAATAGCCAAGATCCAAAACTGACGTCAATTCTTCTTTCGTAAACAGGCCATTGTAAGTTCCCATTTCCCTATTCCCAATCTTCCTCCCAAACTTTCCCATCCCAAAGGAACGAGGGTTCAAGTGGCTTCGGCTCTAACCGAGATCTCTCCTTTATCGAAACTCGTTATCAAAATCACAATCAAATTTGCAAATGCAATGAGCTAATCACCTCAGAACGTTACTTCATCTTCTATCGTCAATGCTTGTCTAGAAGCTGCACGAGACATCAACTCTCCCATCATCCTCCAAATCTCTCAGGGTGGTGCTGCATACTTTGCCGGTAAAGGTATTGCCAACGACAAGCAACAGGCTTCTATCGCCGGTGCCGTCGCTGCCGCTCACTTCATCCGAAGCATCGCTCCCATCTATGGCGTGTAGGTCCCTTCTCCTCGATTGAATGATGAAGCGGTGCTGACTCCCAGTCCCGTCATCCTCCACACTGACCACTGTGCCAAGAAGCTCTTGCCATGGATGGACGGTATGCTAGATGCCGACGAGGCCTACTTCAAGGAGCACAATGAGCCTCTCTTCTCGTAAGCTCACTCCAGCACGTTGTGACATCAAAAGCTGACGACCAGCTCGCACATGTTGGATCTCTCCGAGGAGTCCAAGGAGGACAACATTGCCGACTGTGTCAAGTACTTCAAGCGAATGGCCAAGATGGGTCGTAAGTCCCTCTCACTGACTGGGGTGAAATTTTTCTAAATGGCCAGAATGGCTAGAAATGGAGATTGGTATCACTGGTGGTGAGGAGGACGGTGTCGACAACTCGAGCGCCGACAACGCATCCCTCTACACTCAGCCCCCCGACATTTACGATGTCTACACTGCTCTCAACGCCATCTCTCCCAACTTCTCCATCGCTGCCGGTTTCGGAAACGTTCACGGTGTTTACAAGCCCGGAAACGTCGCTCTCCGACCCGAGCTCCTCGGTGACCACCAGAAGTACGCTGCCGACAAGATTGGCAAGCCCGACACCAAGCCTCTGTGAGTGATTCGTTCTTTCTCTTAGATCTCTCCATTCTCGAATGGCCCACATTCCACCCACCCAAACCCCCCGCTATCTTCTATAGACAGTGCCCTTCCCTCCTTCCATGAGGTTGTTGTGGCGATTCCGATAGCGCAGAAAAACACTTCATCATTTTAGAACTTGCTCTTTCGCCTGATGTTTTTTCACCAATCTCTTGATCGGGATTGGGCATCGTTATCTCGTCTACTCCTTTTGAGTGACGATGACTCGATGTGGTTATGAGAGAGGAAGTGTCAAATTGATGTGACATCACCCCTACTTTGCCTACGTTTTTCAGAGAAACATAGCTGACCATGTAGATACCTAGTCTTCCATGGTGGATCTGGATCTTCCAAGGAGGAGATCAAGACTGCCGTCGTCAACGGTGTCGTCAAGATGAACGTTGATACCGACACTCAATTCGCCTACTTGGCCGGTATCCGAGACTTTGTCCTCTCCAAGAAGGACTACCTCATGTCTCAAGTCGGTAACCCCGAAGGAGCCGACAAGCCCAACAAGAAGCAATATGACCCCCGAGTTTGGGTTAGGGAGGGTGAAAAGACCTTGTCTAAGCGAGTTAGGGAGGCTTGTGTCGATCTTGGAAACGAGAACCGAAACTAGGTTTCCTGTGGATATGATGGATATGAGATGAGGAAGAATGGATAGAAAGAATGGAATAAAGTAGTTGCAGTTTACTGTCTCACATGAACGATACTTGCGTTGAATCTAAATACAATCATCACGTCCTCCTTCTTGGGACGTGGTCGGAGCAGAATGAGCTACAATCAGGTAAAAGACCGACCAGCATATGAGGATGGAAGGATACATGAGGAATGACAAGTCTTTGTTATCTACGCATCTACCTCCATCCCGCTGGCCTCTCCATCATTTGCCACTTCACCCTCACCATTGGCAGATCCCTCAGCACCACTCACTCCGGCATCACTAAGCGCACTAGTCCCAGCCGTATCAGTCTGACCCGCCGTGGTCTCTACTGGTTTCTCATCCCCATCCGCATCGTCATCATCAGATTCAGAAATGTATTCTTTCGATTTACTACCTTCGTCAGCCATCTTCTTCAGGTCGGGGTAGAAGGGTAAGACATGCAATTTAGATGATTCCTCAACTACCTTACCAGCCTTCTTTTTCTACATTATCAGCACCAAAACCATCATTTCGAAACACCAAAGACGGAGGGGAGGGACAAAAAACGGACCTTGGCTTGAGCCCTTGCTTTCAACAATGCAAGAGTGTTTTGTTTTCTCTTGTCGACCATTTCTTCCGTTTCTTCCTCCCCACCAGTCCCAGCACCTGTTCCACTTGCAGCACTCTCATCACCAGTATCCTCCCCAGGTGGCAGACTGAGTTCTTCATCAGAGATCTCACTCTTGCTCCTCTTCTTTCCTCGCTTCTTCCCCGTTCCTTTCGCTCTACGTTTCTTCTTCTCCCCTCCACCACCCTCATCACCCGAAATGACTTCATCCTTGACTTTCTTTTTACGTTTTTCGAGATTGGAAGCTCGTCGTGCTTCTTCTTCTGCTTCTCGTGCTGCTTCTTCCTGTGCCCATTTACGAGCTTCTTCTTGTGCTGCTCTTCTTGCTGCTGTTATTTCTTCCGCTTTGGCAGCTAGTTCCGCACGGCGTTTCTCCTGTTTATCAAGTCAGTGATGATGATACACTGACCATTTTGGCGAAACGACTTACCTCTGCTGCACGGATACGTTCCGCTTCGGCCGCTCGCAGCTTCCTGACCTCCTCCACTCGAGCATGAGCTTCGCTCTCGTATGCTTCCTGCCTCGAAATCTGCTCGGGTGCACGTCGGAGTAGACCATCTCCGTATCGTGCTCGCTGATCGGCCAGGTCGGCATCATAGGGCAAAGCTCCAGATTTATCATTCGCAAGTGCTCGGAATGTACTGTCATATTAGCTTGATCTGATGGGTAGAAGGGGAGAAACATACTTGACAGCTTGTTGAGCTTGACCAATGGCGACTTGTAGTTCCTCGGTTGTTCGCTTAGAGGGTTCGAGCGAGAAAAGCAATTCGGCAGATTTCTGTTGTATCATGGCGATATTGTACAAGATAGCCCTATCGGAAGGCTGGATGTGCATGGCCTGTATGTCAGTGATTTTCCGTTTGTTGTTCGTACAACTGTCAAGGACTCACCTGTTGACAGTATGATAACGCTTTTGCCATTCCAGAGATATTGGATTCCCGGGTGGCCCAGGCGTACCACGCCCGAGCGAGGTACAAGAGTATAGGTACGTTGACGTTCTTTGATGAACTCAACGCAGCTTCGTACTATACGTCAGCTCATCATGTCTGTTACAGCAAGCAGGACATACCGCCTGGATAGCCTTTTCCTCATCACCCCTTGTGAAATGACAATGACCCATGTTGACATTCCCAGATCCATCCAATAAACAATCATTAATCCGACTAAAGATGCCCAAAGCATGACCGGCCAACTTCATCCTTACTTTCGGTTCATCCGCCGCACTGACCGAACCAGCTTGCGACAACGTATCTTCCGCCAGGGCAATCGCAAGTCCTTGAGCGGCCATTGCCGATTTAGGATCAAGGGTGAGAGCACGTTCATAAGCCTCTGCAGACCTTAGGTATTGTTTTGGCCGTTCTGCAAGTTCAGAAGACGATTTCGCTTCTCGTCCCAGGGTGAAATGAAGCCATCCAAGGGCACAAAACGTGAATGGATCGTTTCGTTCGTATTTCATCGTTTGGGTCGTGAATGCCAAGGCCTCTTTGTAAGATCCGATAGATATCAGGAAATGGGTATAGGAAGATCGGAGGGTTACGTTGGTTTCGTCTGCTCGGAGACATTCTTTGAGTAGCGTATGTGCATCGACATTCCGTCCGGCTGCCGCGGCTAACACTGCCAATCGTACCTTGGCTATGAGGTCAGCTATAGTCCTTGGACAAGGTACCTAAGAGGACCCACACTCCATGTGTTCAGGATGTTGACGGAGAACATCACGATACCACTGCGAAGCCTTGACCACATCCCCATTCTCCTCATACGCCCTAGCGAGATTATACGCCAAATCAGTCTTCAACACCTCGGCATCTTGTCCCGTCTCATTCGCAAGTCGTTCCAGAGCATACTGATATTCCCTCTCGGCACTGTCGACATTGCCCTGTAACAAAAACAAAGATCCCAAATTACTCGATGTCCTGATTTGCCTGACATCAAGGTCTTTGGTCTCGTCATTCGAGTCTCGGAAAATGTTGGAAGCGGTCTGATAGGCGCCAATGGCTTTATCGATAGCTTCACTATGCCAAAGTGTCGCTAGGTCCAGGAAGATATCGACATCATGCGATACACCGCCGAGTTTCGCCTTGTCTTCGTCCGATTCGGCGGATGCGACAGAAGTGTGGACATCTGTCAACATTTCTCGTGCGGTCTTTCGATTACGTGCGATTTCATCAGACGGCATACCGGGATGAGGGTAGGCTAATAGACAAGCGTGAATGACCGTGTACTCGATAGGTCCAGTTCCGTTTAATCGTTTCGCACTTTGCTCGATGAAATTCAGTGCTTCACGCAGATTACCTATAGGTCAGCACAAGGTAAATGACCAGGCCATCAATTGACTTGCCATTCTTCAAGGCGATTTGACCAAGAGTCAACTCGGCCACGACATTGACACTCGCCGCATCTTCCGTCTTGGCTGCAGCGATAAATGGCCCAGCATCAGCGACGTCTCCAGCCACGAAACCCAGACGTCCCCGCTCAGCATTTGCCAGTACTGAATGTCGTTTCGTATCCGCATACTGAATCGCTCGTTCAGCCAATTTCGAAGCCATGGGTATTTGACCGTCTAAACCAGCCGTGGTCGAGAGAGCGAGGGCGGCAGCTGAGCATTTGTTGTTGAGCTTGAATGCCCTTTGGACAAATGCGACTCCGTCGGACGCTAATGACATGCGTTGTTCGGGGGATGTTGATGGTTCGCGAGAATTGTTTAGGGCGCCAAGACCTAGGAGAAGTAGTGCGACCCATGATTCGGGATCCTACTTGTCAGCTGGCCTATCACACTCGAGGTTGGCAGCTTACAAGCTCTAGCGACCTCTCCCAAGATAGGATAGCCCTAGTTCGATCTCCCATGACCCAAGCGCATAATCCCAGACCTATACGTGGATCAGGCTTCATATCAGGTTGGACATTCAGTAAAGTCTGATAGGTATGTAGAGCTTGATCGTGTTGTAGACGAGCGAACTGTAGTCGAGCCTGATCATCAGCTTCTGCACCGTCGCCGACTTTCGCGCAACTTGCCTGAGCAGATAGGGCGATGATATTTCGTGGTTGCTTTTGCAATAAACGATCTACCGCGATATGCGCTTCTTTAGGCTGCCCACGAGCCAAGTTCAAGATGACTGGACGTCAGCTTGATCACCATACAGTATGTAGAAACGACGTACTCTTGCCCATGGTGAGAGAAACAGGCTCGTCGACCATTCCCGCGCTGACCATCCGTAGCGACTCGTCTGCTCCGTTCAGACTAGCAGCCGCTTCGGTGTAGTACCAATCTTTCGTCTTGGTTTCTGGGGGTACTTTATCGTATTCTAAAGTCTCAGCTTTTATCGTATATACAGGGAAAATGAAAGCTTACTGGTATATGACACGGCGACTTTTGGTGCGTTTCGAGCTTGCGATAGTAGAACATGAGCCATCATTGACTTGATGTTCACCAAAGCCATATGATCGGGCTGACGGCCAGCAGCTCCAGAAAAGACTATCATCAGCTAATACCCCTCTTCCTGCTGACTGAAGCAACCTACACCTGACTCCGGCATTGAGGATCTCATCCACTCGACCCCAACGACCTTTTTTCCAATGTTCCCCTGCAACAGTCGTCCAGTCTTTACATTCCGCCGCATAGTCCACTAGTAGATGGGGGATAGCATCTGCAATCTCGTCATCTGCTAGCGAGTCAAGGTCGAGATCCGTCTGTACTCCTCTTAATTTATCAGCTCTGAGCGCTAGGAGAGGTGGAGGAGATACTAACCCTTGTCCTACGATTACTATTGTCCGTGAGGGGTCTGCGGCTAGTTCTGTCGCTTCGTACTCGGCTGACATCTTGTCGATAGATCAGTGTCTTGCCGGCCTGTTGTACGTTTGAGTTGGAAAGATGCAAGAGTATGAGCAAAGTGAGCAACAGTCAGTCAACAGCAGTAGATGCATATTCCAGCCACGCCTTATTGTGACACAGCACTTCATTAGGCGTTCTACAAACTGTATCCAATTTCCAGTCCACCCACCCACGTCCCTTTCGACTCAATTCAAGAGTAGAGAACAGTATAATAGTAGTATACACACCTACACTTCACAGACCATACCACGCACAAGGCGTCTATGATCATTTCCCGCTCATTGCGATTCTTTCCAATAAACGCAACTCGCCAAATCAGCTCACTCAAGCCAAAAATCACATTTCGACCTCGACCATATCTATACAACCAAATCATGTCGGCTTCTACCGCCCCTCACCCAGTATCTTCCACTGCCGAGGCACCTGCGCCCGCTGTAGGTTCCGAACAGACTGCGGCTGGTGCTAGCGCCCCCGCTGCTGCTGCTGGCAAACCGGCAAAGGAGGCTAAAGCTGGGAAACCCAAAAAGGACAAGGCGGCTAGTGGACCTAGTGGGCCATTGGAACTGAGTCCTGCTCCTGAATACTTTGATGAGAGGATCAAGATCTTTGACGAGTACAAGAAGAAGTACGACGCTGAAATTGCCGGTACGTCGTACACACCCACCCTACCTGATATGGCTGACGAGTAGCTAAACCCCGTGAACCCATCACCATCACTCTACCCAACGGAACGGAGGTCCAGGGGACATCATGGGAGACCACCCCTCTTCAAGTCGCCAAGGATATCGCCCAATCTCTAGCCGACAAGACAATCATTGCCAAAGTCAACAATCAAGAATTATGGGATCTAGACCGACCACTTGAATTCTCTTGTTCTCTAAAACTACTCGATTTCGATTCCGAGGATAACGACTATGAA
>Ga0308160_10003822_pt1 | contig 16546 bp, 11 predicted proteins | sample PhyFR1_FD_201036 | JGI IMG/M metagenome (GOLD analysis project Ga0308160, IMG submission 201036) | Phyllosphere microbial communities from UC Gill Tract Community Farm, Albany, California, United States - DLSLF.R1 | ecosystem: Host-associated > Plants > Phyllosphere > Unclassified | place: USA...
GGCGCGCGCACTGGTCACGCAACCGGCCTGCGTGCTGGCCGATGAACCGACCGGCAACCTCGATCACACGACCGCGCAGATCATCTTCGACCTGATGCTCGAACTGTCGCGCACGCTCGGCACTGCGTTCGTGATTGTCACGCACGACATGGAACTGGCGCGCCGCTGCGACCGCGTGCTGCGCATGACCGAACACGGCCTGCAGGCTGCAGAAGGCTGACGCCATGTGGATCGATACGCACGTTCACCTCGACGCCCGCGAATACGGCGGCGATGGCGCCGGCGTTGCGCGCAGGGCCGAAGCGGCCGGCGTATCGATGATCGTCATCATGGCCGTCGAGCGGGGCAACTTCGATACCGTCGCCGCCCTGGCTGCAGGCAGCCCGAACGCCTGCTACGCGCTGGGTATCCACCCGATGTGCGTGCCGCAGGCGCACGACGACGACCTGGCGTACCTGCGCACGCGCGTCGAAGCGGCGCTGGCCGATCCGCGTTTCGTTGGCATCGGTGAAATCGGCCTGGATTTCTTCATCCCCGAACTCACCACGCCCGAGATGCGCGAGAAGCAGGCGCGGTTCTTCCGCGAACAGTTGCGCATCGCGCGCGACTTCGGTCTGCCAGTGATGACGCATGTGCGCCGCTCGCAGGATCAGGTGCTCAAGCACCTGCGCCAGATCCGCCCGCCGAGCGGCATCGCGCATGCCTTCAATGGCAGCTTCCAGCAGGCGCAGAATTTCATCGACCTCGGGCTGCACCTGGGCTTTGGCGGCAACCTGACCTTTACGCGCGCGCTGCAGATCCGGCGCCTGGCCACCGAGTTGCCGCTCGACTGGATCGTGCTGGAAACCGACTCACCCGACATCGCCCCCAGCTGGATTCATCCGGGCCGCAACAGTCCCGAGAATCTGCCGGGCATCGGCGCGGCGCTGGCCGAATTGCGCGGCGTGGAAACCGATGTGGTGCGCATCGCTGCCCATCGCGCTTCGCTGGCGGCGATCCCGCGCCTGGCCGGGCTGTGCGCTGCCGTCTAGCCAGGCGGCCTGGCGAAGTTCCCGAAACGGCGTCTGGCATTTGTGACACCTGACAAAACGCCATCAGTACGGCGTGCCAAGATGTGCTTCCCCCAGAAGCGCATTGGATGGACAGGAGATTCACGTGGACAACGCCAGCGAATTCCTGCGCAGGCTGCAGAACGACCGTTCGTTATCGGGGGCGCACCGGCCCATCCGGCTGCGTCTCGGCCATGCTGATCATCCGCTTGCTACTGTGCTGTTGCCGCAGCGCGTTACGGGCAGTGAAGCCATTTGCGGCGGCCTCGAGTACACCGTCACCTGCGTCGCGCCCACCCCGCGCCTGCCGCTCAAGGAACTGATCGCGCTGCCCGCCGAGATCGGGCTCGTCACCGATCGTGGCGGCTTGCGCAGCGCCTGCGGCATCGTGGCCGAAGCGCGTGCCGGGGATGTCGATGGCAGCCTCGGGGTCTACCAGCTGGTGATCCGCGACGCGCTGGCGATCATGGAAAAACGCGTCAACAGCCGCGTGTTTCGCGGCCAGAACGAACTCCAGATCGTGCAGATATTGTTCGACGAATGGCGCCAGTCCAGCAGCGTGCTGGCCAGCGCGTTCGAGTACGAACTCGATCCCCTGTTCGACCCGCGCCAGTTTCCGCCGCGCGAGCAGACCATGCAATACAACGAGTCCGACGCCGCGTTCGTGCGCCGCCTGCTGCGCCGGCGCGGCATAGCCTGGACCTTCCGGCCAGGCCATGCGCGCACCGGGGCGCCAGACAGTGAGCGCGCTGCGTCACCGGCCCACACGCTGGTGCTGTTCAACGACCCCGATGCACTGCCCCGCAACAGTGCCGGCACGGTGCGCTACCACCAGGGCGGCGCCACCGAAGAGCGCGACACGATTGTCTCGTGGTGCGCCGCGCGCCGCCTGCAGGCCGGCAGCACGACGCGGCACAGCTGGGATTATCGCAATCCGCTGGGTACCTCCTTCATGACGGCCACCGCGCACGGCATGGCCGACCAGGGCTGCCATGGCAACGCACTGGCGGCAAGCCTGGACGACTACCAGGTCGAGATGCCGCATGCCGGCAACGACGTCGAAGACCATTGGCGCCTGGGCCAGCTGCGCATGAACCGGCATGAGCTCGACACCAAGTGCTTCCATGGCGTGGGCACGGTGCGCGACCTGCGCGCCGGCGAGTGGTTCACGCTCAGCGGCCATCCCGAGATCGACACGCACCCGGCGCCCGAACGCGACTTCGTCGTCACCGCCTTGCACGTGCAGGCCCAGAACAATCTGCCGCTGGACGTGGCGACACGCCTGCAGCGCCTGATGGGCGCATCGCTGCCGGGTAACGGCGGCGTATTCCCGGCGGCCGAGGCCACGGCCGCCGGCGCTTTGCTGCGCGTGCGGGTCAGCTTCGACGCCGTGCGGCGCGGCATTGTGCTGGCGCCCGGCTTCGATCCGCGCACCGACCTGCCGCATCCGCAGCTGCAAAGCGCCATCGTGACCGGCCCGCCCGGCGAAGAAGTGCATTGCGATGCGCTGGGCAGGGTCAAGATCCGCTTTCCCGGCATGCGTACGGACGACCACCAGCATGCGAATGGGGCAGGGGCATCGGATACCCCTGCCGACTCGGCCTGGGTGCGCGTGGCGTCCAATTGGGCCGGGGCCGGCCCCGGTAGCCAGCAGCAATCCGGGACGCTCTGCATGCCGCGCGTAGGGACGGAGGTGCTGGTGGCGTTCATGGGGGGCGACCCTGACCGGCCGGTGATCCTGTCGCAGCTGTACAACGAGCGCGCGCAGCCGCCGGCACTGAGTCGCGCGGGTGCGTTGCCGGGCAATCGCTTCCTGTCCGGCATGCGCAGCCGCGAAGTGGGCGGTGCGCGTGGTGGCCAGCTGCTGTTCGACGACACGCCGGGCGAGATCGGCGTGCAACTGGCCAGCGAACATGCTGAGTCGGAACTCAATCTTGGTTGGCTGTCCGAACCACGCGTGGCTGGCAAGGCCGGTGCGCGCGGTGAAGGCGCGGAGCTTCGCAGCAGCAAGGCGGTGAGCGTGCGTGGCGGTGAAGGGATCCTGCTCAGCGCGGGCAGCATGGCGTCCGACGCGGGCGCCCAGCTCGAACGGGGCGCGCTCGTCGGCATTGCCGACGTCATGCACGGTGTGCTCGACGAGCTGTCCCGGCTGGCGAGCGCGCACGGCGAAGATCACGAGGCCAGGCCGCGCATGGCCGAACTCACCGAGCGCCTTCGCCGCTGGCATGACGGTTCCAATGTGGCGCCGCATCCGGTGGGGACGGGGACGGGGACGGCAGCGGCGCCAGCGGCATCGGGCGGCGCGCCCATGGTGGCGGTCAGTGCACCGGCCGGCGTGGTGCTTGCCAGTGACGATGCCATTGCGCTCGGTGCGCGCACCAAGATCGACATCGTCTCGGCCGGTGATACCGAGGCAGCCGCCGGCGGCAGCCTGTTCCTGCGCGCGGCGCGTGCACTGAGCCTGTTCGCGTATGACCTCGGCGTCAAGCTGATCGCGGCGCGCGGCGACATCATCGTGGAAACCCACAAGGGCGATATCGAGATCAAGTCGTCCAACCGGATCCGCCTGATCGCCGCCGCCGGCATCGAGCTCGAAGCGCCGTCGGTCAAGATCGTCTCGCAGGGCACGCAAACCGACTGGGCCGGCGGCACGATCACGCACCAGAGCAGCGGCAACCACGTCGTCAAGGCCGCCAGCGTCGATTACCTCACGGGCGGCAATGGCGTACCGGCTGGCCTGCGACTACCGGCAACTGCGCTGGAAACCGACGAGCGTGTCGTGGTCATCGACCGCCAGACCAATCTGCCTGCCAGGGGCCAGCGCTATATCGCACGGCACGAAGACGGCACCAGCATCGAAGGCATCACCGACGACGAAGGCCGCACCAGCATTCTGCACAGCCATGCCATGGGTGACATCGAAATCCGCCTGCTGGCCGATGACATGCCCGCCGATCCGGCCCCGATTGCCACGGACCGGGCATGAACGAGCCGACCCGCCCGATCCACCAGCCGAGCATCGAGCGTGACGGAAGCCTGGTGGCACACACGGTCGCCACGCCGGTCGCATTCAAGGTCCGCGCACGGGTCACGATCGGCTCGCGCAAGGTCATTCCCGTCATCTTCGTGCCGGGCACCATGGGCTCAAACCTGCGGGCGCGCGCCGACATGCAGCAGCGTGACGACGCCGTGCTGCGGCCCGGCGAGCCCGCCTGGCGACCACCGAACGACTTCACCGGCAAGTACCGCGAGGCCGATCTGTGGGAAACACGCGCGCCATCCATCCGGCAGCGCATCCTGGACCCTGCCATTCTCGAGGTGGATCCTGACGGCAAGCTCGACTTTCCGCCGTGCGCACTGGACGCCGCCGCCATGCGCGAGCGGGGCTGGGGCGAAATCCATGCCGACTCGTACGGCGCTGTCCTGGCTGACCTGCAACGCCACCTGGACAAGACATTCCAGCTGTCGCCGCATGGCGCGCGCCTGGTACGCCAGCACTGGCAACGGGTCATGCACTGCGACCCCAAGCGCTGGGGTGTGCGGCAGATCGATCATGTCACCGAAGCCGAGCTCGAAAAATTCGCCGGCTACCAGTATCCGGTGTACGCATTCGGCTACAACTGGCTGGCCTCGTGCGACCTGGCGGCGCACGGCCTGCGCGCGCGCATCGACCGGATACGCGCCTTCTGGACCGAGCGCAAGCACACGTGCCGCCATGTGATCCTGGTAACCCACTCGATGGGCGGGTTGGTTGCACGCGCCTGTGCGCGCCTGAGCGAAGCGTCGGGCGCATCGGATATCGCCGGCATCGTGCACGCGGTGATGCCCGCGCTGGGCGCGCCGGTGGCGTACCGGCGCATCGCCTGCGGCACCGAGGCCGGCAACTTCACCAACGGCCCACTGGCCAATCTGGCCGCGTCCGGGTTCGCTGACGTGGCCGGCGACACGAGCGAACGGACGATGCCGGTCATGGCGGTGGCGCCCGGCCTGTTGCAATTGCTGCCGAATCACCTCTACCCGACACCCTGGCTGGTGATCCGGACGCTGCGGGGCGTGAGCGCGCACGAGGACAGTCGCGACATGGTGTCACTTCCGGATGGCAATCCCTACGACATGTACCGTGACATGACATCCTGGCACCGGATGATCGATCCGGGATTGGCCGATCCGGCCAAGCGTTATGCGCACGTGAGCGGTGGCGTGCGGCGCCGGATTCTCGATGCCATCCAGGAGGCCGAGCGTTTTCATACCCAGGTTCTGTCAACCGACGTGCAGGGAAGTGCGGCCCGGCCTTACTACCATCCGCATTCGTATGCGTTTTATGGTGCCGACAAAGCGCTCAAGGCCTACGGTCAGATCCGCTGGGTGGCACGCATTCCGGCCCACACCCGCGCAGCGCTGACGCCAGCCAATCTTCGCGCCGCCAGGCTTGTTGCACCTGGCAGCGCGGGCATGCGCGAAGTCGAGATCGAGCCAGGGACGCGCCTGAATTTCATGCTCTGGCCGCAGGACGCCGCCGGCGACGAGACGGTGCCTGCGCAGTCCGGTGCCGGCACTGTGTCGCACGTGCGGCGCACCTTTGCTGCGGCAGGATTTCGCCATCAGGACAGCTTCCAGCATGACGACCTGCTGCTCCTGACGCGGCATCTCATCGTCAAGATCGTCCAGGAAGTCCGATGAGGCGGCTCAGGAGCCGCCAGGTGCGCTGGGTCGGTGGGGTGGTGGCATTGGTCTTGATGCTTGCGTCGTTTCTCGCCAATTCCGTGCAGGCCGACCAAGACAAGCTAAAGGTGGCAAAGATGACCGGCAAGATGCAGACCGTGTGTGTGGGCCGTTTTCTGATTGATCTTCCCGCCGAGGCAACCGTGCATCTGCGACGCGGGTTCATCAGTGGCTATGACGTCGCCAGTACCGATCGCGAATCCGACGAGCAATTCGACGCGCGGCTGGCGCAGCTTGATACTGAGCTGCACGACGCAAGCGCCGGGGATGGCCGTGACGTGCTCCAGTCCATAAAGACGATTGCGTCCGGGGAGGGACGAGGGAAAGTGTACGTGCACAACCGGCAGTGGGCCCAGGCGTTCGAAGGAGAGCGTATTGTCGACATCGAAAGTGTCGATCTGGAAGCGAGGTTGCGCCTGGCACACGCGAGTATTGCAGCGAGCGCAAAGGGGATGGCGCTGGACAGCGGCGATGCGCTGGTGCGCCTGCTGGGCCGGTTTCGCGCTCTCGGGCACGCTGAAGTTCCGACCGAGCCGGGCTTCTGCATCGGCCACGCGATCGTGCTCGACCCGTACGAGCACCCGGAGACCGAGAGCGTGGTGATGTTCGCCGGTCTGCCTGACCATCCTGACGTAAATATCGTCCTCTCCTCGATGGCAGGTGTGGACCCGGCCCCGCGACTGCTCGAGCGTCACGCGGTGACGGTCGAGCGCCGCCCGTTGTTCATGCAGCTGGCCTTTTCGCACCTGCGCGAAGCGGCGCGCGCCATCCATGGCCTCGATGGCGACGAACTGGTGATGCGCGTCAGGGAACCCAATTTCACGACCGGCTACTCCTTTCAATGGGAGATGACGGGCCGCCAGGCTGACGTGCATGCGCCACTGCTCATGCTGGAACTGAGCGCCGGCTCCAATCCGGACAGCGGTGGCAAACCCGTGCAATCGACGCTGTCAGAGCCCGCGCTGCTCGATCTGTGGGACGGGATCGCGGGCAGTCTCCGGCTGCGGCCGACCGCTCCCCACCAGCCAGCGCGCGCCGAACTGCCGACGGGTGTTCCCGGCGACATCGCGCTGGCACGTGAACGCTGTCCACACACGGGGTGGTGGCAGTGCACCGAGGCCAACGCGCAGGTTGGTGTCCTGGGCGGGCGACGGCAGTTCATCGAAGCGGGTACGCTGATGCCGCAAGCACTGCTGCTGCCGCAGGCGACCGTGTGGCAGCGGATCAGGGGCTTGCAGCCCAGCTATGAGAGCAACACGCCCACCCGGTGGCGTTTGGCTGACAGGCGTCACGCACCGCGCGCGCTGTCAGCGGGGGCGCTGACTGTTGCCCCGGCCGCACAGGCGCCGTTCGCCGCGGCGTGCGCCGATTGCCCGATCGGCGCGACCGCCACCAGCAATTCCGCCTGTCCGGCCAGCGGATGGTGGCGCTGCGACGACAGTGCCGCGCTGGACGGCGCGCGCTGGTTCGCCGCGGGCAGCCTGCTGCCTGGCGCGACATTCCAGGCATCCCCGGGTTCCCGTGGTGCGGCGTCAGCGCAACGCGTCTGCCGGGGCAGCACGTGGACACTGCTGCGGCCCGTGGATCAGCCGTGAGTGCTTTCCGCAGCCTGCGCGCCGCCGCGCCCTGCAGGCTGACTGACGGCTGACCGGCGTCTGACCCGGCTGACCACCGATCCCCAGCGCATGCGCAGCGCCATCCTTGCCTTCACCGCCGGCGCAGCCTGGGTCCAGATGCAACCGGTCCTGCCAGCGCCGGCCACACTCGCAGCCTGCGCTGCCACGGCCGTCGTCGGCTTCCTGCTGCTACGCCGGCGCGGGCGCAGGCTGGCCGCCGGCGTTCTGGCCGGCCTGCTGCTCGGCAGTTGCTGGGCCGCGCTGCTCGCCCATCTGGTCCTGCGCCACGCCTTGCCGCGTACCGACGAAGGCCGCGACATCGCCGTGACCGGCGTCGTCGCCAGCCTGCCGCACCGCTTCGACGGCGGCGTGCGCTTTCAGTTCGACGTGGCGCAGACTGACACGCCGGGTGCGACCGTGCCGCCGACCATCATCCTGTCCTGGTACGGCGCCATCGCCGCCGATCCGTCGCGCGTACATCCCGGTGAGCGCTGGCGCCTCGTCGTGCGCCTGCAGCGCCCGCACGGCAACGCCAACCCGCACGGCTTCGACTACGAGGCGTGGCTGCTCGAGCAGGGCATCCGCGCCACCGGCTATGTGCGTCCGGCCGACCGGCACAACCAACGCCTGACCACGTGGAGCCCGGACACGCTCTACGCCGTGGAGCGGGCGCGGGGCTGGCTGCGCAGCCGCATTCTGGCGGTCCTGGATGGCAAGCCGTATGCGGGCGTGATCGTCGCGCTGGTGATCGGCGACCAGCGCGGCATCGACCAGGCATCCTGGGACGTGTTCAACCGGACCGGCATCAGCCATCTGGTCTCGATCTCCGGCCTGCACATCACGATGCTGGCAGGCCTGGCTGCCTGGGCGACGTCGTGGTTGTGGCGCCGCTCGTTCTTCACCGGTGCAGCGCTGCCGTTGCGCTTGCCGGCCCAGAAGGCGGCGGCGCTGGCGGGTGCGGTGGTGGCGCTGCTGTACGTGCTGCTGGCAGGGTTTGGCGTGCCGGCCCAGCGCACCTTCTACATGCTGGCCGTCGTGGCGGTGGCGCTGTGGTGCGGCCGGATCGCGTCGATGTCGCACGTGCTGTGCCTGGCGCTGGGCGTGGCCGTGCTGCGCGATCCGTGGGCGATGCTGTGGCCGGGCTTCTGGCTGTCGTTCGGCGCGGTGGCGGCGATCCTGTATGCCTGCAGCCGCCAGCCGGATGCGCGCACGCGCGGCTGGCGCGCCGGCCTGATGGTGGCGGCCCGCACGCAGTGGGCCGTGACGCTGGGCCTGGCGCCATTGACGCTGCTGCTGTTCGGGCAAGTCTCGCTCGTGAGCCCCATTGCCAACGCGGTGGCCATTCCCGTCATCAGCCTGTTCGTCACGCCGCTGGCCGATCTGGTGCTGGGCGTCGCGCATCTGGCGATGGTGTTGCTGGCGTGGCCGCTGGGATGGTTGTCCGCGCCGGCGCTGGCCGTGTGGACCGCGCCCGCGCCATCACCCTGGATCCTCGTGCTGGCCGTGGCCGGCACCGCGTGGATGCTGGCCCCGCGCGGCTGGCCGCAGCGCTGGGCGGGTGTGGCGGCGTGGACGCCGCTGCTGACCCAGCTGCCGGACGCGCCGGTGGCGGGCCGGTTCGACGTCACGGCCTTCGACGTCGGGCAGGGCATGGCGCTGCTGGTCGAAACGCAGCATCATCGGCTGCTGTACGACGCCGGGCCACTGTACGCGCCGGGAGCGAACGGCGCCACGCGCGTGATCCTGCCGTATCTGCGCGGCCGCGGCATCGGCCGGCTCGATGCGCTGGTGATCTCGCACAGCGACCTCGATCACGTCGGCGGCGCCGAAGCGGTTCTTACAACAATCCAGGTAGGGCAGCTGATTTCGTCGCTGCCGCCGGCACACCAGCTGCTGCAGAAGGCGCCGCAACCGGGCCGCTGCACTGCGGGCCAGGTTTGGAACTGGGACGGAGTGCGCTTCGAGATGCTTGCGCCCGCCATGGCAAGCTACGCCAGTTTGGGTTTATCTTCCAACGCGCGCAGCTGCGTGCTGCGCATCAGCGCCGGCAGCAGGGCGATCCTGCTGGCCGGCGATATCGAAGCGGCGCAGGAGGCCGCGTTGCTGCGCAAGGATGCCAGCCGCCTGCATGCGGACGTGCTGCTTGCGCCGCACCACGGCAGCGGTACTTCGTCCACTGCAGCGTTCCTGCAAGCGGTCGGGCCCACAGTCGGCATCTTCCAGGTGGGCTACCGCAATCGTTATCGTCACCCGCAAAAACTGGTGTATGCCCGCTACGGCGCGATGGGCATCGAACGCCTGCGCACCGATGAACACGGCGCCGTCACGCTGTCGTTCGGGCCAGGTCTGGACGTGGCGACGTACCGCGAAACGCACGCCCGCTACTGGTACGGGCGCTGAGCTGCAGATTTTATCGTCCGGTCGATGGCAACGTGATCGTCACCTGCACGCCGCCGCCGTCACGGTTCGCCGCCACGATCTCGCCCCCATGCGCCTGCACGACGCGCTGCGCGATGGCCAGGCCGAGGCCGTGCCCGTCGATGCCGGTGCGCGACGCGCCGGCGCGGAAGAACGGCTGGAAGATGGCCGGCAGATCGGCGGGCGCGATGCCCGGTCCCCGGTCGCACACGGTGACGGACGCGACGCCGTTCACGGCGCGCACGGACACCGTCACGATGCCGCCTGTCGCGCCATGTTTGGCGGCATTGCGCACTACATTCTCGAGCGCGCTCCAGAGAAGATCCGGGTCGCCTTCGACGCCGACGCGCTCGTCGGCCTCAAACTCCACCCGCAACGCCGCGCCGCCGGCCGCTGGGTCGGACTGGTCTGCCTCGAAGCGCGCATCGGCAACAAGGCCGTCGACCAGCTCGACCAGATCCACCGGTTCGCGCCGCAGCACGTCGGGCGATGCTTCAAGGCGCGACAGCGTCAGCAGTTCGCCGATCAGCTGGTCCATGCGATTGCTTTCGCGTTCGATGCGTTCGAGCGTGATGCCGATCTTGTCCGGCTGCTGGTGCGCCAGCCCAAGCGCTGCCTGCATCCGCGCCAGCGGCGAGCGCAATTCGTGCGAGACGTCGTGCAGCAGGCGGCGCTGACCATCCATCAGCGCGCGCAGACGGGCGCTCATGCGGTCGAAGTCGCGGCCCAGATCGACCAGCTCGTCGCCGCCCTTGGCGCCAGGGCCGAAGCGTGGCGCCAGGTCACCGGCGGCAGCGGCCTCGAAGGCGCTGCGCAGGGCGCGGATCGGGCGCGAGAAATACCAGGCCAGCAGCGCCGCGAACAGCAGGCTGGCGAGGATGGTGGCGCCGATCACCACGCTCTGGCCGATACGGCGCCGCGGGCCGGGGCCGGGCCCAAGGCCGGGCGTCAGCGTATCGGGGCCGGTACCGTCGCGCAGCCCGTCCTGGCGGCCGGTATCACGGCCGAGCTGGCGCCCGAAATTGCGCGACACGAACGCGATGTACTGCTCGCCGTTCGGGCCAACCAGGCGCCGCGCGCCACGCCACACGGCGCTGTCGCCACCCTGGGCGCCATCGCGCAGCTCGCGCTCGACTGCATGCATCAGTTCGGCCGGCACCGCGCGGCCCAGCAGTTCGTGGCGTGACGCATCGAGCACGAACAGTTGCGGGCGCCGCATGTCGGGCAGCAGGCTGCGCAGGGCGGGCAAGCCGCCGTGGCGCAGCGTGGCGGCGGCGGCGTCCAGCGCGATCGCTGCCGGCGGGCCGCTGTCGAGCACGGGCGTGGCGCGCTGGCGCGCCTGGTCGCGCAGCCAGAACACGCCACCCACGCCGATGGTCGCCGCCACCTGCGCCAGCAGGATACACAGGAAGAACTTCCAGAACAGCCGGCCCACGCTAGTCCTTGATCAACTGGTAGCCCTGACGGTAGATCGTCTGCAGGCACGAGCGGCCATCGGACAACGGCCCCAGCTTGTGCCGAAGGCTGCTCAGGTGGACGTCGATATTGCGATCGAACCGCGCCAGCGGCCGGCCCAGACCCTGTTCGGACAAATCGTTCTTGCTGACCGGGCGGCCGGCATTGCGGGCCAGGACTTCGAGCAGGTTGAATTCGGTGCTGGTCAGGTCGAGAGGCTGGCCGTCCCAGGTGGCGCGGCGCTGCTCGGGCAGCATGGTCAGCTTGCCGACGCTGAGCACGACGCCGGGGCCGCTCTCTGGCACGGCCTGCGTGCGGCGCAGGATGGCGCGCACGCGCGCCGTCAGTTCGCGCGGCGTGCAGGGCTTTGCCACGTAATCGTCGGCGCCCAGTTCGAGGCCCAGGATGCGGTCGGCGTCGTCACCGCGCGCGGTGAGCATCAGCACCGGCATGCGGCTGCCGGCGCGGATCTGGCGCAGCGCCTCGATGCCGCCCGCGCCGGGCATCATCACATCGAGGATCGCGATGGCGTAGCCACCGGCCAGCGCCGCGCGCGCGCCGTCTTCGCCATTGTGCACGCAGGTGACGGGAAAGCCTTCCTGTTCCAGGTATTCGGCAAACATGCCGACCAGTTCGACGTCGTCGTCGATGAGTAAAACGTTGTTCATGGCGACAGGATAGCGCAGCAGGTTCGCGGCGTCTGCGTTGCTTTACGCGGATTTACCTGGCTTAGACGCGCTTTACACGCCGCCGCCACACAATCGCCGCTTCCATCACACGAGAGGTCCATGATGACACGACCAGCGTCCCCACGTCCCACACTGAGCGGATTGCGCGCCGCGACCGCGTTCTCCGTCTGCCTGCTGGCCACGCCCGCCGTCCTGGCCCAGCCGATGCCGCCACCGGACGGCCCTGAATACGGCGGCCCGCCGTTCGGTCAACTGCACGAGCGCGACGGCGAACCGGGGCCGTTCGGCACGCCGCCATTCCTGCGCGGCCTGAACCTGAGCGATGCGCAGAACGAACGCGTTTTCACAATCCTGCACGGCCAGGCGCCCCGGCGCCGCGCGCTGGACCTTGCCGAACGCAGCGCCGACGACGCGCTGCGCGCGGTGGCACGTGCGCCTGAATTCGACGGGGCCGCCGCATCCGCCGCCGCGCAGGCGCTGGGCCAGGCGATCGCCGATCAGGAACTGCTGCGCCTGCAGACACGCGCGATGCTCAAGGCAGTGCTCACGCCGGAGCAGCGTGCGCAGCTCGACGCGCCGCGCGGCATGGGCCGCAAGGCCGATGCTGAACGACACAATAGCCATCGTGGAGAAAGCCGGAAATGAAAGCAGCATGCCATCATCACGAGGCTGGCCAGGACGCCGGCCATGACGCCGGCCATGACCACGACGCCGACCATCACCTGGGCCTGGGCGCCGACCTTGCCCGCATGCTGACCCGCACCGCCACGCGGCGCCAGTCGCTGTGCTGGCTGCTTGCCGGCGCCGGCAGTGCCGTCTTGCCGCTGGCCGGCTGCGGCGGCAGTGGCAGCAGCGCCGACGATGGTTTCGGTTTCTCGAGCTCGACCACGACGCTGGGCGCCGCCAGCACGACCAGCGGCAGCGCCGTCTGCTCGGTGATTCCCGAAGAAACGGGCGGCCCCTACCCGGGCGACGGCACCAACCGCAATGCCAACGGGGTGGCCAACGCATTGATCCTGTCCGGCATCGTGCGCAGCTATCTGCGGGCCAGTGTGGCCGGCGCCAGCGGCATCGCGGCCGGTGTGCCGCTGACGATCCGCCTGAAGATCGAGAACGTCGCGCAGGGTTGCGCGGCCGACGCCGGCGCCGCCGTCTACCTGTGGCACTGCACGCGCGAAGGCGGCTACTCGATGTACAGCAGCGGCATCGCGGGCGAGAACTACCTGCGCGGCGTACAGGAGGCCGACAGCGACGGCTATGTCACGTTCACCACCATCTTCCCCGGCTGCTACGACGGGCGCATGCCGCACGTGCATTTCGAGGTGTACCCGACGCTGGCCAAGGCGACCAATGCAGCCAACCGCATCAGGACGTCGCAGTTCACGTTCCCACTGGCGATCGCCAATGAAGCGTACACCAGCAGCGGTTACGCGAGCAGCGTGAGCAACCTGGCGCGCATGAGCTTTGCGCTGGACAACGTGTTCAGCGACGGCACCGCGCTGCAGATGGCCAGCGTCACGGGCACGTCCAGCCAGGGCTACAGCGCGACGCTGACAGTAGGTGTAAACATCTAAACGCGCTCCGAAGATCGGCAGTGGGGCGGTCCGCGCCATTACAATAGGCCGCTGAATCCGGCCACCGCTCCTGTCCATGTCCAAACCGCTGCTGCACTTCGCCCACGGGAACAGTTACCCGGCTGGCACCTACAACCGCTTGCTGGCCGAGCTCGCCGCGCATTACGACGTGCGCACGCTCGACATGCACGGCCACGATCCGCGCTATCCCGTCGGCGACGGCTGGAACACGCTGGTCGACGAGCTGATCGCGCATCTGGAAACGTATGACCAGCCGGCGATCCTCGTTGGCCATTCGCTGGGCGGCGCGCTGTGCACGATGGCGGCGCGCCGTCGGCCCGATCTGGCGCGCTGCGTCGTGATGCTCGATTCGCCCGTGGTGGCCGGGTGGCGCGCACTGGCCTGGCGCTTGGTCAAGCTGGCGGGGTGGGGCGCTCGTCTGTCACCGGCGCGCTTTTCGTACAAACGGCGCGAGCACTGGCCGGACCGTGACGCCGCCTACCGCCATTTTCACGCCAAGTCGATCTTCCAGGCCTGGGCGCCGGGCGCGCTCGACGACTACATGGAGCATGGCCTGGCGCCGCATCCCGATGGTGTCACGCTGCGTTTCCGGCGTGACGTCGAATCGGCCATTTACCAGACGCTGCCGCACCACATGGGCGCCGTGATCCGCGCACCGTTTCCGGTGCCGGTGGGCTTCATCGCCGGCACGGTATCCGAAGAGATGCGGCGGGCAGGACTCGCGCCCACGCGCAAGCTGGTGGGCGAGCACCTGGTCATGATCGAAGGCGGCCATCTGTATCCGCTTGAAAAACCGGCCGAGACGGCGGGGCTGGTCCACGCGATGATCACGCGTCTGCTCTGCGGCGCCAAGGCGAACGGGTAGCAAATCAATCATCATCAGGCCTCACGGCCAGCGCCTTTTCGCGTAAAATCGCGTGATTTTCTCCCTGCTGGAAACCCAAAAAATGACTATCAAGAGCGACAACTGGATCCGCCGCATGGCGCAAAGCACCGGCATGATCGAGCCATTCGAGCCGCAGCAGGTGCGCGAGCAGGATGGCCGCCGGATCATCTCGTTCGGCACCTCGTCCTACGGCTACGACATCCGCTGCGCCGATGAATTCAAGGTCTTCACCAACATCAACAGCACGATCGTCGACCCGAAGAATTTTGATTCGAACTCGTTCGTCGACATCAAGAGCGACGTCTGCATCATCCCGCCGAACTCGTTCGCGCTGGCCCGTACGATCGAATACTTCCGCATCCCGCGCAATGTGCTGACGATCTGCCTGGGCAAGTCGACCTACGCGCGCTGCGGCATCATCGTCAATGTCACGCCGTTCGAGCCGGAATGGGAAGGCTACGTCACGCTCGAGTTCTCGAACACGACGCCGCTGCCAGCGAAGATCTACGCCGGCGAAGGCTGCGCGCAGGTGCTGTTCTTCGAAAGCGATGAAGTCTGCGAAACGTCGTACAAGGACCGCGGTGGCAAGTACCAGGGCCAGAGCGGCGTGACGCTGCCGAAGACCTGAGTAACTGCACGACCGTTCCGCATTCATTCGGGGCAGTGTGACCGCCGCAGGGCGGCCAGACTAGCCCAGACGACCACCGGCCTGACACCCTGTCAGGCCCGCACTGCTGCTGCGGCACCTCCAAGCTGCATCCCCCTCTGCCTGACCACACCCCGCGCGACCCGGCACGCCTGCGAACACTGTTTCGATCTACAATAAATCACACAGTGATTTTTGGTTTCGCTGTGCAAAACTAAAATCATGGAGACCGTGTTGATGAAAACACAGCTTGCACCTTGCACGTCCCGCCGCATCGCGGCGCGGGTAGTACCGTCACTGATCGCCGTCCTGGCGCTGTCCGCCTGTGGCGGCGACGATGACGGCGCGCCGCCGCCGGCAACCACGCCGCCGGTTGCCATTCAGCCCGAGCTACTCCGCCCGCAGGATGGGCGTACCTATGCCGTCATCGAAAGCAACCTGCCATTTGCCGCCATGGCGGGTGCCCCGGCGACCGACCGCTGGTGGGGCGTGCTGAACAAGGCGGGTTACCAGATCGAAGTGCCGAAGAACTGGAACGGCATGCTGGTCATGTACGCCCACGGCTATGGCGGCACGGGTCCGGTGCTGGAAGTGGCGCCGCCGGCGATCCGTCGCCACCTGATCAGCCAGGGCTATGCGTGGGCCGCATCGAGCTACAGCACCAACTACTATGACGTGCGCGCTGGCGTCGAGGACACGAACGCGCTGGCGCTGGCCTTCCGCGACATCGCCGGCAAGAACGGCCGCACGCTGGCAGCGCCGACCAAAACCTACATCATTGGCAATTCGATGGGCGGCCATGTCACGGCGGCCGCGGTGGACGAAGAAAACATCGAGACGGCCATCAACAAGATCCGCTACCACGGTGCGGTGCCGATGTGCGGCGTACTGGGCGACACGGAACTCTACGATTACTTTGCCGCCTACCAGACCGCCGCCATGGTGGAGGCCGGCATGCCGGCCACGCGCTGGCCGCCCGCCGACTGGGCCACCATCGGTCCGCAGGTGCGGGCGAAGATGTTCTCGAGCTTCCCGGGCGGCAGTACGCCCACTGCGCCGGCCGTGCCGACCGCGCAGGGCCTGCGGCTTAAGCAGATCGTTGCCAGCCTCAGCGGCGGCACCCGTCCACTGTTCGACTATGCGTATGCCAGCGCGTACCAGGCCACGGTCTGGGGCACGTTCGGCCGCGACGGCAAGATGCAGGGCGTCCTCCTCGATGACGTCGTGACCACGAGCGACATCTTCTTCCAGCTCGATGCCGACCCGGGCATCAGCGCCGACGAGGTCGCCTACAATGCGAGCATCTTCCGCGTGCCTGCCACCCCTGGCGCCAACCGGCTGCGCCGCGATGGCCTGCGCTGGGTGCCGAAGACGAACGCGCGGATCACCGTGCCGGTGGTGACCATCCATACGCTGGGCGACCTGTACGTGCCGTTCAAGATGGAGCAGATCTACAAGCGCCGCGACGAT
>Ga0308160_10003823_pt1 | contig 16541 bp, 19 predicted proteins | sample PhyFR1_FD_201036 | JGI IMG/M metagenome (GOLD analysis project Ga0308160, IMG submission 201036) | Phyllosphere microbial communities from UC Gill Tract Community Farm, Albany, California, United States - DLSLF.R1 | ecosystem: Host-associated > Plants > Phyllosphere > Unclassified | place: USA...
GCGCGAGCGCGCGCTGGCCGCGAACGTGACCTTCGATGCGGCCGCCCACGACGCTGCGATGCGCGCCGGCTTCGACGATTTCCGCAAGCTGATGGCCGCCGTCGAGGCGCAAGGCAGCGCCCAGGACTTGGCGCAACGCCAGGCGCACTACCGCGAGCAGTGCGCCGAGGTACGCGGCGGGATCGAGAGCCTGATCGGCCCGCTGGCCAAGCAGGACACCAAGGGCTAGCGGCCCGGTTGGCGGATTCCACATCGCCGGAGGGCACCACCAGACGCGCACCCCGATCCTCGGCGCCGTCGCGACCAGGGAGTATTCGTCGGTGAAGCTGCTGCCCGGCTGGGCCGAGGCCGCCACCCACGCCAACCCGATCTTCTACATGGTCAATGCTTTCCGCTATGGCCTGCTCGGCAGCAGCTACGTACCGGTGTAGGTGGCCTGCGCGCTGATGCTGGGCTTCGTCGCGGTGTTCATCGCGCTGGGCGTTGTGGCTGCGGCGGCGCGGGGTGGGGTTGCACAGCTAGTTGAATGTTGCCCTGACGCGCCCAGTTTGCGCGCATCGGGCTGCAAGAACGGATACCAAGCATCGCAGCGGCACGTCGGCCGGGCGTTGAAACCGGGCTATGCCCGGGACAAGGACATCGTCGACGCCGGCAACACCATCGGCGTCTGCGAAGCCGTGCAGCCGTAGATCGATGCCTTGGTAGTCGCCGCCACGCCTTCCGGCACTTGGCGGTCGATGGCGGTCAGCCCACGCAGCGAAGCCCTGGTGCCTTGCCTGCGCAGATTCTGTCGCCGGCCGTTCTCGACACGCTCGCGATTCTCGCCGACCCGTAGAGGTGAAAAAGCAGTGGGACCAGCGTCAGTCATCGCAGGCTCTCGCCATACCGTCGTCTCCACCACTTGGCGACGCGTCTTGCGCATCCCTATTCCGGCGTTCGACTCCAGCAGTGCGCGGGGAACAATAAAGGAATCCCCTATTCATCTAGGTATTCCAAGGGCATGGCTGCGCCGAGTCAAGAATTCGCCGCGTACCGCCTTGGCCGAGCTGGCATTCCGAAATCAGCACAGAGTGAATCGATTCATGGAACGTTGCGCCTGAAGTTTGACTCAATTACGGGATAAACATTCCATTTTTAGCCAAGACATTAACGGTAGTTTTCTTGAACCGGCAATATTTTGACTATAAAGTGGCCACGTCCGAGATACATTTGCCATCAGATGTCAAATGCGGGCCAAGGATAAGTTTCATATCTGCGCATGTTTTCACTTATGCAACCCACACGCCTACACGCAACCGCGCGGACGTAAGTGTGCTGCCGGTCCAGTGGGCGCCAGAGCCAAGGAGAGGATTCAATGAAGAACCAACGCAGGCACATTCGTTTCGGCCGCAAGCAGCTCGGCCAGGGCATGACCGAGTACATCATCATCGTGGCCTTGATCGCGATCGCCGCCATCGGCGTGTTTACCTTCTTCGGCGGCACCGTCCGCAGTCAGGTCGCCGGCATGGCGCAGGAGCTGTCGGGCAAGCAGGACGCTAGCCAGATGATCAACCGCGCCGGTACCAACGCCGGCAAGGCGCAGAGCCAGGCCGACAAGGACAAGGGCATGGCCGCGTACAACGGCAACAAGTAAGGCCTTCGCCACCATCTGCCCAGCAGGGCAGATGGTGGCCTGTCGTTGTCACCGCCGTGGGCACGCCTCGGCGTTTTTCTGATCAGCACCTTTATAAATGGACCCAGCCGAGCTGAACGCATCCATGGCGTTCTTAGCGAAGCGTTTTTCCGGAAGGACACCAGATGGGGATCATCGCAGCCGCCGATCCGTCTACAAGGAATGTCGCGCCACGGCTGGGACGCGTCCGCCCCGACATGTCGGGGCAGTCGATGCCCATGGTGCTGGCGTTCCTGATGGTGCTGTGCGTTGGCCTGTTGGTGACCTTCAACACCGGACAGGTCGTCGGCAAGAAAGTGGAAATCACCAATGCCGCCGATGCCGCGGCTTACAGCATCGCGGTCGAGCAGGCGCGCGCGCGCAACTTCGCCGCTTACTTGAACCGCGGACGCGTCGCCAACGAAGTGGCGATCGCGCAAACGGTCAGCCTGAATTCGTGGCTGACGATGGTGCACTCCACCTCCGTGCATTTCGGGGAATTCACCAAGGTCGCCGAGACCTTGTTGTTCTGGGTGCCTGGCCTGGGCGAAGTGCTGATCGCGCTCGATCGCGCCATGACTGCAATCAACAAGGCGCTCAAGGTCTTTCGGCAAGGTTTCATGCAGGTGGCGAACGGCGAAATCCGAGTGCTGGACCAGGTGCTGGACCACCCCTATGCGCTGGCGGCGGATGCCGCGGTCGGAACGCTCGCATCGGAAGCCAACGTCTTCCTCCTTGCCAACAAGGTGGTCAAGGACAACGCACCAGATGCGGAGCTGACCCTGGTCGGCAAGGGCGTGTTGGCCAAGAACGTGGTCTCGGCGGGCAACCAGCTGGAACGCTACAGCCCCGGCCAGCGCAAAGGCCTGACCAGCACCAACCCGGGCGGCGAACGCTACCGCAACGTGGTGATGGCATCGCGCGACACGTTTACGCGCGCGCGCGACGGCACCGCATTCGGGGTGTTCAACAACAACGGCGGCACGGACATGGTCGAATACGATCGCTGGTCGGCCGTGGATGCGTTCCAATTCAAGCTTCCTCTTCCCTGGCCGCTCGACGACGTCAAGATTCCGCTGGGCTGGGGCGGCACCCAAGCCGTCGATGGCCGCAAGCCGAATTTCTTCGGGGGAATGAGCAATGGGCGTGGATGGAAATCGCCCTACGACAACAGGACCTACAAGGCCTACAACGGCACCAAGCGCAGCGATATCGCCGGCCGGTTCATCGAAGGCGACCCTGCCGTGATCGAAGATTTCAAGCGCGACAAAGCATTTTTCAATGGCTACCGCTACGGTATCAGCCCTCAGTATCACGACGTCAAGAGCACCTATTCGCAAACTCCCGACGGCGCCAATGCCGGGCCGATCTATACGGTCGAGGTGGGCACCAAGATCGAAAAGGCGCGCACCAGTTCCACGCTCAAGATCGGGCGTGGCCGCATGGAACTGAAGGACGAGGCGCGCGGAAACCAGTTGCGGGCGATGGCCAGCGCACAGGTCTATTTCAACCGCCCCCATGAGCTCGCCGCCTTCCGGCGTTCGGTCTGGGGCAAGGGCGACGGAAAATTCGAAAAAGGCAGTTTGTTCAGTCCGTATTGGCAGGCCCGCCTGGTGCAGACACCAGCGGCGGACCGTACTCTTTTGGTGGCCGCTCCATGATGTTCTTCGAAAAAAGATCCCGCGCCCTCGCCGCAGGCTGCGTGGCCTTGCTTGCCTTCACCGGCGGCTGCCATTCGCGCGATGCAGCCGAAGGCGGCTTGGAGGCCTCGTCTTCCGATGGCGGCGCCAAATCGCTGCCCGCGCTGCATGTCGTTCTGGCATGGGAATCGCGCGTGGGCGGCGAGAACATGGAGCGCAAGAACTATCGCGCCAAGCTGGACGCCTGCAGCGGCTCCGGCATGCCGACGCGCGCGCTCTCAGCGCAGGAAGAAGCCAAGCTGGGCACCGGCGAAGTCGAAATCATGATCGACGCGCGACGCCAGTTCGCGCACCAGGTCAGCTGGACGCTCGGCGCCGATGGCGAAGACGGGCGAAGCGCGTGCCTGGCCAAGCTCGAGCAACACGAAGACCACGACGCGATCGAAGACGCGACCGGCATGTACGAGGCGATCGACAGCGGCGCGCGTACCCAGGAGCGCCAGGACGTACAGGGCACCGGCTGGAAGCTCATGGGCGACGGCCAGATCAAGGGCCAGCCCTGCACCCGGTGGCAGAACGGGCAGCAGGAAGTGTGCATGTGGTCCGGCGGCATGAAGTGGGGATTCGCCGAGGCGCCGGCCGACGCGGCGGGCTGCACGGTGGACAGCGCGGGCAACTACCTGAATTCCATCCCGCTGGAAGCCAAGCCGCTGCAAGGCGGGAATGGCTGCCTGCTGCAGGTCAAGTCGTTCAGCCTCGGCAAGGGACTGCTTCCCGAGGACCCCGCCGGCGAGGTAGCAGGCAAGGAGCAGGCAGGATGAAAACGATGTCCATTGCATCGCCACGCCGCATGCGCGGGCAAGGCATGGTGGAACTGGCCGTGTGTGCCGCTGTGCTGGTCCCGCTCTTTCTGCTGATCCCGGTCGTGGCCAAGCTCGGGCACGGCAAGCAGATGGCGATGCAGGCCGCACGCAATGCGGCCTGGGAAGCCACGGTAGCCAACAACTATCAGCCGCCGACCCGGGGCGCACTGCAGAGCAAAGCGCTCGACCGCAACTTCGCCGATGCCGATGCGCCGATCAGATCGGCGACGTCCGGCAGCAGCAGCGGTGCGTTCGGCGACCAGATGCTCAATACGTTTTCGAACAGGAAGTTGCTGGAGAAGAACGACCTGTCGGTCACGCGGACCGCCAACGCCAATTCACCCGGCTACGTCGACGAAGCCGCGACGCTGTTGCCGAAGAACTATTTCGACAACGCCTTCCCGCCCAATAGGAAGGGCTACGTGACCGCGGAAGTGTCGCTGAACTACCGCGACCTGAAGACCGCCGATGGCCGGCCGGCGCACTTCCTGGAGCCGCTGGACAACCTCAATCTGGTCGACAAGCGCCACCAGACCCTGCTGGCGGATGCATGGAACGCGTCCGGCCCACGCAGCGGACCGCGCAGCGTGGTCAGCACCGTAAAGCCCTTGGCGCCGCTGTCGTATTTCGAAGGGCTGGATGGCATCTTCGACACCCTGAAGGTGCTGGAGCCGATCATGCCGATGGTCGGATCGCTCGGCGACCTGGAAATCGGCACGATCGAGCCGGATGTCGTCCCCGCGGACAAGCTGGCCAATTACCCGGCCAAGCAATGAGCGGGCGACCTTCCAGCCGCCTGCTCGCGCAGATGGTGGGCCCGGTCCTGTTCGGGCTCGCCACACAGCATGCACGCGCGGCGGATTGGCCGGATGTGCCTGTGCCCGAACAGGCCTCGGGCGAGATCGTGTCCGACCACATGATCTACAACGGCATTTCGATGCGCGCCAGCCGCTTCACCGTGGCCGCGCCGCCAGGCCAGGTGGAACAGTTCTATCGACAGGAATGGGGCAAGGGCGTGGTGGCCACTCCCGTGGGCAACAAGACCGTGCTCGGCCACATGGAGGCAGGCGGCTACTACGTTACCGTCGAACTGAGCGGAGATGCCACCAGCACACGCGGCCAGATCGGCGTCATGCAGCTCCCGAAGAACGACCTGCCGGCGGACGGCGTCGGCAAGGGCTTCGGACGGCTGCCGGATACGCAGGTCGCCGAAGACATCGTCTACATGGACACGCCGCGCCATGTCAGGACCCTGAGCATGCTCAACCGCTATACGCCGCTGCAGAATCAGCAGTACTACACGCGCCATTTCGCAGCGCAAGGCTACGTGCGGGACAGCTCCTCGTCCGCCTGCGCGGCGACGAGCCCGCATTGCGTCGGCCGTTTCATCCGCCAGGAAGAACGCGTCACGGTGACCTCCAGCCGCGGCAAGACCGGTACCGTGGTCGTGGCGGTGGTCGAATGATCCGCTCCGGCATGCCCTGCAAGCGCACCCAACGCGGTCAATCCACGATCGAGTACACCGTGGTGGTGATGGCGCTAGTGATCGTGCTGATTGCCAACCCGAACGTGATCACCGACGTGGTCACCGCACTGAAAGACCTCTATGCCGCCTTTGTCTACGCCATCTCGGCGTCCGACATCCTGGTGGGTTGACCTCCATTCCCTCGCCACGGCCTGCCTCGACGGCAACTCTTCATGCAGAAACCAAAACTCAGCAAGAACATCCTGTTCATCATCATCGCCGTGGTGATGGCGGCCTTCGCCGCCTTCATCGCGGTGAGCTACATCCGCACCACCGTCGCCGAGCGCACCCAGGACACGCGACCGATGGTCGAGGTGGCCGTGCCGGTGAACGACCTGCCGCAGGGCGCGATCCTGCAAGGCAGCGATCTGGCATCGCGGCCGATCCCGGCCGAATTCGCGCCTGCGGATGCGGTCACGCCGGACAACCACGGCCAGTACGAAGGCCGGATGCTGCGTGCTCCGGCCCGTGGCGGCGCGCCACTGAGCGCCAGTGCGTTGGTGCCCTTGTACGAACAGTTTTCCCGGCTGATTCCCAAGGGCAAGGTCGCCTACACGATGAGCGTGGACGAGAACAACTCGATCTCCGGCATGATCGCCCCGGGCGACCTCATCGATATCTTCTTCGTGAAGGATGCCTCCACCAGCGGCGCGCCCGGTTCGGGCGGCGGCGCCCAGGTGTTTCCGCTGCTGCAGAAGGTCAAGGTCCTGGCGGCCGGCAGCCGGATCGGCGATGCGCCCACGCCAAAGGAGGGAGAGGAGTCGAACGAATCGGCGGGATTCTCCAGCGTCACCCTGGAGCTCGACCAGTACCAGGCCAAGCAGTTGGCCATGGCCTCGAAGGTGGGCGCGGTCCGTGTGCTGCTGCGCGAACTTCAGGACACCTCGCCCGGCGCGGCGACAGGCATGAGCGAGAGTCAATTACTGCGATCGCTGGGATCGGGCGATCCGGAAAGCACCGGCACCGGAAGCAGCCGCGTTGAGTTCATCATTGGCGGAAAGGGTTGAGCATGAGGCAAGCAACAGGACGTAGCAGAAGCAAGGCAGGCAGGTCGGCGGCGTGGCTGGCTGGCATCCTGTTGGCGGGTATTGGAGGCATCAACGCGTCGGCCCAACAGGCCGCCACACCGGCCGCGGCGAAGACTGCGGCGAACACCGCGGCGCATCCTGCAGCGGCGCCCGCCGCCGCCGGCACGCCGTCCGACGAGGCCGCGGCCGAGCAGGCGCGGCTGATCGCGCAAGGTCGTCAGGTCGACCAGTTCAAGCGTGCGGCCGAATCGCAGATCCAGGAATTGGGAGCGGGTACCGCCTCAGGCGGCGTCGCCCTGGCGGGCGACAAGAAGCCGTCGGTGGCACCGCCGCTGCAGCCTGCCCAGACCGTCTATGCGGGCGAGGCCGTGGTTCGGCGCGTGCAAGGTGCGCTGCGCCGCATCGCGGTCGGCGATGGCGAGGTGCTCAGCGTGTTTTCGGTCGGCAAGTCCGAACTCGTCATGATCGGCACCAAGCCCGGCGACACCAACGTGCATCTGTGGATGGCGGACGGCAGCCAGCGCGACGTCAGCGTGACGGTGACGGGTGGCAAGTCGGAAGGCGTGGCCGACACCGTACGCGAGTTGCTGGGCAATACGCCTGGCGTCACCGTGAGGGCGATCGGCTCCAACGTCGTCATCTCCGGCAACGACATCGATGCGGCCACGACCGCAAAGATCCAGGCATTGCAGAAGCTGTATCCGCAGGTCCTGAACTTTGCCGGCGCCGATCCGGTCGGCATGCGGCCGATGATCCAGATGGACGTTTCCATCATGGAGTTCAACAAGAACGCAGTGGAAGACCTGGGTATCCGTTGGGACACCACGATCGACGGTCCGATCGGCGGATTGATCCGCGATGTCACCACGAACGGCTTCTTTCGCGTGCTTCCCGAGAACAACCAGACCTTCCAGGACGTCAAGGACACGTTGCCGACCAGGCTGCCCGGACCGCAGGGCTACTTCGGCATCGCGACCACCATCGGGTCGCAGATCAACCTGCTGATGAGCCGCGGCAAGGCATGGGTGCTGGCCCAGCCCAAGCTCAGCGCCAAGAGCGGCAGCAGCGCCTCGTTCCTGGTCGGCGGCGAGGTACCGATCGTGGTGCCGTCGGTGCTCGGGCAGACCCAGATCGAATACAAGGAATACGGCATCCGTCTCAACATCAACCCGACGGTCAATTCCTCCAATCAGGTAAACACCTCGATCATGGCGGAAGTCAGCCGGATCGACCCTTCGGTGTCGGTGCAGGGCGTGCCCGGCTTCCTGACCCGTCGCGCCGAGACCGAAATCAACGTCAACGCCGGTCAGACCATCGTCATCTCCGGCCTGCTCGATCGCGAGGCCTCCAAGGCCGTGGACAAGCTGCCGATCCTCGGCGACATCCCGATCCTGGGCAAGCTGTTCCGCTCCGACGGGTTCCGCGGCAACAAGACCGAGCTGGTGATCTTCGTGACCCCGCGCATCGTCAGCCCGACCTCGCCGGAGAACCTGCAGGACCTGCAACGCGGCGATGCGATCGAAAAGGGCTTGCAGGACGAGATCAGCCCCAGGCAGGACAAGTTGATCAAGTAATCCACCCTACGTCGTGCGGAAGGTTCATCGTCATGTTCACAGTGCTGATCAATACGCCAGGCCGCGATACTCGCCAGGTCAAATGCATGCATCGGGAGTGCGGCATCGGCCGCGGCGATGCCAACCTGGTGATGCTCCAGGGCTGGAATATCGCCGGCAAGCACGCCACGCTGCTGCGCGAAGACGAGGGCGTTTTCATCCTGCCCTTGGGCGGGCGCGAGCCGATCACGCTCAACGGCAAGGTCGTCCTGGCCAAGCAAGGCCCGATCGACGGCAAGGACGAGATCCGCATCGGGCACTACATGCTCAAGGTGAGTGGCGACGACGCGCGGATCGCCAAGCACACGCCGGCGGCCAACGATGGCGTCGCCGCGCGCGCGGCCGAACCTGCAACGGCGCCGGCCGACGCGGCGTCAGCGGCCCAGGCGGCCGCGCCAGCGTCCACCGACATGGTGCTGGCCGGCCCGCCGCCGCCGGACATCGCCACCTGGCGCACCAAGCTGCACATGGCGCTGGTCCGGCAAATGGACCTGCGCCGGATGGATGTGCGCAGCATGGACGACGGCGCACTCCGCGACAGCACCATCAACCTGATCGACGACATCCTCGCGCGCGAGTTTGCCGACCTGCCCTCGGACATCAACCCGCGCCGCCTGGCCAAACAGGTACTGGACGAAGCCATCGGTCTGGGTCCGCTGGAAGATCTGATCGAGGATCCGACCGTCACCGAAATCATGGTCAATGCCCACGACGATATCTTCATCGAGCGGGCCGGGCGCATCCAGAAATCGGAGGTGGTGTTCTCCAACGAACGCGCCTGCCTGGCGGCGATCGAACGGATCGTCACCCCGCTGGGCAGGCGCATCGACGAAAGCTCGCCGCTCGTCGATGCGCGCCTGAAGGACGGCTCGCGCGTGAACGCGGTGATCCCGCCGGTGGCCCTGCGCGGGCCGAGCATCAGCATCCGTAAGTTCGCCACGCGCCGCCTGATGGGCGAAGACTTGTTGAAATACGGCTCCTTGAACCAGCCGATGCTGGATTTCCTGATCATGGCGGTGCGCGAGCGCCGCAACATCGTGGTGTCCGGCGGTACCGGCTCGGGCAAGACCACGCTGCTGAACATCCTGTCGAACTTCATCCCCGATGGCGACCGCGTGGTCACCATCGAGGATGCGGCCGAACTGAAGCTCGTGCAGCCGAATCTTGTCGCACTGGAGGCCCGCCCTGCGAACATGGAGGGCAAGGGCCAGATCACCATCCGCGACCTGGTCAAGAACGCGCTGCGCATGCGCCCGGATCGGATCGTGGTCGGCGAGTGCCGCGGAGGCGAGAGCCTGGACATGCTGCAGGCCATGAACACCGGCCACGAGGGTTCGTTGACCACCGCGCACGCCAACAACCCGCGCGAAACGCTGTCGCGCCTGGAAGTGATGGTGATGATGGCCGGCATGGAACTGCCGATGACGGTGGTACGCGAGCAGATCGCCTCGGCGGTCAACCTCATCGTGCACCAGCGCCGCTATCCCTGCGGGTCGCGCAAGGTCAGCCACATCACCGAAATCACCGGCATCGAAAGCGGCACCATCCAGATGCAGGACCTGTTCCTGTTCAAGCCGACCACCTACCACGGGCCGGACGGCAAGGTCGCCGGCAACTTCGTGGCGACCGGTGCGGTGCCTGAATTCTACGAGGAGCTGGCCGAGCGTGGCGTGTCGGTGGATCTGGACATTTTCCGCAGCCAGGGAAGTCCGCGCTGATGGCCCTGTGGTTGATCGCCTTGCTGGTGTTCGGCGGCGCCTTGGTCGGCGTTCTGCTGGTTGCGCGTTCGGGCGAGCGGTTCATGCAGCGCTATCGCGAGAGCTTCATGGACCAGGCGCGCATGAACCTGGCGGACATGTTCCTGTTCATGGACCCGGCACAGGTCTACATGGTCAGCGCCGTGGTGATGGTGATCATCCCGCTGCTCATCTGGATGCTGACCGGCAGCCTGGTCATCGCGGTGCTGATCGGCTTCTTCCTGATCTTCGCGCCCCGCAAGATCTATGCGTATCTGCGCCGGCGCCGGCTGGAAAAGATCCAGGAGCAGCTCCCCGACGCGCTGCAGATGCTGTCCAGCAGCCTGCGTGCCGGCGTGGGTTTCGCGCCGGCGATGGAAGTGCTGGTGCACGATGGGCAGCCACCGTTGGCGCAGGAACTGGCGCTGGTGCTGCGCGAACAGCACATGGGGGTGCGCGCCGAAGAGGCGATGGAGAATTTCAGCAAGCGCGTGCCGATCACCGATGCCGAACTGTTCGTCTCGGCGGTGAACATCTCGCGCGAGGTGGGCGGCAACCTGGCCGAAACCCTGGCGACGCTGGCCGAAACGCTGCGCCGGCGCCTGACCATGGAAAAGAAGGTCAAGTCCCTGACCGCGCAGGGCCGGTTGCAGGGCATCGTCATGGCGATGCTGCCGGTGTTCCTGATCGGCTATCTCAGCTTGATGTACAGCGAAACCATGCAGCCCATGTTCCACAGCTGGCACGGATGGGTGGTGATCACCATCTGCCTGGTCATGGAATACCTGGGCTATCGTCTCTGCAAGAAGATCATGACGATCGACGTATGACCTGGATGCTCGCCCTCGTCGCTCTTCTGGCCGCCGGCGCCGTCGCGCTGGTAATCATCGGCACGCGCGGAGTGATCCGCGAAGTCGAGCTGGAGGATCGCACCTACTACGACCCGCTGCCACGATTGATGCAGTTGATGTGGCCGCTGGTGACGGTGCTGACGCGCCGCATCGCGCCGCACCTCAGCGTCACCCAGCTCGAGCAGACCCATCGCCAGCTGCAGGCCGCCGGGCAGGACTTCACCCTGACCCCGGAAGAGTTCTACGGCCTGCGCATGGCCAGCGCGATCGTGGTGACCGCGGTGTTCCTGCTGTGCACGGCGATGCTCGGCAAGCTCGCGATCGGCGCGGGACTGATGTGCCTGTTCTTCGGCGGTGTGCTGGGCTGGCTCTATCCCGCGCTGTGGCTGGGCGAACGCCGCAAGGCACGGCAGAAGGCGGTGGTGCGCGACCTGCCGGTCTACCTGGATTTCATCACCATGTCGGTGGAAGCCGGCTTGAATGTGACCGGCGGCATCGAGCAGGCCGTAGCCAAAGGCCCGGCCGGCGCGCTGTCGCAGGAGTTCTCGCGCATGCTCCGCGATCTGCGCGCCGGGCTTCCCAGGGCCGAAGCGTTGCGGCGCATGGCAGAACGCATGGACATCGGCCAGATCACCAGCTTCACCAGCGCGCTGATCCAGGCCGACAAGGTCGGCGCCAACTTGAGCGACACCCTGCGCGCGCAGGCCAATCAGCGACGCGAAGAGCGCTTCCTGCGCGCGGAGAAACTGGCGCTGGAAGCGCCGGTGAAGATGATGCTGCCGCTGGTGATGTTCTTCTTCCCGCTGATCTTCCTGTTCCTGGGCTACTTCATCTACTTGAAGATGTTGCAGGAGGGAATCCTGTGAAGCGCGGACACATCGAACGCAGCCGGGGCGCGTCCATCCCGCACGTGTGGTCCGCCGACACCTGGTGGTCGCGGATGCGCGGCTTGCTGGCGCGGCCGGCGCTGGCCGAGGACGGATCGGAAGCCCTGTTGATCCGGCCATGCGCCAGCGTGCACACCATCGGCATGGCCTACCCGTTGGACCTGGTGTTTCTCGCGCGCGACGACGTCGTCCTGGAATGGCGCCAGAACGTCAGGCCGTACCGTGCCGCGGCCTGCCGGCGCGCCGTGGCCACCATCGAATTCCATGGCGGCGCGCTGGACCGCCTGCAACCGCAGCAGGGCGAACAGTGGCGCTGGCGCGCCGCAGCGGTCGCGCCGCCGCCCGACACTGGAGCATGGTCATGAAGACACGCATGCGGGAATTTCGCAGCCGGCACTCGATGCGCGGCCAATCGATGGTGGAACTGGTGATCATCACCCCGGTCCTGCTGTTCCTGCTGCTCTCCGTCATCCAGGCGGTGCTGCTGTACCGGATGAAATCGACGCTCGACTACGCCGCGCTGATGGTCGCGCGCACGGGCGCGGTGACCGGCGTGGACCGTGGCGAAATGCAGAAGAGCTTCGCCAAGGGCATGATGCCGCTCTACTCCAAGGACACCGGGCAGGTGGCATTGGAAATTGCGTATGGCAAAGCCTATGCAGACTTGAACGTGCTCAGGCGCGGGCACATCACTGTGATCAACCCGACGCGAGCGGCATGGGGCAACTTCAAGGAGCGGCAGTACAACGGCCAGTACGCCCTGCCCAACGATACGCTCGCCTATCGCAGCACCACGGTCGGTAGTAGCGGCGTCAATGTGCAGGATGCCAACATCCTGAAAATCAAAGTCGTTTACGACGCGCCGCTGGTGGTGCCGTTCGTCGGCTGGGTGCTGGGCGGAAAATCCCAGTACCTGAAGCCGGGCACCTTCGAATCGTCGCCGCTGCAACCGCTGACCAATCGCCTGCCGATCGAGAGCTACGCGATCGTGCGCATGCAATCGCCGATCTATAAACAGGGCAACCTGGACAAGTGATGCGTTGGCGTTCGCTGCTGGCATGTGCGCTCGCGATCTCTCCCGCGCTTGCGGAAAGAGCGCGCGCCGAAGCGCTTGCGTTCTCCGGCGTGGCCGAGGTGACGACCAACCAGCTGAGCGAGCTGAGCCGGATCCGCCCCAAAGACGCGCCGCAGCCGGTGACGCTGTATTTCCGCGACGATGCGCTGCGCGTGCAGTTCAAGGATGCAAGCGGCACGCCGTACGCGCTGATCCTGACCAAGGACGCGAGCATCGGGTGGATCGTGAGCCAGCAGGGCGATGGCATGCCGGTGCCCGGCATGCGCTGGCCGCTGCGCTTCGACCCGGAACAGCCCTGCGCAGGCCTGGGCATGTTCGCCGACTGCCAACGTGTCGACACCGGCGTCCATGCCGGCCGGCCGGCGGTGCAGTGGCGATACCGGCTGTCCAATGCGAGCGGCCCCGGCATGACCCGCCAGGGAACGATGTGGCTGGATCGCGACACCGGCCTGGTGCTTGCGTATCGCGGCAAGACCGGTCTGCAACAGCAGCAGCAATGGGACATCCAGCGCGTGGAATACCGCCCGCAACCCGATGCACTGTTCCAGCCCCCCGAACCGGCCCACTAGTCACGCGCGCTGGCAGCCCGCGCCACGCGCCGTTTCGCGTCGCCGATTGGTCGGTGTTCATCGTGGCGCAGGAAGATCGGCCGGGTTCGCGGCTACACTGTTTTTCGTCCCCCGGCAAAGGAGTACCTCTGTGAAAAAGGCAGTAGCGGCGACGTTGGTTGTAGCGATCACCCTGGGTCTTGGCGCCTGCAAGAAGCAGGAGCACGCCGCGCAAGGCGACGAGCATGCCGCCGCGTCCGCGGCCACGGCCGGCAGTCCGCAGGCGTCGCAACCTCAGCAGGAAGCAACCGCCCAGGGCTTCGATGCGTCCAGCCTGCCGGTGTCGAGCGTACCGCTGGGCGCGTTCCCGTATATCGCGCTTCCCAACGGCTATGTCACCGGAAGCACGCCGGATCTCGCCGATTTCGACCAAGTGCCGTTCTGGACAGGGGATCGCCTGGAAACCGTGGAGGGCAAGGTATGGTCGGCGCACATCGATGCCGCGCAGGGCAAGACCTTCTCGGACGTGGAACTGGAACGCAACATCGAAGCGGTGGTCGCGTCGCTGGGCGGCAAGAAGATCTTCGACGGCAAGATTCCGGAACAAGCCGGGCAGAAGATCAAGGAATGGCCGCGCGACTTCGCGGTCAAGTACAACAGCGGCCTGGGCGATGTCTGGAACAATCCCACGCAGGTGTTCGTCGTGCATCGCGCCGATCGCGACATCTGGATCCACCTGTGCAGCTACCAGTTCGGCGGCGGACTGCTCATCGCCGAAACCAAGCCGCTGGAAATCACCGCCAGCGTGCTGCCGGCCAGCGAACTGAAGGCGCAGATCGACAAGACCGGCAAGGTGGCATTGCACGTCAACTTCGCCACCGACAAGACCGACATCCTGCCGGACTCGCAACCGCAGATCGAGCAGGTCGTGCAGTTGCTCAAGCAGGATGCCTCGCTGAAGTTGGCCGTGAATGGCTACACCGACAACACCGGCGACCCGACGCACAACAAGACGCTGTCGGACGGCCGCGCCAAGGCCGTCGCCTCCGCCATTGCGGCCCAGGGCATCGATGCGACCAGATTGACGTCTGCCGGTTTTGGCGACGCCGACCCAGTAGCCGACAACGCAAACGAAGCCGGCAAGGCGCAAAACCGCAGGGTCGAACTGGTCAAGCGCTAAGACCTGTCAACAGAGCCCGCTTGGATGCCGCATCGATAGCGGAAACCTGCACGCCTGGCTCGTCGCGGACAGGCCCCTTCCGCGCCGACGCCAGCGGGCCTTACTGGTACGACCCCAAGGATCCCTGCGCACGGATCGGCGGACGCTGCGCGCCGGTCCCCGGCGAATTCATCGCCGGCCGCCTCGCCGCCGGCTGGCGTTATCAATCCGCCACGCAAGGGCCCGACGGCACCACCAGCGGCACGCTCTGGCTGGACAGCAGCGGCCTGCTGCTCGGCTATCGCGGCCGTATCGGCACCCGCCGCGAAGAACGCAGCCTGCGCGTGGACGCGGTCAGCTACGAGCCCGTGCCCGCCGAGACCTTCGCGCCCCCGGACGGCTTGCGCACGCCGCAGACCCGCGACCCGCCGCGCTGAACCAGGCCGGCGTCGCTGCTACCATCGGCGCATGCGCATCCTGATCCTCGGCGCCGGCGCGACCGGCGGCTACTTCGGCGGACGCCTGGCCCAGGCCAGCGCCGACGTCACCTTCCTGGTCCGCCCGGCGCGGGCCGCGCGCCTGCAGGGCGATGGCTTGCGCATCCGCAGCCCGCGCGGCGATGCCGACATCGCGGTGACCACGCTGACCGCCGACACGTTGCCGGCCGCGGCCGCCGCGCAGCCGTTCGACCTGGCGATCCTCAGCTGCAAGGCCTACGACCTGGATAGCGCCCTGGACGCGCTGGCGCCGGCGATGAGCGGCGACACCGCGTTGCTGCCGATCCTCAACGGCCTGCGCCACTATCCGGTGCTGGACACGCGCTTCGGGGCAGAACGCGTGCTCGGCGGGCTATGCTTCATCAGCGCCAAGCTGGACGCGGACGGCAGCATCCAGCACCTGGGCAAGCCGGCCTCGCTGACCTTCGGCGAACGCGACGGACGCGGCGCCGACAGCGCGCGCGTGCGCGACCTGGCTGCCGCCTGCACGCAGGCCGGCATCGACCATGTCGCCACGCCGCGCATCGCACAGGAACAGTGGATCAAGTACACCTTCTTGACCGCGCTGGCCGCGGCCACCTGCCTGATGCGCGCGCCGACCGGCCGCATCGTCGCCAGCGACGACGGCGTGGCGCTGCTGCATGGGCTGTATGCCGAATGCACGGCGGTCGCCGCCGCCGCGGGCGAACCGGTGCCGGAAGCGGCGCAGGCCAACGCGCTGCAGTTGCTGACCCAGCCCGGCTCGCCAATGAAAGCGTCGATGCTGCGCGACCTGGAAGCCGGGCAGCAGGTGGAAGCGCAGCACATCGTCGGCGACATGCTGGCGCGCGCCCGCGCCGCCGGCCACGCCGCGCCATGGCTGATGGCCGCTTACTGCCACCTGCAGGCCTACCAGGCGGGGCTGGCGGAAGGATAGAAGCGGACCAGCCTGGCGATGCCTTCAGCGGCAGTGCGATTCGTTGAAGCGCCGGGAGCCGCCTCCTCGCGCAATCTTCCAATGTTGGATCCGGCGCAGCGTGGCGAGGCGAGGCGCAATGCGCTCTGCAGGAGCGGCTTCAGCGGCGACAAGCGGAGCCATGCGATTGGCCGGCCGGCAAGCGTCGGGACTGAAGTCCCTCCCACAGCGTTCCGGCCGACGATCGCAGCGCCCAACCTCTTGCGCAGCACCGGGCTAGCAGTTCACGGCGCGCGTCCCCATAGTTGCTGTGGCGGCGGCAGCGAAGTGCATGCGAGAACGCATTCCCCGCATCCGGACATGCGCCGCTTGCCACCGTCCCGCCCCTCTGCGCACACCTTCGCGCGCCGCTGACGCCCGCCGCGCCTATGCTCGCCGACCTGACTACGGCGAGCGGCGATGAAGTTCATGGAAAAACTATTCCGCGGCGGCCATTTCGTCATCATCCTGCTGTTCCTGCTGTGCGCCGCCGGCCTGGTGGCGATGGCGGTGCTGGAGCTGTGGCACGGCCTC
>Ga0308160_10003824_pt1 | contig 16540 bp, 11 predicted proteins | sample PhyFR1_FD_201036 | JGI IMG/M metagenome (GOLD analysis project Ga0308160, IMG submission 201036) | Phyllosphere microbial communities from UC Gill Tract Community Farm, Albany, California, United States - DLSLF.R1 | ecosystem: Host-associated > Plants > Phyllosphere > Unclassified | place: USA...
CCAGACCGCGAAGCGCGGCAGCACCAGCAGGGCGCACAGCCAGGCCACCAGCATCGCCAGGTTCAGGCAGGTGTTGCGCACATAGGTGCCGATCAGGGTCCAGGTGTCGGCGCTGAAGGTGCCGCTCCTCGGTGACAGGTAGTTGCTGTACTGGCGCAGGAACTGGATCTCGGTCGGCTCGCAGCCGACCGCCTGGCCCGAGCTGCCCTGGGTCAGCAGGGCTTCGACCTGGCGCACGTCGCCGCGCCGCTCGCGGATGCATTTCGACAGCCAGCCGCCGATGAAGCCGCCGCCCGACACTGTCGACAAGTAATCGAAGTCGCGCAGCAGGCGCAGTTCTGCCAGCGCCTGCAGGGCGCCGAGGTTGAAGGTGGCGCTGCGCACGCCGCCGCCCGAGAGCGCCAGCCCGGCCAGGCTGGCATCGTGCGAGCGCTGCAGCAGGGCGCAGCTGGCCGCCGGCAGTACCTGCGCCGGGTCGCCGTCCGGGCGCGGGCGCAGCAGGTCGAGTTCGTTCTGGAAGACTTCGCTGAACACGCTGCCGCTGAGTGCATCGAGGCGGCGCCAGGTGGTTTCGTCGAGCGGGCCGCTGCCGGCGATGCTCTGCGCCTTGCGGAAGGCCGCGATGGCGCCGGCCAGTTCATCGAGGGTGGAAGCGCGCGGCGGTACCGGGCAGCCGGCGCTTTCCAGTTTGCGGCGCAAGTCGCTGACCTGCTCGGCCGTCAGTTGGGAAAAGTCGAGATGGGACACGTTTTGCCTCCCACAAAATAGATGCGGACAGGAAAGCGTGGAATGTCAAGCGCCCCAGCCGTACTGGCAAGTTCAGCACGGCTGGGGCGCGTGTGATGCGCCTCAAATCAAACGCAGGGCGTGGTAAAGAAGATAACTGCGAGAAGATTAACTTTTATCGGCTTTCGTGCGGCTGTTGCGGGCGCCCATGTCGGTCGGTTCCTTGACCGGCTGCTCCTTGGCGGGCGGCGTGTCTGGCGTTGGGGCAGCGGCCGTGTCCGGCGGCATCGTGCTCGCCACGGCTTGGCGGAACTGTTCCTGCAACAAATTCCACCAAGCGACAGCGGCGGGCATGGTGGTGTCGGCTGCATCGGCCGCGCCTGGCGCCGGAGCGGCAGCCGCCGCTGCGCCGGCCGGATGCGCGCCCGGCTCCGGTGCACCGCTGGCGGTGAAGAAGGCGGAGAAGGGCGGCAGCGGGGACGCCTGGTCGCCGCTTTGGCCGCCGCCGCCCATGGCCTGGGTCATGCTGTCGCTCATCGCTTTCAGTGCCGCGATGGTGCCGCGCTGCACTTCCATCGCCTGGATCGAGGTGCGCAGCATCGACAAATTCAGGTTCAGCCAGCTTTCCACGGCTTTCATGTCGGTGATCCGTTTATCGAGCTCGTCCGTGGACAGGCCGCCGCCCAGGCCGCCGGCACCCATGCCCGGCATGCCCATGCCCGGCACATGCATGCCGCCCCACAACTTCTTTACGAACTCGAGCGTATCCGTCATGCCGGGTACATTCTGCGAGGGTGGTTTGAGCATGGTGGTCTCCTTTGGTTATTGGACTAGCGTAGCAGATTATCAAGTCAGCTTCAAAGACAGCCGCAAGCAGCTGGACAGCAAGCGCCCACGGGGGCAGGTACACTATGGACCATGGGTATCGCTTCCTACATCGCCGGACGGCGCCGCGCGCTGGTGCTGGGCACGTTCGTCGTGCTGCTGCACGCGCTGCTGTTCGCCTGGATGAAAGGCTATGCCGGATTGCCGCGCACGATGTCGCCGCCGGACACGAGCATGGTGCAGACGCGCCTGCTGCCGGAGCCGGCCACGCCGCCGCCGGACGCCGCGCCCTTGCCGCCGCCGCAACCCTTGCCGCCGCCGCCCCTGCCGGTGCTGCCGCCCGACCCGGCGCCCATCCTCGCGGACGACGCCATCGGCCAGCCGGTCGAGCCGGGTACCGGCGGCACCGGCGAGGGCAGGCCCGCAGCCGGCGACGCCGCGCCTGCGATCGCCGCGGCCACGCCGGCGCAACCCGCTGCGGAACCCGCGCCCGAACCGGCCGCCCCGCCGCCGCCAGAACCACGCCGCTACAAGGTCGATATGCCGCCGCCAGCCAAGATGACGATGGACGTGGCGCGCACCGACAAGGACGGCACCCAGTGGAGCGGCGAAGCCCAGTTCGACTGGTCTTACCGCGACGAGACCTATCACATCACGTTCGAGGCCGGCATCCGCGTGGTGTTCACGCGCGTGAACCTGGCCGTGCTGACCAGCGACGGCGCGGTGGCCGCGACCGGCTTCGCGCCCATCAAGATGACGGAAAAGCGCCGCGGCCGTGCGCTCACCGCCACCCATTTCGACTGGGGCGCAAACGCCGTCAGCTTCTCGTCTTCGCAGAAACGCTATCCGCTGACGCCGGGCGCCCAGGACAAGGCCAGCGTGCCATTGCAACTGGCCGCCATCGCGCGCGGAGATGTTGGACAATTGAGTGGAGACATAGACATGCTGGTCGGCGAAGACCGCGAAGCTGTCGTGTTCCGCTTCATCGTGGTGGGCCAGGAAGAGATCAATACCAAGCTCGGCAAGCTGCAAACCTGGCATCTGTCGCGTCCGCCGAAAGAGGGGTCCTACCGGTCGCGCCTGGACGTCTGGCTGGCGCCGGCGCATGGCTGGTATCCGGTACAGATTCGCAATACAGAGGCCAACGGTGCAGTGACCACGCAAACAGTGAATAATATCGCTTTGAGCGATACAGGAAAGTGATAATGAGAAGCAAGCTTATGATGCGCACCACGATGGCAGGATTGCTGGCGCTGGGCGCCGCGGCAGCCATCGCCGCCTCGGCCGCGCCGGCCAAGCGCGCGGTCGAATTGCCGCCCTCGGCCGACCTGGCCTACGATTTGAACGCCCAGCAAAAAAGCATCGGCCTGAAGGGCGAAGCCCTGATCGCCTGGCGCGCCGGCGACGGCAAGTACGACGTGAACGTCGAGGCGCGCGTGCAGCTGCTCGGCAAGCTGAACGAATACCGCAGCCAGGGCGCGGTCGATGCCTATGGCCTGGCACCGGACACCTTTACCGAAAAGCGCTACCGCAAGGACGCGACCACCACCACCTTCGTGCGCGACGAGAAGGTGATCAGCTTCACCGGCGTCAAGCTGCCCTATGTGATGAAGGGCGGCGAGCAGGACCGCGCCTCGGTCACCTGGCAGCTGGCGTCGGTGGCGCGCGCGGCGGGCGAGGCAAAGTTCAAGCCGGGCAGCGAATGGACCTTCACCGTGGCCGGACGGCGCGATGCCGAGCCCTGGACCTTCAAGGTCGTGAAGCAGGAAAAGATCCGCACCGGCATGGGCGAACTCGACACCATCCACGTCAAGCGCGAAGCGCGCAACAGCCGCGGCGACAGTGTCGAGGTGTGGCTGGCGCCGTCGCAGGAATGGTATCCGGTCAAGATCCGCTTCGAGGACGACCGCGATACGATCGACCAGACGCTGCGCAGCATCACGCGTAAATAAAAGAGCCGGCGTCTCGACGGCGCCGGCCCTGGTCTTGCCCGCAGATCCGATCAGTAATCGTAGCCGCACATGTCGCGCAGGCAAACCATGCGCTCGGCATTGCATTCCGCTACCGACCAGCCATTCTGGATGCAGACGCGGTAGTCGGTCGCACAGTAGAACTCGCAGCTGGCCAGGGCCGGGCCGGCGGCCGCGCCCAGTCCGATGGCAAACAGCAGGGTGGCAATTTTTCTGTTCATGCTCTCTCCTCATCAATAATCGACGGTGTTGTCGGTGTGAAGCTGCGCCGTCGCATCGCAGCGGCTGGGGACCGGGAAGGGGCTCAATCTCCCGCGGTCTTGCCCAGCTTTATCCTCTGCCCTGGGCCTGTCAAACCAGCCTGCATAACTATGTATATCTCATAAGAAACATGCATTTATCAGCTTCTCTTATGAATGCTGCATGCCTGCTCGCCGCCCCCCAATTCTGTGTCGTTTGTGCAAAACCGCGCCAGCCGACCGGGAATATTGCTGCCGATTAAGCTAGCTGAACTGTTATACTTCAGCCCCCCGCGGACACCTCCTCCTGCCTTCGTCGGACAAACCGGCAGGAAGGTCCGCTTGCGAAACTGGTATCCCACATGATCGACACACAGGCGGCCCTCGCCGCGGAACCCCATGGCATTGCACAGGACGAGCTCGATCCGCTCCAGGTGCATTTCCAGAACGGCATCGCGCCGGATGAAATCGAGCAGGTTTTCCACCTCAAGAAGGCCCAGCCCATGCTGTCGGCCTTCTCGGCGCTGTTCCACGGCAGCCAGGACGGCGTGCTGGTGCGCCTGCTGGTGCTGCGCGAGCTGGCCGCCGACACCGCCAGCTCGGCTTTCAGCCGTGCCGACATCAACCAGAAGCTGGCCTACCTGATCCCGGAAAGCCTGGAAACGGTGCTGAACCGCCTGCGCACCCATGGCCTGCTGGCCTGGGACGCGCCGAGCGCCGTCTACCGCATCACGCCGCTGGCGCGCAACGTGCTGTCCGCGCTCGACACCCTGCTGGCGTTGGGCAAACCCGAGGACGACGAAGCCGAGATGGGCTTCCTGCTGTCCCAGGTGGCCGGCGCCCAGGCCGTGGGCGGCGTGACCGTCGACCAGCTGAAGCACCTGCTGGGGCGCCTGGTCGAGCTGACCGAGGAATTCCGCGACGCCATCGCTTCCGGCTCCGAATTCAAGCTGCGCCATTCGCAGGCAAAGTGGCACATGGCCTGCGACTGGGTCGAGAAGGGCTCGGTGATCCTGCGCGCGATCACGTCCGACGAGCGCGCCGATTCGGCCACGCACAAGGCGGCGCAAGCGATCGGCCGCGCGCAAAGCGCCTTGCTCAACATGCAAGGCATGTTCTCGCGCGCCCTGAACCAGATCGAGCGCCAGCGCGTGCACCTGGGCCAGTCCGGCCTGTCGACCACCGACGTGAAACGCTGGCTGCTGGCCCATGACGACCTGGCCAGCCTGGCCGAAGGCGCCATCGACCGCCCGGTGGTGCCGCTGTTCGGCACGCCGGCCGAGATGATCGACGTCGCCGAGACCGAGCTGCTGGCCGAGCGCGCCGTGGCCGTCGGCCCGAAAGGCCTGCCGAGCGGCCAGGATGCACCGCTGACCATCGACGACAACCCGGCCATGCAGGCCGAACTCGACGACTGGATCGGCAAGCTGGCCGACTTCGCGAACCTCGGCAACTTCCCCGAATTCTCGGAGGTCGGCCCGAAGAAGGTCGAGCTGCACGAGTCGCTGCTGCCGGCATCGTTTGCCGTGGCGTCCTACCGCGCCTCTTTGTTGCCGCTGCTGGGCGACGCCGCCGAAGCCAGCCTGCAAGGCGCCACCGCCGAACTGGCGCGCCTGCCGATCAAGTTCGAGGCGCGCGACGAGCTGGTCATGCTCGACGACCCGGAAGTGGCCGCCATGTCCTTTGCCACCCTCTCCCTAGATCTAGACCTCGAAAGCGGCACGCCGAATGAATGACGACGCACAAATCCTGATTGCCCGCCTGCTCACGCACCAGACCCTGCGCCGCGACGACAAGATGGTCAAGCGCGCGCTGTCGGACGAGACCTTCCGCGGCGAAGTCGACAAGCGCCTGCTGGAGTCGGGCCTGAAACTGCTCGACAACGTGTATGCCGACCATGTGACCATCGCCCTGCACCGCAACGTCGAGCCGAAGATCTTCGGGGCCAAGGACATCTGGCAAAACAATAACTTCGGCCTGACGCGCGATGGCGTGGCTTTACTCGTGGTGCTGTGGGCGCAGATCATCCTGCCCAAGCGCGAGCGCCAGGAAACCCACACCCCCATCGCCGACGACCAGAGCGACATGTTCGACAAGGACGCGCCGATCATGCGCGCCGAAGACGCCTCGATCGGCATTTCCTACACCGCGCTGCTGTCGGACTTCGGCGACAAGCTGGGCAAGAAGACGCGCATGGACATGAACCTGGGCGTGCTGTCGAAACTCGGCTTCATCGAGCGCCGCGGCGACGTGATCCTGGAAGGCCCGCTGCTCGACCTGATGATGGATACCGACCAGCTGAAGGAACGCATCATCAACGGCGCCCTGTCCGACGTGTTCAAGCGCGCGCCGCTGGCCGTGGTGCCGCGCAAGACGCCGGCCGATGCGGCCAACGACGCCGACCTCGACGCCGAATCAATCGAACCTTCGAACTGAGACACCATGTTCCACATTAAATCTCTCGAACTGGTCCACTGGGATTACTGGCAGCGGATCAAGAACATCCCGCTCGACGCCAAGATCATCACCATCGCTGGCCAGAACGGCTCAGGCAAGACCACGCTGCTCGACGCCCTGCGCACCCTGTTCGGGCTGGACTGCTCGATGGGCCGCACCTACAAGCACTACGCGCGCCACTCGGGCCAGCAAAGCGCCTGGCTGCGCGCCGTGGTCGACAACAAGCCGGTCGGGCGCCAGCTCTCGAACCGTCCCTTCCGCCACTCGGGCTTCTTCGCCGACGACGAAGTGACGCTGTTCTGCCAGGTGCAGAAGAACGGCGGCGACTGGAAGCGCCAGTACCTGATGCGGCCGGGGAATGTGCAGATCGAGGAAGTCACGGAAGCGTCGGACTGGCTTGGCGTGGAAAACTACAGGAAACGCCTGGCTTCAGCAGGGCTGTCGCCGGCGATGTCGAAGGTGCTGGCCCTGGAGCAGGGCGAGACCGATAAACTGTGCGAATACGCGCCGCGCCAGCTGCTCGACCTGGTGTTCCAGGTCTTCGGCGACAAGGAAGTGCTGGACGCCTACGACGAAGCCAAGCGCCACCAGCGCGACACCGAGACGGAACTGAAGCGCTTCGAGGCGGAACTGGAAACCTCGCGCATCAATCTGGAAGGCCTGCGCCTGCGCGTGGCCAACTTCCACCAGTGGGAAGACCTGAACAAGGAAAAGAGTGGCTTGCGCGAGGAAGTGCTGCCTAGCCTGGAGTACCACGAGGCACGCGAAAAGGCGGCCGCCATGAGCCGCCACCTGCGCGAGCAGCGCAAACCCATGCTGCAGGCCGACAGCCAGCTGGCCGAGAAGCGCCAGGCCCTGGCGGCGCAGCAGCGCGCGCTCACCGAATCGCAGCAGCAGGAGACCCAGCTGGAGGGCGAAGGCACGGCCCTGGCCTCGCGCCTGACCGCCATCAACCAGAAACTCAAGCCGCTGGAAAACCTGCTGGAGCAGAAGGAACGCCTGCAGAAGCTGTCGGCGGAAGCCGGCGCCGACATGGCCGAAGTGGCCTCGCAGCTGGAAGAAAAAGAAGCCGAGCTGGCACGCCAGCGCGCCGCGCGCGAGTCCGTGTCCGCCAAGATCGCCATCGAGATGCAGACCATCTCGGCGCTGCAGGGCAAGAGCGCGATGCCGGAGCCGGAAGCCCAGCGCCAGATGCGCCGCGCCCTGCGCGACGAAGGCATCCCGCACGCCATGCTGTCGGACATCGTCGAGGTGACGGATCCGAAGTGGCAGGGCGCGGTGGAAGGTGTGCTCGGCGGCTACGCGTCGGTGGTGCTGCTGGAACGCGCCAAGGATGCGCCGGCGGCGTACCGCCTGGCCGAGAAGGAACGCTATCGCCACTTCATCGTCCCGGACTGTATCGACGCGCCGAAGATGAAGGACGACAGCCTGCTGTCGGTGGTGAACTTCTCGGCAGCGGCGCCGTCGTGGCTGATCGACCAATTGGCGCGCATCGACCGCGTGGATTCGGTCGATGCCGGCTTCAAGTCGGGTTCCGATGAATGGATCACGCCGGACGCCTACCACCGCGAACGCCGCGGCGGCCGCTCGCTGTATGTCGAGCCGGCGCGCTACCGTTTCGGCGCGGCGGGCAAGACCCAGCGCCTGGAAGCGATCCAGAAATCCCTGCCGGCGCTGGAAGCGAAGGAAGATGCGCTGACGCTGGCGATCAGTAAACTCGCCGCCGAAGTAGGCGGCCTGAAGGCGCGCATCGCCGGCGTCGACGCGGCCAAGGAACTGGCGGCGCGCCAGGCCGAGTTCGAAGAAGCCACGCGCTCGATCGCGCCACTGAAGGCCGAGCGCCTGGAAGTGGGCGCGCGCCTGGGCGAGCTGCAAACGCTGACCAAGAACGCGACGGTGGCACGTACCCGTGCCGACACCGTGTGGCAGAACGCGCGCATGGCCTTGTCGGAAGCGGAAGCGGGCCTGCGCCTGAACCACCGCCGCCAGATCGAGCAGCGCGCCGAGCATGCGAAAGCCTTGCTGGGCATGCGCCGCGAATGGCGCACGATTCCGGCCAACCGCAAGAACCCGGCACGCCGCGCGGCCCTCGTGGCCCAGCACCAGAATGCGCACCAGGTGAACTTGCGCCTGTCTTCGCTGGAGCACGCGCTGGCGCGCGACGATTGGGAACTGGATGCGACCGTCATCGACCAGTACGCGCGCTTGAACGAGCAGCTGTCGGGCCGCCAGCTTGAAACCGAGGAGCGCCGCTACCAGAACAACCGCGCGATCGAGGCGACCGGCAATGCACGCGGCGCCTACATCGAGCGCCTGCGCTATACGATCAAGACCTACTCGAAGAACATCAAGGAGCTGGGCGAGCTGGCCGGCATCGACGTCCAAGCCGACCCGGTGCGCCTCGAGAACGACGACGTGCAACTGGCGCAAGCCGGCCTGCACGTGCGCTTCAAGTTCGACGGCAAGGACCAGATCGGCATGAACGACGGCGAGGCCTCGGGCGGGCAGCAGGTGATGAAGTCGCTGGTGCTCTTGATCGGCTTGCTCAAGTCGGAAGAGGGCTCGGGCGGTTTTGTGTTCATCGACGAACCGTTTGCGCACCTGGATATCCGCAACATCCAGCTGGTGGGCGAGTTCCTGAAGAACACCGATGCGCAGTATCTGATGACCACGCCGCTGACGCACAACACCGACGTCTACGACCCTTCGGAACTGACGCTCATCACGAGCAAGAAGAAGAAGGACGTGCAGTGGGCGCAGCCGATTTTCGTGCTGCAGCGAAGGAAGGAAGAGGCGAAAGCCGCATAAGTGAAGGGGCCCGGATGGGCCCCTTTTTCGTAGGGTGGACGGGTTCCCCGTCCACGCGTTCAACCGACGTTGATGGAATCATTCCGCGATTGATCGCATGGTCGTTGAACGCGTGGACGGCAAAGCCGTCCACCCTACATTGCATCGGCCGCAGGTGCAATGTAGGGTGGGCACTCGTGCCCGCCATCATCAAACCAACCGCCCGAAATCACCCCAAATCGATCGCCTTGCGCAGCTTGCGCCGCCACAGCAGCAAGCCCACCGAATACGCCAGGAAGTAAGCGCCGGTCAGCCCCACGCACACCATGCTCAGCGGGCTCTCGGTAAACAGCGGCGCCGCCGCGCCCGACCCCTGCAGCGTGTACAGCTCGACGCCGACGTACAGGACGCGCGCCACCAGCACCATCGCCATCACGATCCCGAGCCGCATCGGCGGCGTGAAGAAGTAGCCGCCCTCGGTGTCTTCGTAACGCGTGCGGCGCAATGCGAACACGCCCCAGAACACGCCCAGCGCCGCACCCGCCGCCAGCGCCGCCAGTTCCAGCGGCCGCGCCAGCACCTGGGCCAGCGGCACCAGCACCAGCCCGCCGAACACCAGCACGCCCGTGTAGTGGCGCGACAGGATCGAGCGCTGGCGCGCCATCTGCGTTTTCAGGCGCGAGTAGATGCGCCAGACGAGGATGGGAGCCAGGAGGAGCAGGGCGAGGGTGGTGATGTTCATCGTGGAATGGGCTGCCGGTTGAGTCGAAGCGGGCATTGTAAACGAGGGGGCTGGGGCATGCCGCCACCCGGGCGTCGGCCGGGACGGGCGCATGATAAGGTAATGACATCGTTATTCAGGAGAACCCGACCATGATCCCAGCCCTGCCAGTGCCGCTGAAACTGCACCGCGCCCCGGACCCGGCACCCGCCGAAGAGCCCTTGCAAGACCCCTTCGACGCACCGCACCCGCACCACACGCCCGCCCACGAGAACCAGGACGAGGATCCTGTCCCCGATCCCAAGCCCAGCCTGCACTAAGGTCTAGTCAAACGCCCACGCATACAGCACATCGAGTGCCGTATTCGTGCCCGTCTGGAACTGCAGCGTCCAGCGCGGGTTCAGCTTATAACGCAGGCGCACCAGGCTCGAGGCCGTGGTCGCGCCCTGCTCGAAGCTGAGGTAGGCGCGCGAGGAAATCCGCTTGCCGACCGTGACCACGGTATTCGCCAGTCCTTCGGCGTCCCCGTTGCGGCCCTGGCCGATCCCCAGTTCGTCCACGCCCAGCGAGTTCGCCAGCTTCGAGGTGATGCCACCGGTGCCGCCTTTGCCGCCCAACAGGGCGCCGGCCGCCGCACTCAGCACATCCTTCTCGTTGCCGCTCGTGCCTTCCATGCCGTGGCCCAGCACCAGCCAGGACAGCTTCTCGGAATCCGGCACCGACGGTGTCGACACCAGCTTCGCCACCGGCGACTGCGCCGTGCCGGTCACCTGCACGCCGGCTTCGACGTTCGTTTCGCTCAGCTGCGTGCCTTCCGGCTGCTTGCGCACGGCCAGCACGTCGAGCGAAGGATTGTCGTAGCGGCCGCTGAAGGTGAGTACGCCGCGGTCGATGGTCAGCTTCTGGCCATACGCCGCATACTGGCCGCTGGCCACGCGGATGGTGCCGTTCACGCGCGGGTCGCCGCTGCCGACCATGCGCACGCGCGCACTGCCGGCCAGGTAGGCGTCGATGCCCAGGCCGCGCAGGTGGAAGTCGTCGCCCAAATCGGCCGCGAGGTTGATCGTGAGCGGCATCTCCGCTTCCTTCTTCTGGGCCGCGGCTGGTGCGCCGCGGCCCAGCACGATCACGTCGTCGGAGATGGTGGGGCGGCCCTGCGGTGCGAATTCGATCAGCGCGCGGTCGGCCTTGAAGTTACCGTCCAGGGCGAAGCGCTGGGCGTTGCGCACCAGGTTGGCTTCGCCGGAGACGATCACCGTGCGGTCCGGGCGCGACAGCGCTTCGAGCTTGTTGGCCACCAGGCGCAGCTGGATCGCGCCGTCCGACCCGAAACGCACCGAACCATCTGCCGTGGCATTGCCCTGCACACCTTCCAGGTACAGGCGCTGCAGCACCAGCCGGTCGCCTTCGAGCTGCGAGCGCAGCTGGCCGTTGCGCAGGCGTACGCCTTGCTCCGGCCAGCGCACGGCGAGGGCGTCGCCGTTCACGGTGCCGTTCAGCGACGGCGTGCCGATGGTGCCGCCGGCCGTCAGGTTGGCCTTCAGGCTGCCGTCGAGTTCCAGGTCGCGCTGGCCGGCCAGCGGGGCGAGCCAGGCGATCGACGCCATGTCGGCAACCGCCGTCATGCGCAGCGGGCTGTCTTTGTCGACGCGGCCGTTCAGCATCTGCACGGTGCCGTCGACGCGCGCCGAGCCGGTGCGGGTGCCGTCCAGCGCCACTTGCGTGCGCAGCGAGCTGCCTTGCACGTCCGCGCGCAGATCCAGCGTGCGCAGGCCCAGTGCCACCGGCACGTCGGCGCCGACAATCGCATCGCCGCCTTCGCGGAACACGTGCACGCCGCCGGCCAGGGCCGGTGTGGCGGCGCCATTCGCGACGCGCATGTCGAGCGACCAGTCGGCGCCCAGGGTCAGGTTGCCCTGCACGTTCTGGCGCAAGGCTGGCGAGAACTGGGCCAGGTAATTCAATGGCACGCCGGCCGCCGCGCCGCGGCTGTTCCAGCGCGGGCCCTGCTTGGTGAGCGATGCGATGTTCACCGTGCCCGAAGGCAGGCGGATCACGGCGCCGTTGAATGCCAGCGACTCGGGCGAAGCCAGGCCGGCCACGCCGGCGCCCGGCGCCACGCCGATTTTCAACGGTACCGGCTGGGCCAGGGTCATCGCATAGCGGCCCTTGTTCTGCAGGGTGGCCAGGGTACCGTTCCAGGCATTGCCGCTCCAGCCGCCGCGCACTTCGACCAGGGCGTCGAAGTCGTCGCTGCGGCCGGCCGCGCGCAGGGTGTGCGCCGCGCGTGTGCCGCTCGTTTGCAAACTGGCGGCGGCGATGCGGGTGTCGCCGTTGGCGTAGTCCAGCACCTGGATGTCGCTCACCAGCGGGTCGGCGCCGCCGCGGCCCGAGCCGAGATTCGCGCTGGCGCGCAGCGAGCGGATCGTGTGGGTGCCGAGCAGCTTCAGGTTCTGGCCTTCCAGCGCGGCGGTGAGCGACGGCGTTTCCATGGTGCCGGTCAGGGTGCCGTTGCCGCGCAGGGCGCCGCCGAAGTCCTGGCCCAGGGCGGCCAGCTGGCCGGCGTCGATGCGCCAGTCGAGCTGGTCGCGGCCGGCGCCGAAGCTGCCTTTCGCTGCAATGACGTTCGGGCCGACGTGCAAATCGACGTCGGCGTTCGAGATGTGGCGGCGGTCGGCGTTCAGGCGCGCGTAACCCCAGAACGGCGACTTCGACAAGGTGGAATCTTCCACCTTCAAATCGAGGGCGCCGCGCCAGTCGGCGCCGGAGCGGCCGCTGGCGGCAAAGCTGCCGTTGATGCTGCCCGGGAGCGGGCTGCCGAAGGCGGCCGGGTTGAAGCGGCTCATGTTGCCGTTGCCCTTGGCCTCGACGAAGCGCGCGCCTTCCGCGCCCGCCAGCCAGGCTTCGCCGGCCACATGCAGCTTGCCGTCATTCGCCTTGCGCTGGGCCGCAACCCAGCCCAGGCCATTCGCATCGACCTCGAAGGTGGTGCGCGGCGCCTGCATGGTGCCGGTCACGACGCCGGACGCGTTCACTGCGCCATACAGATCGGCGCGCAGGGCGGCGAGCTGGCGGCCGTCCAGGCGCCAGGTGAGTTTTTCGCCGGGGGCGCCGAATGCGCCTTTCAGGTCGACCTTGTTCTGGCCGAGGGCGACCGTGGCATCGACGCCGCTCACGTGTTTCGCATCGGCGGCGAGCTTGCCGCGGCCGGACAGCGGCTGGTCGAACAGGCGGCTCGGGCGCAGGGCGAAGTCGGTGTTGACTTTCCATTCTGGCGCCAGCACGCCGGCGGCGGTGATGTCAGCATTCAGGTCGGCCTGCGGATAATCGCCCAGCGCTGCCGGGTTGAAGCGGCTGGCGTTGGCTTTTACATTAAAGGCCTTATCGTCGGCCAGCTTGGCGTTGCCGGTGACGGTGATCACGCCCTTGCCGGCCAGCAGGCGCGCCTCTTCGATATCGACGACGTTGTTTTCCAGCTTGGCGCGCGCGGCCAGGCGCAGGCCGGCGTCCATCAGGTTCAGGTTCAGCGACTGCACGTTGCCGGCGTTGGCCACGGCGATGTCGCCGGCGATTTTCGTCGGCTTCATGCTGCCGTGGATCTGCTTCAAATCCAGGCGGTCGGTGTGCAGGGCGAAGTTGGCGGTGCCCAGGCCTTCTTCATCCTTATTTTTACCAACATCGCGCTGCACGCTGCCGCTGCCGGTAAAGCTGCCGGCGCCGCCGAGGTCGACGAGGACGTCGGTGATCTTCATCGCATCCAGGTTGCCGCCCAGCTGGCCGCGCATCGCGCGCAGCGGCAGGCGCCCCTGGTCGATGGTGCCGGTGGCGCCCTCGTTCACCAGGTTCACGTTGCCGGAGATGTTGCGCTTGTCGTCCAGGTTCGCCTTCACCACCAGGTTCAGGTCGGCGGTCGGCAGTTCGGGGTTGAAGAAGCCGGGGTCGATATTCTTCGCGTTCAGGTCCATGCTGCGCAGCGGGATGTCGGCGAAGGGAGACAGGGCGATGCGCGCCTGGCCGCCGGCGCGGCCGGCCGAACCGGAGGCGTCGAGCTGGGTCAGGTTCAAATCGCCGCCGGCGTGCAGTTTCAGTTGCGCCGGGGTGGCGCCGCCGGTCGGCGTGCCGGACAGGCTGGCGTTCGCGTCCAGCTTGAACGGACGCTGGGCGCCGATGCTGCCGTTCGCCGCCAGCTGGCCCCAGGGCGTACTGGCCACGGCGTCGCTCAGCTGCCATTTCACCTTGTCGCCGTGCAGGCGCAGGCGGATGTTCGAGATCTCGGTATTCCCGCCCTTGCTGACGAAAGTAGCCTTGCTCAGGCGTGCGTCGTCGAGCGCGATCTTGAAGGGGGCTTCGAGCGTAAGCGGCATCGTGCTCGGTTCTTCCGACTCGCGCAGGGTCTCCATGCGCAAGTCGGCCGCGTGGAGTTTACTGATCTCGATACCGCGCGAGAGCAGCTGGCGCGGCGACCAGTCGATGTCGATGTTCGTGGCGATGACCAGCTGCTCGTCGGTGCGCCAGACCAGGCGGTCGATGTGCATGGCGCCGTAGATCGAGCCGCGGATGCCGGTCATGGTCAGCTTGCCGTCGGTGGCGCGCGCGGCGCGTTCGGCGATCATCTGCAGCGTGGTCTCGCGGCCCAGGTACCAGGCGGCGCTGCCGACCAGCACGCCGGTGACGACCAGGCCGATGGCCACGCGACGCGGCCAGCGCCGGGGCTTGGGTGCCTGCGGCGGTTGTGCGTGCGTAGGCGAAGTAGGGTTGTTGTCGACGCTGTCCATCAGAAGGTAAATCCAAGTGAGAAGTGCAGGCGCGCCTTCTTGACGGCGTGGCCATAGGCGACGTCGACGTTGATCGGGCCGACCGGGCTGCGCCAGCGCGCGCCCACGCCGTAGCCGGACTTCGGATTGAGGTCGCTGAACTTGTCGCCGGCATTGCCGGCATCGTAGAACACGGCCACGCCCCATGGTGGGCGGAACCAGTACTGGTACTCGGCGCCCGCGGTGAGCAGGTAGCGGCCGCCGACGATGGCGTCGCCTTCGCGCACGCCCAGTTGCTGGTAGCCGTAGCCGCGCACCGACTGGTCGCCGCCGGCGCGGAACAGGAAGGTGCTCGGCACGCCTTCCTTGTCCTTTGAAAAGACAGCGCCGGCTTCGCCGCGCAGGATCAGGGTGCCGGTTTCGCCGACCGGGCGGTAATACACGCCGCGCGTATAGCCGCGGATGAATTTTTCGTCGGTCAGCAGTGGCAGCGGCGCCACGCCGACCTGCCAGTTCAGCGCATAGCCGCGCGTCGGCTGCAGCAGGTTGTCGAGCTTGCGGCGCGTGACGTTGTAGGTGAGCGGGACGCTCTTGCTGTAGTTGGTGTCGATGCCCGCGACCTCGCGTTTCTCGGCCAGTACCTCGAGGGTGAGGCTGCGCTCCAGCTCCGGCGTGCCCCAGGCGCGGCGTGCGGCCACGCTGGCGGTGGTGGTGAGCTCGCCGCGCACGTCCTCACGCACGACGCCGCCGCCGACGCTGTCGTTGTAGCCGTCGGGCGTGGTCGGCCAATAAAAGTCGACGCGCGCGCTCTGGCGTTTCTGTTCGTAGATGAGGTCGCTCTTCATGCGCTTGCCGAAGACGCTCAGGTCGTCGTAGCCGAGCTGGGCGCGGGCGCCGGTGTCGGTGGAAAAGCCGAGGCCGACCTCGATGTTCTTCTGCTTGTTTTCGGTGACGCGCACCAGCACCGGCAGCGTGGTCGGGCCGGGGGCAGGGGGCTTCACGCCCTGGGCGGCCTGGCCGGGGACGGTGGGCGCGTTCGGGTCGGCGGCCTGCGCGGTGGCGGGGGCGGCCGGCGCATCCGGGTCGTCGTCGTCCTTCATTTCCTGCAGCTCGGCCGCAAGCACGGCGCGCATGTCGACGCTCACTTCTACCGTGGAGAAGTAACCGGTTTCCTGCAGGCGCGCCTGCAGCGCCTGCAAGGCGGTTTCGCTGTACTCGTCGCCCGGCTTGATCTTGTTCAGGTTGGTGATGACGGCAGCCGGATAGCGCTTCAGGCCGCGGATGCGCAGCTCGCCGAAGCGCATTTCAGGGCCGCTGTCCATGACCACGCGCAGCGAAGCCTTGCGGGTTTCCGGATCGACGGTGGCGCTGGTTTCAACCAGTTGCGCGCGCGGGAAGCGCGACTGCACGACTTCGCGCAGCAGGTCGCGCTTGGCGCCCTCCCAGTCGGCCTGGCGGAAACGCGCACCGACCGGCAGCGACCAGCGGTTGCGCAGGGCCGCGGCGTCGTAGGGCGCGCCGCCTGCTTCAAAAGGCACGAAGCCTTGCAGCACCAGGTCGATGTCGCTCACCAGGGTCGGCTGGCCGGGTTCGACGATGACGCGCGCCACCGGCGTGCCGCCGGACGTGTCGAGGCCGGCCGAGACTTGCGGCGAGTAATAGCCTTCGGTGGCGATCAGCGCCTTGGCTTGCTCGGGCGTGTCGCGCACCAGGCGTTGCAATTGTTCGAGGTCGACGCGTGCGTTGCCGCGCCAGCGCAGCAGGTCGAGGTTTTCCTCGAGCAAGTCGTCAAGCTGGCGGGGCGCGTCGATGCGCACGTTGTAGTTGATGCCCTGGGTCTGGGCAGTGGCGGCCTGGGCGCCCAGGACGGCATACACGGATAGCACGATTTGTGCCAAAATCCGCAATCGCCGTGGCGCCGCTACGGTCCGCTCGGATGGTGCGAGGACCATGTCTCTCCATTCAGTGTCAATGCTGAGGTCATCTTAACGGAATTGCAAAAATGCTGGCGAACGATTAACTTCCCGGATTACCACACATGCTGCCTCCCGATACCGCCCT
>Ga0308160_10003826_pt1 | contig 16537 bp, 10 predicted proteins | sample PhyFR1_FD_201036 | JGI IMG/M metagenome (GOLD analysis project Ga0308160, IMG submission 201036) | Phyllosphere microbial communities from UC Gill Tract Community Farm, Albany, California, United States - DLSLF.R1 | ecosystem: Host-associated > Plants > Phyllosphere > Unclassified | place: USA...
TCGACGTGACGAAGATCTCGGAACGGTCGATGCCGGACTCCGCGATCGCCTCGCCGACCTCCTTCTCGTTGCCGTACATCTCGGCGGTGTCGATGTGGCGGTACCCGACCTCGAGCGCGGCCAGGGTGGCGGCCTTCGTCTCGGCGGGATCGATCTGGTAGACGCCGAAGCCGAGCTGGGGGATCGTGCGTCCGTCGTTGAGCGTGATGTTCGGAACGGTCATGCAACCAGTAAATCCCCCGTCGCTCGCCCATTGTCAGGGAACTTCTGTCGATGGCCCGGCGGCGCCCACGCCGTCCGATGGCCTCCCTCGATGCGATCATGAAACATCCTGTACACTGATGTTTCACAGTGCTTCCCCTGATTGAGTGGTCATGCGTCTGACACGTTCCCTCCGCACCGCGGTCGTGCCCGTCCTCCTGAGCGTCCTGGCGCCGACCCTGAGTGTCGTGGCCGTCGCTCCCGCCGCTGCAGCGACGGCCTCTGCCTCCGCCGCGGCTGTTGAGCATCCGGCGACGGCGCCCGGCCAGGACCGGGTCGCGCCGGCCTCCGGAGACGAACCGACCACCCTGTACGTCGAGGACTTCGAACACGACATCGGGACGACACCCGTCATGCTCGACCGGTACGTCGGGGCCGACGGCGAGACCTACACGGCCGACCCCGCATGGATCAACGCCGCCCAGTGCAACGGCATCGTCACGAGCGCTTCGAGTTCGAACGTCGCGGCCTGTCCGTCGAACAGCAACCTCCGGGCCCTCGGCGACGTGCTCGGTCAGATCACCGGCGAGAGCCGGACCACGAACCACGTGGTCAGTGCCTGGACCAGCGATCGGAACCTGCCGGCGAACGCCGTGCAGATCGAGTCGAAGGACTCGTTCTCGCTCGGGAAGACGGGTCGGTACGTCTCGTTCGGCGTCAGCGCTGCAGCAGGCGCGTGCGTCGGGTACGCACATCCGTTGCTCGACTTCATCCTCCTCGACGGCGCGGTCGAACGTCCTGTCTCGTCCCGCCCGCTCGACCCCTGCACCGACCCACGATCGACGTCCTACTCGGCTGGTGGCGCGACCTTCAGAGGTGGTGAGTACGTCTCGAACGGCGGCGTGCTCTTCTCGGGCACCGAACTCCGATGGCGGCTGCGGAACGCGCAGTCGTCAGCGATCGGCAACGACGGCGCCATCGACCGCGTCACCATCGTCGACTCGACCCCGACACTGCGCCAGGAGTTCACCGGCACCCCGATCATCGGGGACACGGCTCGGATGACCCTTCGCGTGGTGAACACGAGTGAGCACGGGGCGAAGCCCGGGTGGTCGTTCCGCCAAGCGCTGCCCGCGGGGCTGAACATCTCCGAGCAACCGGACATCGCAACGACCTGCGCGAACCCGACCACCACCATCGCCGACGACCGCGGCGGGATCCGTGTCACCGGCGACCTCGCGATCGACGCCGCCGACTGCGAGGTGTCGTTCGACGTCGTGGCGGATGCCCCCGGCTCGTACACGGCCGACGGCGCTGCCATCTCCGAGATCGTCGGACTCGACCTCGGCGGCGGTGCGACGGTCGACTTCGCTCCGGAGCGCAACGAGCTCGCCGTGACGGAGCGAACGGTGCTGGCGGGCGGCAACGACGACACGGTCGCCGACCTCGACGAGGACGTGACGTTCGCGACGACGATCCGCAACGACGGGAACGTCCTCGTCCGTGACCTCACGGTGGACAGCGACGGCGGACCCGTCACCTGCACCGCCGCCGACCTCGATCCCGGTGCCTCCACGGAGTGTGTCAGTGGTCCTCGCGAGGTCACGCAGGACGACCTGGACTCCGGAGCCGTGTCAGACACGGTGCGTGTCGCCGCCACATCGCGCGGTGGACAGCCTGTCGAGGCGACGGCATCGGCTTCGGCCCCGACCACGCCCGCGGCAGGTGCTGCGACGCTCGCGGTGCGGGCGGTCTCCGACGACCAGCCCGGCGTCGGTGACGGCGTGCGGCTGCAGGCGACCGTGCGGAACACCGGGAACGTGTCCGTCCAGGACCTCGCCGTCACGTTCCCCGACGGCTCGCCGTTCCACGCGACCTGTCCCGGGGGCGCCCTCGCGCCGCGTGCTGCCGTCGACTGCGCGATCGACGGCAGCTACGCCGTGACGCAAGGTGACGTCGACGCCGGCTCCGTGGTGTTCACCGTCGGGATGACCGGCAGGGTCGCGTCGGGTGGACAGGTGTCCGACGAACAGTCCGTGTCCGTGTCGACGGCGGTCCGGGCGCCGTCGCTCGCAGTCCGGGTCGAGCCCACGATCAGCGCCGAGGGGCGTGTCCCCGTCGCCGGAGACGTCGTGGGCCTGTCGGTACAGGTCCGCAACACCGGCAACGTCACCCTCTCCTCGGTCAACGCGACGGTGCGTGACGAGGGCGGGCTCGTCGTCACGTGCCCGGACGACGTGCTCGCGCCCGGCGCGACCGTGGACTGCACGGTGACGCCCTCCATGCTCACGCAGTCGGACATCGACGCGGGTTCCCTCGACTTCACCGTGCGTGCGTCGGCCCAGGGGCCTTCCGGAGCCGCGGTCGACGCGGCGGATTCGGCCTCGATGGCGATCGACGCCGCCGATCGCATCACCGTGACGGCGACGGCATCGGCTTCGTCAGACGACGAGTCCGAGGGGCTGCCGCACGCCGGTTCGCGTGTCGAGCGATCGGCGATCGTCCGCAACGTCGGCAACACGACGGTCCGGGACGCCGCACTCGAGGTGGTCGGCACCGACGGCGCGGTGTGCCCCGGAGGCGCGCTCGCGCCGGGGGCCGAGGTCGCGTGCACCATCCCGGACCACCTGCTCACCCAGCAGGAGATCGACCACGGGTCCGTTGCGTTCGACGTCTCGGCGCGGGTCGGAGCGCCGAAGGGACGAGACGCTCGTGCGGAGGACCGGACCGAGCTGACACTGCCGCAGAGCGCACGGATCTCCTCGACGGCGACCAGTGTCCTGGACCCGAACGAGCACGAGGTGCCGCTCGCCGGGGACACCGCGCGGGTCCAGGTCCGGGTCCGGAACACGGGCAACGTGTCGGTGACCGGACTGCGGAGCGCGATCGAGGGGCGCACGGAGATGACGACGGAGTGCTCGGTCGATGCGCTCCTGCCGGGCGAGTCCGTCACCTGCACGGCGACCGGGTACGCCCTGACGCAGGACGACCTGGACGCCGGTACCGTCCGCTTCGTCGTGGTGTCCGCTGCGACGGGAGCCGACCGTCAGCGGGCCGAGACCCGCGCGGAGCACGATCTCGTCCTGGTCCGCGCGCCGGCAGTGGCGACGACCTCCTCGATCGACCTCGAGGGCACCGCTGACGGGCCGCCGCACGCTGGTGACCGGGCCGACGTCGCGGTCTCGCTGTGGAACCGTGGCAACGTGACGCTGTCAGCGCTCTCGGCAACCGCGACGCCCGCGGGCGGTTCCGTCGCGATGCCCGTCACCTGCCCTGCAGGGGCCGTCGCGCCAGGAGGTCACGCGAGCTGCCGCCTCGACGGGTACGCGCTCACGCAGTCCGACGTCGACTCGGGCAAGCTCGTCTTCGACGTCACGGGCACCGCACGGGGAACGGGCGGCCGGGTTGTCTCCGACGCTGGTCGTGCGGCGACGGTGATCGACCGTGACCCCGCTCTCGAAGTGACACTGTCCGCGGCGCATGCTCCGTCGGAGGACCCGATCCCCGTGGCCGGTGACCGGATCGTCCTCCGCTCCGCCGTGCGGAACACCGGCAACGTCACCCTCGACGGCGTGCACGGGACCCTCCTCGAGCTGCCCGATGCCGAGGTCCGGTGTCCGGCTGGTCCGATCGCTCCGGGTGAGACGGTCGACTGCAGCATCCCCGAGCACACCGTGACGCAGTCCGAGCTCGAGGGCGGCGTCGTGTCCTTCGTCGTCGTGGTCGATGCCGGCGCGCCCGACGACGCCGTTGCGACCGATCGGGACGAGGTCGCCGTCGGTCTCGATGCCAAGAGCGGCCTCGACGTCGCAGCCGAACTCGTCCGCGAGGACGGTGCCGGGGACGTCGTGTCCGTCGACTCGGACCGCGCCCTGCGTCCGGGCGAGCGGATCACCGTCCGGTACACCGTCCGGAACACCGGCAACCTGACCGTCGACGACCTGCAGGGCGTCCCGGGCCTGGTCGCCGTCGTCGCCGAGTCGACGCACCTCGAGAGCGGGGCCCGGACCACGGCGATGAGTGCGACCCACGTCGTCACCGAGCGGGAAGCGGCAGCGGGCTCGATCGCGATCGACGCTCAGCTGCGCGGCACGGTCGTCCGCGCCGACGGTCCGGCCGAGGGGGCGACCGACGGCGCGACGACCGGGCAGTCAGGTCCGGTGGCCGACCTGCCACGAGTGAGCGCCTCGTCTGCCGACGCGGTCCCGGACCGCGTCGTCACCGACGAGCTGGTCTGGGTCTACTCCGAACGCGTCCGCATGTCGGCCACGGCTGCTCCGCTGGTGCGGGAGCCGGAACTCGCGTTCACCGGTTCCGGAGTCCTCACGGTCCTCCCGATCGCCGGCGCGCTGCTCATCGGCGGCGTGTTCCTGGCGGCACTCCGACGTCGGCACGGGACCGGCTCCGGTCGCCACCGTCGCTGATCCGCATCGCACGACGGGGTGCTCTCGCCTTCCGCGACGAGGACCCCGTCGCGGATGGCCGGAGCTGGTTCCCAGCGTTCCTACGCCAGCGCGGCGGCGATGTAAGCGGCCAGCGCCTCGCCGTACGCGATCGCCGGGTCCGCCGCTGCGAAGGACCGCTCGGCGCCGTCGATCCGGGCGGTGACCGTGTGCACGACCCCTCCCGCGGGCGAGGTCGTCCGGGTCAGTCCGACGAACGCGGGCCCCAGCAGTTCGCGGAGCTGGTCCTCGCGCGGCAGCCAGAGCGACTCCTCCGCCGTCACCGAGTCGAGCGCCCACTCGGTCGTCCCGTTGAAGCCCAGGATCGTGCCGGTCGGGTGGTCGTGGCGTTCCACGGTCATCTCGGACACCGTGTAGACGTCCTCGTCGATGCCCGGCTTGTCGATCACGAAGCGGTCGCCGGTGTCCGGGTGCCAGCGGAGGCCGGCGTCATGCAGGGAGCGGGCGAGTTCGACGCTGATCATGTGCTCCAGCCTGGCACTCGCGGGTCCTTCCCGGCCGGGAGGCCCGTGGCACGTCCGCGCACACCTCGCGTCCCGTGGACCGCGCGTCCACACCTCGGACCGGGATGCCGGGCAGCCGTACTAGCATCACCGAGCATCCCCACGTGCGACCGCCCGCCGGTCCACGTGCGCGACGTGACGACGCCCGGGCGACCGGTGCCGTGCCTCCCGGCCGTGGCCGACGAGGCGGCGGCGAGTCGGACGACGTCCCGGACCGCGCTCGACGCGGACCGATCCGCCAGCAGAGAAGGACCCGCATGACCCTCGAACGCGAGGAACTCCGCGACGACTGGACCGTTTCGGCGGCCGAGGAGGGCGCGCGTGACGACCTGCCGCAGGCGGTGCGTGGCCGGGTCCTCCCGGCGACCGTGCCCGGTCAGGTGCACACCGACCTCGAGCGCGAGGGGCTGCTGCCGGACCCGACGTTCGACCGCAACGAGTCGTCGACCGCGTGGGTCGGACAGACCGACTGGGTCTACCGACGGACCGTCGACGTCGACCCGCGCGGGTTCGAACGCGTCGACCTGGTCTGCGACGGCCTCGACACCGTCGCCACCCTGACGCTCGACGGCGTGCAGGTCGGGACCACCAAGAACATGCACCGTCGCTACCGATTCGACCTGCTCGACATGACCGACGGGACGAACGCGAACACCGACCGCGAGCTCGAGGTCCTGTTCGAGTCGCCGTACCGCGAGGCCGAGCGGGTCGCCGCCCGCGCCGGCACCATGCCCGGCCCGTACGACGAGCCGTTCCCGTACGTGCGGAAGCAGGCCTCGAACTTCGGCTGGGACTGGGGCCTGACGGCGGTCACGAGCGGGCCGTGGCGTCCGGTCGCGATCGAGCGGTGGTCGACGGCTCGGCTGCGGGACGTCCGGCCGCTGGTCGACGTCGAGGCGGGGGAGGGCGTGCTCGACGCCCACATCGCGTTCGAGCGGTCCGGCATGAACGACCTGGACCAGGACGGCGAGGACGACGACCTGGTGCTCGTCGTCACGGTCTCCGGCCACGGCACGAAGCAGCGCTCCCGGGTCAACGTGACGCCGAAGGAGGACGAGGCCGTCGTGACGGTCCGGATCCCCGAGGCCGAACTGTGGTGGCCGCGCGGGTACGGCCCGCAGCCGCTGTACGACGTCGAGGTGCACCTGCAGACCGTCGACGGCGACGTCCTCGACCGCACGTCCTTCCGCACCGGCTTCCGCTCGGTGCACGTGGACACGGCCGAGGACTCGGTCGGTCGGCCGTTCGCGATCCGGGTGAACAGCACCCTGATCGACGTCCGCGGGGTGAACTGGATCCCGGACGACGTCATCGTCTCGCGCGTGACGAAGGAGCGGTACGCCGAACGGCTCGACGCTGCCGTGGCGCTCAACACGAACCTGGTGCGGGTGTGGGGCGGCGGGGTCTACGAGTCGCACGACTTCTACCAGCGCTGCGACGAACTCGGGCTGCTGGTGTGGCAGGACTTCCTGTTCGCCTGCGCCTCGTACCCGGAGATCGAGCCGATCCGCAGCGAGGTCATCGCCGAGGCGCGGGACAACGTCGGCCGGCTGGCCCGACACCCCTCCCTCGTGGTCTGGAACGGCAACAACGAGAACATCTGGCTGCACGACGCCGACGGGTGGGGCGAGGAGCTCGGGGACCGCGGTTGGGGCCTCGACTACTACCTCGACCTGCTGCCGACGATCGTGGACGCGGTCGACCCGTCCCGCTTCTACACGGTCGCGTCGCCGTGGTCGGGGTCGGAGGCGCTCGCCGCGAACGACGTGGACCACGAGACGCACCACTCGTGGGACGTCTGGAACCGGGTGTCGGACGAGCACTACCGCGACTCGGTCCCGCGCTTCGTCTCCGAGTTCGGCTGGCAGGCGCCGCCCGCGTGGCGGACGCTCCGCGAGGCCGTCACGGACGACCCGATGACGCCGACCTCGCCCGGGGTCGTGCACCACCAGAAGGCCGACGACGGCATGGGCAAGCTCGCCCGCGGTCTCGAGCCCCGGTTCGGCGAGGGCTGGGACGGTGACCTCGACCGGTGGCACTGGCTCACGCAGCTGCAGCAGGCGCGCGCGATCGCGACCGGGGTCGAGCACTGGCGGACGCACTGGCCGCGTACCACCGGCGTCGTCGTGTGGCAGCTCAACGACCTGTGGCCGGTGTCGTCGTGGTCGGCGATCGACTCGGCCGGACGCCGGAAGCCACTCGCGCACGAGCTCCGCCGCCTGTACGACGACGTCCTGGTGGCGATCCGCCCGGTCTCGACCGTGGTCACCACGGTCACGCCGCTCGCGCCCGGCGCGGAGCGCGAGGACCGGACGGGAGGCGCGCACCCGCCGACCGCGCAGCTGCCGGTCCCGCAGCCGTCTGACTTCGACACCCCCGCCTCCCCGGTCGAGGTCGCCGTCCGGTCGGCCCGGAACGGCATCGACTCGGTGGTCCGGGTCCGACGCATCGACCTCGCCGGGCAGATCCTGGCCGAGGAGTACCTGCCGGTGGTCCTCGACGGCCCCGGGGTCGCCGTGGTGCGGCTGCCGGCCTCGGTCGGTGTCGTCGCGGACCCGCGTGGTGAGCTGATCGTGGCGGACATGGACTGGCGCCGTGCGGTGTGGACGCCGGCACCCGACCAGGACATGCGCTGGCAGCCGGCGCACTACCGCGTGACGGTGTCGGACGAGGCGGACCGCTCCGGGGTCCGGATGGTCGTCGAGGCGGAGTCGCTCGTGCGTGACCTGCTCCTGCAGCCGGACCGGGTCTCGCCGACCGGCGCGGTGGACCGTGGCTTCATGACGCTGCTGCCCGGGGAGCGTGTCGAGTACCGCGTCGCGGGCGTGACGGAGGCGGACGCGGCGGCACTCACCGCAGCGCCGGTGCTCTGGACGCTCGACCGGGTCCTCGCCGACTGATCCTGCTCCTCGGATCTGATATCTGAAAGAGGTATACTGGCTCCTCGAACGTCGGTCCGTCCGTCGTTCGCGGCGGCTGGATGACGGGCCGCCCAGATCAGGAGGCCCGATGTCCCAGACCCTTCCGCGGTCTCGCGCGGTCGCCGCCGCCGCACCGGAGCGTCTCGTCTCGGTCCGCTGGGTCATGGCACTGACGGACCTGGCGGCGCTCGTGGTCGCCTTCGCCGCCGCCCACGTCGTGCGGTTCCCCGACGGTTCGCTGGTGCGTGCGCCGGTCGGTGTCGACTGGCTCGCCGGGCTGGCGACCATCGTGTTCTGGGCGGTCCTGCTCGTGACGATGCGGACGCGCGACCCTCGCGTCGTCGGGGTCGGCGGCGACGAGTACCGGCGCCTGCTCTTCGCGTCACTGACGACCGGCGGCACGCTGGCGGTGACCGCGTTCCTGCTCGACCTGCAGATCAGCCGCGGGTACGTGGCCGTCGCGTTCCTGCTCGCGTCCCTGCTGCTCGCCGTCAGCAGGAAGGCCTGGCGGACCGCGCTCGTCCGACGGCGGGCCGAGGGGCACCACCTGGTCGACGTCCTGCTCGTGGGCGACCTGGGCGACGTCGAGTACGTCGGGGACCGCATCGAGTCCACTCCCGCGGCCGGGTACCGCGTGCGGGGTGTGCTCGCAGACGGGTGTCCGGGCGGGCGCTTGGCCCTGAACGGCACGAACCGGGTGCCGGTGCTCGGCGGTGTCGACGACGTCCTCGACGTCGCGCGGCGGTCCGGCGTCGGGGCGGTCGTCTTCGCCGGTGCGGTCGCCGGTGGACACGAGCGTCTGCGGCGGCTGGGCTGGGAGCTGGAGCGCGACGGCGTCGAGCTCGTCGTGTCCTCGCCGCTCGTCGACGTCGCGGCCGCGCGGGTCCACCACCGAGCCGTCGACGGCCTCCCCTTGATGCACGTCGAGACACCTGACTACACACGACGCCCGAGCAAGCGGGTCTTCGACGTCGTCGGCGCGCTGTGCGGGCTGGTGCTGCTGGCCCCGGTGGCGGTCGCGGTGGCGGTCGCGATCCGTCTGGACGACGGCGGGCCGGTGTTCTTCCGCCAGCAGCGCGTCGGGCGCGGTGGCGCGGAGTTCTCCATCCTCAAGTTCCGGACCATGTCCGTCGACGCCGAGGACCGGAAGGCGCAGCTGCTCGCCGCCAACGATGGCGCCGGACCGCTCTTCAAGCTGCAGGTCGACCCACGGGTCACCCGCGTCGGGTCGTTCCTCCGTCGGACATCGCTCGACGAGCTCCCGCAGCTCTGGAACGTCCTGACCGGGTCGATGAGCCTGGTGGGCCCACGGCCGGCGCTCCCGGACGAGGTCGCCGCCTACGTGGACCACGCCGAGCGCCGGCTGCTCGTGACCCCGGGGATCACCGGGCTCTGGCAGGTGAGCGGACGGTCGGACCTGGACTGGGCCGAGGGGGTCCGGCTCGACCTGCACTACGTCGAGAACTGGTCCTTCCTGCACGACCTCGTCATCCTGGCCCGGACGGTGCCGTCGGTCCTCCGGTCGCGCGGCGCCTACTGAGGGACCGCGTGGGCGCACCCTGAACGAACGGTGTCCGTTGCACCGCCCGCCTGTGATTCTCCGGCCCCGGCGGTTAGCATGGGAGGACCGCGGGACACCGCCGCACCGGTCGACGACGACCGGACCACGCGATCAGTCCCAGTACCGAAGGAGTCATCATGTGGCAAGGCCTCACCGGAATCCACCTGGTGATCATCCTGGGCATCGTGCTGCTGTTGTTCGGTGCGACCAAGCTGCCGGCACTCGCGAAGGGCCTCGGCCAGTCGATCAACATCTTCAAGAAGGAGATGGGCACCGACGACCGCAAGGCCTCGACCACGCCGGACGCGACCGACGCGACGTCCTACGGTGCGACCGCACAGCAGGCCGCTCCGGTCCAGCAGCCGGTCGTGAACCCCGGCCCCACGGTGCAGACGAACACGGTGCAGCCGAACAACGACTCGCGCACCCAGTAGCGCCTCCAGACCGCCGATCCATCGGCATCCCGGCCCCGGGACCGACAGCCCCCGCGCACCTGCTTCACCGCAGACCGCACGGGGGCTGTCGTCGTCCTGCGCCCCGCCACCACGGGCTGGCCGAGCGGCGCATGATGGCACCATGACGTCTGCCCGCGCCGCCGACCGGCCGGGAGGCACGGCACCCCTCCACGACGACCGCCGACTCGTGCTCGTGGTCGCGATCCTGTCCTCGTTCGTGGTCGGCCTCGACTCGAGCGTCGTCAACGTGGCCCTGCCCGCCATCCGCACGGAGCTCGGCGGCGGCCTGGTCGTGCAGCAGTGGACGGTCGACGCCTACCTCGTCACGCTCGGGTCGCTGATCCTCGTCGCCGGCTCGCTGTCGGACCTGTTCGGCCGGGTGCGGATCATCACGGCCGGGCTCGTCGTCTTCGGCATCGCCTCGGTGGTGTGTGCGATCGCCCCGACCGGCGAGGTGCTCGTCGTCGCCCGTGCGTTCCAAGGCGTGGGTGGGGCGCTCGTCACCCCGAGTGCGCTGGCCCTCATCGTCGCGGCGTTCCGCGGGGCCGTGCAGGCGAAGGCGATCGGGACGTGGACGGCCTGGTCGAGTGCGGCGTCGATCCTCGGCCCGGTCGTGGGCGGGCTCATCGTGGACGGCATCGGCTGGCGGTGGATCTTCGTCGTCACGGCGGTGCCGATCGCGGTGACGATCCCGCTCGTCCGGCGGATCTCGGGTGACGTCGTCGCGGGGGACCGGCCCCGGGTGGACGTGGTGGGTGCGGTCCTCGCAGTGGTCGGGGTCGGCGGGGTGGTGCTCGGGCTCATCGAGCAGGAACGCCTGGGGTGGGGCGCACCGGTCGTCGTCGCCGCGCTGGTCGTCGGCGCGCTGGCGCTGGTCGCCTTCGTGCCGTGGGAGCGCCGGGTGACGCGGACCTCCGGGTCGCCGCTCGTGCCGCTCGAGCTGTTCCGGGCCCGGAACTTCGCGGTCGGCAACCTCGCCACGCTGTCGATCTACGGCGCCCTCGGCATGGTCTTCTTCGTCGTCACGCTGTTCCTGCAGGAGGTCTGGGCCTTCCCGGCGTGGGTGGCCGGCCTCGCGACCCTGCCGCCGACGGTGGTGCTCCTGCTGCTCTCGACGACGGTCGGGGGACTGGCCGGGCGGTTCGGTCCGCGGTGGTTCATGGCGGCGGGCCCCGCGGTGGCAGCGGTCGGTGCGCTCCTCATGCTCACGGTCGGCGAGGACCCGAGCGGCTACTGGACGGGTGTGCTGCCCGGGCTGGTGCTCGTCGGACTCGGGATCACCCTCATGGTCTCCCCCCTGACGAGCGCCGTGCTCGGCTCGGTGCCGCAGCAGGAGGCCGGGGTCGGGTCTGCCGTGAACAACGCGGTCGCCCGGATCGCCGGCCTGGTGACGGTCGCACTCGCGGGTGTCGTCCTCGGCGGCGAGGTGAGCGTCGGCGGCGTCCACCGGGCGATGGTCGTGATGGCGGTCCTGCTCCTGGCCGGTGCCGTGGTGAGTGCCATCGGCATCGTGAACGTACGATCACCGGAAGCGGAAGAAACCAGCCCGTTGTAAAGTTGAGCCATATGGACTCAAGTGAGTCCGACGACTTCGTGACCACACGACCGACGCAACGGAAAGGACACCGCATGGCGAACCTCCAGGGCGCCCCTGACTCGCAGGAGAAGCAGAAGACCGCCCTCGAGCAGTACGGCGTCGACCTCACCGCGGTCGCCCGCAGCGGCAAGCTCGACCCGGTGATCGGCCGCGACGCCGAGATCCGACGGGTGTCGCAGGTGCTCACCCGCCGCACCAAGAACAACCCCGTGCTCATCGGCGAGCCCGGTGTCGGCAAGACCGCCGTCGTCGAGGGGCTCGCGCAGCGCATCGTCGCCGGCGACGTCGCGGACTCCCTCAAGGACAAACGGCTCGTCTCGCTCGACATGTCCGCCCTCATCGCCGGCGCGAAGTACCGCGGCGAGTTCGAGGAGCGGCTCAAGGCCGTCCTCAAGGAGATCGACGACTCCGACGGCCAGGTCATCACCTTCATCGACGAGCTGCACACCCTGATGGGCGCCGGGGGTGGCGAAGGGTCCGTCGCCGCGTCGAACATGCTCAAGCCGATGCTCGCCCGCGGTGAACTCCGGCTGATCGGAGCGACCACGCTCGACGAGTACCGCGAGTACATCGAGAAGGACGCCGCCCTCGAACGACGGTTCCAGCAGGTCTACGTCGGGGAGCCGAGCGTCGAGGACACCATCGCGATCCTCCGTGGCCTCAAGGAGCGCTACGAGGCGCACCACAAGGTGACGATCAACGACTCCGCCCTCGTCGCGGCGTCGGCCCTGTCCGACCGCTACATCTCCGGCCGCCAGCTGCCCGACAAGGCCATCGACCTCATCGACGAGGCCGCCAGCCGCCTGCGCATGGAGATCGACTCGAGCCCGGTCGAGATCGACGAGCTGAAGCGCAGCGTCGACCGGCTGCGCGTCGAGGAGTTCGCGCTGAAGCAGGAGAAGGACGACGCGTCGAAGGCCCGGCTGTCGACCCTCCGTGCTGAACTGCAGACCCGCGAGGAACGGCTCCGCGAGCTCGAGACCCGCTGGCAGGCTGAGCGCGCGTCCCTGAACCGGATCGGTGAGCTCAAGCAGCAGCTCGACGAGCTCAACATGCGCTCGCAGCGGGCCCAGCGTGAAGCCGACTACGAGACCGTGTCCCGCCTGGAGTACGGCGAGAAACCCCGCATCGAGGCCGAACTCGCCGCCGCCGAGCAGGCCGGGTCGGCCGACCGCATGGTGAACGACAGCGTCACCGACGAGGACATCGCCGCCGTGATCGCGCAGTGGACCGGCATCCCCGTCGGCCGACTGCTGCAGGGCGAGACCGAGAAGCTCCTGCACCTCGAGAGCGAACTCGGCCGCCGGATCATCGGGCAGCGCACCGCCGTCACCGCCGTCTCCGAAGCCGTCCGACGCACCCGCGCCGGCATCTCCGACCCGGACCGGCCGACCGGCTCGTTCCTGTTCCTGGGCCCCACGGGCGTCGGCAAGACCGAGCTGGCGAAGGCGCTCGCCGAGTTCCTGTTCGACGACGAGAAGGCTCTCGTCCGCATCGACATGAGCGAGTACGGCGAGAAGCACTCCGTCGCGCGGCTGATCGGCGCCCCGCCGGGCTACGTCGGGTACGAGGCCGGCGGGCAGCTCACCGAGTCCGTCCGCCGTCGGCCGTACTCGGTGATCCTGCTCGACGAGATCGAGAAGGCCCACCCGGAGGTGTTCGACGTCCTGCTGCAGGTGCTCGACGACGGGCGGCTGACGGACGGTCAGGGTCGGACGGTCGACTTCCGGAACACGATCCTGGTGCTCACCTCGAACCTCGGCTCCCAGTTCCTGACCGACCCCGCCCTGTCGCCCGAGCAGCGCGAGAGCGGCGTCCGGGAGCTCGTCCAGCAGGCGTTCCGGCCGGAGTTCCTCAACCGACTCGACGACATGGTCGTGTTCCAGGCGCTCAGCCCGGACGACCTCGGCCAGATCGTCTCGCTGTACGTCGACCGTCTGGCGCGGCGGCTGTCCGGACGCCGGCTCGACCTCGCGGTCACACCGGACGCCCGTGCCTGGCTCGCTGAGCGCGGCTACGACCCGGCCTACGGGGCCAGGCCGCTCCGCCGGCTGATGCAGCGGCAGATCGACGACCAGCTCGCCCGGGCCATCCTGGCCGGCGACGTGCGGGACGGCGACACGGTACGGGTCGACGTCGCGGGCGACGGGCAGGCGCTGACCGTCGAGCCGTTCGAGGTCGCCGAAGGCGAGCTCGTCGAGGAGTAGGTGCGGTCGGGCGTCGGACGGGAGGCCCGTGGCCGGTTCCTGGGGGCCGGCCACGGGCCTCCCGTCTAGCGTCGGCGACATGCCCGAGATCAAGGCCCTGCGCCGCGTGACCGAAGCCATCGAGCACGCGAGCGTGCTCGATGCAGCCGTCGACTTCGACCGGAAGGTCGTCGCGGCGTTCGCCCGCCCGCGGGCCGTGCGGCAGCTCCTGCACGGGGTGCCGTTCGGGCACCCGATCCACCCGCTGATGGTGCAGGTGCCGCTCGGTGCCTGGATCTCGGCCGCCGTCCTGGACCTGATCGGCGGGAAGGGCAACCGGAAGGCCGCGACGACCCTGATCGGCGTCGGTGTCGCCTCGGCCGGCAGTGCGAGCGTCGCCGGGTACGTCGACTGGTCGGAGCTGGACCGCGAGCAGCTCCGGACCGGGTGGGTGCACCAGGCCGTGAACTGGGTCGGCATCAGCCTGTACGGACTGTCCTGGCTGCAGCGGAAGCGCGGCGACCATGCGTCGGGGAAGCTCCTGGCCTTCGCCGGACTCGGCGTCGTGAGCGTCGGCGGGTACCTCGGCGGGCACCTGGCCTACCGGCAGCGTGCCGGGGTCAGCGACGCCGGCGAGGTGCCGTTCGACAAGTGAGCCACGGCGACTGACACTCTCAGCCGATCCATTGGTACATCACATGCAATGGGAGCATGCGTGTACTCGTGGTGGATGACGAACCCGCCCTCGCCGACCTCGTGGTCCGGGGGCTCCAGCGGCAGGAGATGGCCGTCGACGTCGCGTACCGGGGCGATTCGGCCGACGAACTGCTCAGCGTCAACGACTACGACGTCGTGGTGCTCGACCGGGACCTGCCCGGACTGCACGGGGACGAGGTCGCCCGGCGGCTCGCGGCCCGAGGGTCGCTGACCCGCATCCTGCTGCTGACCGCCGCGACCTCGTTGACCGACCGGGTGAACGGACTCGAACTCGGCGCGGACGACTACCTGACGAAGCCCTTCGAGTACCCCGAGCTGGTCGCCCGGGTGCGGGCACTCGGCCGGCGTGCGGTCGCCCCGGTCGCCCCGGTCCTCGGTCGTGACGGCCTGGTGGTGGACACGAACCGCCGGATGGCGACCCGGGACGGCAAACCGCTCGACCTGACCGCGAAGGAACTCGGGGTCCTCGAGGTGCTGCTCCGCGCGGACGGCCGGGTGGTCTCCGCCGAGGAGCTGCTCGAGAAGGTCTGGGACATGAACGTGGACCCGTTCACGACCGCGGTCCGGGTGACGATGTCGAAGCTCCGTCGGAAGCTCGGCGCACCCGACCCGATCCGGACCGTGCCCGGGCAGGGGTACGCCCTGTGAGCCGAGTCTGGAGTCTCCGGACCCGGACGGCCCTGGCGTTCGCGCTGACGTCGATGGCGTTGACAGCGGCGGCGATCGTGTTCGTGACGCTGGGCTCCCAGCACGCGATCGCAGAGGTCGTGGTGGCGGATGCCGCGGGCGGTGTCGCGATCTCACCCGATGCCTCCGGCGATCCCCGGCAGACGACCGAGCCGGCGCCCGACGGTGCCGCCGGACCCGGTGGGATCGCGATCGTGTCCCGTGTCGCCGCACTGCAGTGGCAGTGGTCGGCACTGGGCATCGCCGGCGCCGGGGTCGTCGCCGGCCTGACCGGGTGGCTGCTCAGTCGGCGGATGCTGGCGCCGCTCGACCGGATCGCCGGAACGGCCGAGCGGATCTCGGCGTCGACGCTGCACGAACGGATCGACCTGCACGGTCCGGACGACGAGCTCCGTCGGCTGTCGCGGACGATCGACGGCCTGCTCGACCGACTCGAGACCGCGTTCGCCAGCCAACGACGGTTCGTGGCGCAGGCGTCGCACGAGCTGCGTACCCCGCTGGCGGTCCAGCGGGCGGCGATCCAGATCGGGCTGCACGACGACGCCGACGCGGTGGACCTGGCCCGGGCCCGCGCCGAACTGCTCGAGCAGAACCGTCGGACCGAGCACCTGGTGGAGTCGTTGCTCGTCCTGGCCGAGGCGGAGCGCGGGCTCGACGGGCGGACGGTGGACGTGGACCTCGGTGTGCTGGTCGGTTCGGTCGTGGACGAGGCCGGGGCGGCGGCGTGGGAGGCGGGCGTCCAGCTGCACTGCAGGGTCATCGGCGCCCGTCCGGTCCGGTGCGAGCCCGTGCTGACCCGGCAGCTCGTGCACAACCTGGTCGACAACGCGATCGAGTACAACGTCCCGGGTGGCCACGTGGACGTCGAGGTCGACGGTGCGGTGATCCGGGTCGGGAACACCGGGCCGGAGCTCGACGACGCGCTCGTCCCGACGCTGACCGAGCCGTTCCGCCGGGCGAGCTCCGACGCCGGGGGACGGCGGCACAGCGGCCTCGGCCTGTCGATCGTCGAGGCCGTCGCGCAGACCCACGGATGGCGGGTGTCGTTGGCTGCCCGGAACGGGGGCGGACTCGTCGCCGAGGTGGACGTTTCGCCGATGTGACCTGAGCGGTACGCCTGGCGAAACACGGTGTCCGGTGTCCTGGATGCATGCACACCACGACACGCACACGAACCAGCACGAGGACGCGGCTGCTCCTCGCGACCGTCTCCGGAGCCGTGCTCCTGGCCGGACTGACCGCCTGC
>Ga0308160_10003827_pt1 | contig 16535 bp, 19 predicted proteins | sample PhyFR1_FD_201036 | JGI IMG/M metagenome (GOLD analysis project Ga0308160, IMG submission 201036) | Phyllosphere microbial communities from UC Gill Tract Community Farm, Albany, California, United States - DLSLF.R1 | ecosystem: Host-associated > Plants > Phyllosphere > Unclassified | place: USA...
CGGGCGAGGGCGAGGGCGAGGAGTAGAAGAAATGTCAGCCAAAGGTCTGTACAGGGTGGAAATGGGAGTAGGGCCACTCACCGAGGTTGTAATCGGCCTGGGTGAGGCCGAGGTCTTTGAGCATGTTGTCGGCCGTCGCGGCGGCAATGTTACCGCGGTCGATGTCGAGCGCGGCAAAGAGGAGGATGACGGCCGCAAAGATCTTGAGGTCGACTTTGCGGACGGCGGCCTTCTCCTCGCGCCACGTCCACCGGAAAAGCGGGTCAAAGGCGTGGATGTTCTCCCAGGCGGCGATCGGCCGGTAGAACTCGGCCTGCTCGGTATCGTAGACGGAGGGCTGCGTGGCGACCTCGTCGAGGCCGTCGAAGGCTTTGCGCTTACGGAGCCGGAGGAACAGAAGGATGTGGTTGGTGATGCTGCTGTCACTGTCGACGGCGGCACGGTCGGCCAGCGGCGGGATGCCGGCGACCGTGACGAAAGCCCGGTCGATCTGCTTCTTCTCGTCGATGGACGAGGCCGAGGAGGACAAGGTGGCGGGCGAGGCTGGCGTCTGAAGGTCGATCGGGTCGACCGGGGTGATCGCCAGCTGCGTAGAGGTTACAGGCATGGTGGGCGAGAGGCGAGATTGTCGGCAAGGTGTGGGAAGAGCTGGAGCAGCGTCGGCGAGGTGCGCCGGGGCGAGATGGTTTAGTTGATGAGCAAAAGCAGCGTCGACACTGGCCCCCTTTGAAGGAACGGCGCGATCAGTCAGGGCATCGCGATATGCTGTTAGCGTGCTCTTCTCTAGTGGCGACGTCAAGGCAAAGGCGAGGGGCCGGCCGACGGGGCTGTCGAGCGATGGCGCGCTCGGCGACGGCGTGCGCGTGCTGAGCGACGCCATGCTTGCGACCGCCGCTGCGTCGGCCAGGTCCTGCACGGCGGACGTCTCCGTCCTTGTCCGATCGGAAGGGTGAGTCGCTGCCTGGGGTGAGCAGTCTTGAGAGCCTGCTGCCTCTTCCCTCTCCTTCTGATCAACACGAAGCGGAAGCGTTCAGAGACGGAGGTCATGGTCAGGGGTCAAGTCAAGCTGGCAAGCTCAGCAGCGGACGGTCGTCGGCCGGATCGGCCGGAGCCGAACGCGCAAGCTGGCCTCTCTGATCAGCCCGCCGCCCTCTCCGAAGCTGGACGCTAGCCCCTCTTCTACTTCGAGACTGCATACCCTGCTCAACCGAGCGCCGCATCGAGGGGCCATGCTCGTTATTGCCTACGACTCCCACCCCCCTGCCAGGAGCCGCTTTCGTCGGCTGCGGGCCCTGCTCGGCCGGGGCCTCTGCGCCCCAGGTCGGCCCTGCTTCCTTCGTCCTTGCCCTATTCACCGACTTCGGCGAAACAGACGAGACGCGATCATGTTCCCAGCTCGGGCCGCCTTGAGAAGAGCTCGGTCACGAGGATGAGCGGGGTTGGGCCCCCCCCTCAAAGGGGGGCAGGTCAGGGGAGGCAGCATCTCCATCTCCCAACCTCGACCTCCCACCCATCTTGCCTGCCATGCGTGCGGCCAACTGTCATCTGTACCCTCTGCACCCGGCGTAGCATGGCCGGACTGACCTCTCCTCCTCTTCCTCTTTAGCCGCACCCTCTACCTCCGGCTCACTGGACATTGAGGCGACGCTCAACGCCCTGAGCATCACCGACAAGGTGCGCCGGCTCGCATGGGCCGCCTCGCGTCGTCGTCGAGCAAGCAGCTGACTTGACCGACCCTCGCCCGTCAGATCGCCCTGCTTGCCGGCTCCGACTTCTGGCACACGGTCCCGCTTTCGAAGCATGGTCTACCGGCCGTCCGCATGTCAGACGGACCCAACGGCGTCCGGGGTGTCAGCTGTGAGTCGGCCCCTCGGTCGGCAGCTGGGCATGACGCGTCGAGCCTTCCGTCTGATCTTGCGCTGTCGCTTCCAAATAAACCAGTCTTCAACGGCACGCCGTCGACCTGCTTCCCCTGCTCGACCGGACTCGGCAGCGCCTTTGACGTCGAGCTCGCCAAGGAGATTGGCGAGGCTCTTGCCGACGAGTGCCGGCACAAGGGCGCCCACTGCCTGCTGGCGCCGACCGTCAACACCCAGCGCTCGCCCCTCGGCGGGCGCGGCTTCGAGTCCTTCTCCGAGGTATGCGTCGCACTCGGTGGCTTGCATTCCCAGGCGCCCGGGTTGATCGTCGCCTTTACACTTGTCTCCAGGACCCGCACTTGAACGGCACGATTGCGGCGGCCTACATCCAGGGCGTCCAGCAGCACGGCGTCGCGGCGACGATCAAGCACTACGTCGGCAACGACGCCGAGTTTGAGCGCATGTCGATGGACTCGCAGATTGGCGAGCGTGCGCTGCGAGAGATATACCTCAAGCCCTTTCAGGTGCGGCCCTTGCTGGAGCCCTCGCTCGGCGCCCTCTTCGTGCTGACGACTGATGCACACACATCCCCCCCCTCTTCGACCCCAGATCGCGCTCAAGAACGGCAAGCCTTGGGCCTTGATGACGGCCTACAACCGCGTCAACGGCGTCCACGTCAGCGAGGACAAGCGGCTGCTACAGGAAATCCTCATGAAGGTGCGTTCGCCGCGTCATCGCCTCCAGGAATGATGTCCATCAGCTCAATCGCCCCCCCCCCCCTGTTTCGTTTTCTAGGAGTGGTGCTTCGACGGGCTCGTCATGAGCGACTGGACGGGCACGTATTCCACCGTCGAAGCCATCCAGGCCGGCCTCGACCTTGAGATGCCCGGCCCGTCGACGATGCGCGGGCCGGCGCTCCAGCGGGCGCTCACCGCCCAAAAGCTCACGGTCGAGGATCTCGACGTCCGCGTTCGCAACGTGCGTCGCGCAGAAGGGTTGCATCCTCACTCCTGCTCAAAGCTCAAACTGACGTCCATTCACGACTTGGTTCCTCCAGGTCCTCAAGTTTGTCTTGCGCGCCCAGCAGTCGGGCATCCCGTTCGACAAGCCAGAGGAGGCTGTCGACACGCCCGAGCTCAGAGACGTACGTCGGCCCGCATATGCTCGCAGGCGAGCATTGAGCTGATTCGAACCTCTCCGTCGACTATGCAGCTCGTCCGACGCGCCGCAGCCGACGCGATCGTCCTGCTCAAGAACGACGCCTCGATCCTGCCGCTGTCGTCTGCCAAGAAGCCGATCAAGACGATCGCCGTCCTGGGCGACAACAGCAAGGCCGCCTGCATCTCTGGCGGCGGCAGCGCTGCCCTGCGACCTTCTTGGACCGTCTCGCCTCTCGAGGCCATCACCGCCGCCGCAAAGGCCGAGTTTGGGGCCGAGGTCAGCTGGGCCGTCGGCGCACCCGGCCACAGCTACCAGCCGTCGATCGACCCTTTCATCGCCGACGGCCGGATAGCCTTCTACAACGAGACCTGGGAGGGCAAGCAGGACGTCAAGGAGATCCACTTGACCGAGAGCGCCACGGCCTTCAACATGTTTCTCGACAATATCCCGGAGCACGTCCCCATGACGTGCTGGATCCACTGGTCGGCCTCGTTCACGCCCGACCAGGACGGCGAGTGGCGCTTCGGCTTTGTCGTCGCCGGCCAGGGCAACATCTACATCGATGGCAAGGAGATCGTTAACAACTCGCAGGACCAGGAGATTGGCGAGCTCTTCTTCGGCCTTGGCTCCACAGAGAAGGTCCATCTCTTGCACCTGGCACATGTCTCAGCCGAGGTGCTCCGGCTGACCATTCTTCCCCCGTCCTTCCCCCCCCTTGTATAGACCGGCAGCATCACGCTCAAGGCCGGCCAGAAGTACAAGATTGAGGCGCGCATGTCGAACGAGCGGCCGGTCGGAAAGTCGGCGCCCTTTACCGCCCGCGGCGCAATGCGCATCGGCGCCTCCAGAATCATCAGCGACGAGGACGCGATCAAGGAGGCGGTCGATCTCGCTACCAAGTCGGATGGTCGGTCCGTTTTTAGCCTGCGCTCCTAGCTCTTCAAAGCTGACATCGCATGCCCACGACGCCGCTTCAGTCGCCATCATCGTCGTCGGCATGAACCAGGATCTCGAGTCCGAGGGCTTCGACCGCAAGCACATCGACCTGCCTGGCGCGACTAACGAGCTCATCGAGCGCGTCCTGGCCGTCAACCAGCGGACGATCGTCGTCAACAATTCGGGCATGCCCGTCGCCATGCCCTGGATCGACCAGGCGCCGACAGTCCTGCAGGCCTTCTTTGGCGGCAACGAGGCCGGCTCCGGTCTGGCCGACGTCCTGTTTGGCAGGCGCGACCCTTCGGGCAAGCTCTCGGTCTCCTTCCCGTGCGTCGTTCCACCTCGAAGCCAATCTATAGGTGCTTGGGCTGACCAAGCCGCCTCCCATAACCAACCCAGCCGCCAGCTCAGCGACTCGCCGTCCTACCCGATTTTCCCGGGCGAGTCTGGCAAGTCGCCGTACAACGAGGGCATCTACGTCGGCTACCGCCACCCGGCCTTCCGGACAGTCTTCCCCTTCGGCCACGGCCTGACGTGAGTAGCGCCGTTCGTCCTGGCCTCTGCGGAGCTTCGTCGCCTGATTGCTCCTCTTCCCCCTTGCAATAACCGCAGCTACACGACCTTCGAGTACTCGGACATGTCGCTACCGTCGACGATCAAGGCCGACGGAACTATCAGCGTCTCGGTCAAGGTGACCAACACGGGCTCGCGAACCGGTCGCGAGGTCGTCCAGCTCTACGTCACGGACCCGGTCTCGTCGCTTCAGCGGCCCGAGCAGGAGCTCAAGGCCTTTGCCAAGACGGGCGTCCTCGCGCCAGGCAAGTCGGAGACGGTCAAGCTCAGTCTCGACCGCGACGCCTTCTCGTACTATGACGACAGAAAGCAGGCCTGGGTCGCTGAGCAAGGCGCCTTTGGCGTCCGCGTCGCCGCCAGTTCGGCCGACGTCCGCCTGACGAGCGAGACGACGCTCGAGCAATCGTTCACCTGGACCGGGCTCTGATGCTGGAGCGCCGGCCTCGACTGTATCTCTAGGAACCTTGACTGCTCCTTCTGAGAGGCCTGACCGAGGACGGACTCTAGGCGAAATGCGCGTTGTAAGGGCGATTGTAAGGTGGGAAGGGCGACACTGGAAAGAGAACGGCAAGGAGGCTGATGCTACACGCAAGGCAGACACGGGAGGCGGATCACTTTAATGGTGGGGATGGGGCGGTGCCGGGGTGATGCTAGGGCTACAGAGACGACGGTTGGGCAAAAAGTGCGGGGTGTTCCAATGCAAACTTAGGTCATGGCCAGGTCGCCGTCCCTGGCCGCGGGCTGAGTTGATGACTCGCGACCAGCAGCCTCGACCTCAGCGTCGGCGCCGCTGGGCTCCCGGCCGTTCGCGTGCGGCAAACTGGCCGGACCCGACAAACCCGAGGTGCTCGCGACGGGCGAGACGATGCTACCAAGGCTGGCCTTGGTCGAGCCACGGCGAGGGCGGCCCTGCGACTTGGGCAGCTTGATCGACGGCCGCTTGCTCAGGCTTTGGTGAATGTTGGTCGGCGAGGCTGGGAGAGCAGGAGCAGAAACGTCAGGAGGCGATCGATTGACAGCGAATGAGGAGAAGCGCGACTCACCCTGCCGCTTCTTGTCGTCGTGGTGCATGTCCGACACGCCTTTGCGCTCCTCGTCGATGATATCGAGCACGCCCTGGAAGACAACTATATGCGAGGAAAGGGACGGTGTCAGTCGGCCTCACTCACGCTCGCGCGTCGCAGCAATGAAAGAGGAGAGACAGACCTCGGTAGACAAAGACGTACTGCCGCAGCGTCTGACACAGGCTCATCCGCTGCTGGCGCATGTCGGCGAGGATGCTGAAGATGGGCGCGCGGAGCTCCGCGAGCTCCGTCGGGCTCCCTTGCTCCTCGGGCCGGTGCGTGTTGCGGGGGACGTCCGACTCCGGCAGGGCCGGGACGGCCGATGTCGGGCTGCCCTCGCGCGAACGGTTGGGCGTCGCCGCCGTCGACGAGGGCATGTGCGGGCTCGGACTCGACGCATACAGGTGGGGGATCGAACCCCGGCGCGAGTCGCCGCCGTACGACGAGGCGAGGTTCATCTCGCCAAAGAGGCCGAGCGACGTCTGCGAGCCGTTGTGGACCGAGCCGCGCGAGTAGAGCGACGACGGGGCGGGCGGGATCGCAACGCCGTGGTGGCCGTTCGGCTGGCTGGCGGCATCATTGACGTCGACCGACGAGTCCGACATGGCCGACTCGTCTCGCGCCCGGTGGGCAAAGCCCGACGTCGACCGGGCCTTGTCCTCGAGCACCTTGGCGTAGTCGACCTCCATGCCCGAGGCGACCGCCGGCGCAGGCATGTCCATCGACGGCCGGCGGCCCATGTGGGGCTCGGCCGCCTCGGTTCCGCCGTGCGTCGGGCTGGAGCCGTCGCCTAAATCGAACGGCGAGGCCACACGTCGGACCGGCGGCGGCGTCGGCGGAGGGACGGGCGAGACGGAGCCTGACTGCGACCGCGGCGATTGCGCACTGTGAAGCCCGCCGAGCACGTTTGGGCGGAGCATCTCGCCGCCGCCGCCCTGCCCTGGCGTCGGAGTGGCACTCGGTGCCGCGCTCGGTGTGCCTGCGCCGCTGCCGCCGACGCTGCTCGCTGTGGAAAATGTCCGCTGGCGGGCCTTGCGCGACTCGCGCCGGCTGGCCATCTGGCGCCTGACGGCATCGAGCACGGCGTCGACGACGACGTACGAGCCGGTCCGGCCGACACCGGCCGAGCAGTGGACGACGGTCGGACCAGGCGGCGCCCGGCCTGATTCAGCCGCCTCGGTCGCGGCAACGTCGTTGAGCTCGTTGACCTGGTGGATGAGCGAGAGGAGGTCGGCCGGCGACTCGGGGATGTCGAAGTCGGGCCACGAGACGTATTGGATCTGCGTGACGAGCCGCTCGGGCTCGTCCGGGTGGTCGGCGTGCGACAGGTGGAACGACCGTTTGATGAGCGCTGGCCGGGCCGGACCGCCGGCGGCCGAGGACGAGAACGACGACGACCGCGAGGAGGCCGACGACGACGACGCGGGCACAGCGGCCGAGAAGAAGGAGAAACCGCCGCCGCCGCCATCGCTCTCGTCCTCGAGATCCTCGGCGCCCTCGACACCGATCGGATGGAGCGTGAGCGGGCCAAAGGTCCGGTCGGACCAGTAGTCGCCGCACTTAACCTGGCCGCCCTCGTGCTGTTTGGTGAGCATGACGATGACGCGGACGTTCTGCTCCCAGCAGACGGTCCAGAAGTCGCGGTAGGTCGACGGCAGCGGGCCTTGGGTCGCAATGTAGCGCTTGTGCGTCGTCCGGGGCTGGATGAAGGAGGCGTTGATGTAGTCGGACCCGTCGTCGACGCAGTGGTCGGCGAGCCGGACGCGGGCATGGTCGAACGGCCAGATGTTGCGGAACCGGTTCTTCTGGCCCTTCTCGAGGCCGGCGGTGATCGAGTAGGGGAAGTAGTCCTCCCCGCCGTCGCTCGAGTTACCGTCGGTCGCGGTACCGTCGTTGCTCGCGCTTCCGCTCGCCGACGCCGTCGCCGTGCTCGAGCTGCCCCCGAAGCGGGCGTGGTAGCTCATAACGCCCTGGAGTCGACGGAGCTCGCCCCGCTCGACCGCCTCGAACTGCGCAGCGAGCCGCTCGGCCGCCTCCTTCTCGGAGCACGTCGCGAGCTCGCGCAGCCAGGAGGGCAGCTCGTGCGCGCGTGCGACCGTCGACTGGGGCAGGTCGAGCGGGATGCGCTCGGTGATGCCGCCGTGCGAGAGCTCGACATTCTGCCGGATGTTGTCAAAGAACGGGTTGGCCGCCTGAAGCGACGACGTGTTGGGCGTGAGCGTGAAGGTGCGAAGCCCGCCGCCGGGCCCAGCCGTGCCGTGCGTGGGCGGGCCGGCGGTCGAGGTCGACATCGGTGACGAGGCCTCCCAGCCGCCGGCGCCGGGCGGGTACTGGCCGCCGGGCGTCTGGGCGACATGTGCCTGCGGGAGGTGCTGGCCGGGCGGGCACGAGCACGTCGCGCCGCCGCCGTGGGAGGGCATGCCTGTCTGGGGTCCGGACCGGTCGAGCAGCTGAGCTGGCGACATGATGGACGTCGCCGTCGACGTCGACTGGAAAGCCGTGAGCTGCGGCAGATGGGACTAGGGTCAGCACGTTGAAAGCAAACGAGGCGGGAAACAGTTTCGACGCACCGGCAGCTCGCGGCCGTTGACAGTACCGCCGGCCTTGAAGCTTGTCTCGATCCGTTTCTCATCGACGAGGGCACGGACGCTGCCTGGTCCGTCCTGAGCCCGCGCCTGGCGGACGACGCTGAGAAAGCCACCCTTGATGGCCCAGAGCTCGCCGCCAAAGCCATCCTTGCGAAATTTGGCGAGCAGACCGACGAGCGTGCCGTTGTCGGCGGCCGATGAGCCGTCCTGGTCATAGACGACGACGGCGTCAACCTTGCCCTCCTCCTTGAAGGCGAGCACGCGCGAACGGTCGGCCTCCGAGTCGAGCATCGGGATCAGCTTGGCGAGCGTAAAGTTGGGCCGACGCAGGAGTGTCGAGGGGATCGTGACGGGGATCGCGCCCTGGAGGCGTGAGGCCGTAAAAAGAGCGTGCGTGCGCAGGTCGAGCAGAAGGTACGTCGACGGGAGCGGGGACGGCAGCGACTGGGGCGGGACCAGCCGGATCTGGGATGGTCCGGTCGCAGGCAGGGCGGTCGCCGGTTTGGCAGGCACAGATGTGCTCGGGCCGCTAGGCGCCGACGAAGCCGGGCTGGCTGCCGATGTCGGTTTTGAGCTGCAATTGGGCACAAGAGAACGAGCAGTATTATGGTGTCAGCGAGCACTCGAGAAGTCGACTCGAGGCAGAGAGACGTACGTCGCGGATCCAAAGGGAGTGCGGCCGCTGCCCGAGACGGACCCGCCAGCGACGCGGCCTCCGGGCAGACTCGGCAGCCCGCCAGGCGGCGAGAGCCTGAACGAGCCCTGAGCAGCAGGCGGCCCAAGCGCGCCCCCCTGGCCGCCGCCACCGACACTGCCGTTCGCGGACGGTACGCGCTGATGCGGCGGTCGGCCTGCGGGCGCCCCGTTCGGTACGCCGCTGAGCGTGAAGGGCTGGTGGTGGTGCTGGTGCTGGGGGAAACCGCCGTGGCCGTTGGCGCTATCCTTGAGCGAGAGCTCGCGCATCGCCTTGACGTCGGGCGAGAGGACGCCGCCTGGCTTGCTGCTCGTCGGCCGCCTGACACCGTTGGCCTGCGTTGCCGCTGTCGTCGGGGGGCGGGGTGACGAGCTCGGCGCAGGAGGCGGCGCAAACGGGGACCCCTCGGGCGCGCCGCCGCCAAACGTAAAGGGCGAGAGAGCGCCTTTGATGGCCGGCGTCGGCGCACCAGATGAGGCCATCAGGTGCGCCCAGGGGTTGGCCATCTGCCCCTGCTGCTGCTGAGGAAGTGGGTGTCCGCTGCCGGGGAGGCTCTGACCATCGCCGCCGCCGCCGCCCGACGCCGTCATCCCCCCTCCGACGCTACTGCTGCCGATCAGGTCGAATGGGTTCTGGCCGCCGCTGCCGGCAGCGGGCGTCGGTGGCGGGAGAGTGAGGTTGAAGCCCGAGTTGCGGAACGACCGGGGCTTGCCTGCTGGCAGCTGAGTTGGCGGCGGCCGAGCGGCGGCGGCCCCGTGCGGCGGGGTCGAGCTGGAGGCGGTCGACGAGGCTGGGGTCGTCGTCGTGGCCGGACGGGGTGGTGGCGAGGGCGAGGGCGCCGACCCGTCCTGACTCGGTGGCATCGGCGAAAGAGGGCGACGGCGAGAGAGACTGCCCGGTTCGCGAACGAACAAGTCGACAAGGGAAAGGGAGAGAGACGTGGAGGCGAGGGAAGGAGAGGCAGGAGAGGGGAGGTTGGTCGGTCGGAGGGAGGGGCTGCTGTCGCTGCAGAGGGCACGGCGGCCTCCGACACGGCGGCGGCCCCGCCCAGAAGCATCAACCCCGACCTTGCGCGTCATGGATCGTTTGCCTCCAATTCTGCATCAACCTGTCCCTGCACAGCGTCCTGCCGCCGATCCTCAACACACAAGCCTCTCTGCCGAGCTGTCAAGGGCTGAGTATGCCAACAGGGACGCCCCGAGTAGTTCCTGCGTCACCGCCCGCGTCAGGTCTCGCCCATGACAAAGGAAGGAGCGGTCGTCGGCGGCTGTGCGGGCTGACGCGCAACTGCACGCGGTGTGTCGGTGACAGAGCCCTCGAGCTGCTTGCCCGAAGCCCGAGCCCAAGCAGTAAGCAAACGAACCCGATCTCAATCCGTCTGATCCGTCATCGTAATCTATGTCACTCCTCTGCAGCACCGCAATCAGGCCTTGACCTCCTCGAAGAACGGGTAGTCGATGTAGCCCTCTCCGCCAGCTCCAGCCTTGCCCCTTCGTTTCACAAAAGCGAGGCGAGCGTCAGTGTCGGTTTCAAGCGCAGCCGAGAACGCGAAAAGGAGCGCGCGAGGGTAGAAGGAGGGAAGGGGAAGACGGACAGGGCGTCGTGAGGCTGGTAGAAGGTGTCGCGGTTGTAGGAGTTGAGAGGGAGGTCGTCGAAGATGCGCCGGGGCAGGTCCGGGTTGGCGACTTTTGAGGTTTGCGAGGGAAAAGAGTCAGGAAGAATGCGGTCAGCTGTAAAGCCTCCAGCCGAACGCGAATGGGGGGTGTGGTAAGGGGGAGACCGACTAAAATGCCGGCCGAAAGCGACGACGTCGCCCGTGCGCTCGACGTGGGCCGCGACGTTGGACTTGTCGAAGCCGCCCGCGGTAAGGACGAGCGTCGGCCGGTCGGCCGTCGGCGAGTCAAAGACGAAGGACTCGTCGTCGCCGACCTGGGCCGGGTCGAGGCCCCGGACGATTGCGCGGAACTGCAACATTGGAAAGAGAGAGCGAGGGGTCGGCTGCCCGGACGCTTACTTGCAAGAGGCAGTCTTATGGAAGACGAACCCGGTCGTTTGAGCACTTGAGCCCGTGCTCGAGGTTGGTCGTGTCCGCCGCTCCGGGAGCCCACTCGCGAGGCTCGACAAAGTGCTGTCGTCGACACACATGCAAAGCGAAAGACTCGGGGTCAGCGCCAGATCGAACACAGCAACGTCCGAGATGAAGGGGGAGGGGACGACGCACGATGTAGGCGAGCTTGGGGAAGCTCTCGACCAGCCGGCGGACGGCGTGCTCGAAGATGATGTAAGGGTTGGCCTCGCCGGCCGTCTGAAAGGTCCCGAAGGCTGGCGACACGGGCAAGATCGAGGTGTCAGACGCTGTCCCGAGATCAGGGGCGTTATGGCTCGGGAGCGTGGAGAAATCGGACGCACGCGAGAGCCGGACGCCGACGCGTTCCTGGCCGAGGACGTCAACCGCGGCCCCGACGGCCTCGAGCAGGAAGCGGCAGCGGTCGTCGAGCGAGCCCGCGCCGTAGGCGTCGGTCCGCTTGTTGGAGTCGGTGCGAAGGAACGAGTCGATGAGGTCTGCGGGCAGCGGTGGCGGCGACGGCGACGACGGAGGTCAGCGAGCGGCCAGCTGAGGGTCGGCCGGGCGGGTAAGCGGAAAGGAAAGGAGGTGTGGACGAACAGCCGTTGGCGCCGTGGACCTCGACGCCGTCGAAGCCCGCGACGTCGGCGTTCGAGCTCGCCTGCTTGTAGTGGCCGATGTAGCGGCCGATGTCGTCGACTGAGAGCTCCTCGGGCTCGTAGCCAGCCTTGATGCCGACCCCGGCCGAGGGACCGACCGTCTTGACGTCGGCCATGTGGCCGTGGCCCGGGGGGTCGGCGTTGGCCCGGCCGAGGGCCCAGAGCTGGACGAAGATGCGTCCGCCCTGCATGCGAGCAGAAGGAGAGAGGAGAAAACAGCGGGGGGGGGAGTTTCATACGAGGGCGTCAGCAGCTGCGCGCGGGCGAGAAGGGGAGGAGGCGATAGAGGGAGGACGGACCTTGGCGTGCACGGCGGCCGTCACCTTCTTCCAGCTCGCGAGCTGGTCATCCGAGTACACGCCTGGCGCGAAGGGATAACCTCCGGCCTCTGTCGGATCAAGTCAAGACGATCAGTCGGGTCAGTCAGTCGACTTGTCGCAGCAGCAGCAGCAAGCAGGAGCCGGCTGAGCCCGCCGACGCGCGGAGGAACGCACCTCTGGCTATGAACGTCGCCTCGGTGATGAGCAAGCCGTCCTTCGACGCTCGCTGGCTGTAGTACTCTTCGGCGAGGTCGGTCGGCGTCTGCTCGTCAGGGATGTTTCTGAGCCGCGTGAGGGGAGCGAGGGCGCTAAGGGCAGGAAGGGGCGACCGGAGTTTGGTCAGCGCGCGTGGGGTTCGGAGGGAGCCCGGCAGCTCGGCCGGAACGAGCAAGCGGACGGACACGCGGTGGATGGGCTTGCCGCCAAGGGAGACGGTCTGGTGGAGACGGGACGAGCTGGCGGACGACGACATGGGCGAACGAGCGGGATGGGAGGGGATGGGATGGAGGGAGGGAGAGCGGGTGACGACCTCGACGCCGCTGTGAGCTTATGAGCGAGCCGTTGCCCGAGGTGGAGGCCTCCAGCAGTCGGTCGGCGTCATTGTGTTGGGCCTGCGGTCGGTGGACCGACGGGCGCCCTCCTCTTCGAGGCGGTGATCAGCCAATGTCAGCAGCAGCAGCAGCGGCAGCGGTAGCAGCGTCAGGAGCAGGAGGCGTGTGCCCAAGTGCACTCTCGGAAAGGCGAGCGAGCGGAGGGAGCCGATCGGTCGGTCGGTCGGTCGAGGCCGCCCGGCGTCGTCGTCGTGCTGCTTGCTGCGCGGCCGCCCTCTCCCAACCCCCCTTGACGGCCATCATCTTCGCCCACCCCACCCAGCCATGCCCTCCGCCCGTCGCCCGCCACTGCCCGTCCGCTTCGTCCTCCTGCCCTCGGCTCAGGATCCTGCCCGGCCAGCCGCCTACCTCGCCTCGACCCTCTCCGGGCTCCCCGTCCTCCGCTCGCTCGACCCGACGCCGGCCGGCGAGCCGCTCGTCACGAGCTCGCTCCTCCTCCTCGCCCTCGGCCGACCCCCCTCGGACGCCTGGTCGCTCCTCCTCCCTCATCGCCAGCGCCAGCGCTCGCTCCCGATCGAGCTCGATCTCGCCGGCCAAGCGCCGGTCGAAGCCGACGTCTGGCTCCCACTCGCGCTCGCGAGGGCGCTCGCGCAGGCGCTCGAGGTCGACGACCTCCTGGCCGGCCTCCTCAGCTGGCGGACGAGGCGCTGCGCGAGCTGGCTCGAGCCGGGCGGCATCCTCGCCCACAAGTACGTTGCCCACCCGCGTCGCTCCTAGCCGTCCTCGCTTCCGGCTCGGTCGGTTCAGAAGGCGTGCCTCCCGGAGGGTCGGCCCGACTGACCCTCCCCCATCGGCTCTCCCGGCCCAGCTGGCGGCCATCGCCCGCCGTCCTCGCATCCTACTCGCTCGCAGGCCTGCTCGCGGCCGACCTGAGCGAGCCGGGCGCGCTGATGGCCGTCGACGAGCAGCAAGTCGTGCGATCCACTCTTTCTTCGATCCTCCCACGCCCTGCGCGCCTGCCTCGTTTGAGCACTCGATGCTGACTGGCCCTTGAGCCCCTCAACCTCTTTCGACCCCCTCTCATCAACGCGTGCCCGCCCGCCCACTCGACGATCATACAGCTCCGGACTCCGCTTCCGCCCACCCTCACCCCTCCGTCGCCCGACTTTCCCATCCCCCGAACCCTCCAAGCCGTCTGGCACGCACTCGTCAAGCTCACCGCCCTCGCTCACTCTTCATCCGGCGTCTCGGACCCAGCCGACGAGGCGGTCGACGTGCTGGCCGCCAGCGCGAGCCCTGCCGGCCGCCCAGGGGACGAGGTCGACGAGGCTGTCCTCCTTGGGATGGCCGAGCCGCTGCTGGTCGACGTGCGTTCGGCTGGCGGGCCGCTCACAGCGGAGGAGAAGACGGGGGCGATCCGCCTGCTCGCGCTGGCGATCCGGGGCGCGCGACGGGCGTCGTTGGCGTCGACGTCGGCGTCGGCGTCGGCGTCGGCCTGGCGCGTGCCGCCGGTCGGCGGGCCACTCGACGACGACGACGACGAGCGCGAGCGCCGGAGGAGCCCCGGCGAGATCCTGGTCGACCGGCTGGGCGTCTTTCTCGTCGGCTGGCTGCGGGCGCAGATCCCGACCGGTTCCTCGCTGCCACTGCCGTCCGAGGTCGAGGGCGACACTCCCGCTGCTGCTGCTGCTGCTGCTGCTGCTGGCGGCGGACGCAAGCCCGCGAAGGACGCCCGGCACCCGCGTTCGCTCACCCGGCACCACGGGCCGATCGACCTCCTGCCCGTCCAGCCTTCTCCGGCGAGCACGAGCGCGCCGGTCGTCGACGCCACCGCCGCCGCCAAAGTCATCGCGGAGCTCGTCAGTGAGCGACTCGACTCGCGTCTGGCGGCGCTCGACGGCCGGCTCGAGCGGGTCGAAGACCGCCTGCTGCAGCAGCATGCTCCGATGCACGTCGAACAGCCGGCCGACACATTGGCGTCTGCTGTGACGCGGGAGGTCGACGGCGCAGGATCGTCGGCGGCGCTGGAGGCGGTCGGTACGGACAGCGTCGACTTTCAGCGGCTGCAGAGGCGGCTTCGGCAGACACAGGCAACGGTCTCGTTGTCCGACGCCGCCGCCGAGGGCGACGACGACAACCTCGCCGGACTGGCGATCCCCTCCGACGAGTCGGACCGCCTCAACTCGCGCTCGCCGACCCTCACTCGGCGGGCGCTGCTCGCCTCGCTCGCACTCAACGTCCTCCTTTTGTTGCTCGCCTCCATCGCGCTTTCCCCCTCTCCCTCCTTCAACCTCTCATCGACGACCGCCGCCGCCGCGCTCGCCGCCGCGCTCGCCAGCCTGCGCTCCGCAACGACACGAGCAAACGCCGGCGTCGACGTCGACATCAGCGGCCAGGTCGAGATGAAGCGGGCGGCGGTTCTCGCCCTCGCCGACCGGTGGCAGACGGACGACGACGCCTCTTGACGCCGGCCCGGTCACTCTTGCCCGGTCTCACACACTGAGCTCACCAGCATGCCTGCCCCCCCCTTTTCGCTCCCCTCATGCCCCTTTGTCTCTCTCCCTCTCGAGAGCATTGACACCTCGTCGGTCGATCCTACGTCGTCCGCCCTTGGTCGGCTCGGCCCCTCGCCGTCTCCCGGAGTTCTGCACGGCCAGCGTGTCGCACGCAACCCACGCGCGCTCGCCCCGTCAGACGCAGGAGCTGCATCGCTCGCTCTGCGCCCTACACACAGTCCGGGACCGTTCTTGTCACGGGTTGGGGCGACCTTTGACGCGCTCGGACCACCGTCGCGGGTCGTCAGGCTGCGGCGGACGGACGAGTCCTTCGCGAGGCCGCCCCTTAGTCCCCCTCCCGCTCGGTTAACGCTCGAGGCGTCCCATTCCCGAACGGGGGAGTGCCTCCTGAGTCTCTCGTCTGTCAATGCCCATGCCTCCACGCCTCTCCCAGCAGAGCCCTCCTTCGTCCCCTTCCCTCAGAAAGGGGTCACTCGCGACGTGCCTAGGGTCCGAGGCTCGTGACGTACGCATGGCAGAGTACTGGGCCCGGCGGCGGGCGTCAGGGTAATACGCGCGCGCGCGCGGGCCCGTCGGCAGCATGGCCAGCGCTGGCTCCCTTCCGACTGACCATCAGCGCTCGGACGCCCTCCAGCACCCCTAACCCGACCCAGAGCACGTTCAGATAGCCAGCACGATGGGTGTCCTAGAGAAGGTCCGCAGGCAGCAGCGCCCATCCCCCGCCTCCCGTCTGTCTGTCGAGCGAGCAGCCGACGTCTGACCCTGCTCCTCAACCACCCCCTTCGTTCTGCCCCCCCCCCCCGCTCCCCTCCCGACGATCCGCGGGCCATGCTCCTCGTCCGGACCGCCGACAGATGGAGGCTGTCAAGCTCGAGATGAGCCGGACGCAGAAGAACAAGGCGACCGGTGCGGCTCTTGGCCTTCATGCCCCCCCAGCAGCGAGCCGACGATCGCCCGAGCCGGGGTCGAGCGAGGGGTTGCTGCTGACCCGGTTTCGACCTCGCCCCCTTCGCTCCGCTGCACATCCTCCCGGGCTGCGGTTCTGCTCGGCTGCTCTCCGCTGCCTGCTACCGTGTCGCATTGCTATGGCTGTCGTCTAACCGTCGACGTCTCCCTGGCCGAACGCCCACTTTCGCCGCCCGTCTCGCCCGCCTCTGGCCAACTGCGCGTCCTCCTCCCCCCCCCTCCCGCTCCTGGCTCGCCTCCCCTCCCGGGTTCCGCCACTCGCAGAATACCACCTCGGCCTGCTCAAAGGCAAGCTCGCAAAGTACCGGGCGATGCTGCTCGAGCCCGAGGGCAAGAGCGGCAAGGGCGGCGATGGGTTCGACGTCATGAAGTCGGGCGATGCCCGCGTGGCGCTCATTGTCCGTCCCCCCCCGCCCCCCCCTTCCCGCTGCAACAAGGGACTCAGCTCGCGCTAACGCTCGCGGCTTCTTGTGCGCCGGCAGGGTTTCCCTTCGGTCGGAAAGTCGACGCTGCTGTCGCTCGTGACCAAGACGGCGTCCGAGACGGCCAGCTACGAGTTCACGACGCTCACGGTCGGCCTACC
>Ga0308160_10003828_pt1 | contig 16529 bp, 17 predicted proteins | sample PhyFR1_FD_201036 | JGI IMG/M metagenome (GOLD analysis project Ga0308160, IMG submission 201036) | Phyllosphere microbial communities from UC Gill Tract Community Farm, Albany, California, United States - DLSLF.R1 | ecosystem: Host-associated > Plants > Phyllosphere > Unclassified | place: USA...
TTCCGCCTTTTCGCGCAGTTCGTCGATCGTCGCGCAGCCGCAGTAGCCCATCGACTGGCGCACGCCGCCGACCAGCTGGTAGATGATCGCGAGGACGCTGCCCTTGTAGGCGACGCGGCCTTCGATACCTTCCGGCACGAACTTCTCGGCTTTCGCCTGCGCGTCCTGGAAGTAGCGGTCGGCCGAGCCTTCGGCCATCGCGCCCAGGGAACCCATGCCGCGGTAGGATTTGTAGCTGCGGCCCTGGTAGAGGATGACTTCGCCCGGCGCTTCTTCGGTGCCGGCGAACATCGAGCCCATCATGACGGTCGAGGCGCCCGCTGCGAGTGCTTTCGAGATGTCGCCGGAGAAGCGGATGCCGCCGTCGGCGATGCAAGGGACGCCCGTGCCTGCGAGGGCTTCGGCCACGTTCGAAATGGCCGTGATCTGCGGCACGCCGACGCCGGCGACGATACGGGTGGTGCAGATCGAGCCTGGGCCGATGCCGACCTTGACCGCGTCCGCGCCGGCCTCGACCAGCGCCTTGGCGGCCGCTGCCGTGGCGATGTTGCCGCCGATGACGTCCACGTGCGGGTAACGGGTCTTGATCATCTTGACGGCGTCGAGAATGCCCTGCGAGTGGCCGTGGGCGGTGTCGACCACCAGCACGTCGACGCCGGCCGCAACCAGCAGCTCGACGCGTTCGCGGTCCTTCTCGCCCACGCCGACCGCCGCGCCGACGAGCAGCTTGCCCTGTGCGTCTTTCGATGCGAACGGGTGCTCGTGCGACTTCAGGATGTCTTTCACGGTGATCAGGCCGCGCAGCTCGAAGGCTTCGTTGACGACCAGCACGCGCTCGAGGCGGTGCTTGTTCATCAGGCGCTTGGCCTCGTCGGTGTCCGCTTCCTCGTTGACGTAGACGAGTTTCTCGCGCGGGGTCATCTTGGTGCGGGTTTCCGCATCCAGGTCTTCTTCGAAACGCAGGTCGCGGTTGGTGATGATGCCGACCACTTGCTTGCCTTCCACCACTGGGAAGCCGGAGAAGCCGTGCTGATGCTGGAGGGCGATGACGTCGCGGATCTTCATCGTCGGCGGGACGGTGATCGGATCGCGCAGCACGCCCGCTTCGAAACGCTTGACGCGCGCAACTTCGCGCGCCTGGTCGGCCGGGCGAAGGTTCTTGTGGATAATGCCGATGCCGCCTTCCTGCGCCATCGCGATCGCCAGGCGGGCTTCGGTCACGGTGTCCATCGCCGCAGAGAGGAGCGGGATGTTGAGCGTGATGTTGCGAGTCAGCTTGGTGCGAAGGGAGGTGTCGGCCGGAAGAACATTGGAGTAGGCCGGGACGAGCAGCACATCATCGAACGTGAGTGCTTTTTGGAGTAGACGCATAGCATTTTCCTATAGGCGCAAAAGCGAATTATACAGAAAGCAGCGAATGTCGTCGCACGTTGGCTAAAAAAGACCTTCCCGATCGGCTTTCATTGACAGGCCGAACGAATCATGAGGAAATCTCGAATCGTACTCACAGGAAACTTTCGATCATGCCTCGCTCCCGCTCATCCCATCTTGCCGCCCTGCTCCTCTTCTGCTGCGCGGGAGTGGCACAGGCCCAGTTCGTCTGGATCGGGCCGAACGGCACGCGCCAGTATTCCGACCAGCCGCCGCCGCCCGGTACGCCGGCTTCGAAGATCCTAAAGGCGCCCGGCCGCCCTGCCCCGGCCCAGGAGTTGCCGGACGCGGCGCCCGCCGACAAGCCGAAGACGCCGACCCTGGCCGAGCGCGAGGCCGACTACCGCAAGCGCGTCAAGGCACGCGACGAGCTCGAGAACAAATCGCAGGCCGAAGCGCAGCGCGCCGCCGCCCGCGCCGAGCAGTGCGAAGGCCTGCGCAAGAACCAGCGCATCTACCAGTCGGGCATCCGGATCGCCGATGTGGACGGCAAGGGAGAGAAACGCTACCTGAGCGACGCCGAACGCGCCTCCGCGGCCGAACGTACGGCGCGACAGTTGCAGGATTGCCGTTAGCAGGGGTGGGCGGGGCCAATGGCCTCGCCCACGGTTTCATCGGGCCGTGCCCACGCGGTCGAACCTTTGCATGCCGCACGGCTGAAACTTGCGTTTCGATGTGCATGCGGTGAACCGCGTGGGCACGAGTGCCCACCCTACGTAACATGGGGTGATTCGACGTTTAGCGCCATTCGCGGCGTTCGGGCGCCGGCACGACGCGCGGCGGCATGGGTGCGCTGACCACGCGGTTGCGCCCGTCCGCCTTCGCCACATACAGCGCCGCGTCGGCGCGCGCCATCAGCTCGGCCAGGGTTTCGTTCGGCGCCAGCGTGGCCACGCCAATGCTGACCGTGTAGCCGACCGGCAGGGTCGAGGGCGCCTGCTGCAGCGAGCGGTCGAGCGCCGTACGCAGGCGCGCGGCGACGTCCATTGCCGTCGGGTGGCTGGCATCGGGCAGCAGCACCGCGAATTCCTCGCCGCCCATGCGCGCGCAGTAGTCGATCTTGCGGATCACCTGCTGCGCGTGCAAGACGATGTCGCGCAGCACGCGGTCGCCGGTGGCGTGCCCGTGGGTATCGTTGATGCGCTTGAAATGGTCGGCGTCGAAGACCAGCAGCGACAGGCTGCTCCCGATGCGTTCCGCGCGCGCATGCTCGTGCTCGGCGAAGTTGAAGAAGGCGCGGCGCGACCAGGCGCCGGTGAGATGGTCGTGGTCGGCGGCGTAGGCGGTGTCGCCGATCACCCGGGCGTTGGCCATCATGACGGCGCCGAGCGTCAGGGCCGGCAAGGCCAGGGTACCGAATGCGAAGAAGGCGAGGTTGTACACGGCCGGCTCCAGGAAGCTCAGCGTTTCGCCCACCTGCAGGGCATAGAAGATGCCGCGGCAGGCGTGGACGCTGCCGAGCACGAAGGCGGCGCGGCGCGTGAACAGGAAGGCGTAGCGCAGCCGCGCTTCCGGCGCCGCGGGGATGCTACGGCCGATTGCGATATAAACGGAAAAGTGGAACAGCGAGACCACCACGGTACGCATCGGCAGCGCATCGACGCCAATGTGAAAGAAGACCAGGCCGGCCATGGTCGCGGTACCGCCCAGCAGCAGCGGCCGCGTCGGCACCGCCAGGCCGAGGTGGCGCCGGAACCCGGCCAGCATCAGCGCGACCGAGCCGATGAAGAGCAGGTTCGCGCCTTCTATCGAGAGCACGTCGGGCAGCACGCCGCGCGAGGCGAACAGCAGCAGCGCCAGCACGGCCATCGCATTGCCCTGCCCCCATTCGCGCACGCCCTGCACCCCGCTGCCCTTCAGCGAGGACAGCACGAACAGCATCACCACCGATAAGGCGGTGGTTACCAGCAATAGACTCAAGGCACTCAGCATCGGCGGCGACAATCAGGATGAACGGCGGCGCGAGCGCCGGCTCCCTCCGAAGACCGCACGGAATCCCGGCAAGCCCGCCTCATCGGCACGGCCTGCTCGAGCGTGATGTTATGCAACACGGGTACAGAGGCAAGCTCGGGATAGTAGCAAAGAAAGACGTGCTTGCGACCACTTTTTGCTGTATTGCAACAATTATGCGCGCTGGACGCGCATTGTTTCCTGCTTTGGAATAATCAGGCGGCCGGCCTGGCGGCAGCCGCATCCTTTTTCGCCGCGCGCTTGCGGCGCGAATCCTTGGGATCGGCGATCAACGGACGGTAGATTTCGATGCGGTCATTGGCCCGTAACACCGTGTCCAGCGTCTTCTTCTTCGCGAAGATGCCGACCGGCTGGGTCACCAGGTTGATTTCCGGGAAGACAGCCAGCACGCCGCTGGCTTCGATCGCCTGGCCGATGGTCGTGCCCGGCGCTACGTGCATGAGCTGCGAGAATTCCTGCTGCGGCCTGGCATAGCAGACCACGACCGGCAACAGCCCGGCAGCCTCACTCATAGATTGCCTCGGCGCGCTTGGAAAAGGAATCGACCATGGTGTTGGCGATCATGCCGAACACCGGACCGACCAGCTGTTCGAGGATGATGCTGGAGAACTCGTAGTGCATGTCGAAGTCGATCTTGCAGGCATCGGCACGCAGGGACTTGAAAGTCCAGGTTGCCTCCAGCACCTTGAAAGGGCCGTCGACCAGATGCATCTTCATCTGCGTCGGACGCATGTTGTGGTTCGAGGTGGTGAAGCTTTGCTTGACGCCATGAAAATTGATGCCGAGGGTTGCGACCAGCTTGTCCTCGGTGCGTTCGAGGACTTTCACGGCGCTGCACCAAGGCAGGAACTTCGGATAGTCTTCCACTTTCGCCACCAGATCGAACATCTGTTCTGCGCTATAACCCAATAAAACTGATTTGTGCACTACTGCCATTGGTCAACCGTTTGTTATGATGTTGGACAAGTTGCATTTTGCGCCAACTTCTGGCGCGGCAGCGCTAGTTTAACCGACCCGCGGATTTTCGCTATTTCATGAGCATCGCTGACAATAAAAAAGCATTTTTCGACTACTTCATCGAGGACCGTTACGAGGCGGGCCTGGTCCTGGAGGGTTGGGAAGTCAAGGCCATCCGCGAAGGACGGGTCAACATCAAGGAAGCCTACGTGGTCGTGCGCGGGGACGAGCTGTTCCTGTTCGGCTGCCACGTCAGCGCCCTGACGACGGCCTCCTCCTTCAGCCACCCCGAGGCGCTGCGCACCCGCAAGCTGCTGCTGCACCGTGCCGAGATCGACAAGCTGCGCGGCAAGGTCGAGCGCTCGGGCTATACGCTGGTGCCGCTCAATCTGCACTACAAGGGGGGACGCGTGAAGTGCGAAGTGGGTCTCGCCAAGGGCAAGAAGCAGCACGACAAGCGCGCCACGGAGAAGGATCGGGATGCCAAGCGGGAAGTCGCGTCGGCGATGAAGACCCACCGGCGTTAATGAGCGGCGGGTGTGCACACGTGCGTAACGCGGGCATGCCCGCGCAAACGGCGTGCATTGCGATCACGCCAGCTTACTGGCCCTCCACGCCCCAAAACTCAGCAGCAAGCCCACTCCCACCCCGCACGCCAGTTTGAAGGCGCTATCGAACAGAATCGGCGCCACCAGCCCCGACACCAGCGCAAACGACATCATCTGGATAAACCCCAGCATCGACGAGGCCAGTCCGCGGTTATCGGGAAACAGCCCCAGCGCCGTCATCTGCACCGCCGGCATCGCCACGGCCAGGCCGAAGGTATAGATCGCCAGCGGCAGCACCGCCCAGGGAATCTCCGCCTTGAAGACCGCGTTGTAGCCGACGTTCAGCACAGCCGCCACCAGCATGGTGCCGAAGCCGATCCACTTCAGGCGCCCCGCCGGGGTGTAGGAGGCGCGCTTGCCGCCCCAGGCCGAACCCGCGACCATGCCGCCGATCAGCGGGATGAACATCCAGGCAAAGGCCGTCTCCGGCAGGCCCAGGATCACCATCACGAAGTTCGCGGCCGAGCCGATGTAGAGCGACAGCCCGCCGAAGGCCAGGCCCACCGACAGCGACAGCAGCAGGAACTGCGGATGGCGCAGCACCTTCATGTAGTTGGCGGCGATCGTGCCCGGGTGGAAAGGCTGGCGCTTCTCGACCGGCAGGCTCTCCGGCAGCAGGCGCAGGGTCATCACGATCAACAAGGTACCGAAGGCGGCCAGGAACCAGAAGGTCGAGCGCCAGCCGTAGTGCACGTGCAGCCAGCCGCCGACGATCGGCGCGATGGCCGGCGCCAGGCCGAACACCATCATGATGTGCGACATCATCTTCTGCGCCTCGGCGCCTTTCAGGCGGTCCTGCACGATGGCCTGGCCGATCACGGAACCGGCGCCGGCCGACAGGCCCTGCAGCGCGCGGCAGGCCAGCAGGAAGCCGAAGCTCGGCGCAAAGGCCGCGCCCACCGAGCCGATCGTGTACAGCACCAGCGCGACCAGGATCACGCGGCGGCGGCCGAAGGAATCGGACAGGGTGCCGTAGAACAGCATCATGAAGGCGAAGCAGAACAGGAAGACCGACAGGGTCTGCTGGACGGCGACGTTGCCGACGCCGAAGTCGCGGCCGATGGCCGGCATCGAAGGCAGATAGGTGTCGATGGCAAGGGCCCCGGCCATGCCGAGGCAGGCCAGGACGACGGTAAGAACTCTGTACATCGGGGACTTTCAGTGAAGCGGGAGAGGCCGGGATTGTACAGAGATTTACGCCATGGCATCGTCGCCTGTCATTTCCTGACGTTCTGTCTTGGCCCGAATCGAGACAGTTTGGTGATGCCGCCTTGCCGCAGCTTGTGAACATGCGAGGCCGCCCTAGACTGAATCGTCCAAGGGATTTTTGTTTGTTCAAAAGGAGACGATCATGCGCCCCCTGGCTTTGCTGCTTCCGGCCACGCTGCTCCTGCCCGCCTCGAGCGCGCCGGCCCAGACCACACCCTACCCGCCGGCCGACACGGCGGCCATCTCGACCGTCGAGGTGACGGCCCCGGCCAAGATCATCCGCATCCGGCCCGAACAGGCCGAGAAGATCGGCGGCACCTATGACATGTCGAACGGCTGGTACCTGAAGGTACGCACCACCTCGCGCTACATCGACGCGACCATCGACAACCAACGGCCGATCCGCCTGGTCGCCACCACGCCCTACCACTTCAGCTCGGGCGACGGCAAGGTCAGGATGGAATTCAACCGCGGCGAATATGGCGACGACATGCTGATGAGCTATGTGCCCGCACCGGGCCTGGCCGCCATCGTCGTCAGCGCGGCGCCGATCGCGCAGCGCTGAGGAAAGCCCGCGTGGAGTCGGGACTCCACGCCTGACAGCTCATTCGTAAAGCGACATCCCGAAGCGCTCGAAGCGCGGCGCCCAGTTGCTCAGCGTGTCGGCCGAGACCAGCACGCGCTCGGCGCGGCCGATCAGCAGATTGCGCGGCACGAAGCCGATGTAGCGCGAGTCGTGGCTGTCGTCGCGGTTATCGCCCAGCATCATGTACTGGCCGGGCGGCACCGTGACGGGGCCGAAGTTGCGGGCCGGGGTATCGACCCGCGGGATGAACTGGACGCGGCGCTCGTGCCCCTCGAGATGTTCGCTGATGCGCAGCGCCGGCACCTCGACCTGGCCGATCGGCTCCATCACCTGCTGCACGGCGTCGTACTGCGCCTGCTTGCCGTTGATGATCAACATCTCGTTGCGCATCTCGACCACGTCGCCCGGCAGCGCCACCAGGCGCTTGATCAGGCGCGTGCCGTCCTTGGGGGAGCTGAAGGTGACGACGTCGCCGCGCTGCGGCTCGCCCATGTGGGTGAGGATAGTGTCGGTCAGCGGCAGCTTCAGGTCGAAGGCGAGGCGGTTCACGAAGACCACGTCGCCCTCCAGCAGGTTGGGGCGCATGGAAGAAGAAGGAATCGGGTTCCAGTCCGCGACCGCCGTTCGGAACACGCCGAACAGCAGCAGGAAAGCGATAAGGCCCTTGTTGGCGCGGATGAGGTTCTTCACTGGCGTCTCCCGATGGGTGGTGGTTGGTATGGCCACCGTTATACGGGCGAATCCTTTGGAAAGACTTAAGCTTCTATCAACTCGCTGTCGTTCAAGCCTGCCTTCAGCGCGGCTTAAGCTTCCAGCCACGCAGGCTGTGCCAAAGGCCCAGCGCCAGCGGGATGCCGAGCGCGAAAGCGGACACGGTGTCCCAGATCCCGTCGCCCAGCAGTGCGCTGATCAAGCCGATGGTGGTGAGCACGCCGAGCAGGATCGGCATGCCCCAGAGTTTCATGAAGGGGGTATTCATCGTCTTTCTCCGCTACGGGCCAGTACCGGTGCGGCCTGGCTGATCCCTGTTCCCTGCTGCGCGGCTGCCTGCGCGTGGCGCTTCACGGCGCGCCCGCGCTGCACCCACAGATACAGGCCGCTGCCCAGCACCACGATGGTGGCGACGTCGAGCAGCGCCCACAGGAGCTTCATCCAGCCGCCGCCATAGTCGCCGAAGTGCAGCGGCTGCGAGATCAGCAGCGCCGTCAGGTACCAGGGCAGCTCGCGCTGATCCGTGATCGCCCCGGTCTGGGCGTCGATCAGCACCGGCTTGTACAGGCGCGAACTGAAGGCCTCGTTGCCGCGCATGTAGACGCCGTAATGATGCGGGCTGGCGAAAGGCGTGCCGGGGAAGGCGACGAAGCCGACCTGCATGCCGGGCGAGACGCGCTCGGCCAATTTGACGGCCGCGTCCATCGAGGCCAGCCGGGCCGGAGGCGGCGCGCCTTTGTACGGCGCCAGCATGTCGGCGATCTCGGTCGCCTGCCAGTATTTCAGCAGCACGTCGGCCCAGGTGTTGACCATGCCGGTTGCGCCCACCACCAGCGCCCACACCAGCGTGACGATGCCGAGCAGATTATGGAGATCGAGCCATTTGAGACGCTGCGTGCGGCCATGGCGCACGGTGCCGAAGTCGAGCTTGCGCATGAAGGGCGCGTACAGCACGACGCCGCTGACGATCGCGACCAGCAGCAGCAACCCCATGAAGCCGAGGAAGAGCTTGCCGGGCAGGCCGGCGAACAGGTCCACGTGCAGGCGGAACATGGTCGACATGAAGGCGCCGCCCTCGAAGGCCGGCTCGACGATGACTTTCGCCGTGCGCGCGTCCACCGCGATCGGCTTGTAGTGTTCGTCGTTCGGCGTGTCGCCCAGGGTCACGTTCCAGATCGCCGGCTCATCGATCTCCTGCGAGATATACATCGTGAGCTTGTTCGGATACAGGGCGCGGGCACTGGCGATGACCTCGTCGATGTTCGCGCGCGGCGGCTTGGCCGCGAGCTCGGGAGACAAGGCCGGCGCCTCGACGTCGTTGCCCAGCAGGTGGCCGATCTCGTGGTGATAGATCAGCGGCAGGCCGGTCAGGCACAGCAGGAGCATGAAGACCGTGCAGACCAGGCTGCTCCATTTGTGGATCCAGGACCAGCGGCGGAGAGAGTGCGAAGACATGGGGATTTTCTTGATGTTGAGCCCAGATAATAATGGTTCTCATTTACAGCCGCAAGCTTTGCGCGCATAATAATGAGAACTATTCTCATTTCAAAAAGAACAAGCCTCTCATGAATCAATTCCGCCTGAACCCTCTCGCCCTCGGCGCCCTGCTCCTGTCCGCCGGTTACGCTTCCGCCCAGACCACCGCTCCCGACACCACGGACCAGCCGATACAAACCGTCGTCGTCACCGCCTCGGCCGATGCCTCGGCCCAGGGCCTGCCCAAGGACTACGCCGGCGGCCAGGTCGCGCGCGGCGGCCGCATCGGCCTGCTCGGCAACGTCGACATGATGGACACGCCATTCAACACCACCAACTACACGCAGGCCCTGATCCAGGACCAGCAGGCGCGCAGCGTCGCCGACGTGGTGCAGAACGATCCGTCGGTGCGCGTGGCGCGCGGCTTCGGCAATTACCAGGAGCTGTACGTGATCCGCGGCTTCGCCGTGAACTCGGACGACCTCGCGTATAACGGCCTGTACGGCCTGCTGCCGCGCCAGTTCGTCGCCTCCGAACTCCTGGAACGCGTGGAAGTCTTCCGCGGCGCGAACAGCTTCGTGAACGGCGCGGCGCCGGGCGGCGGCGGTGTCGGCGGCATGATCAACCTCGTGCCCAAGCGCGCGCCGAACGCGCCGCTGAACCAAGTGACGGTCGGTGCGGAGAGCGGCGGCCAGCTGTACGGCGCCTTCGACCTGGCGCGCCGCTTCGGTCCGGAGGGACGCTTCGGCCTGCGCGTCAACGGCGTGCGCCGCGACGGCGACACCGCCATCGACCGCGAAGAGCGCGAGCTGAGCGTGTTCTCGGTCGGCGCCGACTACCGCGGCCGCGGCTTCCGCGTCTCGGCCGACGCCGGCTACCAGAACCACCAATTGAACAATGCGCGTCCGAGCGTGACCGTGGCCGCCGGCCTGCCAATCGTCGCCGCACCCGACGCCGACAGCAACTGGGCCCAGCCATGGACCGTGTCGAAAGAGCGCGACGTGTTCGGCACCCTGCGCGCGGAAGCGGACCTCGGCGCCGATTCGGTGGCCTGGGCCGCCTTTGGTGCGCGCAAGGGCGACGAATCGAACATCCTGGCGTCCGCCACCGTCACCGCAGCGGACGGCAGCGCCACCATGACCCGTTTCGACAACGTGAGGGAGGACGAAGTGCGCACCGGCGAGATCGGCGCCCGTACCAGCCTGCGCACGGGCTCGGTCGGCCACACGCTGTCGGCCACCGCCTCGGGCTTCCATTCGGAGTCGAAGAACGCCTACGACCTCGGCGACTTCTCGGGCTGGTCGACCAACATCTACCGCCCCGTCGACATCGCCGCGCCGGCCACCGGCTTCTGGCCGGGCGGCGACATGAGCAACCCGCTCCTGACCCGCAAGACCATCTTGTCCAGCGCCGCGATCGCCGACACCCTCTCCTTCGCCGGCGACAAGGTCCTGCTGACGGTCGGCCTGCGCCACCAGCGCATCAAGGACGCCGGCTTCGACTACGTGACCGGCGCCGAAACCTCGCGCTACGAGTCGAGCGCCAACACGCCGGTGGCCGGCCTGGTCTACAAACCGGTACAGGGTGTCTCACTCTACGCGAACTACATCGAAGCCCTTCAGCAGGGCACGGTCGCCAGCAGCGGCGGCTTCGGCGCGCCGCTCGCCAACGAAGGCCAGGTGTTCGCGCCCTACGTCTCGCGCCAGAAGGAGGTCGGCGTCAAGGTCGATGCCGGCAAGTTCGGCGCCAGCGCGGCCCTGTTCACCACCGGCCAGCCGCAGGCGAGCGTCGTCGACAACGTCTTCGGCCTGTTCGGCGAACAGCGCAACCGCGGCCTGGAACTGTCGGTGTTCGGCACCCCGGCAAAAGGCCTGCGCCTGCTGGGCGGCGCCACGCTGCTCGACAGCGAGCAGCTGCGCACCAACAACCCCGCCACCGACGGCCGCGAAGCCATCGGCGTGCCCGAGATGCAGTTCAACCTCGGCGCCGACTGGGATGTGCCGAACGTGCAAGGCCTGTCGCTGAACGCACGCGTCCTGTACACCTCGACGCAGTACGCCGACGCCGCCAACTTGCAGAAGGTGCCGTCGTGGACGCGCCTGGACATCGGCGCGACCTGGACCACCCGTGTGATGGACCGCGACCTGACGCTGCGCGCCCGTGTCGATAACGTCGCGGACAAGAACTACTGGGCGTCGGCGGGTGGGTACCCGGGCTATGGCTATCTCGTGGCGGGTGCGCCGCGCACGGTCGGCGTGACGGCGACGGTCAACTTCTGATTCGGAGGCCCAGACGCCCAAGGTCTGCCTGGAATTGCAGACCTTGAGCACACGGCAATGGAAAGGAAGAGAAAGTTCAGCGAGTTAGCCATCCAATGGCGGTCGCAACATCATACGAAAGGCCAAAGCGCCAGCCATGTTTCCGGCCCTCGCTTGGCGCAGCTGAGCAAGCGCATTCAGCTAACTTGTCTTGTTTGGTTGCGAAATAGCCAGCGAATACGCTTAGTCCGGTCAGGTTTATCGATTCAATGTTGCGGAGTTTGTATCCGATACCAACTCCGTAACTGTCGAGTGGATGCGACGATGCCGCAACCATCAGCTTGAGCTCAATACGATCCTTCAAATCCGCCTCCTCCAGAGGGACGAGTACATCGCCCGGCGTCATATTCAGGCTAAGGTAAAGTTGCGGCGCATCGTCTTTCGGTACGAGCTTCTTCGAGCCTTCGTCGTATTTCAAGATTTTGCGATCGCTTACTGGGAGATCAAGGCCGAGGGAAAAATGCTCGGCCGGTCCTGTAAGAACCGTGACTGTAGTGATTTCCTCGCCACCAGCCTTGGTCGCCGTCACAAGCAGCGTCGCACGAGTCTCTTTGAGTGTGTATTTCTTACTGGTCCAATTGCAATCGACTAGCTTGTTGCCGTTCTGATCAAATTTTGCGGCGATTAACGCCAGATCGTGCTGCAACCGGGTTCGGCGGGCGGTTTCCTTGAATTTGATCTCGCCGGTTACGACGCACGGGTCGTAGAAAACCTCGATCGTTTCGCCTTTCGTAATCAGGTTGCGCAACGCCAGCGGTGTCGGTGCAACGGAGCCATCGGGTTTCTTTGCCGTGATAGAAGATGCCAGCACCACGTTGTCGTCCGCAGCCTCAGAGCGCGAGTGCATTACAATTCCCCCTACCAGGGCAATGACTCCCAGAGTAGTACGGAATATGCTGATGTGCTTCATTTAGGTCCCTTTCGTTATTGTAATTTGACGCCCTCAAATTGAACTGCTGAGCTGTCATTACAATTATGCAACCGTCAACAAAAAAGACCAATTAAAAGTTGATTTCCTGACACGAAACCGGCTTAATGCGGCTTGACGTCATCCTTCAGCGCCGCCAGCGCGATCTTCTCGACCACGCCCGGCGCCAGCAATTTGAGGAAGCGCCCGAGCTTGCCCTTGGCCGTCATCACCACTTCGCGCTTGCGCCCGTTCATGCCTTCGATGATCAGGCGCGCGCATTCCTCGACGCTCATCGCGCCCTCTTCCTTCAGGCCGCTGACGCCCGCCGCCTCGCCCTGCGCATTGAAGCCGCGGTAGCGGATCTTCGTATCGACCACGCCCGGATAGGCCGTGGTCACGCTGACGCCCGCGCCTTTCAGTTCGGCCCGCAGCGCCTCGAAGAAGCCGGTCATGGCGAACTTGGTGGCGCTGTAGGCCGTGCGCCCCGGCACGCCGACCAGGCCCGCCAGCGAGGACACCGCGACGATGCTGCCGCGCGTGTTCTTGAGGTGCGGCAGCGCGGCCTGGGTGCACCAGACACTGCCCCACAGGTTCACCCGCATCAGCTCCTCGTACCAGCCGAGGTCCTCGACCTGCTCGAACAGCGCGTGCGCCGACCGGCCCGCATTGTTGACCAGGGCGTCGATGCGGCCGAAGCGCTCGACGGCAGCGACCACGAGGCGGCGGCACTGGATCTGCACGCCGACGTCGGTCGGCACCGTCATCGTTTGCGCGCCGAAGCTCGCGCATTCGGCGGCGACCGCGTCCAGCTGCTGCGCATTGCGCGCCGCGAGGACCAGCGCAATGCCCGCGCCCTCTTTCTCCGCCAGCTGGCGCGCCATCTCGGCGCCGATGCCGTCGGAGGCGCCGGTGATCACGATAACGCGAAGTGTTTGTGGCCCGTTCATGGCTTCGTCCTGGTTCAAGCGATGCCCACGGCGGCGATCATGCCAAGACTGACCGCGAACACCAGCAAGACGAAAAAGCCGACCAGCTGCGCCAAGCCGCGCAGTTTCTGCCCGCGCGGCCGGCTGACCAGCACGTAGACGAGGATCGTCACTGGCCCGAACAGCAGGATGGCGATATTTGCCCACATCGAACGCCGCAGCCCGCGCGCATCACGGTCGAGCCGGAACCAGCAAAAGGTCAGGAAGTTCAACAGGAAGGCCGACAGCAGCGACCACCACACGGGTTCCTCCATCTGCCGCTGTTCCGCCACGCCGCTCATCAGGCCCGAGACGAACATCGTCACCAAAATCGCGGCCAGGATGCGGCGCATGGCGCTGGCGTGGGCCGAGGAAGCGACGCCAGGCGCGCCCGGCAAGGTGCTCATTTCTGCATTCATTGCCTACCCTTTACTTCTGTGTTTTCACGATCTGCAGCGCGCTCGCAATCAGGCCGCTCATCTCGCCCAGGTTCGCCGGCACGATGATCGAATTGTTGGTCTTCGCCAGATTACCGAACGCATCAACGTAATGTTCGGCCACGCGCAGGTTCATGGCGTCCTCGCCGCCCGGCTCGCGGATCGCGGCGCCGACCTGGCGCAGCGCGGTGGCGCTGGCTTCGGCCAGGGCGACGATGGCGTTGGCCTCGCCCTGGGCGCGGTTGATCGCGGCCTGGCGTTCGCCTTCGGAGCGCGCAATCGCCGCTTCGCGTTCGCCGCTGGCGATATTGATCTGCTCCTGGCGCCGGCCTTCCGAGGCTGCGATCAGCGCGCGCTTCTCGCGTTCGGCCGTGATCTGGCGCTGCATCGAATGCAGGATCTCGGCCGGCGGCGTCAGGTCCTTGATTTCGTAGCGCAGCACCTTCACGCCCCAGTTCGCGGCCGATTCGTCGATGGCGTTCACGATCGTCGTGTTGATGTGGTCGCGCTCTTCGAAGGTTTTATCCAGTTCCATCTTGCCGATCACCGAGCGCAGGGTCGTCTGCGCCAGCTGGGTGATGGCCTGGATGTAGTTCGAGGAACCATAGGAGGCGCGCATGGCGTCGGTCACCTGGAAGTACAGGATGCCGTCCACTTGCAGCTGCGTGTTGTCGCGCGTGATGCAGACCTGGGGCGGCACGTCGAGCGGGATCTCCTTCAGGCTGTGCTTGTAGGCGATGCGGTCGATGAAGGGAATCACGATGTTCAGGCCCGGCGCCAGCGTCGCGTGGTACTTGCCGAGGCGCTCGACCACCCAGGCGTGCTGCTGGGGCACGACGTTGATCGTCTTGATGACGAACACGATGGCGATGATGAAGATGACCAGCGCGACGGTTCCAAACGAAAATTCCATGAGCATCCCTAATAGATGAGTTGTTGCTATCAGCTAATCTTATGAATTCGCCACGATCAACCGGTTGCCCTGCACTTCGACGATGCGGTATTCGCCCGCTTCGGGCTGCGCGCCCGGCCCCAGTTCCACGTCCCACAGCGCGCCGCGGTACATCACGCGCGCGCGGCCGTTCTGCCAGCCGGGGACGGTGACGCGCCCGCCGATGTCGAGGTTCACGTTCTGGTCGCGGCTGGCGCTGATCCTGGCCGGGCGGCCGAAGCGGCTGCGGTGCAGGATGCTGGTGGCGACCAGGCCGGTGGCGGCCGCGACCAGGGTCTGGATCGGCCCCGACAGGCCCAGCAGCGCGGCGATGCCGCCGCAGGCCAGGCCGATGGCGATCATCAGCAAATAAAAAGTGCCGGTGAAGAGTTCCGCGATCACCAGGATCCCCGCCCCCACCAGCCAGTTCATCCAGTCGGACATGGCGTTCTCCTCAGCCGCTCTTGCGCGGCGTGTAGATCGGCGAGGCCGGCGCCTTGGCCGCTGGCGCGCGGCAGGAGCGCTCGCAGCGCTGGTAAGTGGTGTCGCAGGCGGCAACGCGCTGCATGCGGCGGTTCTGCAGGGCCGTCTCGACCGGCGCACGGACTCCCGTCTGCGACGGCGCGCCGGTATTCGCCGCGGTACGCGCAAGCCGGTTTTTCTCCTCCGCGGCGAGCAGGTGCTCGCGGTCCTCCATGGCCAGTTCCTGCGCATCGGCCTTGCAGGCGCGCCGTTCGCTGTCGCAGACGGAGTGGCAGAAACCGGGATCGGCGGCGTATGCGGCGCTGGACAGCAGCCAGCCGGCCAGAGCAAGCGTCAGGGTTGCAGGGCGCATGAATGTCTCCAGTCTGTGTGAAAAACCCCCACCACCGCAGGGGTGGCAAGGGTTTCCAAAAGTCTAACTCGTTCTGACAACGAGTCAAGCATTTTGTTGCCATTAGGCTATTAGCTCAGAAGCTGGCGCGCATAAGGCACGTCGGAAATACTTACAAAGGGTCCGTCAATACAACTTTCCCGGACACTTAAGGCTTTGAAAATATTCGCTATTTTCCTTCGAAGTGCCGCCGGTACGAAATTTGCATATACGGTTACATTGACGGCATCGACGCCCAAGGAGGAGATGATCTTGGAAAATCACAAAGAAAATATGCGTTCAGTTCGATCGGAACGGGGGCAAGCGACCCTGAATCGTTTTCCGCTGGTTGGCCTGGCGATGATCCTGGCCTGTGCGGTCGTAGGATATGGCATCGTCTACCTTTGTTTTTCGCTCGCGAGCTCGTAAAAACGTGCAACATCCGCCCCGCACACCGCGCCATCCACTATCAATTTCGACCCTGCAATTGAGCGCCAGCAGAATCAGATTTGCTCTACCATGATTCGTCAAGGATACGACGTTTAGTTTCTTCGCCCCATTGGAACATGAGGCGCGACATGAAACCAGGCGTCGCTCCCTTTTTTTCTTGCGCACATCTTTTCCGGGATGAGCCGCGCGGCGTCAACTCAACGCTTCGGTGAACTGCAGTTCGACTGAAAGACGAATCATGTTAATGAATGAGTTATCGAGGGCCCTTGGCACTGCCAATGATGCCCCGACAATACCCCTGTCTCCGAACACACACTCCTACGTTCGAAAAAACTATTTGCTGACGAAGACTATTTACAGGGCGCAGCTGATCCGTCGTCTTGTCGGCGTCAGCGCAGCCCGCACTTTCCTGACGTGCATGGGCGTCGGGGCCGCGCTGACCGAACGCGTTGTCTCGTCTCCATTTTCCGACCTGAGACGTTAATTCGACACGATCACAGCGCGTTCAGGCAAGGACTTTGCCTCCGATCCACTCGCCGATCCCGTACAACGCCACCGCCAGCTCGTCCATCGTTTTCCTCGCCTTGACAGGGTATCGAAAAAAAACCCCGCGACCGTGAAGGAGGCGGGGTTTCGGATGCCGGAAGGTCTTACCTGGCTGCCAGCTTCTGCCAGGTATCGATCACCGAGTCGGGATTGAGCGACATCGACTCGAT
>Ga0308160_10003830_pt1 | contig 16527 bp, 25 predicted proteins | sample PhyFR1_FD_201036 | JGI IMG/M metagenome (GOLD analysis project Ga0308160, IMG submission 201036) | Phyllosphere microbial communities from UC Gill Tract Community Farm, Albany, California, United States - DLSLF.R1 | ecosystem: Host-associated > Plants > Phyllosphere > Unclassified | place: USA...
TCACCCTTTTTGAGTTGTACACATGCGGGTGAAACCTGTGCTGCCGAAGCTCATTCGATCTGCGAGGAGACCCTACGCCTTGAGCTTGGCGGCGTGGACGGCGTACTCTTTGTTGACGAGGTGGCTCGTCGCCTCGATCAGCTTGAGCATCTTCTCGACGTCGCCGCTCCAGCCGTTGAGGACCTCGTCGCTGCCCTGCTTCTTGGTAAAGTCGACGACGCCCGCCGGCCGGTCGATCCGGGCGTAGACCGTCTTGTCGACGACGAGCGCCGCCAGCGTCGTCTCAGTTTCCGGCAGCGGCAAGTCGAGCAGGGCTGCCAGACGGGCGAGGGTGATGCGCGTGTAGTAGCCGGCGACCGTGCGGATGTTCTACGTCGCCGTCGGACGAGGTCAGCGTCAGTAACCAGCCACCAATAGGCCGCGTGCGCTTCCACGAGCGGCGGGACGACTCACGTGCTCGATCACCCGCTTGTGCAGCTCCTCCCAGCGGAACTGGCCCTTCTTCGAAGCGTCAAAGACGCTCGACTGGCGCAGCGTCGGTCCGTACAGACTCTCGATCGCCGGCCAACGCTTCAGCTCGGGCGTCGTAAACGACTTGAGCAGGTCGCTGCGAGCACGAGGTGGGTGGGTGAAGGGGGGGAGCCTGGTCAGCACGCGCGGCGCAGCGCTGCGTATTGACACGAGCAGCGACAGGACGCACTGGTGCAGCGGGACCTTCTTCATCGCCGGGTCGGCGTCGAGCTTGTAGAGCATGTCTGACTGCTCGTTGTCGTACTTGGCGAGGACGACGTAACTCGCAATCATCTCGAGAGCCTGCGCAGGATGAGGCGCGGGCAGGAAGGGGTCAGCACCGGATGGCGCTCAAACATGGGCGGTGTGAGTGCGCACCTCTTGCGACTTGGCCTCGTCGGCCTTGATCTCGGGCGTGTCGTAGACCTCCTGGTACGACTTGCAAGCGTCGAGGAAGGCATCCTCCTCGAGCGCGAGCGCAATGACGAGCGAATAGTAACGCAGCTTCATATCCTGTGGCGAACAGCAAACGGTCGGGAGGTCAGTCAAGAGTGCGAGCACTCGTCGAGGCTGGAGGCGCACGCACGGCATTGCCCTCCTCCTTGAGGTACGCCCGGTTGATCTTGCGGCTACCGACGCGGACTCGTGTCCAGTTGTCGCGGCCGCTCTCGAGCCGCATCTGGTCGAGGATGCTGTAGAAGGAGTCGCGCAGTCGGCCCGCCTCGGTTAGCACGGCCGGCATGCACAGTCGAGCAGCACGGAACGCAACGCACAACTCGGTCTTCTCCCGCTTGTCCATGCTGCTGAACGTCTCAACCTGAAGGTCACTCAGCAGGTCGGCTGCCCGCTCGAGATGGTCCTTCGAGTACACCGGCTCGGACTCCTCCTCCTTCTCAGCCGCGGCGGCACCCTTGGCCTTGGTCGTCGTCGTCTTTGGCGGCGCTGGGAGAGACCCGCGCTTGGGCAGATTAGCCGGCAACCATGACGACCGAGACGGACAACGAGGAAACGCACCATCCGCTGGAGGAGGAGGCGCCGTCTCGGCCTGCTTCTCGTGATACCTCGACAGGAGGACGGTCAAGCGTGCGCGCTGCAGCTCCAGGTAGATCTGGCGGGCAGGTGGCGAGGAGGGGGCTCGTCGGTCAGCGCTCCGAGTGCGGAGTAGCTCCCACGAGCTCGGTCGGCCCCAGCGGGACGGACCTTGCCCTCGGTGATGCCCCGCAGCGATTTGAGCGCTTCGAGCCAGACAGCCTCGCCCGCCTTCTCCTTGATCTCGGGCAGGAAGGTGATGACCTCGTCGATCATCCGGACAACAGCCTCCTTGAGCTGGCCGTGCCGCTTGGCGAGGACGACGACGGTCGCATTGAGGACGGGGTAGTTGCCGGCCTTGAAGGCGAGCTTCGCGGCCGTCGTCAGGATTGTCGACGTCGACGAGAGGTCGGCAGCCTGAGCAGGGGCAGAGGAGGGCCACGGAGGAGGGGGTCAGCCTCGCGAGCTCGATCTCTCCCTTGGCCGTGCTACCTCGCTCTTCGTCGACTGCCGATGTGGAGACGCACATTGCGGGTCTGCTTCTCGAGCGCGAGCAGCTTGTCGAGTGCGTCCTGAAGCTGACCACTCTGCGACGTCCGCGTGGGAGGAAGCCGAGGTCGTCAGCACTCGAGCCCTAGAGAGCGGAGAGAGATGTCGACCGCGCCGGCCGAGGTCGGCTGAGCGAGCGCACCTCTGCGAGCTTGGTCGCCTCGGGCACGAGCTCGGCAACCTCCTTCGTGAAATCACGCTCCTGCTTGCGAGGCGCGAATCCGGACATGCTGGTAAGGGGACAGGGGAGGGAAAGAAAGTGAAAGAAGGGAGGGGGCGAGTGGATGATTGTCGACAGCCTGTCCAGCCCCTCCCCTCCACGTCTCGAGAGGTCGGCCTGCGCGCGCGCGTGGGCGTGCGTCCGACCGTCACCGCCAGCCCTTCGTCCTTCGGAACGGCAGGCCATGCCCTAAGTCGCCCGGTCTCGCTTTGTCCGGTCACGCCCCAGACAAGACGCCTGCGCTCGTTCCGTGTGCACCTGTCGCAGCTCGGACGGCTGCGATCGACCGACGGCCGGATGAGGAGTCGTCGCGATGGTCTCCGCACCGCCGTCCCTCCGACCGTTGCCGCCGCAGGTGCTCCAGCTGCCGGCAACGGCAGAACCGTCTCCTTCCGGCAGCCGACGCCGCTCACCCTCGATGTCGACCGAGAGACATTGATGGCGGCGGCGCGTGAACCTTGGCGGAAGCAGCTATACGAGAAGCAGCCCTACCCTGACAACCACGTCGACGACTCGTTCCACTCCGTGCTCGAGCTGGCCAGTGCGTCCGCCGACGGCAGCTCTCTGGCTCCTGTTGCCTCGGGCTTTTCTCGACTGACCTCTCGTCCACTGACGTCACTAAAGCGACGACACCGTCGACACCGGACCTTCTGCTTCTGATGGCACGCGCCTCGGTCGTCTCGCTCCCGGTGTCGTCGACCTTCGCCCTTCTCGCCGTCTTCATCGCGCTCCTGAAAGACGCGCTCGCGCCGGGCGCCGTCATCTGGACCTGCCTGCTCGGCGGACTGGCCGGCTACAGCCTTTACTGGGTCCTCTGCGATCCGAAGCCAGGTGAGCGGCTTTGAGACCCGTTGCCAAATAGGCAGCGCTGATGCCGACCGCACTGTCGGTCCTGGCGCCGCTCTTAGACCGCCATCCCATCCGCGAGACGATCATCACCCTCATCCTGCTTCACTCGCTCTCGCCGATCCTCCGCACGCTCACCGAAGCCACGACGTCCGACTCGATCTGGCCGCTCTCGGGCGTCCTCTTCACGCTCGGCCTTCTGCTCGTCGACTACTCTCGCTCGTCTGATGGCAGGTGCGTAATGCGTCTACTCTCGTCGAGATGGTAATCTGCTGACGAGCTGGCTCGCTTCTACGTCTCCAGCGACGGCACCCTATCGAGCTCGCTCAGCCTGACGTCCCGTCTGTCTGGCTCGGTCGTCCTCGCCTCGCGCCTGCCGACCAACACGCACGTCTTTGCGCTCATCCTGTGCGCGCTCATGCTTTTTGCGCTCGCGCCCATGCTCGCCCGACAGCTGAAGGTGCGGCCAAGCAAATACCTGAATGCTCCTTGCAGACCTCGCTGACTCCTTTTGCCCTGCGCTCACACAGACGGTCGCCCTTCCGCTCTCGATCGCCTGGTTCGCCCTGACGCTCGCGCTATTGGCCTTCGTCGCCCGCTCGCCGACGTCGGCAGCCATCTTTACGATCGTCCACGTCGGCCTCGTCATTCTCGGCCCCTCGGCGCTCGTCTACAGCTGGTCGGAAAAGAGGTGCGTCGCTGGCCCTGTCGCGCCGACGCCCTGGTGCACGTCCTGACGCTGCTTCGCCTCCCGTCGATTACAGTGTCATCCGCGGCGACTGGGACGTCGCCAGGCCAATCGTACGCCGCGACGCTCCTGTCGAGAGATCATTCTACCACTCAAGACCGATAAGCAGCTCAAGCACTGGTGCAGCGCCACCGCTCTGAGGGGGACGACGTCGGTCTGGCTGGGCGGCAGGCATAGCACGCCCGCGGCCGTCAGCTTCAACGAGAGCCAAGTCGCCCACAACAGCGATAGGCGTCAGCCGCGCCTGAGCACGACGTACCGGATCGATCAGTCGATGCGGCTCGACGGCGCACGCGTTCGGGTCGAGCTGGCTCAACGCGGCCTCCCAGATTAGAAGTCATCCTCTAGAATGTCCTCCGCATGGAAGGCTAGCCTGAAGCCTCTCTCTCAAACTGGCAGGCGCAGGATATGGAATGGCAACGGCCGCAAGCTCGAGTCCTGCCCTCGTCTTCGATGTGCTTAGCCGACTGGACCGGATCGTCGTACGCATGCGCACGCCTGCTGCGCGCGCCCGGGCCGCCGCCCCTTTCACGAGGGCCGAGCGCCCGCCGGGCCAGCAGCTGGACGGACCTTCAACCTCCTCCTTCTCCTCGACGCTCACCCACCTGGTGCTCCCACTCTCAGCACGCCGTACGTACTCGAGCGTCATATTTGTGCTTGGCGATGCAGCCGGGCTGACCTGCTTGGAGCTACAGCCACCGGTCCAGTCGCCGACGACGCACGGCCAGCCGGCCCCTTCAGCTCGCCACTCCCTCGCGCTGGCCCACCCGCTTGGCTCGTTTCCTCGGCCCTCGCTCATCCTCGAGCACCTCCTTCTCCTCACCCTCTCTCGACCTGCATCGGCTCTTATGTCGAGCCGATCGGGCTCTCGCAGCAGTGGCAGCGACAGCGACCGGCTGTCGTGGTCTCCGAGCCCAAGCCTCGGCGAGAGGAGCCCCTCTCCGCCGCTGTGCTCGTCTGACCCAATCTTCCTCCGGCCGACGAACGACATCCTCCTCCGGAGCAACGACCGCCAGTCTTTTCCGTTCGAACGCGCCCTGCTCGAGGTCCAGTCGCCGGTCTTCAGAGACCTCGTGCGCGGAGCCCGGCCCGAGCACCAGAGCGCGCAGGGCGAGCTCAAGCACGGAGGCCTGCGCATCGCCGACGTCGACGAGAGCGCAACCAATCTCGAGCGCCTTTTACGCTTCCTCCATCCGGGCGCGCAGAGGCCACAGATCTCGAGTGTCGGCGAGGTCATCAGGTGAGAGGGGCGCGAGCGCACGAGTCGGCTCGAGCGGCGAGGCACTGACTGAAAGTGTCTATCCTTCCTCTCTCTCTCAGCCTCTGCGAGACCGCCGACAGGTTCAACCTGCAGGCCATCAGCTCGACCATCGTCTCATCATGCCTCGGCCTCCTCAAGATCGACACCGCGCCCAACGTACTTGGCCTTGCAATCCTCTACCGGCAGCCGGCCTTCGTCGTCCTCGCCCTCCGGCTGCTCGACAGTCCCGCCGGCAAGCGCGTATGCGCCATCAGCGAGATGTCTTCGTCGCTCCTCAAACGCCTGCCGTACCCCGTCCTCTACGAGCTTTGGCTTCACCGGTCGCTCAACAGCTCCTACAAGGCTTTCATCAAGACGGTCCAGTCGGTGCGTACTGTGGATCGGCAGGCGACAAACCCCCTGCTGACCTGATGGCCGTCGCACAGGGCCCGACCTTCTTCGACGACAGCAATGGCCTGAAGGCGGTCGCAGAGCTCGGAGAAAAGGCGCAAGAGGCCCGGCGCAAGCGATGGGGGTAAGTTAGGCCCACGTGTCAGGCAGGCACTTGCTTTGACTGTCGCTGACTGTCGCTCGGGCCTGCTCAGTCCTCACCCGGACCCCTCAGCAGCAACGGCTGCTGCTGCTCCCTCTGCCCCCTCGGCCGCGGCAGAAGGTGCTGCTTCTTCGATGGGCGTCACTGCGACGGACGGACCTGCCAGCGGTGATGCTGCCCTGTTAGCCGCGCCTGGCACCGCCGTCGGCGGAGCGACTGCCGCTTCGATCGTGACCGCGTTGAAAGCGCCGGCCCGTAAGTCTCCTCAGCCGGACTGGGACCTGAAACGCTGGCTCCTCCACTTCCGCGACGACCTGGTCCCGGGACCGATCGTCCATGGGTCGAGCCTCGGCCGCAACACCGCAGCGCTCCTGGCCATCCGAAGCGGCGACCTCGAGAAGGCCTTCCTGGTCCGGCCAGACCTCCTCCGCGGGCACATTGGCAGAGGAGCTTTCGAGTCAACCTTTGCCGGCGGCCGGCTCGGCCCTCAGAAGCGGCTCAAGGGAGGCGGCGCCGAGATTGTCGACCTCCCCGGCGTCGAGGGCACTATCTTGACGCTCTTCCTGCAGTACATCACGCCCAGCGTCGCCATCAAGCCGGCGGTCACAGACTTTGAGACGCTGGAGAAGTACGGGCGACGTGTACGTTCCCCCCACTGGCGTGACCGTTCCTGACCCCCGTTGCCGCTTTGCTCTCTGCTCGATCGATCGGCTTGGCCCAGGCTCTGCGAGCTCGCCGAGCAGTACAGTGCTCACCACGTCGCGGTCGCCGCCCTCGGCCGCAGCGCAACCTACCACCTTTCGACGCGTGCTCCAGAGATCCTCGGCTACGCCTTGCGCTATTCGCTGCCCTCTCTCCTGGCAGCCGCCCTCCGAGCGTTCGACCGGCCGCCGCACATTTGCGACTGCGGCCCGTGCGCGCGACAGAAGACGCTCCGCCATCAGCTTCAGGACGTGCCGTACCGCCTCCTCGCGCGCGTGCCGCTCGCCGTCTTCATGCGCCTCGTCCGACGTGAGGCGGAGCAGGTCGCCGCCCCTTACTACACACCAAAGAGATGGGCGGACGTAGCAAAGCAGGTCGAGGAGGTCAGCAGCGATGGTCATCGGACGGACGCCGCGAGCCGCAATTGCTGACCTGAAGCTGCTCCTCTTATCCCTCAGAACCCGGGCTGGTTCGAAGACTCGGAGGCCTTCCTGACGGCCTGACCCTCTCCGCCATCAGCGCCCCAGCGGCCCTCGCCTAGCTGTTACTTTCTCGCATGACGACCTCTCGACTCGATCTGGCGCCCTCTTGAGACGGGTGCACCGGCCAAAGACGCGCGTGCAAAAATCAAGGGGGTGGGAATGACAATCTCTAGAGCAAATGCGAGCGGAAGAGCGAGACCGAGGAAAGGGACGAGGGGCCGGATTCCGATGGCGTCTGGCGCCGGGAGCCGAGCGGATCCCGGACGCAAGGTTTTGTGTGAGAGGGGAAAGAAGCTAAGCGAGAAACGGAGACCGAGAGGAGAGAGGAGTGTACAACTACAGCCCTCGACACCCTCCTTGCGCGGCGATCGGCGCAGAGGGTGGAAGGGTGGGGTCAGTAGATCGGGGAAAAGGGAGAGATGCTGAGAGCGACGAATAGCGCGAGAAGACGGGAAGAGCGAGGGGAGGAGGAAGAAGGACGGTGCCGGAAGCAAGAGCGAGGGCGTGCGACTGAGACCGAAGATGTGTGTGTGTGTTTTGAAGTAGTGGGTTGAGTGTGTGTGCGAGGCCGGATGAGTGGTGGGCGGGTCGTGACGAGGGCGTGCGGCGGAAGGGCCGGGGGTTTGGGGCGAGACGGTCGACCGGGCCGAACCCAGGCTGACCGGTAGAGGGGTATTGACAACAGGGCGGAAAAGAGGAAGGTAGGAGGGGCTGATGACGCGCGCCGAGCTGGGGGAAAGATGAGGTCCGAGCCGGGCGAGACGACAAGGGGCTGGGCAGTCGAGCCGAGGGCGTCGTCGAGCTGAGGGCCGGCCCTCAAAGGGGGAGAAGAAGCTGCAATCGAGGCCTAAGCCTTGATGGCGCCGACCATAGTGGCAGCAGCGAAGCTGGGGATCTTCTTGACAGCCGGCGGCATGGGCGAGGGCGCTCCGTTCGGGGCCGACGGCGCCGTCTTGGCGGCATCGACGAGGACGGCATCCTCCGAGTCGGACGTCTTGCCGCTCGTCGACGACTGGCCGTCATCGCTAGACTTGGAGGCCTGACGCTCCTTGTCGTCCTCGGCCTGCTTGTTGACGGCCGGGGCAGCGGCCTTCTTGGGCTGCTGCTTGGCGTAAGACGGGTTGGCGCCGGCCGGGGCCGGGGCCGAGAGCACCTGGGCGGCCGTCTTGCCAGCGCCGGGGACGACGACGGTCGAGCCGGCAAGCGAGCCAGTCGACTCCTTGAGGCTGCCGACCGAGCCGCCGAGGGCGGGGAAGTCGTCAGACGACGGGACGCGCTGCCGGGCAAGCGCGGCGACGTCCTTGTCGTCCTTGCGCCGGGCGCCGGCCGAGCCGTTGGGCGCGGCCGAGACCGAGCGCGGGCCACGAGCAGCCGGGCCGCCGTGCTGGCCAGCCGTGGGCGAGAGCGGACGCGAGGCCGGCTGCGAGCGGGCCTGGGCAAACTGACGGTTGGCGGCGACACCGGCGGGGCCGAGGTGGCGGCCGGGGATGAAAGCCGGCGTGGCTGCGCTCGGGACGTGGGTCTCGGTAGCCTCGCCAGCAGAGGTAGGCGTGGCAGCAACACCCTCGGCGGCCTCAGAGACGACCTGAGCAGCGGCGGCATCGGTGGAGGCAGCGGCGGCGGCAGAGCGCGAGGCAACCTTGCTGGCTGCGGTGTTCTGCATGGCCTTGGACGACATGGGGAAGTTGCTGGCGGCGAAGGGAGCACGCGGGGGCTTGCCGGGGAGGACCGAGATGGGCGCCGAAGGGATCGAGCCGTCGATGACGCCGGGGTTGCGGCCTGAAGGCAAAGGGAGAGGGAGGCGGTCAAGTCAGTTTTCACTCCGGCGACGGTGTCTGGACGAAAGCACACTCACAGTCAACGCCCTCGGCGTTCAGGTGAGGGAAGCGACACATGTCGCCGTTGCGGCAAGCGTTGTTGAGGAAGAAGCTGCAAGGGGGGGCGTTGCCGCCGACCCACTTGGCGCCCGACTTGGGGCCAAACTTCTTGCCGGGGAAGGCGCCAAAGGGACCGAACTTGCGGGGAAAACCCTTGTGCGGCTGGGGCTGCTGGTGCTGGTGCTGCTGGGCCTGGGCAGGGGCCGAGGTCTGGATCGCCGGAGCGGGGGTCTCCTCGGCCTTCTGAGCGGCAGGCTCGGAGGCCTCGGCGGCAGGGGCGGCCTCAGCCTCCGCGGCGGCGGCGGGCCCAGCGTCGGTGGCAGCCTCCGACTCGGCGGCAGGGGCAGAAGCAGGCGCAGCGGCGGCGGCAGCAGCCTGAGGCTGGAAGGCGGGCGCAAAGGGCGGCGCCATGGCCGACGGCATGAAGGCCGGCATGCCCTGGTTCTGCGGGTTGACGATGAAGGCGGCGTCGTTCGAGTAGTCGACGGTCGTCGCCGGCGGCGGGACCGGGTAAACGCCCTGCTGGGGCGGCGGCGGGGGCGAGACCGAGTGCATGGGCGGGGCCATGCCCATGGCGCCCGGCGGCGGGCTCGAATAGCCAAAGGGCGGATAGAAGGCCGGCGGGTAGGCCGGGCCCTGCTCGTAGCCGTACATGGCCATCGGCGGCGGCGAGAAGGCCGGCGGCGGCGGCTGGACCGGGTGCTGGAACGCACACTGGGCGCCGTAGCGGCAGTTCGGGAAGAACCTGAGGCGGCAGACGCAGACGCGGAGGAAGAAGGGGGTCAGGTGACGGCACTCATGGGACTCGTCCCCGAGGCGTGTACTCACTTGCAAGGGATCGACTTGGAGACCTCGGCCGGAGGGATCGTGCCGTTGCCCTCGCCCTGGGCGACAGGCGCCTCCTGACCGTCCTCGCCGGCATGCTGGAGCGGCTGCTGCTGCTGCTGCTGGTACTGGCCCGGATGCTCGTAGCCCGGCGGCGGCGGGGGCATCATCATGCCATGCGGCGGCGGACCCATGTAGGCCATGCCAGGCCCGTAGGGCATGTACATGTTGGGCGGGTAGTAGCCCGGGTAGCCAGGCGACATCGGCATCTCCTCGCCGGGTTGGTACATGGCTTGGGAGGCGGTGAGGGTTGCGGACGAGGAGCTCGCGCAGAGGGAAAAAGGAGAGGCCGAGGACGGAAGCTGGTCGACTCGGTGAACTGCAAGAGGGCAGGGTCGGAACGTCAGACGCGGACGGATAGACGGCGTGGAGCGCGGAGAGTTCAGGAGGGCGTACGAGGACCGGAGCTAGCAGAAGAGTGCGCGGCGTGCAGGTGACGCTTGCGGGAAGGACGGAGGGGTCGGGTACAGGAGCGGAGCGGAGCAGACGAGCAAAAGTCGGCAGGCCCGCGAGCGAGGCCGGGCGGCCTGCGCGGCGAGCCGACGACTCGACGGCGAGAAATTCCTCGCGCGACGGGCGCGGGCTCAGCCAACCCTTGCGCGCGCCACCCGAACCTGGCGCCCGGCCGGCCTGCCTGCCTTGCTTCGCGCGCTTGCATAGCTCGGGCCGCCGCCGCCGCGCGCGTGCATGCTCGTCCTCGGTACAAAGAGCATGCGAATCGAGCTACTGCCTGCGCAGAGCAAAGGACGGGTGCTGGCAGAGTGGCGCCCGAGAGCTGTCTCGGGCGGCCGTCGGCGGAGAGGGAAGGGCCCAGGGAAGGGCCCAGGGAAGGGACAGCGGCGGCAACGGCGGCGAGTCGGCTCGCCGCCGTTGCCGCAGGAGAGGAGGATCCGGAACCCGCAGCCCCCCTCACGGCAGGTCCTGGACCGAGACGATTGAGAAGATCTTGTCGGACCGGCAGACGCCGATCGCGCCCTCGTTCCAGTCAATCTCAAAGATGCCCGTCTTGGTGTCGTGCTGCCGGATGGGCTCGCCCGTCTGCCGAGGATAGCGGGGACTCGTCAGCGAGATCGGTCTCCGAGGGGAGAGCTGATCGCTAGATCGCGACGCACCTCGGGGTTCCAGACGACAAGCAGCCCATCCCAGCCGGCACTGGCGAGGAAGCGGCCGCTCGGCGAGAACGAGAGCGAGAAGACGGTCTCGGTGTGGGCCTTGAGCACGCGCAAGCACGCGAGCGACTTGACGTCCCACAGGCGGATCGTCTCGTCGTACGAGCCACTGTTCAAAAAAGCGATGTCGAGCGGTCAGCTGACTCACAGGTTGCTCCTCGCGGTGAATTAGGAGCAAAATAAGGGTACTCACGTCGCAAGCACATTCTTGCCGTTGGCGCCCGTGTTCCAGGTCATCGTGTAAATTTCCTTCGAGTGACCCTTAAGGATGCCCTTGCAGAAGCGGTCGCGGCCCTCGGCCCGAGCGAGGACGTCCTCCTCGCCCTTGGCCTCGGGCGCGGCGTCGTCGAGTGACCAGATGCGGACGGTCATGTCGTCCGAGCACGAGGCGAGTAGCCGGCCGGCCGAGCCCGTCCCCGGCGAAAAGGACACGCGATTGATCTCATCCTCGTGGCCGCGGAACGTCCGGATCGGGGTCGAATGGCCGATCCGGCAGACCTGGATCGTCTTGTCCTTGCCGCCCGAGGCCAGCGTCTCGTTGTCCATCCAGTCGACGTCGAGGACGCAGTCTGGGCGCGGGTGATTGAGGAGGCGCGGTCAGTGGAAGACTCTCCCGGTGCTCTGCGATGGGTGATGGGAACGAAAGCGACGCACCAGAGTGGAATTCCCATGCCTTGACGAGCCGGGCGCTGACAGCGTCCCAGACGCAGACGCTGCCGTCGCTGCCGGCCGTCGCGAGCAGGCTGCCTTTCGGGTTGAACTTGAGGCTGAAGATTGGACCCGAGTGCCGGGTGAGGACGCCGTGAAGCTCGCCTTGTGGCGTCCACAGCCGAGCGATGCCGTCATACGAGGCCGAGGCGAGAAGCGTGCCCGTCGGCGTGAAGACGATCGAGGTGATGTCCTTGCGGTCTGTCACCGGCAGGTGCTTGCACACAAGCGGATCCGACTCAAGCTCCCACTTGCCGCCGGCGCCGGGCCCGGTCGGCGGCTTGAACTCCCAGAGGCGGACGGTCGCATCCCCCGCGCCGGTCGCGACCTTACCCTTGCCGTCGGGGTTCCAGGCGCAGACAAAGACCTCGCCCGTGTGCTCGCCGGCGAGGTGGACGATGTCGTCCGCCTTGATCTCGGCGATCGAGCCGATCCGGTTCGAGTAGTCGAGTCCCGTCTCGCGAGGGGTGGCCGACGAAACCCGGACGGCACTGAACGGCGGCGTCGCCGACGAGTTGGGGCTCGCCTTCTTCTTCTTCTTGGCGGCCGTCGAGCCCGAGCCGGTCGATGAGCCCGCCGGAAGCGGCTTGGACCGCGTCTCGGGCGACGTCGAGGCCGAGGTCGACGTCGCCGTCTTCGGTCTCGAGGACGGCGGCAGGGGCGGCAGGCCGACCGTCGGCAACGAGGGGGACGACCGATTTGACCCGGACGGCGTCGGCGGTTTACCCGACTTGCGCGAGAAGGAAGGCAGCGGGAGGAGGCCCTTCTCTTTGTCCTTTTCCTTCTCCTTTGCGGCGGCGGCAGCGGCCGCCTTGGACGACGACGGCTCAGCGTCTGAGGCCTCGAGCCGGGCCCGCTTGCCATTCTTGCCGCCGCCCTCCTTCAGCGACGAGCCCGGCTGCGGACCGTCCGCCGGACCGCCTGCGCCAGCAACGCCGTCCGTCTGGTTCGACGCCTTCCGCTTGCCCTTCCCAACCGCACTCGCACCGCTTCCGGCGCTGCTCGTCTCGTCCCGCTCGCGCTGAGCCGCCGCCGCCAGGGCGTGCGGCAGTGTCGAGCTCGACGGGACGGGAAACAGCTCGGATCGAGGTGGCGGGATGGCGACCGAGGCGGATGCATGCGTGCCTCGTGGCGGGGTGATGGAGCGTTCTGATGTCGGGGAGGGGGGAGAGTCGAGCACGGGCAGGCAGGAGTGTGGTCGGAGGAGCGAGAAGGGGGCGTTGCACGGCGGCAAAGGGCCGTTCTGAGGGCCAGCGTCAGAGCGTCCAAGCGTGGTCAGCTTGAGATCCCTGACGACTGGGTTACCGCCTCGGATGGGGGGTAGGGATTCGTCTGCGGCCGCTTGAGAGCTGGAGCTAGGGAGCTCGACAACGTACCTCGCCGACATGCGTCTCGACCTCGCACCAGCAGAGACCCTTGTGCAGCCAGCGGAGGAGCTCGCCCCGCTGAACCTTGGCCCCAATCAGGTCGTCAGGCGTCGTCTGGGCGAGCTTCGACTCCTGGGCAAACGTGAAGGCCGAGTGCTGGAGGTTCGACTCTTGCAGGTAGCAGTGGATGAGGATATTGATCTCGTGCGACGTCAGGTGGACCGGCGACGACCGCAGCGGTGGCGGCGGCGGCTCCCGCTGGCCGGCCGGAGACGAAGCCATCGAGTGGCGTGGCAGGCGAGACGGATGGGGTCGGAGTTGATTCGGTGAGAGAGCAGCGGGCAGGCGGAAGAAGGGAGGGATGGGAGAGACCGAGAAGGAGCGAGGGCTGGCCGAGAGCGAGACCCGCGGCTGGCCCTTGTCCCCCCCCAACTGTTCCCCAAACGGGGCTAGGGCTGCCCAGACTGGAATCTTCGCAGCCCCTTTTTCCGGCCTGACCGCGGCCGACAGCAGCCCGCGCTGAGCATGTATGCTCCTCTGTTCAACGCTGTGATCCCCAGGCCGTCCTGCGTACGAGGTCTTTTGGTCACCGCGGGGGTCTATCTCACTGTGGAAGCTCTGGGAAGGAGGGCGGAGAGACGAGGGGCTTCGGCAGGTGACAGTCGGGCTGGAACCGCGCGCGGGGTTGTCACCGACGGCCGTGTTGACGCCCGCGCCCTCTCTCCTGAGCCCGGAGAAGCTTAAAGGGCGCCCGTCCGGCTCGACCGACCTCCTCTCCTTCAACCACCACCTCGCCGTCCCTCGCCTCGCACCTCCCGTCCCTCGTCTCTTCCCGTCGCGACTCTTTCTCATCGGCCCTTCGTGAGCCCGTCTCGCCTCGCGTCTCCCCCTCGCAGCCGGCGGCTCCCAGGAGGCTGAACTCCATCCCCTCGAACCTTCTTGCCCCTCGACCTTTGCCCCTCTCGCGCGCCCCTCCTGTTTCGCCAGCCAGTCCTCGCCATGCAGCTCGCCCTCGCCACCCTCGTCCTCGCCGCCTCGTCCGCTCTGGCGCTGACCATTGAGACGCCTAAGGACTGGACGACAACCGGGCCCAACACGATCGAGTTCTCGGCCGTCTCGTCCGACCCGTCGACGTTTGCCGTAACGCTCTCGCCCCTGACCAACTCGAACGACGCGACCGTCATCGTCGACAGCCACTCGTCGTCCGAGACGTCGTTCACCGTCTCGGCCGAGTGCAGCAAGCTCTTCCCCGAGGGAGACAACTATGTCCTCAGTACGTCCACCGGCCTCCCATCGTCGGTCACCGCCGAGCTGCTGCTGCGCCGAAGCTGACCCGGCCTTCTCGCACGCGCTTCCTTTTGCAGACTTTGTCCGTAACAGCAGCTCTTTGACGACGCTGCTCGCACAGTCGCAGAACTTCACCATCTCGGCTTCATCCTCCTCCTCGTGCTCCTCCTCGTCGGCCGCCTCGTCCGCCTCGTCGGCCGCGCGGTCGTCGGCCTCCGGCGCCTCGGCCTCGGCTTCGTCTGCCGCCGCCTCGGCGAGCGCCTCCGCCAGCGCCTCGGCTGCACCCGGCTCGGTTTGTCCATCTCCCCTTCTCGACGCCTTCGGGGCACATTGACTGACCTGCTCGGTCTCATCCTTTGCTCTCGCAGGCTGCCTTCAGCACGGCCGGCATCCCCTCGCTCGGCTTCCTCGGCGTTGGCGCGCTCGCACTCATTACCTTTGCTTAGGCCCCGGTCCCGCACTCTGATCGCTTTCAATTCCTCACCCGGACACTCTGCTGCACCTTCCGTACTCGACACCCCTGTAGCGACTCACCTTTGCTTTCCCGCGCATCCTCCCTCTTTAGAGCTTTCCCCCCCCACTCTGGAATGATGGCGTAAACCCTCGCAAAGGCGGTTGCTTGCTGCTAATCTCAGGCAGTAAAGAGACATAGGCAGAAGGAGCTACAGTAGGGCGACGAACCGGCGGCGCGGGGGGGGGGGTCCGGCAAACACGTCAGGCCTTGTCGTCCATAAGGTCGGCCTCAACGTCGAGCTCCGAGTACGCGCGGAAGAGACCGTCGCCGAACGGCTGCCGGCGGTCCGAAGCGACGTAGGCCTTGATGCGCTCCAGCTGGGCGACCCTGTGGATAGAATGGGCGGCTCAGCTGCCAGGGTACGATGAGAGGGGGTCCGGGGAGAGAAGCCGAGGCACTCACTCGTCCGTCACCCGGCGGATGGCAGGGTATTTGGGCAGGAGCCGGGCCATCGCGTTTGGGTACGCGAACTGAAGGCCCTCACAGACGTGCCAGAGCATAAGGTCAGCGTACGTGAGCTCGTCGCCGACGAGGTGCTTGCCGGTCTCGCCCGACGGCAGGCGGTCGAAGTACCTATAGTGCGGAGGCAGCAAAGTGCACGTCAGCCGTCAAGAGCGCCCATCGCAGAAAAGCGGAGCAGACTGGACTGACGAGAGGAACTTGGGCAGCCGTGACTTGCGGAAGTCAATCGACCGCCGGTGGGCCTCGGTCTTCTGGTCGTCATAGTAGGCTCCGACAGCGACGGGATGGCTGTCGTGGCGCAAGGGTGTCAGTTGCGCGTCCCGCAGGGCGAACTCGGAGGAGACCGGTAGGCGACGCACTGCGTGTCATGCTGCGGAAATGACAAGGCGGTTAAGCAGTGGTCGTCAGCAGCGTCGTCCGGAAAGCATGCAGTAGGCTGGGGAGACGGACCGCCTCGTTCTGCAGGTCGCAGAGCGTCAGGAACACTTGATTGACCTTGCAGCGTCCAGCCTCGTCGGTCGGTGCGAGACCTGTCTGCGGGCCAAGGTAGAGGAGGATGTTGGGCAGCTGCGAGAGGATGAGCGGCTCGGCCTCGGACGAAGACCGGCGGTGCTCAAGGATTGGGGGCGCGAAGGGCGGCACGTTGCCGGCTAGGGCGAGCGAAGGCCGCCGTTGACGTCAGTGTGCCGTCCAATACCACACAGAAAGATGCTCAGCGACGTACCTGGGCAATCAAAGTCCTTGCCACACATCTTCATGACGGCATCGACGGCAGCGCCTTGGTCAGCCAGGGCGAGGTCGTCGTACGCGAGCCCGGCTTGCTCGAGCGCGAGCCGGATGGGCTCGCCCCGACCGGGAAGGCCAGGCCAGTAGACGAGCTTGAAGGTGCCATGAGTGCTCATGGTTTTGATCGAGAAGAAGGGGCGTTGCGAGGTGAAGCGGGCGAGGGGTTTGGTTTTGAGATGGGAGCTCGGGAGGGGCGCGCGGGGTCGGCTGCGCACTTGGGCTGAATGGGCTGGCAGGCCCTTTCGAATCGCATTCGAGCCCGCAGGACTGGATCAGGGCTGGCCGGTGAGGCGCAGCGGGCGACAATTCGAACCGTCGACGGGCCCCTTGCCCTCTCAGCCTCTCTCACACTCTCCCCAGCACACCCGCTCGCAGCCCGGCTCTCGCTTGCTCTCTGGCCGATGGAGGACGACTCATACCCACCCGGCAACTTTGCACCCGAGGAGCCCGTCGCCGAAGACGTGCTCGAAGCCGGCGAGGGCGAGGCCTACGGCGTCGCCGACGTCGGCAGCTCGTCGACCGTCCGGGGCGGCAAGCGCAAGCGAGAGGCACCGCCGCCGAACGCGACGCTGACGAGCGAGCAGGTTCAGGCC
>Ga0308160_10003831_pt1 | contig 16523 bp, 12 predicted proteins | sample PhyFR1_FD_201036 | JGI IMG/M metagenome (GOLD analysis project Ga0308160, IMG submission 201036) | Phyllosphere microbial communities from UC Gill Tract Community Farm, Albany, California, United States - DLSLF.R1 | ecosystem: Host-associated > Plants > Phyllosphere > Unclassified | place: USA...
CAATTCGGGGTGTTTTTCGCGCCAGTCCTTCAGTGCCTGAACAGGTGTTTTATGGTCGAGCGCTCGCTGCGGAATGCTGTGGTTGTAAATCTTGACGTAATTGCGCAGCGTCGATTCCAGTTCGGCGGCTGAACCAAAGCGTGTCTGGTTGACGATGTCGCTGATGCGGCCGTTGAAGCGCTCGACCATGCCGTTGGTCTGCGGATGGCGAGGCGGAATGAGGCGGTGCTCGATACCGAGTTGCTTGCACAGCCGGTCGAACACGTGCGTGCCGCTGGGTTCCTTTTTCTTGCCACCAGCGGTAAAGCGATCAGTGAACTGGCTGCCGTTGTCAGTCAGCAGCTTGATGATCTTGACGGGGCAGGCCTGCTGCACTTTCGCCAGGAAATCAACGCTGCTGCTGTCGGTCTGGTCGGCATACAGGTCGATGTAGACCCAGCGCGTGGCGCGGTCGATAGCGACGAACAGGTAACGCCGCGAAGTCTCGTCGGGCATCTGTGGCAGGTACTTGATATCGATGTGAACGAAGCCAGGCTCGTAATCCTTGAAGGTCTTTTTCGTGACAGGCGTGCTACTTTCCTGAGCCACCCGGTCACGCAAGTCCGAGACCCCATGGCGGCGCAGGCAGCGGCCCAAGCCGGCGCGGGAAACGGCAGGATTGATGAATTCACGCGTGATCGTCAGCAGGTCGTCAGTCGGCAGCAGCAGCGTCTTGCGCAGTTCCACCACGATGAGTTCTTGTTCGGGCGACAGCGTGGTGTACATCTTGACCGGAGCGTGCGACTTGTCTTCCGGTGTATCGCGGTTTTGCCACTTTCGGATGGTCTGGCGTGTGACGTTGTAGATCCTGGCCAATTCGGCTTGAGGTAGCGTCGAGTTCCTGATTTCCTCGCGGATCAGGTGGGTAGTACGGGCTTGGCTGTGCAGCGCTTGGGTCATGGACTTGCCGGAGAAAGATCAGATTGGAACAGTGTACGCAAAACGTTCCTGGCCTTGAAGAGCGGCCAGCTACGGATGGGTACATGATCCCACGAGTCTAAACAGATAACCAGTCACACCAAAGGGGAAGGATGGTAACTTATCAGGAGTCACGTCACAAGTACGGCACATGGTGAGCTGGCTGGACAGTGAACAAATCCGTTCACCCCACGCTGGCCCGGTGCGTGCCGATCAACTTGCATCCACATTCAGTGAAACAGCCTTCCACGGCTACCGCAATGCCTCCCACGGTCACGCTGGCGTGGGCAGTGATGATCTTGTTGACCCCGTGCGGTTTGCCGCCCGGGTAGTGCTGCGGGCAATCCACTTGGTCCCCAAGCCGCGCGATGGGCTTCCCGTCTACATCGTGCAGTGGCGAGCCGCTAATTACCTTGCCGCCGTGATCGGTAGAATCGCCCACGACGATGATTTTCATTGACATGTTTCGTACTCTCCCCGCATCTGTTTCATCACTTCGATCACGCGCCAAGCTCAATTCCGGAAGCGTTGCCCATCAATCCCGAAAACGGAGACTGGAAAGAAGTTTGTCCCAAAGAGCCACGGCTTCGTCATCGGTCAGTGAACCTTTCGTTGCGTATTTTGTATTTGCGGCGACACCGGTATCGAAATTGATGTCGACACTTGCAGGATGACGCAAATCACCAGTCTTTCCGATCACCTCCCACATGAACTCGTGAATTATTGCGCCATCTTTTCCATTGTGCCGCAACAAGACTTCTTCGCCATTCCAGCCATTAACGATATGCTTGCCGATGCGCAGACGTGCCAGTTCGGCATCAGCCGGGAAAACAACGCCTTGATCGCGCATGGCCGCTTCGTGACGCGCGATGATGCCCGCGCCATTGGGACCATCGGTGCTGGCATTTTTATTTGACATCACGGAGAAACTTATATCAGGCAGGCTTGGGAAATGAACTCCAGCCGAGAATATCTCTTGGAATTGTCCGGTAGCTTCTGAAATGAAGCCCAATTCGATGCAAACGCCCGGGCCTTTCGGTACTTCCGCATTATCACGGGCGCGCAGATTTCGCGCAATGTCAGCCGATTTACGTATGATTTGATCGGCACTCTCTTCATCTCCAGAGCCCCAGCCAAACTCGAAAACATGATTACCTGCGGGGACGAAACTTACGATTCCCTCGCCGCCGACCGACTTCAAATAAGGACTTGCGAAATAACGCTGCACCAGGCTGTTTGGAATCGGGCCGGTCGCTAATGCAGAAAATTCCGCCTTCGATCGCCTCATAAGAGTCTCTTTACGAAATGCTTCTACCAGGTCCTTCTCTTTACCGACCGCATTCTCATGCGTAATGATTTTCGCTGGCATTTCTTGATAACCCAAGATGAGCTGCGCTTCTTCAGGCACGTCTAGCACATACCGGCCGAAACAGACAGCTTTTGTTCTTGCAAACAATTTTTTCAGTCGTGGAGACATTTCGGTTTGAGTTGGCACGCCAGTGTCCTCGTAAGAATAGGCCTGATGATGAAGAAAGAGGTAGAGGCCAGCAGCGGCAACGACACCAGCTAAGGCCGTGAAGATAAGTCGTTTTTTTGATTCTGGTTTTGAAATAGGGCTAGTCATTTTTGATAGATGAAAAAACTACTAGGCAGCGATGTCCTGATTCTCTTTGGATTGCTGAATCAGGTCTTGACAATGGAGTGCGTCATGTTAGTATCAAACCTTCCACCCCTCGGCGGTATTGGCGATCTTTATCATCGCATATAGCATGGAGACACTTACCGCATCCGCCTTGTAGCTCCCTTGATGGTCATATCCGATTTGGACAAAGTGCACAGCAGCTTTCACTTTCGCTGCCGAGTAATCGGAAGGGACAGTACCATCTCCCGCGTCCTGCGGCGGTAAGAGTTTTAACTTAAACTTGCGCTGGTCTTTCAATGAAACGATCAGATCGCCTGTTCCATCCTCGCTTACCAGTCTCCACAGCAGTGGTGACTCTTTTGCAGCTGCAATTGCCGTGTTGACGTTAATGTCTTCATGGGATAAAGGCTCGATTTTGTAAATTACGTTGCCATGTGTCGGATTTTTTATATCGGCTGCGTAGCTGGCGTACGTAAGGGCGTGAAACGTATTTTTGATTTTCGCGTGGAATTCTTGGGCCTCGCCGATTCTGTCATTAACTAACTTCGCAGCTGATGAATCGCGGAATTTCTTTCCTGCCGGGTTTATCCACTGAGGATTAATCAAGCGCCACCAGTTTTCAGGGGCCTGGGTGTAAATATCGTCCATCGGTGCTCCACTCATACCCACCGCTTTGGTTGCGTTGGAGGGTGCTGCCGATACGCTTGCGTGTGCTGGCCACTGCGCCAAGGTTTTCCCATCGCGGTCTTGGACCTTCAACCAGTTATGGCCATACTCTGGCGTTGGTAGAAGTTCAAGAGGGCCGGGAGCATTGGCAAATACCGCGGTGACGTCCTGCCCCGTATTTCCGATGATAGCCGGAGCGGGCAAATGGCCGTCTACTCCGCTACGGACGCGTTTGTATGCTGCTGCAGAACCGTAAACCGGTTGTACGCTGTGATAGATACCTAGAACGCAATCATTCAAGCCGCCCATCTCAGGATGAATTAGAGCGCGCGCCAGGATGCCACCCATTGAATGGGTAACCAGAATCACTTTGTCGCACTTGTGACCATGTGATTGATATGACTTGATGAGATCCCTGATACGGGCAGCCGTCTTCTTGGCGGACACAGCATTGCTTTGGAGCCAGTTATAACCCATTGCATGGACCGGATATAGACAGTTGGCCACACGCAAAACTTCTTTCTCTTCAAGCACGGCCGCATTCGGCGCTCCCCATCGTTTCGGCGAAGCGCCTGTCACAAATACGAGCTGGCTGTTAGTACTCGAATTTGAGATCCAGGACACATCCAGCGGGTTGTGGCCTGTTTTATCTCTGTACTGTTCGTACGATGAGCTAATAATACGGTTCAGCCTGCCCTCAAGGGTGGATAATGCTTTGCCGTAGTCACCGAACGAAAGTTCGCTCCAGCCGCGCCAACGGGCTTTTTGTGTTGCTGACGCCGCATTCGGGTGTTTTTTTGATTGATCGAATGCTATGGCCGCGTGGTCGCTCTTCAGCAAACCAACGTCTTGTAGTAGATTCACATTGCTGTGCCGAATATCGGATTGCTGACTGAGTGTCCCGCTTGGGTCAAATCTGCCCTGATCTTCGGTATACCGATAATAGTCCACTTCAGTTTCGTCAGGATCGAGCTTCATCTGCCGTTCCCGAGGGCTTAAATTGGCTGTTTTTCGAACATCACCAAGCACCGTTGAAAAACCAAGGTTATCTGGTCGCCATGCGATATCGTTTTGACTCTTGAGATCCGCTTTTCTTGCCCTGCTCATGCGCAAGTTGCTGCCCATGACACCCGGCAAGAATATGACAGGAATGACCCTGTTGGGCGGCGCTATGAAAACCGTTTCCCGCTGTTCGGTATCCACTGGCGTGAGATGGAATTCTCCTTCCATCGCGCCTCCCACGCTTTGTGTCATCGTTTTAACGTTACGAGTGTCTTCGGCCATTTTATTCGCCCAATATTCTTAATTTGGCAGTTGCCATATCGATGCCTTTTTGTATAGGCATACGACCCTCGGCATCGGTGACGCCCCTGATGATCGTTCCATCTTCGCGCGTCAGCTCGAACTTGCGATTTGCTAATGGTCCGTCGAGATCGTGCAAGATCGGAGTCTGATCGAAGTGGCCCTTTTCCATTTCGTTTGAGGCCAGCGCGAGGCTCTTTGGATTGGTGAGGCTATGGGAGGCGGCGTGGGCCACAAATGTGCCGGTTGTACCGTGTTCAATCCCAGCCTTACTGAATTTGACGTAGCTGCCACCGCCGTTGATGACGATGTCTTCCTTGGCATTGATAACAATTCGATTCCCCGTTTGTGTAATATTCAATTTCGCGAACAAATTGATACTGTCGGAGAGGGTCTGCACGTCGATATCGCCTGCCACAGCAATCAGCTTCATGCCAGCTCGCTGAACGAACAGGCGGAGCGTCGTGACGACACTCGCGAAGAAACCGTCACCGGCCGCAATCGCGACGCTTTTCCCCGTTGTGATCGCGGTGTCGCCTTCGCTTGCGATGTGCGTAGACTGAGCCGTGGTAGTGGCAATTCCAGCGGCGCTCGCCAGTATCAAATGAGGCTCGGAGAGTTCGGGGAAGCTGCGTTTTGCGGAACTGACGCCATCACCCCTAACCGCGTCGTTTTGCGCCTTGACCGAGGCCGCTACGCGTGATTGCTGGCCGTTTTCCTGTGCCCGGTTTTTCTCCGCTACTTTCGCATGGTTCTTTTGCCATTCTTCGGCGGAGGCGAGACGTTGAAGGGTCTCGCCCATGTCCTTGACCGAGGAGGTAGCATTCGGGCGCGCCTCGGTGGTGATCAGCATGCCTTTTCCAGCCCGGGCAACGCCCCAGGCATCGGTAGCGATTTCCCAGCCTTCGCCGCGCACGTCCTTGAGTCCGCTAGTGTCCTCGATGCGAGTGATGTGTCCGAGCGACAGCTGGCTGCACTGATGATCGCTCTTCAACTGCGCCTGGATCTTGCCTGGCGTATCGTCCAGTACCAGGTGATTGCCGCGTTCGCTCGCTTCGCCTGACTGCAGTTCGCGGCTACGCAGACCGCTAAGGGCTTGCTGCTCAGGCAACTGCCATGGCGGCATATGCGTGTAGTTGTACAGCACACCCAGAATCAGCGGATGGTCGATGTTCCCGTTGACGAAGACCACCCCCACTTCCTCGCCCACCCGCGGCAGGCGGATATGCCCGAACTCGACGCCGGCGCCCGGCGCCATCACGCGCACCCAGGCCGAGCTGTTCTCGTTGCGCTCGCCCAGCCGGTCCCATGGGAATTGGATCTTGACCCGTCCGTAGCCATCAGTATGAATCTCGGCGCCGGCCGGCCCGACCACGATAGCGGTCTGGATGCCATAATAGACACAGGGCTGGCTGTTGTAGTGGCGTCCCGGGCGCCACTGGATGTCCCTGCGCACGCAGCGGAAGGTGTTCTCGTAATGCGATGGCGCACCCGGGCCGGCCTGGTAGTTGTTGCTGGCTTCGTGGTCGATGGAGAGAATCAGGTAGTCGCGGTTGCGGATGCTGGGCTTGGCCGGCTCGCCGCGCTTGGGAACTATCAGCTCGGCGCTGAAGTGGCCGCCGAGCTTGAAGCACCGGCCCGGCTGGGCGGTACGGTCGTTACCGCTTGCTTCGAAGGTTTGCGTATTCGCGTCGTGCTCGCCCATGCGCTGCTGCGCAAGGCGTTCGCCCTCGTCATGGGTGCGGAAACCGTAGGCGCCCGCGTCTTCGTAGATTTCGTAGGGGAAGACGTCGCCCTGCTTGTTCAGGGACTCGGCGGTCGCACGCTGCGCCACGGGGTTTTTGTAGTCGAAGCTGACCAGGGTTGTCTGGCCGGAGCCGAGGCGGCGCGCGGGGCGCCATTCGCGGATGCCGTCGTCTTCGAGCGAGCCGGCCTTGTCGCGGAATGGGATCTCTCCGGAATCGTCGATCCCGGTCGGATCGATGGGCTGGGCGAGCGTGCTGCGGTCGCTGAGATAGAGCGTGTGCCCGTCGGCCCGGTGTTCGTAGTAATAGTGCAGCCCGAGCTCTTCCCAGCGGCGGTGCAGATGGTTGTAGTCGGTTTCGTCGTACTGGTTGGCACAGGTCAGCCGCGGATACTCTCCGACGATAACCGGATTCCAGTCGGCCTGGCGGTAATGGGCAAAGGTGAGCTCAGTAATCTCGATGACGCTCTTGCCAAGGAATGAACGGTTGTCCTTGCGCAGCCTGGAGAAGGCCAGCCAGGGTTCCAGGACCATGTGGTAGAAGGCGAAACCGCCGTCGGCGCGCAGGAAACGGAATTCGGTGACATAGCCGTTGAAGTAGCGCAGCGAGCCGTCTTCGCGCACCAGGGAGATCGTGACCATCCTGGCCATCATCGCCTTCAGCGGAATTTGCGCGTCGTTCGACAGGAGTTCGGCCTCGAAGCGGAAGCAGCGCGAGACTTCCTCATGCGCCTTCAAACGGTTGAGCAGTAGGATGCGATCCGGGCCGTCGTTGCGTGGGAATTCCAGGCGCATCAGGCGGTCGTGCTGCGCATCGAGACTGAACGCCGATAGCGCAGCGCCCGCCGCGATCGCTTGGCTTCCGTCCATGTGTTGCCTCCGATGGTGTAACTGCGATCAAATTTTCCATCGGCTAAGGTAACCAAGCGCTTTCAGACGGCCTTGATAATAAGCAAGAGCCCGGCTCTGCTGTTGCCTTGACGGGCAGCAATAGGGCGAACAATTTTCTTTGCATGTGCTGATTTTGCTCAGCTTGACTGATCGCAATGCGAACGGACGGGCGGCTTCTACATTTTTCCTTTGGTTGCCAGTAAGCAGCGCAAAACAAGGGGAGAGCATGCGCAAGCACATATCCAACGAAAAGCCCACGGGAATGGGCATCGTTCTCAGACCTGCAAACAGCAGCTACCCGAACGTCCCCGTTGTGGAGCGCATCGAGGTCGGCCCGGCCCTGAAGAAAAGCCGCGTCGGCAGGCTGCATGGCCGGCCGTATCCCGTCCAGTTCCGCAACCAGGGCGCTTTCGACGCCTGGAAGCAGGCACTCGGCAGTGGTCCGGAATGGACGCGGTGGGCGGACCCGGAGGCGACATGCTGGAGCATCCGCCAGGAGATCCAGCAGCAGCTCAACGCCATGCGTGCGGGTAGGCACGGCAGCATGGAAGACGAGGCACGGGCGCAGGTCGACGCGCGTATGCAGGCCATATCGATCAGCGCAAACCTGAAGTACGAACTGCAGAAAGGGGCGATTATCGAAACGACGCCGGCGCTCGAGACGCTGCTCCTCAACTCGGATATGGACTTGCAATTGCCGATGAAGATGGTTGCGCCTCCTTATCCTGCGCAATATCTCAAGTTTGGTCCGGAAGCTGCCCGCCACTTGAAGGCACCGGATTCGGATTTGCTGGACCGTCTTTTCGACGGCGTGTTCTGTTTTTTCACGCCGCCGTCGCACCGCTACGGTGATGGAATCCAGTGGACACTCGAACTCATTTTCATCAGCCAGCGCCAAGACTGCTTCAGCGGCCAGGTCACCCTGCTGGGAGACACGAAGCGTGACGACCAGCCGCTGGGCGAATGGCTCAACCGGGTTCTCGACACGGCAAAGGGGCGATCGGTCGAGACCTTCTACAAGCCCATGTATGCGGCGGTGAGCTATGTGGTCAAGGTCTTCCTCTACATGGCGCTCAGGCAGGCACGCAGCGTCGAGCATCACGAATACGACGACGCCATGCGGCGCATTGCCGGACTCGGGGTCAAGAAGCGGGGCCGATTGCTGCAACGCGCCGAATCCCTCTACAACGGCATCCGCGTTGGGCCGGATGAGTTGCCCCAGGAGAGTGCCGCCCATGCGGGCGGCGGTACCCTGGCGCCGCATTGGCGCCGCGGGCATTTCCGGATGCAGGCTTGTGGAGTCGGGAAACGAGAGCGCAAGCTGATATTCGTGGCGCCCATGCTGATCCATGCGTCACAGCTGCAGGGCGAGATTCCAGCGCCGAAGCCGTATCGCGCCGGCAGTACACAACATCCCACGCGCGCGGTTGCTTCGTAGGCGAATTGGGTTACAGCCGGACTGCCGTCAGCCTAAGGACAGAACGTATATCGGGCCGGCTCGCCTTCCCCGCGCTGACGGTCAGGAAGGAATTCAAGCCAAGACGCTTGCGATCCGGCCCTCTGGTCGCGAGGGTCAGGGGCTTGAGGCATGGCGTGTCGAGCAAAAGCCTGACTTCGTACTGCACCGAAGGCACGGCGAACAGGCTGACCATCTCCTTCAACGCGGCGTGAGACCGGCCATTCGGCAGGAAAGCCTTTGCCGTCTCATCATCCAGCGGGCCGATATGCAGGCGGACCCGCAGGTCGTTGCGCCATGCTCGGGCGCCCAAGGCGGCGCCGAAGCCGAGGGTGGGGTCGGTAGCGCCCAGCGTGCTGCGGATCTTCTCCGGTATCGGGTCCCAGGCGCCGACGAATTCCTCGACACGGACAGGCACGCCGAAATACTCGCCCAGCACGCGCTCTACAGTCGAGGCGGCGATTGGACGTGTCCTGAGCAAGCCGGCATAGTAACCGGCGACTTCCGCCGGAACCGACGCGTAGGGCCTGGTTGGCCCGAAGCTGGCCGGCCGCAGACCGCCCAATGCGCTCAACAGCGGTAGCAAATCGTCCTGGCCTTGCGTGCCCAGGCCGTGCTCGACGCGGTACTTGCCCCAAGCCTCGTAGAACAGGCCGATGACCCGATTCGAGAACAGGTCCACGAATGGCTTCCAGCTTTCGTCCGCGCCCAAGCTTGCCTTCGCCGCCGCGCGCTCGGTGTCATGCAGGGGCAGGGTGCCGCTTGCACCGAGCAGGCCGATGAAAGTCGGTGTGATGTGGACGCGCGGTGTGGCGGCATCATCGGTGGCGTCGACCTGCATGCTCTCGATCTCGCTGGCCGGAAAAGCCAGCGACAGGCTGTTACGAAAGCGCAGCACCTGGCTGAACGCCTGCGGATAGGGGATGCCCTGTTGGCGCAGTATCCGCACCAGGATGTTCAGCAGTTGTGCGAACCGGTACCGGTATGGCGCCGCGCGCAGGTGCTCGGTCAGGACAGCGGCATGCTGCCGCTTCTCGGTTTGCATCGGAACAGCTCCTCCCCGGATTGGTGTGACAGGATCACGAGCTCGATAAAACTGTTCATCTGGACGTACAGCGCGAAGAACTGGTCGATGACCTGGACGAACAGGTGCAGGCCGGCGCCAACGAAGGCTTCTTCGTCGATCGTCAGGCGCACCTCCGTCCCGTGCGCCAGCGACGAGCCGCGCTTGTGCCGCAACCAGGCGGTGGCCGGCGCATGTTCGAGCCCGACGATGCCGGCGATCTGCCGCCGCGATACCGCCGATCCCGTGAAGTCGTACAGGGACAGCATCTCGCGCAGGCCGTCCGCACCTTCCATGGCGAGCGAGTGATGGTTGAGGGTCAGGTGGGAGATCAGGCGCCAGTGGGCGCCCCGGCCGTTTGCCAGGCGATGGGGACGCGTGGGCCGGCGGAGAAAGCGGATCGCCGCGCCCTCGGTGGCGCCTGGAATGGACAGGTCGCCCCCTAGCGCGCCGGTTTTCAACAGGCAGGGCAGGTCCCGGTTGGTGCAGGTGAGGTCGAGCGACAGCGTTGTTTGCTCGACCGCGAGCGGTGTACCGTCGGCGTCGACGAGCGAGATGACCTTTTCGTGGCCCGGGCTGATGGCTGCCAATGTGTCGTCATGGCGCAGTATCCAGTAGCGCCCCTTGCGTGCATCGCACTCGCCGTGCCGCAGCGCATAGAATGGGTGGAATTCGACTGGCGCGATGTCCTTTCCCTGCTGCCGCACCATGTGGACGCGGTCGACCGAATAGACTTCGTAGGCCGCCGCATGGGCGGGATGCGCCACCACCGAATACTCGGCCGTCTTTTGGCTGTAGTCGATCGGCACGCCCGGCTGCCTGAACAGATTGACGACCGGTGTGCAGCCAGAGAGCAGGCTTCGTGGCGACAGGCCGGCAAGCATCCTCGCCTGGCTTGACCCCGGCGGCACGCCTGCCAGCCCAAGATGCAGCGTGAAGCGGGTGCAATCCGCAGGCAGGTGCGCGCAGAGTGCGGTCAGGTCGATGTCGACGAAGTTGAATTTCTCCGGAAAAGCAAAGTACTCTGCAAGGATCCGGTAGGCGCGGTGCGAGCGGGCGTCGAACGGGATCAGGGCGTCGTCATTGGCAAAACCGGCCGCGGAGACCGGTATCGCGGCGAGCCGCTGCCATGCCCCGTCGGCGTCGGCCTGGACGTAAGCCACTGCCGTGCGCATGAACAGCGCATCGCGCAGCGCCGCGCTGAACGAAGTATCGCCGTCGAGATAGAGCCTGAACGGGACTGGTGTCATTGGCGGGACGCTGGATTCGAACTCGATGCCGATCGATGCCGTCACGCCTGGCGCCAGCCTGGTCGAGGACGGCGCGCGGATGACCTCCTCGAAACGGGCAGAGGTAATAGTGACCGGGCACGGCCTGACATCGTAAGCGGTCTGGAACTTGCAGTTCACGCCGCGCACTGGTGCCGATTCCAGCAAGGTTCCGCGCGGGAGGGTTCCGGTGCTGCCGCCGGCGCCGCGGGCGCTCGGGAGAAAGCGCACGATCGCGCACGAGGGAAACGGTCTCAAATAGTGCGGAAACAGGAGGTTGAGCAGCGCCTCCGTAAATTGCGGATACGCGTCGTCCAGCCGCTTCGACACCCTGGCGCAAAGCAGGGCGACGGACTGGATCAGGCGCTCGACGTGCGGGTCGTCGCAAGCCTCGTCGCCAATCTGCAGCTTGGCCGCGACCTTCGGATAGCGCTCGGCATACTCGCGGCAAAGCTGCCGCATCGTGACGAGCTCGCGTTCGTACTGTGCAAACAGTTCATCCATGGTGCTTGTGCCTCGATTTTGCCTAATTAGCGCTGCGTACGCTCTGCACCGAATAGCGCTGCAGCGATGGCTGGAACACGGCATTGAATTGCATCGGTTCGGCCGCCGGCGCGTTCTTCAACTCGGCGGTGATCACGAAGTCGACCCGGTTGATCGCGCCTTTCCTGGGCTGCAGCGTTGCCGTGACCCTGTGAAGCCTGGGTTCGTGCCGTTCGATCGCCTTCCGGACTGCAGTGCAGATTCGCTTCTGGTCCATGTCGCTCGTCATGCACATGCCGGCGAAATCGATCAGGCCGTAGTTCACGATCGACGCGCTTACCTCGGGAAGGCCGACCAGCGCATCGGGGAGCAGCGCCGAGCGTGTATTGAGGAGCGCCTCGAGGTCGCGGGTAATGCTTTCCCGCCATTCGTCAATCTTGCGAGGCGATGCTCGGAATTGGCTTTGCAGCACATCGTCATCGGCATCCAAACGGTCAAACAAGCCTGGCACGAAACTCTGCATGCTGTTTCCCCTAAAACCGTCATGAGCAGACGAAACGTCATTATTCCCTTCCTGTAGGTACTAAAGTTGCGTCCTATCAACTGATTTATTTAGGAGAAGAAATTTAGGCTTGATGCGCCTGATCAAAAATTTTTTTCGCAATGCCGGCCATGCTTTGTGAATCTGAACAATGCGAGTCTGCATCAAGGGGAGGCACTGAACATGGGCGCGAAAATCTTGTGGTCGGAAGGACTGACGCTGGGGCCCCAGCATTTCCAGCGGCAGGACCTGTACCACGAAACGCGGCTGCTTCGCATGGCGTCGGCCTTGAACCCCAACTTCTGGGGTGCGCGCTCGCTGCAGTGGAACATGGAAGGACTCGGCCATAACATGCTCGAGGCGCAGGCGATGTCGCTGATCTTCCAGGATGGAGCGGTCTACGACGCACCGGCAACGGACCTGTTGCCGCTTCCGGTCGACCTGACCCAGCTGCCGCAGGAAATCAACACCTTCACCATCTATGCCGCACTGCCGACCATCAGGCCGCACGGCGCCAATGCGGAGGAGGGCGGCCGTTATACGCTGGCGGAGGCGGAAACGTCCGACCTGTTCAGCGACGCGGTGCCGATCGACGTGCCATTCCTGAAGAAGCGGCTCCGCCTGATGACCCACGCCGAGCCGCGCGATGGCCACGTCAGCTTTCCCGTGCTGCGCATCCATCGCGATCCGCGCGGTGGCTTCGAGGCGGACCCGACCTTCGTCCCGCCGTGCGTGGCAATCAGTGCCGCCCGTCCACTCCAGCAACTGCTCGACGGCTTGATGAGCGCGCTGTCGGCCAAGATCGTGTCGCTCCACAACTCGCACAGGAAGACGAATGCGGCAACCTTCGAGGTGCACGCAGGGGACATCACATCCTGGTGGATGCTGAACATCATCAGCACCGCGAACGCATCTCTGCAGCACTGCGCGCGCGCCAAGGTGCAGCATCCCGAGGAGTTGTACGAGAAGCTGCTGACACTGGCAGGTGGCTTGATGACGTTCTCGGACAGGTACAAAATGTCGGACCTGCCCGCCTATGAACACGCCGATCCGGGCGTCACGTTTGCACAGCTTGATGCCGTGATCCGCGACCTGGTCGATACCGTCATTTCGGCCAAGTACTTCATCATTCCACTCATCGCCGAGGACAACCGCCGCACGCATTACAGGGGCACGCTCGATGCGTCCAAGCTGACCCCGGAAACCCAGCTCTGCCTTGCCGTCAGTGCCGACATGCCGGCGCTCGAGCTGGTGGCGGCCGTGCCGGTCCGGTTCAAGAGCGGCTCGCCCGACGACATCGAGCGCATCGTGGTATCGGCCCTGCCCGGCATCACGCTGACGCACATGCCGCAGGTGCCGACGGCGGTGCCGGTGCGTCCGGATACCTATTACTTCCTGCTGTCGACTAAGAACGGGCTCTACGAGAATGCACTAAAGGCACAGGCAATCGCGATCTATGCGCCGGACGGAATGCGGGAGCTGAAGATGGAGTTGATTGCTTTCACGCAGTAAAGCCAATACCTCGTTCCCTCTTCCTTGCAAGCAAGAGTACAAGGTGCGCATTCATGGCTTTACTTTCCAATGTCGCAACATGCGCTGGTGGGAACGCTAGTGATTTCGTGGTTGCCTAACATAGCGCGGCAGTGGCATCCTAGTTGTAACGAGAGCGAGCCGAAGGTATGCTCAACCTCGGCAAGCGTTGTAAGTGACATCTCAAAGGAGTCGGGAAATGTCGCTTTATAAACGCGGTACTACTTGGTGGATCGATTTCACTACGCCAGCAGGGGAGCGCGTCAGGCTTTCTGCTAAAACAAGCAACAAGGTCGAAGCGCAGGAATTGCATGACCGGCTGAAGGCTGAACACTGGCGGGTCCAGAAGCTGGGAGAGCAACCGAAGCACACTTGGGACGAGGCAGTGCACAAGTGGCAGCTAGAAACATCGCACAAGCGCACCCATCACGAAGATTTGCTCAAGCTCGAGTGGCTCATAAAGTTTTTACGGAACCGGGTACTGGGCGAAATCACGCGCGACGAGGTCGCGGCGATTGGCGCGACCAAGCGTGCAGAGTCGAGCGGCCCGACTGCAAATCGTTACCTGGCGCTGATACGCGCGATTTTGCGCAAGGCATGCCTCGAGTGGGAATGGACCGAGCGGGTCCCGAAAGTGAATATGTACCCAGAGCCGAAGCGCCGCGTCCGCTGGATAACGCCCGAGCAGGCAAGGGCGCTATTGGACGCGTTGCCGGAGCACCAGCGTGAGATGACGCTGTTCGCGCTCGCGACCGGTCTAAGGCAGAGCAACGTTACAGGCCTGTGTTGGACGCAGGTTCACCTCAAGCGGCGTACAGCCTGGATCGCAGCTGACGAAGCAAAAGGTGACGAGGATATCCATATTTCATTGTCCGACCTGGCGCTTGAAGTATTGGAGCGTCAGCGTGGCAAGCACCCAGAGCGCGTCTTCACGTACGAGGGCAACCCGATCAGGTACGTGAACACGAAGGCCTGGCGTAATGCGCTGAAGCGGGCCGGCATCGCGGATTTCCGCTGGCACGATCTGCGGCACACCTGGGCCAGTTGGTTGATCCAGAACGGTACGCCGTTGTATGACCTGCAGGAGATGGGAGGCTGGAAGTCTGCCGCGATGGTGCGGCGGTACGCGCACCTGGCGCCGGCACACATGGCGCGTCATGCGGCGGTAGTAGACGGACTGCTGCGCGTCACAAGTACGGCACAGTAGGTAGAAGAGGGGACTGCCGCAGATACAAAAAAAGGCGTCACGATCACTCGTAACGCCTTCATTCGATGCTGCAAATTCGTGGTAGGCCGTGCGGGATTCGAACCTGCGACCAACGGATTAAAAGTCCGCTGCTCTACCAGCTGAGCTAACGACCCGAAAGAAGCAAGATTATAGGGCTGATCCGCAGGGCTGTCAAACGTTCATGAACCAGCCCGGCAGTCATACCGCTTACTTCAGCGCCGCCAGCCGATCCTTGGCCGTCTGCGCCGCGTTGGTGTCCGGGTACTTCTTGACCAGCTGCTGCAGGGTCTTCTTGGCGTTCTTCAGGTCCTTCAGCTCGGCGTAGTTGCTGGCGATGTTCAGCATCGAGTCCGGCGCTTTCGGGCTGGTGCCGTAGTTGGCCAGCACGGCTTCCTGGGCGGCGATCGCGTTCTTGTAGTCGCGCTGCATGTAATAGGCGTTGCCGAGCCAGTACTGGGCGTTCGGGGCGTAGGCCGAGGTCGGGAAGCGGCGCACGAAGTCCTGGAAGGCGCTGATGGCGCCGGGATAGTCGGCCGAGGTGAAGCGGGCGTAGGCCGCATCGTAGGCCTGCTTTTCGGTCGGCAGCACTTCGGCGGTCTGGCCGTCGATGGTTTCCTGGCGCGGTTCGAGCTTCTTGATGCGGGCGTCGAGGTCGGCGTACAGGTCTTTCTGGCCTTTCTGGGCCATGGCGATCTGGTTGCCCAGCACTTCGATCTGGCCGCGCAGGGCGGCGATTTCGCGCATCGTTTGTTCGTGCTGGTTCAGCATGTCGACCGTGACATTCTTGTCGGCCTTGGCGTCGATGCGGGCGCCGAGGTCGCGGGACATGGCGTCGACCTTGGCGCGCAGGTCAAGGATGGCGCGGCGGGCTTCGTCGTCGTCGAGAATGCCGGCGCTCGCCTGCAGGGGCATCCAGGCAGCCAGGGCGAGGGCGACGGCCGCGAGGCGGAACTGGGACAGTGTGATCATCTTCGAGTCTTTCTTGGGGAAACGGGGCGGGAAGCAGTCTGCACCGCTTCCCGCCCCGCTGTCAATCAGCCGCAGACGGCTCGTTGCGGACGAATACGCCGCGAAGGATTGTCCGATTACTGGTAGACGATGTCGGCGCGACGGTTCTCGGCCCAGGCGGATTCGCCCGAACCGGTTGCCTTCGGCTTTTCTTCGCCCAGCGAGACGGCTTCCATCTGGCTGTCGGCCACGCCCAGGGCGGCCATCGACTTGCGCACGGCTTCGGCACGCTTCTGGCCCAGGGCCAGGTTGTACTCGGTGCCGCCGCGATCATCGGTGTTACCCTGGATCAGGATGTGGCGCTGCTTGTTCTTGGTCAGGAACGCCGAGTGGTTTTCGACGATCGGCTTGCCGTCTTCGCGCACGACATAGCTGTCGAAGTCGAAGTACACGCTGCGGTTCGCCAGGACGCCTTTCGGGTCGTTCAGCGGATCGACGTTGCCGGTCTCGACCGGACGGATGTCGCGGCTGGTGTCAGCCGGCGGGGTCGCAGCGGCGACCGGCGGCTTTTCGACGACCGGTGCTTCCTGCAGTTTAGGGGTCGACGAGCACGCCGACAGCAGGGCGGCTGCCGACGCGATGAAAGCTACACTCTTGAAGTTGCTCATGGGGTTTTTCTCCTGGTCAAAAAATTTTACTTCTTTACTTCATAAACGGGCCCCAGCTGGGCTCCCGGATATTTCCCGCCTGGGTCGTCAAGCGCTGCTTGACGCGTCCATCGACCGATACCACGGCCAATGCGAC
>Ga0308160_10003832_pt1 | contig 16521 bp, 21 predicted proteins | sample PhyFR1_FD_201036 | JGI IMG/M metagenome (GOLD analysis project Ga0308160, IMG submission 201036) | Phyllosphere microbial communities from UC Gill Tract Community Farm, Albany, California, United States - DLSLF.R1 | ecosystem: Host-associated > Plants > Phyllosphere > Unclassified | place: USA...
GGAATTTCAGTCTCATTATTTTGGACTGACCCAAGTTTCGACGTCCACAGATCGTCCAACTCACCCTTCCCAACGGCACTGTTCGTGGTGGACAAGTTCTGGAAGTCTCCGGTCGCAAGGCCATCGTTCAAGTTTTCGAGGGAACTTCAGGAATCGATGTCAACGCAACTCACGTCGAATTCACTGGATCCTCGATGAAACTCCCTGTCTCCGAAGATATGCTCGGTCGTATCTTCAACGGTAGTGGAAACCCCATCGACAAGGGACCCAAGGTTTTCGCAGAGGAATACCTCGACATCAACGGATCTCCTATCAACCCTTATGCTCGTATCTACCCCGAAGAGATGATTCAAACCGGTATTTCAACCATCGATACCATGAACTCTATCGCTCGTGGCCAAAAGATTCCCATCTTCTCTGCTTCCGGTCTTCCTCACAACGAAGTCAGTCAAAAACTCACCCTCTCCAATTACCTTGATCTGAAACTAACGATTTCCCTCCTCGCAGATCGCCGCTCAAATCTGTCGTCAAGCTGGTCTCGTCAACAAGCAATCCACTGAGCGCAACCCTGAAAGTGCACCAACAAAGGGTGTTCACGATGGACACGAAGACAATTTCTCGATCGTTTTCGCTGCTATGGGAGTCAACATGGAGACTGCTCGATTCTTCCGACAAGATTTCGAAGAGAATGGATCGCTCGATCGTGTATCTCTTTTCCTCAACTTGGCAAACGACCCTACGTGAGTTCTCATTCCTCTCTTTCCTTTGTTTACCTTTCGTTGACTGACTCTATCTCCAATGTTTAGCATCGAACGTATCATTACTCCTCGTCTCGCTCTCACCACCGCCGAATACTTCGCTTACCAACTCGAGAAGCACGTTCTCGTTATCCTTACCGATATGTCCTCGTATGCCGATGCGCTTCGTGAGGTTTCTGCCGCACGTGAGGAGGTTCCTGGTCGACGTGGTTACCCCGGTTACATGTACACGGATTTGTCGACTATCTATGAGCGAGCTGGACGAGTAGAGGGAAGGAACGGATCTATCACTCAAATTCCTATTTTGACCATGCCTAACGATGGTGAGCTCCTTTCCCTCCGTTCTTCTTCTTCTCAACAGTCACTCACGATGAACGATGGCAGATATCACTCACCCTATTCCCGATCTTACTGGTTACATCACGGAGGGTCAAATCTCGGTTGATCGTCAACTCAACAACAAGCAAATCTACCCTCCCATCAAGTGAGTCCACCCTTTCCAAGCTCTCAGTCTCGCTATCGCTGACTCGTCAACTCCTCTGTAGCGTCCTTCCCTCGCTTTCGCGTCTGATGAAGTCTGCTATCGGAGAAGGACTTACCCGAAAAGATCACGGAGATGTTTCCAACCAAATGTACTCGCTTGTAGGTCACGAACTTGCTCAGAGTCTTACGAGCTCGCCTCTGACCACTCGTTTCGTCCACAGTACGCTATTGGAAAGGATGCTGCAGCTATGAAGGCTGTCGTCGGAGAGGAGGCGCTCTCATCTGAAGAAAAGGTACGCAGTCTCTCGTGTTGCGCATCTTTCGAATTAGCTGAGAATATTCGCTGACCTCTACCGGCTTATAGCTTGCCTTGGAGTTCCTCGACCGATTCGAGAACGAGTTTGTCAACCAAGGTATCAACGACAACAGGACGATTTTCGAGAGTTTGGATTTGGCGTGGAGTCTGCTACGAGTGTTCCCTCGAGAGGTACGTCTCGGATTGTCATTAGCGGAGAAGGTCTTAGCTAATTCACTCGCCAATCGTACAGCAACTCAACCGTATTCCGAAGAAGGTTCTCGACGAGGTAGGCTTTCTATTCCACCTCGATAACCCGTCCCTCCGCTCACGTTCTCGATCCGTCTCTAGTTCTACTCCCGCAAAGCGAGTGTCGGAAGTCAAATCAAGCCCAACTCGGACTAATCTCGTTCTTTCATTTCTCTGGCATTCTCCTATATCGCAAATGTTTTCATTCCCTCTCTCATCCTTTCATCCGATACTACTCTCTGCTCTCTCCCTTCGACTACTCTTCTTACAGTACACTTGTTTACAATCTTTCTTCTCCTTCTTTTCGTCGCCGTTGCTACCGTTCCGTATTTCCGTTGTGCAAACATCTTCTTTACCCTTACAACTTCGAACAAATTATCCTCCTGTCGGCGTGCACTGAATGGTCTCGTCCCTTACACGCGGTTGAAAGGAGCAAAGCTATGTGATTTGACCCTCTCAGCGAACCTTGCGAAATTTCAGAATTCAGGTTGCCATCGTTCTCTCCACTCTCATCAGCTTCCGCAAACAGCATACCTGTCAATAGGCTCAGCATCCATCTTGTATTGTATATACACGCATCAGCACATCATTCTCGCTAATTCTCGACCATCAAGCATTTCATCTACCACGCGCGATATCTCACGTCCCTCAACCCTTGTAGCTCGACCAGAGTTATGCAATGGCGCAGATCAGCTGAATACGCGCCTCTGCCGACTTCTACCACCTCTGATCCCCTCAGCGAATTCCCTCCAGTCGCTCGTTCCGCTCCCTTCCCTTCTTCACCACGTCAACGATGGAACAAGATCTACTATCTACTGATAGGATGCAGCGCATTGATCATACTCAGCTCGCTATTCGTCGTTCCGGAGGAGAATTTACCTTCGAGCGTTTCGTCGGCGGTCGGGAAATCGAAGGAAGCGTTTGATGCGGCTAGGCTGAATTGGGGTTGGCAGAGTGAGGAAGCTTTAGAAGAGGAGATCAAGGAGCTAGAAGAAGAGAATGGATTCGAAGGGTTGACGGAGGAGTTCGAGAAAGAGGTGGAATCCGAAGTCAAAGAAGATAAGGCTGCAGGAAGCAGTTTGGAGGTGGAGAAGCCCTCTGAAGGAGGATCAGGGGACTCTTTGGACACTCTCGAGTGTACCGATGAAGTGCGAACGATGTTGGGTGACCCCTTGTTCTGGATCGTTGAACGTGAGTTTCTGTTCTCGCTGTATCAGGCGAAGCTTTCTGGGCTGAATGCGATAAGCTTCTCACAGAATCGCACGACTCGACCTATACGATCAGCGCTCGCAACAGTCTTCCCGCCAACATCCCTGCCGCCTGCCTCTCTCAAGCCGTCTTCTCAGCTCGTCTGATCTCCTCCACTCATTCTCTCTCGCCTGCACCCGAAAGCGAAATCCTCCACTCTCTCCCTTCTCCCATACTCTCCGACTCTCTCGCCTTCTTCGAGATCAGCATTCCCTCCGACCTCAAGATACCGAGAAGTCAATACGAATTGGAAGTTACGCTCGAGTTTGGGTTCTATCCGGGAGTGGTCGAAGGGACTTGCGGAGAGGGTGTCAAAGTGTGTGACGAGCTGGCTATCAGCGAGGAGCAAGGGGAGCAGCTCAAGTATCTGGGAGAGAAAGTCGAAGTGAGAGAGGAGTCCAAGATTGTCGAAATCGACAACGGTATGCTCGCTTCCCATGTTCTTCACTAGCATCAGGCTGACGAACCAGTCACCTGCTCATCTCTGTAGATGATCTCAATGGAGAAGCTCCTCTCTGCTCCGACTTGTCCTCCCTCGACGGCTATTGGTCGTCCCTCGTCTACTATCCCACGTCCCCAGCACCCTGTTCGCTCTTTACTCCGACCACACCGGCTCCTTTCCTTCCTTCCGCGACGTCCCCCCAGAAGCAGCCACTCTGGATTCACTTCGTCGGCGACTCGAATACTCGAAACATGCATTCTCATCTTCTCAACTCTTTCGGCAACGGTCACAAGATCAGCGCATCGAAAGTGATCGACTCTCCTACACACAACGGAACACACGCAAGCTTCGCGAGTAGATGGAGTACGGGAGAGATTTCAGCGGGGAAAGACGTTGTTCCCGATTACATTCTCACTTGGTCGTGGTGGTATCAATCAACCCCTGTACCAGTTGAAGGAGACTTGACGGAAGAGGAGAAAGAGTCGGCATGGCTGAAGAACCTCGAGGAGAATCGAGATGACCTCCTTCGCCTAGTCGATACAGATCTCGCCGATTACGTTCAATACGCGAACCTCGCCTCGGCGACCAAGAACTCTCCCTCCCTCGCCTCGATCGCACCTAATCTGCGTCCTCATCGCACCTATCTCTCCCTCGGCTCACACTCGGAAGGTCTCTCCCTCCCCGGTTCCGCTTCTTCCCTCGATTTCCTCTTCTCCGAATCCACCGGTCTCTCTCGCTCGAAACGTGACGCCGCGAACCTTCGGCTCTTCACTACGACACTCGTCAACCCAACTTATATCCCCCTCGATCGATTCCCTCACCAAGATCTCGTTCGAAACAACGCTCTCATCGAAGCCAAAAACAGCTACACTCGATCTCGACCAGAGTTTGCGGATGAAGGTAGATTGATCAATATTGAGGCGTTGACGAGGGGCATCACGGTCGATGCTGAATGGATGAAACCTGGGAGGAATGGGAGAAGTCCGGATGCGGTTCATTTCAGAGACGAGGTTTATGAAGAGTGGGTCAGATTGGTTTGGACGGATCTTGTACAAGGGGTGGACTTGGGGAATATCGAAGAACCGGAAGTGTTGGAGAAGAGGAGGAGAGATTGGAAGAGGCGGATAAAGGAATGGAGCGACGAGGAGGAAGACGACGATTGATGTATACCTTTTCCCTTTCATTACGCTTGTATGTTTATAGATTATCGCATTCTTTCGTTATCCATTGCTATTTCTACCGGATCTCCATCGAATCGTGCGAAACGGAGACAGAGAGGCGATTCTATAGAAGACGAATCTGATCGAAACGCTCACTGTTCCATCTCGCAAGCTGTCACACAAATGAGCATGACCGCTCGAGCGTCCTAATAGGTCGGGTGAGAGGTAGGGTATTTGCACAACAACAAAGAGGTATAGATGGCTTCAAACGAGGACGAAAAAAGCACTCGACTTGCTCGTTTAATGGATCTTTGAAGTGTCGAGCGCCGTCTTCGTCGCTTGCTCTGTCGCATTTGAGAGATCGGGCACATCCTTCAAGAACAGCACAAGCGTCAGTATCGCTTGCGAAACAAGAGCAAAGCAGAACGAGGCTTACTCGGAGAAGTTGCTTGAGCTCTTCTTTTCCTGTCGCGTAGTACTCTTGAGCTTGAGCAGAAGTGACATCTAAGTCGAGAGAGTGCGGAACGTCAGTATTGGACGGATCAAGGATGGCAGTAAAGAGCGAGAGGAGCAGCGAAGATAGCTTACCTGTATCTTTGGGTTTCTTCGCAGGTCGTAATGCTTGATCTGTCGGAGGCAACTCGAATGTGCCACTGATCTTGTCCATCTCCTCTCGGTCCAGTGCGAAGATCTTCTTGATCTCCTGTATTTCTCGAATACACGGATAGAGTCAGTTTACCCGCTCTCGATTCAGTGCAGCAACGAGAACACACCTCGGCAGTTCTGACGGGAGCGTTGACTCGTTCACTTGCACTGGCTGTTCGAGCAATAAACAGCTGGTCTTGATATCTTCGAACACTTTGATCGAGTTTCTGATCGAGAGGTTGCGTTTGGGCAGCGCCTATGTGTCGTCAGAGTAGTGTCAGCTCGCAGCGCCGAGCGTGAGGGGGAGGTCCGGAGAGGTAGGTGGTCCAACGAGCAGGAAATCTAACTCACTGCCTTTGAGAATCACCTTTCTCGTCTTCTCATCGATCTCGTAAGGCTCACCGGCGACCGAACAGTTCTTGAGGACTGTCTGTACGACTCGATCAAAGAACTTCTGTGATTCGCCCAAGGTCCGGGTCAGCCTTCACAACGTTTCTGCGAGTCTCAGCGAAGCGGAGCTAACCTTTTGTACGAGTTCGTCTACTTTCGCCCTATCGACTCCGGCAGCTTCTTTCCCCTTTCCTTTTCCCTGTCCCGCTGCATTCTCGATAGCGACCGTAACCCTTTGCCTGAGATCTTCCCTCATTCGATCGAGGAGAGCGAGCAAGTCTGTTTCAGACTCAAAGTCGAGAGGCGCGGCTTCGGCGGGTGCTGGAGTACCTTGAGAATCTGTAGCGCGAGATCGCTCGACTTGTGCTGCGTTCGGTTGTGAGTTGGACATTGTTTGTTGAGGGATGAAATCGCGTGACGACTTGATGAGTATGAGCGAGTTGAAGGTGGAGGTCGTCTAGATCTCTTCTTAGAGTCCTACTGAATGCCTGTATGTAGTTATCAGGGTGTTCGATGTCGCTGACGAAGTGGTGAGAAGCAGAGGAGTTTTGATCGACGAATTCGCTTTCTCTCTCCTACACTTCACTCAAGAACAGCAGACTACCTTCAGAGACTCCAGAGACTACATCTATCGGCTCCAACACGCTTCACAACCTCGGTCCCGCTTTCTCGCACGCTGAGATCTCTATTTCGCTTCCCAACCTTCCAACACTTCTTCAATTCTCAAGAATGGATCATCTACCTACAGAGGTCCTCCAACAGGTCATCTGTGAGCATCGAATCACTAATCCGAAGTCTCGAACGCGCTGAGTATGCTCTCTGATCTAGTCGAAATCGTCAACAACTCGAACGCTTCCTCGCCTCGAGCAGATCTCGCTAGCTTCGCAAGGACTACCACAAGGATCTCGAGTATTGCTACACATGTCCTCTACCGCTCCATCCGGCTCACCGATGGAAGCTCGGCTCAATTACTCGTTCGAACTTATCTCGATGGAATCAATCCGTTCACTCTCGTCAAGTCGACTCAGTTCAAAAGAGCAGAGCTACATGAGGTTAGCGACTCGCTGGCTACGGGAAGCCAGAAGCGGACTAATGAGCATACTGGAAACAGCTTAACCTCAACTACTTCGAGCCTCTCGTCATGCGGGCCATTTTCTTGAAACCAGCATTCGCCCCTGATACAGGCAGAGAAGTATTACCACGCCGAGTTGCGAACAAGTGCGATGACCTACCACGTCTCGACGTTCTAGCAAGCTACGGTTTCCTGTCGAACCTTACTTCTCTCCTTCTTTCGAACTTCACGGACGAGCTCGACCTCGTACCACGCCTACTCGGACCTGGCAAAACTCTACGACAGCAATTGAAGAGACTCGGCATTGTCCATACGGAGGACGAGTACGGCTCGAGTCGAGATTACTTCGTCCTTGCGTTCGTCCTCGGAGTCCCAGCTCTCGTCAACCCAAGCGTGTACCTGCTCGACTGTCCGATCATCACGGCTGCAGAGATCTTCGCGATTGCATCTGTACCGGGCAACGAGGACTACTTGGAACCCAGGACTCGACTCTCCCACCTTCGTCCCGGCCCTCCTCCTCCATCAGTCTGTCAACAAGCTTGCTACGACTTTCACACCTTCGCCAGTGTCTACAACTACCCATCCTATCAGTACGGACCAGTAACTTTGGTAAAGGGCAAGATGGCGTCTCCCTCAGAAGGTATTCGTTTCGACAACCTTCGCTACCTTCGCATCCGCCTTCCCTCGCAAGACTTTCTCCCTCTCGTCCTGAACAAGGCCATCTTTCCTCATCTCAAGGAGCTCGTCCTCTTCTCCCAATTCTTCTATATAGATCCGTTCGACGTTCTGCTTCTCAGACGTGTCATCTCGAGGTCAGCTCATCTCAGTTCTCTCATCTTGGTCGTACTGATTCGTTGCGTCTCTTAGAACGGATGCATCACCTTGTGGAACGATCATCGGTCCGATTTCCGTGCGTGTGTATGGATTGAACAACGAAGCTGTCTTTGGTGTCGAAGACATCTCCGACGATTGGCCACCACTCTCAGACCAGCAGCTCAAAGATTTCGGGGACTATCATGGGGTTGAGCTGGACCTTTTGGATCTGTTGGGAGTACAAATAGAACACTAGTATCGTTTGCTTTATTGAGGGAAATACGAAAAGTTTCGCTTGATCGATCAAAGTTGAGCGATGTAGCATTACAATCAATCTTTCCAACCTTTGAACCTCAATCTCACATACATAGCCATCCATTGACCGCTCCTCTCATCCTTCATATCCACCTCGCAGAGTTTGCGGACCTCTTTGATGAGTTCGCTTTGCTCTTCTGGTGATTTGAGAACAGCGAAGAAAGGGAATGCGAATGTTTCGAGCCATCCTTCGAGACCGGTAGGAAGTGAAGTAGGTCGAGGGATCAATTCTATCGAGATGCGAGGGATTCGAGATGAGAGGAGCGTGGGAGAAAAACGATTCGAGGAAAAAGCTCACCGCAACTCTCAACTCTGTAGCCAACTCCTTCGAGAAGCTCTCGATAGTGCTCAGGCGTTGGAAAGAACCAAGGGTCTATTGAAGCGGGATCGTAGCCTCGACGACGAAGGACGGAGTGAAGGACTCCTCGAACTCCTCCGACGTTGAGGAAACCTCCCATCTACAGCGTCACGACGAGGTAAGCTTAGCACTGTACAGTGAGAGAAGTACAGTGATTGTCGGCAGTCCATCGAGCGTCGAGATCTCCAGCGTTTCACGCACTTCGAAGGGAAAGCAGTGCGAAAACGACGACTCACCTCCCCTGCGAATCTACCTCCTGACTTGAGTACTCGATAAGTCCCCTCGAGCACCTGCTTAGGATCTTCTTTCATCCAATGTAACGAGGCACTACTGAATACAGCATCAACACTTGCGTCTTTGATTTCGTCTTTCGCATCTCGAAGATCGTGAGCATCCAATTCGATCCATTGTACTTGTGATTGCTGATCGGAAGGTAGCTGAGATGAAGAATTCTTCGCAGTCGAGAGGAGGGACGAAGAGGAATCGAGACCAATGATTGAACCTTGAGGGAGGACGGCGGGAAGAAGGGATTCGAGAGTGAGAGCTCCGTGACCGCAACCCAAGTCGAGAATCGTTTCCTACACACTCATATGGTCAGTCTCTTGGAGTGTATGAGATAGAGTGGAGGAGCTTACACCAGATTGAGGAGAGAGGAGATCGATGATGGGAGAAGTGAATTTCGAAGAATAAACAAACGAAGCGTTGCTTGAGTAACGTTCAGTAGACCAGTTATCCTTCTTTGTCCCGTCTTCTTCGTTTGCTGTTGAGGACATTCTCGAGAGAAAGGCGAGATGTGGGGGTTGAAGGAAGACGGAGAAAGGGAGGAAAGAGGGAGAGAAGAGAGGGAAAGAGAGAGAGAGAGAGATGTCTTTGAGAGTCACAAGAGCTAGATTCGTTCTTAACGGCAAGAACATAATTAGAGAGTTCGGCAAGACCAAAGAAAAGTAGGTGTGGTTTGAAATTGGAGGAGCGAGTTTTGACTCAACCCCTTTCTTCGCAAGAAATGATCAAAACGACTTGGTCACACTGGAGACGACAGAAACGAGGCAATACGATTGGGGAGGACGAGACGGACAGAACGGACGAACAAAGTTCTTTCAATCCTGAGAAAGTCCATCGTTGCGAATCTGTCGTTCCTTTCTACACTAACTCCCTATCTCTTTCTCCTCTCCTGATACCTTGTACCTCAAGTTGAAAGTATCACCTCCTCCCTTTCCATCTGCCTCGAGCTCCTCCATCTTGACTTTGTACCACTCGAGTTTACACCTCTCAACCTTTTCCTTCGTATCGATTTCGAGAACAGGCAGATTGATCTTGTGTAAGTCGGCTAGTTTAGAAGCGTCTTCGTACGCCGATTTGTCCATGCAGAAGTAGAGTCGACCGATTCCTCTGTTATGATATTCGACGAGTTGACGACGGAAAGCTTGACGAACGGATTCGAGATTCGTCGAAACAATCACATCCGCCTCTCTTGCGATCGTTTCGATCTCTTCTGCTAACCTCAATCCTGCTTTGAAGGAATCTCCAAACGGCATATTCCAACCATTCATCGCACAAATCGAATGACACTTGTCGAGAAGCGTAGTGCCTCTGCCGTCCTCGTCTTGCTCCTGGTTCTCGATTTCGCTGATCGCTAATTTGAGATCAAAGTCCTCTCCTGTTCGCATCGGGACGAACTCTAGATTGAGCGTTGAAAGATATCGAAGGCGATGAGGACCTTTGAAGAGCTGGACGAAATCGGGATTCAAGTCTCCAAGGATCAAGCTGAGGTCAACGAGGCGAGGGAGGACGGGAAGGTATCTGTGGAGGTCGGTAGTGCGGAAGGTGCAGCTAAGGTGAAGTTCTCGGGGGAGTGGGAAGAGGGGAAGGAGATCGTCGACAGGTTTCTAACGGGAATCGCGAGTTGACGAGCGAAATATGAGGCGAAGTGTGTGAAGAGCTGGAGTGAGATTTACGAGGGGAGAGCGGAGGTCCGAGTAATGGAAGATGCAGAGGTCGAGTTTGACGATCGTGGCCGAGGGGAAGAAGGAAAGGGCTGCGAGAGGAAGAGACAGATTGCTTCGATGTAGGGAGGTCGGGTAGCGATACCGATGTGGGTTACTTGCGAAGCGGTAGGACTCAGTGGATCAGCCATCATGAAAGATATGTCGTGAAAGTCGATGTAGCGAAGGGAGGGCATTTGACTGAACTCGGCGACGACTGAAGATCTACGAACACCGTGAAGGACGACGACCTTTGAAGCCGAGAACTGTTGCTTGATCTGATCTTCGTATAGATATGCCGAGGATAGCGAAAGAGGGGCGAATTCGATTCGAGAGAGTGAGAGTTGGAAGATCACACGCTTGACAAGTTGAACATCGATATGGTCATGCGTGAACCCGACGAATAACGTGCCGTTTCGAGAGAGTGTGACTTTTGCCGGGTATTCTTCGAAGTCTTCAGCATCTTGTTCGCTATCCTTAGCGAAATCTTCGAATTTGCGCAAATCGGCAGCACGCTGTGCGAGACTGGTGGCGACTGTTCCAGTGAGTGGTTCGATCGTTGGTGGAGCAATTGGAGCTGGAACGATGTTGGGCGAGAGATTGCCGAGGGTTGGAGCGAACTTCTGGAACTGAGCGAAAGTTGCGAAGTTCAGATATCGACAGAGGGCTTTCTCGTGGAATGAGTGCAGAGATTAAGGGTGGGCGAGTACAGAGCTTCTGTAAAACTGTGACAAGATCAAAGATGTCTTCTAGGAGTTCGGGAGGGAGTTGAGAGAGTCGATCGATCTGAGGGAGGAGAAAGGGAGTTAGCGAGTGGAGGACGATTGGGAGTCAATCCGCTCACCTTGGGAGTCTCTTGTAGCACTATAGACAATCTTCTGGGCTGTTCTACTTGATGCTCGAGAGTCGTGCTGAAGAGTAGGAAGGAAAGAGAGAATCTCACTTTCTGACTCTTGCCAACAGCTCGAGATGACCACTCGACCAGCTCGAACACGATCAGAACTGCTATCAGACATCGATCAAGCTCGCTCAAGACTCTTTCAACTCGAATTGGAACTCGCTTCACTCTTTTGCTCGACTTCATCTCAAAGTCTCTCGGTTTCTTCAACAACAGCAAGGAAGGACGTAGGAACTAGATCATTGAGCTGTAGGGTACTGCTGCTCGGTCTCGGAGATTACAGGAGGTGCAGGAGACGGACGAGGGCTAGTTTGAGCGGGTGAATTCGTTCGCATCTTTCCCTTCCTCACTTGTCTCTTGCTTTTGGTTTCTTACGTCGGGTCAGAGCTCGGAGATACTTCTGCGGTGCTTTCAGAGTCAATCATGGAACTGAATTGGACGAGTCGGAACGCAAGATCTCGTCAATCATGTTTTCGCTCTCTCAACACTTTGTTACTCCGGTCTCCTCTCGCTCTAATACGCTACTTCTTGCCTCGACGTTGCTCAAGGTCCCTTACGCTCCATGCCTCATTCACATGGGCTCACTGTTTGCCTCGCTGTTTCTTGCCCTGGTTTGGATCGCTGAGAAGGCTGTTTCGGTCTAAAGCTCTACTTCCCTGCAGGCTTTCCAGATGCCAGCTCCGTAAGCAATACTACACTTGATCTGGTCGAGATGTGACTCTGAACTGCCTCTGCTGAACCCGTTCAGCGTTCTTCTAGCCTTTTCCAACTCTCGCTTCAAACGCAACTTCCGTCGACCGGAATCCGGTCGGACTGAAAAACACAGTGAGATACGCTCCTCCCTTCCTGCGATCGGATAAGCAGGTACAATAGAGAACAAAGAGAAGACATTTGTATTGCGAAACGGAGGGAGTTGGAAAGGAGAACAAAAAAGGAGAGACTCTGCGGTAAATGCTGCTACTAACGCTCCGATTCACGACGAGCGCGGACAGCAAATTGCTAATAGGAAACGATGTGCGTGAGTGCCGAAACTTGGGCGAAACGCTCACAGGAATAAATCGAAGACATACCTCAGGAGGACCCGTTAGTCGGTGAAGCTCGACCAAATTGTCAAAGAGAGCTTTTCGATGAACCTTCGTGTACTTCTCAGTATTGCGGAGATTTTGATGGTCGATACGATCCTGAATTAAGGAGTTGTTGATCTCTGAACGCAGCTCGGACGATACGCGATCGTCGTTCCATTCCTTCTCGGAGACCTGTTCGAGGGGTTTGAGGGGGTTGAAAAGGCTTTGACGATCGGACAACGAAAGCCTTGAACGAGACTTCGCGGACTTGATGAACAGTTCCCTCTCGAATGCGAAGATTTCGAAGTATGGGCAGCGAAGCCAGATGAAGTCAACCAAAGGGTTCTTGCTCCAAAGTTCATCGTACACGTAGAGGATTGACTACGCGCATCACCATGATCGATAATGAGGCAGAAGTGAGCACGTCGGAACCAGAGATTCGAAAGCGGGAGGACTGACATGGTCTCCGTGCGAGCACGATCCTGTAAGCAAACACACCAAGCACTCGACATATTGCAATCTGGTGAGCGAAAGATGATGCTCCTGCGCGAGTCCACGGTGATTGACTTCCTCGCGAGTGCGTTTGAGGATGACCGAAGTCACATCGAGCTCTTGCAACTGGAGGTGTAGTTCGGCAAGTCTGTCGCGCGAGACTTCGCTACCCTGCGCAGTATCGGACTTGATCTCCTTGCTGAGAGAGCTGTGTGCAAGCTCCGTAGCGTCGATGAGGTTCGAGATAGCCTCGAAAAGCGATTCTCCCTTCGGAAATTTTTGCATATCGGGGCGTGAGCCGACTTTTCTATCACGATTGACAGGGACTCACGTGTAGCGTTTGATTGAATGATGTTGGCTGAAGATCAGTCGAAAAAGTCAATCGCCGAGTCGGAAAGGATTAGGCCAACGCAACTCACGCAAAGGTGTCTTTGATCAATGTAGTAGGCAACCTTCGAAGCCAAGCAATTGAATGCTACTCCGGGAGCTCCCTTGTCCTCCGGCCAGCGCTCGATCGATTGTATGACCTCGTCAACAAGCTTGAAGCAGCCCTGCTTGATGTAAAGTCCAGAATTTGTCCAGGCATCCTTGTCGATAACGTCGAGTACGTCTTCCCATCCAGAAGGCAACATCTTGCGAGCTTGCTCGTCTTGCTTGACTTGCGCAAAGTAGGCATCATGGAGAAGTTTGATGACCTTTTGGTAACGTTCAAAGGGCCATCTCAAACTTGAAAGGTACCAGGACAGCTTCTACTCAAACGAAGAAAGCGTGAACGCTGTTAGGACTGACCGAAGCAGGAGTTGAAGAGATTCGACGTACATGCTCTTTGACTGCTTTGACACATTCCGAATACTGCTGAACAGTGAATACTTCGGGGTCATAGGCGCGTTGATGGGTGGAGGAGCGTAGCAATATGTATCCCGAGTACATCAGCGTGTCTTGGACGTCTCGAAGATGGCGATAGTACTGCTTGTCGGATCCGTCGGAGAGAGCATCGAGTTCGCTTTTGACTAAACACCCGAGGTCCTATTCAGGCTGCTTACATGTGAGTCTTCGCTCAGCTTGGTGCTGAGGAAAGAGTATGGACAAACGTGAAAGTCACCCTGTTCAACGGTTCGATTCCGTCAGTTTCGCTGTTCGCAAGTCATGTTCACTCAAGGTCGAGCCGACTCACCTGATACGGTTCTACCTTGGGGTGTGACATCTTGAGTTGTATCAAGGAGATTCCTAAGAGCGAGGATGAAAGGGAAAGAAAGAGGACAGAGACGAGGTGTGAGAATCTCTTCCTAAACCCGAAAACCGCGGTTTGTCCGAAGCTCTCCCACTCTTTCCAATCGGATACACGAGACCAGATCACTGAGCAGAAGCGTGTAGCGAGTTATAAACGAGAGATGGAGAGCGTCGAAGGAGATGCGAGCGAAGTTTGGTATTGAGCATCATCGAAATTGACTGATCAACACTTCTTTCGATAAAGGAATGTTACACCCACGCGAGAAAGAGTTGAGATCAATGATTGTGTTCAGTGAAGAGGAGGAGAATGGAGGGATTCAACTCACGAAACAGGCGAGAAACTAATCAGGGCAGAGTACAGGTACTTCGTCTTTCGCTCTATGCTCGATGACTCCTGCGCCTCATACTGAGCAGAATTGGAAGCTCTACTGATTCCTTGCATTGTGAAAACAACTACTGTTGAGTATTCGAAAAAGCACGATTTCCGTCAAGCGATTTCAAGCTTTCATCTCCCTTGCTCCTTCTTCCTACTGTACCTCGAAGAAGCGTCTCATCAGCTTCAAGCAGGAGAGCGATGAGAAAGCGAGCGAGACGTACTGTTGCAAACGCGCGATTTCCGGATATTTCGACGCCTCCTCCTTCCTGATCAACGAGACATATCTCTTACCCTTATACGTCGGATCATCGACCACTGTACCCTCCAACAATCCATACTCATTCCTCTTCACCCTCAAATTATCAATCCTAACGAAATCTCCAACTTTCGCATCCTTCGATCCTCCGAAGAGTGGTTTGAGAGGTGATGCTTGATTGTCGAATAGAGAGACTTGGAGTGTGAATTGACCAACGAGGACTCCAGTCTTTGATGCGGAAGCTGAATCGTAGTCCATGATTTCGGGGTTTGAAGTGTAATCGGTGATGTGTAGACAAACGGCATATGACGAGGCGAGCTTGTTGTCGTCGACATGTCCTTTGAGGATCTACATGGTGAAACTTGATCAGCGAAGAAAGGGAAAGAGAGACAGAGCAAAGTTTACTTGACCGAATACATCGCAGAACTTGAATTCTTCGATATCCTTGATCTCGAATATAGGACGACCTTTACGACTCTCAGAGCTTGATCCCGTAGGAATCAGCGCTCGAGGTTGGGGAACGGTAGCCAGAGGACGATGGGAAGCGGTGGCAGAGGCATCTGAAGGATTGGACGATTTCGAAGATTGAGCGGAAATCGAAGAAGAGCGAGCATGATTCGCAGCAGGTTTGATAGGTTGAGCAGGAGAATTGGAGACGACAGGTTTGAGAGCTTTGCGAACCCAACCAGGGACTCGCTGAGTGTTATCGAAAGTTGCGAGTGCGATAGCGTAGGCGAGTTCGATGTTTCTGATCGAAGGTGCGCTTTGACCGGGAAGGCAAGCGTAGGAAGGGAGATTGTTGGGGTAGCTCGAGAGATTGACAAGAGAGGCCGGATCGATCGTAGCGTGTGTGATGAACACTAGAGAACTTTTCTTGAATCTCGGGGATTGAAGCTGTACGCAACAAATTGGAAGGTTCAGCGATCCTCAATGCCCCGAAAGAAGAAGTGCTGCAGACATACCCGGAGACCCTTGATAAGCAGAATATATCCGGCCTTGATGTTGGGAAGCAGCGATTTCTGACGCGAGTACCATTGGATTTCGATGCGCTCAGAAGACATCGTCGGATCGGTCACGTAGATCTGCATGAACCAATCTATGATAACAAGTGAAGCGTCAGACAAGTAGATCCGGACCAGCGTTCGGACTGAGCTCACCATCTTTTTTAGGTGGGGAGATTTGCAGACTCTCAACGACAGCAGCAATGTTGTAAGACGTCGCGTCTTTACCGTGAGCTTTGATGTCCGCTAAAGAAGTGAATGGGGAAGGCTACAAGGGAGTAGACGTTCAGTTCTCGGATTGGATCTTAATTCGAGAGAGGAATGCTCACTGGTCGAACGTTCCAGCTTCCTTCTGCTTCGGGTTCCTCCTCGATGACGACAGGGGAAGGTGAACGTTTCCTTGCTGTCTTCTTCATCCCAGAAATTGATCCAGCTTTCTGTGACTCTTCTCCATTGTCGATCCTTTCAGACTTTCGCTTCTTCGTGTTGTCGCTCGCTGAGGCTACCGGTTGAATGAGTGACATAGTTTGAACCTCCGAGTCGACGAGTTTCGGTTTCGAGGGAGGCGTAGGTGTCTTGACGGGTTGAAAGTCGACTTTCGGTTTCGCTGCGAGAGGATCGACTCTTTGTTCTGCCACTATCGGCGGCGACGCTGATGAATGATACCATCAGTACGCTCGTCGCACGCCCTAGGGAGCACACAACGGAACTCACGTTTCCTCAAGACGAATCTCTCCTCTTTCCCGTCCCTCAACAAAACCCAACCCAACATTTCTTCCTCATAAACGATCTTGACGCGTCTCATTCCATTCTCTCCCATTCCCTGTAGCTCGACACATCTTCCTCCTCGTCCCTGTAAAGCAATCTTGACGCGATCCGAGAATCGATGTAGCAATTCATCTTTGTACGCCTTATCTACGAGCCCAGCTCCTCTGAGTTCGATTGCGATAGAGACATTTCCTTCTCCTTGATCTATGCTGGCTAAGGTGAACGA
>Ga0308160_10003833_pt1 | contig 16520 bp, 14 predicted proteins | sample PhyFR1_FD_201036 | JGI IMG/M metagenome (GOLD analysis project Ga0308160, IMG submission 201036) | Phyllosphere microbial communities from UC Gill Tract Community Farm, Albany, California, United States - DLSLF.R1 | ecosystem: Host-associated > Plants > Phyllosphere > Unclassified | place: USA...
CGGCTAGCGGGCCCTTGGTCATCGTCATGTACTTGGCGATGTCCAGGTTGCCCTGCTTGGTGCCGGCTTCTTCGCGGTACGAGCTGGTCGACAGGATCGCCAGCGGCACGTCGAAGATGCGCGAGAACACGTCGCCCGGACGCACGCCGCCGCGCGCCAGGCACAGCACCTGGTCGAACTTCCAGCCCGATTCATAGACCTGGAGCGCCAGGCGCTCGATCAGGCGGTGGTATTCATCCCACGAGACCCACAGGTCCTTGTCGGTCGTTACAGGGGTATTCATCTTTCAGTACTCCAGAGTTCTTTTCTAGTTACGCTGCAAACGGGTGGCGCAGCACGATCGTTTCTTCGCGGTCCGGGCCAGTCGAGACCATGTCGATCGGCACGCCGACCAGCTCTTCGATGCGCTCGATGTAAGCGCGCGCGTTGGCTGGCAGGTCGGCCATCGACTTGGCGCCGACGGTCGACTCGGTCCAGCCCGGCATTTCGATATAGACCGGCTCGCACATGGCGGCTTCTTCGGCGCCGACCGGGAAGATGTCGACCTCGCGGCCGTTGATCTTGTAGCCGGTGCACAGCTTGAGCGACTCGATGCCATCAAGCACGTCGAGCTTGGTCAGGCACATGCCCGAGACGCCATTGATCTGCACCGAACGGCGCAGCAGCGCGGCGTCGAACCAGCCGCAGCGACGGGCGCGGCCGGTCACGGTGCCGAACTCGTGGCCGATGCGCGACAGGTGCTCGCCGACGCCGGCGTCGGTTGGCAGTTCGGCCGGGAACGGGCCCGAACCGACGCGGGTGGTGTAGGCCTTGGTGATGCCCAGGATGTAGTGCAGCATGTTGGGGCCGACGCCGGCGCCGGCGGCGGCATTGCCGGCCACGCAGTTCGACGAGGTCACGAACGGATAGGTGCCATGGTCGACGTCGAGGAGCGAGCCCTGCGCGCCTTCGAACAGCAGCTTGCCGCCGGCCTTGTGCGCCGCGTGCAGCAGCGACGACACGTCGGCCACCATCGGACGCAGGCGCGGCACCAGGGCCATCGCGTCGTCGTAGGTGCTCTGGAAGTCGATCGCTTCGGCGCCCAGGTAGTTCACCAGCACGTGGTTGTGGTACTCGAGGTTCTCCTTGAGCTTCTCGGCGAAGCGCTCTTCGTTGAGCAGGTCGGCGATACGGATCGCGCGGCGCGCGACCTTGTCTTCGTAGGCCGGGCCGATGCCCTTGCCGGTGGTGCCGATCTTGTTCTCGCCGCGCTTGGCTTCACGCGCCTTGTCGATGGCGACGTGGTAAGGCAGGATGATCGGGCACGCTTCCGAGATCTTCAGGCGCGACACGACTTCGATGCCGGCCGCGGCCAGCTTGTCGATTTCGCGCATCACGTCCGGCACCGAGACCACCACACCGTTGCCGATGTAGCAGGCCACGCCTTCGCGCATGATGCCCGACGGGATCAGCTGCAGCGCGGTTTTCTGGCCTTTGATCACCAGCGTATGGCCGGCGTTATGGCCGCCCTGGAAACGCACCACGCCGGCGGCGTGGTCGGTCAGCCAGTCGACGATCTTGCCCTTGCCTTCATCGCCCCACTGGGTACCGATGACGACGACGTTTTTTGCCACGTTAGTATTTGACATCACTTAACCTAAGTTTTTGAGAATCCAATTTCCGTTTTCGAGGACGAGCACGCGGTCGCACTCGAACTCGTCCTGAATATTGTCGTGACCCGGCATACTCTGGATCACGACTTCGCCTGCCTTGCGCAGGTCAGCGATTTGTTCGCGCAGCTCGGGCGCGTTGCCCCACGGGGCGCGGATCGAATGCTTGCGCTCGGCGATCGGCAGCAAGCGCGCCAGTTCGCGCAAGTCGAGCGAGAAGCCGGTGGCCGGACGTGCGCGGCCGAAGGCTTCGCCCACATGGTCATAACGCCCGCCACGCGCCACCGCATTCGGCAGGCCCGGCACGTACAGCGCGAACATGGCGCCGCTTTCGTACTGGTAGCCGCGCAGGTCGGCCAGGTCGATCGCGATGTCGGCGCGGCCCAGAGCCGATGCCGCCAGCGCCGCCAGTTCGGCCAGCGCGCGCCCGATGCCGGGCAGCGCAGGCAAGGCGTCGCGCGCCTTGGCCAGCACCTCGACGTCGCCGTACAGATGCGGCAGCGCGAGCAGCGCCTGGCGCGTCTGCGGGTAATAATTGCGCGAGATCTCGTCCAGACCGGGCGCATCCTTGGCGCGCAGCAGGCTGTACAGTTGGGTCTCGTCGCGCCTGGCGGCCGGGTCTTCGTCGAGCAGGGCGCGCAGCACGCCGACGTGGGCCAGATCGAGGCGCACCTCGCCGAAGCCGGCCAGGGCCAGCGTGCCGAGCGCGAGTTCCTGGATCTCGGCGTCGGCCTCGAGGCCGGCGTGGCCGTAGATTTCGGCGCCGATCTGCACCGGTTCGCGCGTTGCGTGCAGGCCCGACGGACGGGTATGCAGCACGCTGCCGGCGTAGCACAGGCGCGTGATCGAGTCGCGGTTCAGCAAATGGGCATCGATGCGCGCCACTTGCGTCGTCATGTCGGCGCGCAGGCCGAGCAGACGGCCCGATTGCGGATCGATGACCTTGAACGTCTTGAGGTCGGTATCAACGCCGGCGCCGGCCAGCAGCGACTCGGTATACTCGAGCAGCGGCGGCATGACCAACTCGTAGCCGTACAGGCGGAAGTTGTCGAGCATCAGTCGGCGCAATTCTTCGATCTTGCGCGCTTCGGACGGCAAGACATCGGCGATATTCTCAGGCAATAGCCAGTTCGGCATGGGCAACAGCATAATGGGGGTTATCAGGGGCGTGGCAGCGATGGACGTGCCGACGCGCGGCGCGAACGCCGAATCGACGATTTTAACCGAAAACGGGGGCTTGAGACAGGGAATGCTCTGCCAAAATGATTGAGTGCAACTTTATGCCGCGAACGTAGGTTCCCGCCTGCGCGGGAACCTACGTTCATCGCGCAACCGCCACCCCACGTAAAAAGGGCCCTCACTGACGCAAGAGCCCTTTCTCCAGCACGGCAAGCAGGACGATTACCGCCCCGCCGCCGGCGCCTTCATGTACTTGAAGAACTCCGAACTCGGATCCACCACCAGCACGTCGCTGCGGTCCTTGAAGCTGGCGCGGTAGGCTTCGAGCGAGCGGTAGTACTTGGCGAATTCCGGGTTCTTGCCGAACGAGTCGGCATAGATCGCGGACGCCTTGGCATCGCCGTCACCCTTGATCTTCTCGGCGTCGCGGAACGCTTCGGCGATGATCACGGTGCGCTGGCGATCGGCGTCGGCGCGAATCTGCTCGGATTCGGCGGCGCCGGTCGAACGCAGTTCGTTGGCAACGCGGACACGTTCGGCGCGCATGCGCTCGTACACCGACGCGTTGATCTGCTCGATGTAATCGACCCGCTTGAGGCGCACGTCGACGATGCCGACGCCGATCTCTTTGGCTTCTTCCACCACCTTGGCTTGCACCGCCGCCATCACGGCGGCGCGCTCGCCGGAAATGACTTCGCGCACGGTGCGCTTGGTGATCTCGTCGTTGAGCGCTGCCTTGATGATCTGCGACATCCGGTCGCGCGCACGGCTTTCGTCACCGGTGAAGCTGACGTAATACAGGCGCGGATCGGCGATCTGCCATTTTACGAAGGCATCGACCAGGATGTTCTTCTTCTCGGCCGTGATGAAACGGTCGGCGTCAGGCGTATCGAGGGTCAGGATGCGCTTGTCGAGGTAGAGCACGTTCTGGAACGGCGGCGGCAGCTTGAAGTGCAGGCCCGGCTGGGCGATCACTTCTTTCACCTGGCCGAGCGCGAACACGATCGCGTAGCGGCGCTGGTCGACCACGAAGATGGTGGACGAGAGCAGCATCAACGCGATGAAGCCCGCCACGAAGATGGTTACAAGGCGGTTCATCAGCGGCTCTCCCGGTCACGTGAAGAATCACGGCTGCGCGAATCACGCTCGCGCACCGCATCCATGGCTTGGGTTACTTCGGCGGTCGGCGCCGATTGCGGAACCTGCACCGGACCCGACTTGTTGCCGACGGCGGCATCGTTGGTCTGGACCTGCTGCATCAGCTTGTCGAGCGGCAGATACAGCATGTTGTTGCCGGCGCGCGAATCGATCATCACCTTGGTGGTGCTGGTGAAGATCTGCTGCATCGTGTCGATATACATGCGGTCACGGGTCACGCCCGGCGCCCGTGCATAGGCCGTCACCACCTGATCGAAGCGCGAGGCGTTACCGGTCGCGTTCTCGACCACCATCGAGCGGTACGCTTCTGCATCCTGCTGCAGGCGGAACGCCTGGCCGCGCGCGGCCGGGATGATCTGGTTGGCGTAGGCTTCGCCTTCGTTGCGGGCACGGGCGCGGTCTTGGCCGGCGCGCACCGCGTCGTCGAAGGCGCTCTGCACCTGCTCCGGCGGCTGCACGCCCTGCATGGTGACGTTGGTGATCAATGCGCCCAGCTTGTAGCGGTCGCTGATCTGCTGGATCATGGTCTGGACGTCGGTAGCGACCTTCTCGCGCCCTTCGTACAGCACGAAGTCCATCTTGCTGCGGCCAACCGCCTCGCGGATGGCGGTCTCGGCGATCTGACGCACGGTGTCGTCCTGGTCGCGGTTGTTGAACAGCCAGGCGACCGGGTCCTTCAGCGTGTACTGCACGGCAAACTGGATGTCGATGATGTTTTCGTCGTCGGTCAGCATCAGCGCTTCTTGCGGCTGCTTGTTGCGCACATTGGCGCGGTAGCCGATTTCTGCGGTGCGGATCTGCGAGACGTTGACGGTTTCGTGGGCCTGGAACGGATACGGCCAGCGCCAGTTGAAACCCGGCGTCGTCGAATGGCTGTACTTGCCGAACGTGGTGACCACGCCAACCTGGCCTTCCTGCACGATGAAGGCGCCGCTGGCCAGCCAGATCAGGCCGACGATGACGGCGACCACGCCGGCGCCGATGCCGGCGCCGCGCATGTCGCCGCGGTTCGGGCTGCCGTTGTTGTCGCCGCCGTTGTTGCCGCGACCACCGAACATGCGGTTCAGGCGCGCATTGAAGTCGCGCCACATCTGGTCGAGGTCGGGAGGTCCGTCGCCGGGGCGGCGGCCTTCCTGTGCCTTGCGGTCGTCGTCCGGGTTACGGCCCCAGCGTGGATCGTTCAGCGACAGTTTGACGCCGAATCTTTTTAATAGAGATACAAACATAGGCTAGTGTGGCCTGACATGGTTGGAAGTTGGCATATTGTCGGCAGAACCGTCGTCGTCCTCGGCTTCGTCATCGTGTGACGCGTCGTCTTCGTCGAGCCCGAGGGCCTGGTCCTGCTCTTCGTATTGTTGCGCTTCGAACGCTGCTCCGAGTGGCTGGCGCTGCACCGATGTGGCTGCTTCGGCGATGGCTTCGCGCAGCAAGTCGAGGCCGGCGCCGCTATGGGCACTGATGAAAACCCGGCTGATCTTATCATACTCATCACGCTCGACTCCGGGCTCCAGCCCGGCCGCATCGATCTTGTTCCAGACCAGGATTTGCGGCACATGATCGGCGCCGATTTCGCGCAGCACTTCGTTGACCTGCTCGATCTGTTCCATGCGGTTCGGTGAAGCGCCATCGACGACGTGCAGCAGCAGGTCGGCGTGGATGGTTTCTTCGAGCGTGGCGCGGAACGCAGCGACCAGCTGGTGCGGCAGTTCGCGCACGAAGCCGACCGTATCCGAGATCACCACACTGCCCGCCTCGTCGCCCAGGTACATGCGGCGGCTGGTGGTGTCGAGCGTGGCGAACAACTGGTTCGCGACATACACCCCGGCCTTGGTCAGCGTATTGAACAGCGTCGATTTGCCGGCGTTGGTGTAGCCCACCAGCGACACCGAGAAGGTCTGGTTGCGACCGCGTTGACGGCGTTGGGTTTCGTGCTGCTTGCGCAGTTTGCCCAGGCGGGCGCGCAATGCCTTGACCCGTTCGCCGATCAGGCGGCGGTCGGTCTCGAGCTGGGTTTCACCAGGACCGCGCAGGCCGATACCGCCCTTTTGACGCTCGAGGTGAGTCCAGCCGCGGATCAGGCGCGTGGCCAGGTGCTGCAGCTGGGCCAGTTCGACTTGTAATTTGCCCTCGTGGCTCTTGGCGCGCTGCGCGAAGATGTCGAGAATGAGGCTGGTGCGATCGATCACGCGCAGTTCGAGACGACGCTCGAGGTTGCGCTGCTGGGCAGGCGACAGGGCGTGATTGAAAATGACGATCTCGGCGCCGTTGGACTTGGCTTCGAGAGCGATTTCGTCGGCCTTGCCGCTGCCGACGAAGAATGCAGCATCGGGGCTGGAGCGCTTCGCCGTGATCGTGGTGATCGGATCGGCGCCGGCCGAGCGCGCAAGCAACGACAACTCTTCGAGGCTGGCAGTAAAATCGCCAGTACCGAAATCGATGCCGACCAGCGCTGCGCGCTGCGTGGGAATGCCGGGGGCTTCAGCCATCGGCCTTACTCGGCTTCGTTGGAGTCAAGGTTCAGGTTCACGGCGCGGGCCGGCACGACGGTGGAAATGGCATGCTTGTACACCATTTGGGTCACGGTATTACGCAGCAAAACGACGTATTGGTCGAAGGATTCGATGTGGCCCTGCAGTTTGATACCGTTGACGAGGTAGATCGAGACAGGGACGTGTTCCTTGCGCAATGCGTTGAGGAATGGGTCTTGTAACAGTTGCCCTTTGTTGCTCATGACAGCTCCGTAATGTTGTTGTTAGTTAAAAGTTTGAGGCGATTTGCCGGTTTTCAAGTACCTGAGCCGCATTCTGCGATAGCGAATGCGAGCGGTGAGCTACTGTAACCTGTTTTGCCAGTCTTTGTCGTTCCGCTAAGGCCCACCTAAGTCGGCCCTCGCGGCACTCGACACTCAATCTTTTGCGAACGGATTCTTGCCGCTGCGCAGTTCGATACGCAGGGGCGTACCGACCAGGCTGAAGGTCTCGCGGAAGTGCTTTTCGAGGTAGCGCTTGTACGGATCGGTGATGCCGTCAAGTGCGTTACCGTGGATGACGATGATCGGCGGATTCTGGCCGCCCTGGTGGGCGTAGCGCATCTTCGGACGCGAGGTACCCTTGCGCTTCGGCTCTTGCTTCTCCACGGCCTCTTGCAAGGCGCGGGTAAGGCGCGGCGTCGACAGATTGGCGGTCGCCGCGGCATATGCCGCTTCGACCGATTTCATCAACTGGGTGATGCCGGTGCCGCGCAATGCCGAGACGAAGTGGGTCTTGGCGAAGCTGAGGAAGTCCAGCTTGCGATCGAGGTCGGTCTTGACCTGTTCGCGGTCATCGGTTTGCAGGCCGTCCCACTTGTTGACTGCCACCACCAGCGCCCTGCCCGACTCGAGAATGAAGCCGGCGATGTGGGCGTCCTGTTCCGAAATATCCTGTTGGGCGTCGAGCAGCAGGATCACCACGTTGGCATCCGAAATCGACTGCATCGTCTTGACCACCGAGAACTTCTCGATGGCCTCGAAGATCTTGCCGCGGCGGCGGATGCCGGCGGTGTCGATCAGCGTGAACTTCTTGCCGTCGCGCTCGAACGGCACTTCGATCGCGTCACGGGTGGTGCCCGGCATGTCGAAGGCGATCACGCGCTGCTCGCCGACCAGGGTATTGATCAACGTGGACTTACCAACGTTGGGGCGGCCGACGATGGCGATCTTGAAGCCATGGTCGGCCGGTTCGAGTTCTTGCGGTTCATTGGGACGGCTGGCGAAGGCGATGTCGAGCGCTTCGACGACGAGGTCGGTTACGCCATCGCCATGGGCGGCCGAGATCACGTACGGATCGCCCATGCCGAGTTCGTAGAAGTCGGCGGTGACGGAGGTGTACTTCATGCCTTCCGACTTGTTCACCACCAGCATCACGTTACGCCCGCTTTTACGCAGGAAGTCGGTGATGGTCTTGTCATGCGGCGTCAGGCCCTGGCGGCCGTCGACGATGAACACGACGACGTCGGCTTCGGCCACGGCCTGGCGCGTTTGCAGCGCCATTTCGTGCATGATGCCTTCTTTGGCGACCGGCTCGAAACCGCCCGTGTCGATGACCAGGAACGGCCGTTCGCCGATCCGGCCTTCGCCATAGTGGCGGTCGCGCGTCAGGCCTGGAAGATCGGCCACCAGCGCGTCGCGCGAACGGGTGAGGCGGTTGAATAGGGTCGATTTCCCGACATTGGGACGACCCACGAGTGCGATTACCGGCTTCATGGTGTTATTTTATTCGACCGCGATCGCGGTCACAGTTCCGTTTTGTGTTTGAAAAATCAGGTTCGTGCCAGCCACCAGCGGCGTGCCCACGATCGGGCTGCCATCGGTGGCGGCGCGCGCCAGGAATGTACCGTCTTCGCGCGACAGGAAGTGCACATAGCCTTCGTAGTCGCCGACCGCGACGGCGCGGCCATAAGAGATTGGGGTCGACAGGCGGCGGAACGACAGCTTGTCATTCTTCCAGCTGCTCGAACCGGTGTCACGGGTGAAGGCGTGCAGGCTGCCCTTGTCGTCCGACGCGAACACGAAGCGCTGGTCGACGGCGACGCCGACGCTCGACGACAGTTCGCGCGTCCAGCGCGGCGCGCCGCTGGCCAGGTCGAAGCAGCCGACCCGGCCCTGGTACGAGACGGCGCAGATGTCGTTTTCGAACAGCACCGGGGCGCCGCCGATATCGGTCACGCGCTCGAGTTCGGTGGCGCCGCGCGCCACCCCGACTTCGGCATCCCAGCGCGGCGCGCCGGTGGCCAGGATCAGGGACGAGACCTTGCCGCCCGGCTGGGCCACGATGACGTCGCTGCCGGCCACGAACATGCCGGGCGCGGTACGCAGCGTCAGCGGTGGCGCGACCTTTTGCACGGTCCATTTCTTCTCGCCCGTTTTGGCGTCGAAGCCGACGATGCGGTTGTCGATCGAACGCGCCACCACGATGCCTTGCGACACCACCGGGGCCGACAGGATCTCGCTCGAGAGCTGGGTGTCCCACAGCGCCTTGCCGTCCATGTCGAAGGCCAGCAGTTTGCCCTTGGCGCCGCCGACCACGATCAGGTTGCCGTCGGTGCCGACGCCGGCGCTCAGTTCAGTGTCGCTCTTGATGCGCCACAATTGCTTGCCGCTGTCCGCTGCGACCCGCGCGATATTGCCGGCGGCGCTGGCCACGACCACGGTGTTGCCGGTCAGGGCTGGCGAGAACTGCACGCCCTGCGACTTGCCGATGTCGAGTTTCCATGCGGTGCGCACGGCCATCGTGCCCTTCAGTTCGACCAGTTTGGCCGGCTGATCGGCCTTGTCCTTGTCCCCGAAGGGATTGAGCGAACTCAGGGTCGAGCAACCCGTCATCAGGGCCAGCACGCCAACACCAACAAGCTTCCTGCTAATACGCATTTTCTTCTACCTTGTTCCTGGACTATAGAGGACGCAAAGCCCGCGCCGCTTGATAGCGGGCGCGGGCCATCTCGTGCGATATCGTTACGCGGCTGCCTTTTGCGCGGCCGCCTTCTGTTGTTCGGCTTTCTTGTCGAGCGGCGCAGTGCCGCCGATGGCTTCGAGCTTGATCACCACCACCTGGCGGCCCGGGCTGCTGCCGTCCATGGCCGCGATCGCCGCGACGTAGGCTTCACGCGCTTCCTTGAGCTTGTTCTGCGCGACCAGCACGTCGCCCTTGCGGTCATTGACCTGGGCTGCGAACTGCGGCAGCACGTCGCCGTTCAGCGCTTTCAGCGCTTCGTCGAAGTTCTTCTCGTCCAGCAGCACACCGGCCAGGCGGATGCGCGCGATCGACTTGAACTCGTCATTGCCATGCTCGACCACCCACTGCAGGTGGGTGCGGGCGGTTTTCAAGTCGTTCGCTTCGAACGCACCCTTGGCTGCGGCCATGGCCGACATCTGGGCATACGCGGTGCCGTCGTACTTGCTGCGGATGTCGCTCGCGACGCGCTGCACCTTGGCGTTATCGTTGGCCAGCATCGCCGTCTGCAGTTCGTCGTACAGCGCCGAGGCCTCGACCGACTGGTTGCGCTGGTGCGATTTCCAGTAGTTAAAGCCGGCGTAGGAGCCCAGCGCCACGATCAGCACCCAGGTGATGATGCTGCCGTAACGCGCCCAGAACGCCTTGAAGGAATCAAGCTGTTCCTGTTCTTGATGATCGTATGCCATGTGCGTCTTCTTTTAATGAGTGGTTCGGATTGCTGTCTTGGACCGTTGCTTATGGATGGTAATGCACGTGACCGTCGCCGTGATCATGGCCGTGGTCGTGATCATGTCCGCCGCCGCTGATGATCTGGTCGACCAGGTAGTCGACCACTTCCAGGAACGGCACATTCGATTGCTGCTGCTCGCCGGCCTCGCCGCGCATCGACTTGACGGCCGCCACCTGGTTGGCGATTTCATCGTCGCCGATGATCACGGCAAATGCCGCGCCGCTGCCATCGGCCTTCTTCATCTGGCTCTTGAAGCTGCCGGCGCCGGCCGGCGTGGCGCAATGTAACACAACATCCAGGCCGGCATCCCGAATGCGCTCGGCCAGGATGAAGGCTTGCATGCGCGCTTCATCACCCTGGTGCACCATGTAGACGTCGCACTGGTTCGGCTGGGCCGGCTCGCCCATCGCCTTCATCAGTTCGATGATGCGCTCCATGCCCATCGCGAAACCGACCGCTGGCGTGGCCTTGCCGCCGAAGGTTTCGATCAGCGGATCGTAGCGCCCGCCGGCGCAGATCGTGCCTTGCGAGCCCAGCTCATCGGTGACCCATTCGAACACGGTGCGGTTGTAGTAGTCGAGCCCGCGCACCAGGCGCGGATTGACGGTGTACTGCACCGCGGCGCGATCGAGGATGTTCTTGACGCCATTGAAGTGCGCCAGCGACTCTTCTCCCAGGTAATCGAGCAGGCGCGGCGCGGCGTTGACCATTTCTTGCATGGCCGGGTTCTTGGTGTCGAGGATGCGCAGCGGATTGCTGTGCAGGCGGCGCTTGGCTTCGGCGTCCAGGATCGCTTCGTGCTGCTCGAGGTAGGCGATCAGGTCGGTGCGGTGACGGGCGCGCTCTTCGGCGTTGCCGATCGAGTTCAGCTCGAGGCGCACGTTCTCGATCCCGAGGTCATCCCACAGGCGGCGGCACATCATGATCAGTTCGGCATCGATGTCGGGACCCGAGAAGCCGACCGCTTCGGCGCCAAACTGGAAGAACTGGCGATAGCGGCCGCGCTGCGGACGCTCGTGGCGGAACATCGGACCCTTGTACCAGAGACGGCGCGGGCCGTCGTAGACCAGGTTATGTTCGAGCACGGCGCGCACCACGCTGGCGGTGCCTTCCGGACGCAGGGTCAGCTGGTCGCCGTTCATCGAGTCTTCGAACGAATACATTTCTTTTTCGACGATGTCGGTGACGGCGCCGATGGCGCGCGCGAACAGCCCGGTCTGCTCGACGATCGGCGTCACGATCTTCTGGTAGCCGTAGCTCTTGAGGATCGTTTCGGTGGTGTTCTCGAACAGCTCCCACAGCGGTGCGTCTTGCGGGAGGATGTCGTTCATGCCTTTGATGGCAACGATTTTTTCTGGTTTGGACATGGTGTTTGACTCTGGTTCAGCGACGGGTGGGCGGGAAAGCCGTCCACCCTACTTTATTCCGTGGCGGCTTCGCGTGCGTAGTTCTTCTTGACGTAATCGAGCACGATGTTCTGGAACTCGTCGACGATGCGCTCACCGCGCAGGGTCGCGAATTTCTGGCCATCGACGAACACCGGCGCGGCCGGCGATTCGCCGGTGCCGGGCAGGCTGATGCCGATATTGGCGTGCTTCGATTCACCCGGGCCGTTGACGATGCAGCCCATCACGGCCACGTTCATCGCTTCCACGCCCGGATAGGTTTTTTTCCATTCAGGCATCTGCTCGCGCAGGAAGGTCTGGATATTGTCCGCCAGCTCCTGGAACACGGTCGAGGTGGTGCGGCCGCAACCCGGGCAGGCGATCACCATCGGCGTAAATTTACGCAGGCCCATGGTCTGCAAAATTTCCTGGCCCACCACCACCTCGCGCGTGCGGTCGCCGCCCGGCTCTGGCGTGAGCGAGATGCGGATGGTGTCGCCGATGCCTTCCTGAAGCAGCACCGACAGCGCCGCGGTCGAGGCGACGATGCCCTTGCTGCCCATGCCGGCTTCGGTCAGGCCCAGGTGCAGCGGGTAATCGCAGCGGCGCGCCAGTTCGCGGTACACCGCGATCAGGTCTTGCACGCCCGAGACCTTGCACGACAGGATGATCTTGTCGCGCGCCAGGCCCACTTCTTCGGCGCGCACCGCGTTCTCGATCGCCGACGTGATCAGGGCTTCGTACATCACGGCCTGGGCCGACCATGGATTGGCGCGGGTCGCGTTCTCATCCATGATGCGCGCCAGCAGCGACTGGTCGAGGCTGCCCCAGTTGACGCCGATGCGCACCGGCTTGTTGTACTTGGCGGCGATCTCGATCATCTGGGCGAACTGGGTGTCGCGCTTGGCGCCCTGCCCCACGTTGCCGGGATTGATGCGGTATTTCGACAGCGCCTGCGCGCATTCTGGATAGTCGCGCAGCAGCAGGTGGCCGTTGTAATGAAAGTCGCCTACCAGCGGCACGTCGACTTCCATGCGGTCGAGTTGCTCGCGGATCGCCGGCACGGCGGCCGCCGCGGCCGGGGTATCGACCGTGATGCGCACGATCTCGGAGCCGGCGCGCGCCAGTTCCTTGATCTGGATCGCGGTGCCGATCGCGTCGGCGGTGTCGGTGTTGGTCATCGACTGCACCACCACCGGGGCATCGCCGCCCACCCATACCGTACGGTTGCCGTGCGCCACCGCGACCTTGCGGCTGACGCGGCGCGCCAGCGGGCCGGACGGGATGGCTGCGCTGGTCGGCTGCAGTTCGGAGACTTGATTCGGGGAGATCATCAGACAGGTTCCAGGATTATTTCAGGGCCACGCGGGCGATGGTCTTGCCCGGCTGCTGCGGCAGTGGCACGTTGGCGCCGCGCAGGGTCGCGCTGACGCCGCCAGGGGCGCCGACGATCAGCGTTACCGGGCCGCTGACTTCGACCGATTCGGTACTGCCGGCTTTCACCAGGCGCGAGAGCAGCGCACGACCGCCGCCAACCGGCGCGACCTGGATCCAGGAGTCTTCGCGCACGTTCAGCACCAGGGTATTGGCGCCAGCGGCAGCGGCAGGCGCGAGCGTGGCGGCGGCGGGCGCAGGCGCCAGCGCTGCGGTCGGCGCCGTCGTCGCAGGCGTCGGCGTGGTAGTGGTTGCCGGGGCCGCAGGCGGGGTGGTGAGCGGTGCTGCACCGGGGGCGGCGGCCGGCGCCGGATTCGACGGCGCGCCTTCGCCTGCGGGCGACGGCACCGAAATCAGCGGCACCGATGGATTGAGCAATTGATCCTGGGCGGTGCCAGCCGGCGCACCATTGCCCGGCGTGGCGCCCGCGGGCGCGGCGATACCGGCCGGACTTTCCACCACATGATCGCGTTCGGCGGCAGCGTGCTGCGCCGTACCCGGAATCGCGCCCAACTGCCAGGCGGCGACCGCCGCGCCGGCCACGACCACCACGGCGGCGATCCAGCCGAACGGCACGCGGTTGCGTTTGCCGTTGATCGGGAACCGGGTTTCCGAGAACGCCGCCGGACGCGCTTCGCGCCGCGCCATGGTGCTGGCATGGGCGCCGGCCTGGGCTTCAGGCGGAACGTTCAGCTCGATCATCGACACCAGCGGCGCGGCGTCGATGCGCAGCAGCTTGGCGTAGGCGCGCACGAAGCCGCGCGTCACGGCCGGGCTTGGCAAGGAAGCGTAATCGCCGGCTTCCAGCGCCACGACCTGGCGTGGCGCCAGTTTCAACTGGTCGGCCACCTGTTCCACGGTCCAGCCCATCGCTTCGCGCTGGGACTGCAGGGTCTGGCCAGGAATGCCGTGCTGATTGCCCGGGCTGGCCGGCTGGTCTGCGTGCTCGTTCATTGTGCTCGTCCTCGTCCTTTTCTCATTCGTCGAAAGCCGCGCGCTCGAAGGCGGCGTACTCGGGCGAGCCGGGGAAGCGGCGCCGCAACTGGGCGGCAAAACTCGCTTCATGGGTCCGGTCACCCAGCTTGCGCTGTACGCGCATCGCCAGCCATAGCGCGTCGGCCGACAGCGTCTCCAGTTTTGCTGTCTCGATCAGGCGGTTGATGAAAAACCCGGCGCGTGTCATATCGCGCCGCTCGTAATATACCCGCGCCAGGCCGGCATTAACCGCCTGCAAGTCGGGGCTGAAACGCAGGGCATCGAGCAGGTAGCGCTCGGCCGCGTCGAAATTGCCTAGTTTGATGCTGCACACGCCCGCATTGACCAGCGCACTGGTCGGGGTCTGGTAGCTCGCATTCTTGATCGCGGCGTCGAAATAGCGGATCGCATCGGCCGGGCGGTTCAGCGACTGGCACAGGAAGGAACCGTAGTTGTTCGACAGGTCCGGGTTGCCGGGCGCCAGGCGCAGCGCGTGCTTGTAGTTGTCGTCGGCCAGCGCCAGCTGGCCCATCGCGGTATAGATCAGGGCGCGTACGCCGTACGCGTCGGCGTAATCGGGGTCGGCGCCGATCGCCTGCTTGATCTCGTCCAGCGCGATCTCGTACTTGCCGTCCTGGTAATAGCCCACCGCTAGTTGCAGGCGGATATTCGCGCGCTTCTCGAGCGCGGTCTGGTCAGAGGCTGTTTTCAGTTCGCCGCCAGCGGCCCTGCCCGCGCCCGCATCGGTACCGGCGCAACCAGCCACGCAGGCCAGCACCAGCAACGAGACACGAGCGAAGGAAGCGCCGCGCATCAGGTCGGGATCTCCACGATGCGGCCGAAATCGGCGCCGAATTTCTTTTGATACTCGGCCATCTTTTCCATGCGCTCGACCACGCGGGTACGGTCCTTGACCTCGCCCGCCAGCTGGCCGCAGGCGGCGTCGATATCGTCGCCGCGCGTCTTGCGCACGGTGGTGACGATGCCGGCATTCATGAGCACTTCGGCAAACGCCTTGATGCGCGGGTTCTTGGAACGCTTCAGGCCCGATTCGGGGAACGGGTTGAACGGGATCAGGTTGAACTTGCAGTTCAGGCCGACCACCGGATCGTTGACCAGTGCGATCAGTTCGCGGGCGTGCTCGTCGCTGTCGTTGAACTCGTCGAGCATGCAGTATTCGAACGTGATGAAGTCGCGCGGCGCGAATTCGAGGTAGCGCTTGCAGGCCGCCATCAGTTCGCGCAGCGGGTATTTCTTGTTCAGCGGCACCAGGATATCGCGCAGCGCATCGTTCGAGGCGTGCAGCGACACCGCCATCGCCACCGGCACGTCCTGCGCCAGCTTGTCGATGTTCGGCACCACGCCCGAGGTCGACAAGGTCACGCGACGGCGCGACAGGCCGTAGGCGTTATCGTCGAGCATCAGCTTGAGTGCGGTGACGGTCGGCTCGTAGTTCAGCAGCGGCTCGCCCATGCCCATCATCACCACGTTGGTGATCTGGCGTTCGCCTTTTGGACCCGGTTCGATGCCCTTGGTGCGGCGCAGCTCGAACTCGGCCATCCACAACTGGCCGATGATTTCGGCCACCGTCAGGTTGCGGTTGAAGCCTTGCTTGCCGGTCGAGCAGAAGCGGCAGTTGACGGCGCAGCCGGCCTGGGTCGAGATGCACAGCGTACCGCGGTTTTCTTCCGGGATGAACACGGTTTCGACCGCGTTGCCGTTGCCGACATCGACCAGCCATTTGCGGGTGCCGTCGCTCGAGGTGTTGTCGCTGATGACCGCTGGCGCACGAATCTCGGCGCGGGTTTTCAGCTTTTCACGCAGCGACTTGGCCAGGTCGCTCATGCTGTCGAAGTCCGCCGCGCCGAACTGGTGAATCCAGCGTTGCAACTGCTTGGCGCGGAACGGTTTCTCACCCAATTCGCCGCAGTAGGCGACGAGTTGCGCGGGATCGAAGTCCAGCAGGTTGGTGAGAGTCGTCATGGCAAATTCCTTATCTTTCAAACCCCGCTTGCGCCAGCCCTTGGCTGCGGGCAAGCGGGTCACTCATTCAATGGGTCTGGGGGAAGGACATCCGGGGAACGCCCAGACTGCGTTCCCCCTCGACCGATTAACGCGAGTAGACGTTCAGTGCCGGGAAGTAGTAAGCGATTTCCACGGCGGCGGTTTCGGCAGCGTCCGAACCGTGCACGGCGTTCGCGTCGATCGAGTCAGCGAAATCAGCGCGGATGGTGCCGGCGTCAGCTTTCTTAGGATCGGTTGCGCCCATCAGGTCGCGGTTTTTCAGGATCGCGCCTTCGCCTTCGAGGGCGGTGACCATGACCGGACCCGAGATCATGAAGTCGACCAGATCCTTGAAGAATGGACGGGCAGCGTGCACGGCGTAGAAGCCTTCGGCTTCAGCGCGCGACAGTTGCACCATGCGTGCAGCGACGATCTTCAGGCCAGCTTCTTCGAAACGGCTGTAGATTTTGCCGATCACGTTTTTAGCGACTGCGTCAGGCTTGATGATGGACAG
>Ga0308160_10003835_pt1 | contig 16518 bp, 20 predicted proteins | sample PhyFR1_FD_201036 | JGI IMG/M metagenome (GOLD analysis project Ga0308160, IMG submission 201036) | Phyllosphere microbial communities from UC Gill Tract Community Farm, Albany, California, United States - DLSLF.R1 | ecosystem: Host-associated > Plants > Phyllosphere > Unclassified | place: USA...
ATCGACATGGGACGATAAACAATTCAATCGAGATTCAGGGGGGGGCACAAATTGTATTCAGGAGCAACTATGGTCTCTCTCCGAGATGACGGCATTACCCCACCATACAAGACCTCACCGACCAGGATGCAGCTTACCTGTGAGATTCTTGGCTAATTGTAGTACTTCTACAACACGATGGTATCAGGGGATTTGTGCTTTCAGAGCGTGGAGCCGAGCGGGTCGGGGCAACTCTTTCTTTGGATGTCTAGAATGAGGCCGGAAGCGACATGGAGCAGCCTTCACGATTGCCGGAACCTGGACTTCTGCTTTCTACGGGAATGTCACTGACACTGCTGACTGAACCACCACGAATACATGTTCGGTGAGAGACATTCACAAAGAATGAGCTATATCTCGGACTCAGGTCTCTTGGCTTCCCATTCGGACAAAGCTTTGATCGTTTCCTGGACAGAGCCTTTGCCGCCTTCTTTGTATTGAGCGAAAAACTCTGCAGTCCTTGCGTCCCTCCACTTCTCTCTCCTGGCCTCTGTTTCACGTCTCGTCATTTCATCCGCGATGGATCGGCACGCTAAGAGTCAGCGTGAATCAGAAGCAGCGCCTACCTCGGTACAGTGCCGGCAGGGTCTCCCCATCGTCCAATCCGCTCGCAACCCTCGAATTCCTTTCTCGCTCCCCATCGAATATGTACTTACACCCGTAACCGATGATACAGTCCAAGCTGACGCTGAGACCAGTCAGTAACTCGCACCATTGTCATTTGGAGATACTGACAGTGGTTTAGGGTCACACATCCAGAATGCTTGCACGACTGACACAGCTGTCCCCGTGTCCGCGGCCTCTTTGGCGAAGAAAGTGCTTTCCTGTTCGGTAAGCTCCTTGGTATCGCTGTCAAACATTGCTGCGGAATAAGCTATAAAGATAAACAACAAGAGTCTGACAGAATGAATAAAGCAGCTCGAATAGCAAAAGAAGCCCCCAGGCCAAGTCTGTCCCTTGTACCCATGGCAAGGTTCTGGCATTGCTAAGGCAGGCGGCTGAGGGGAGGTTGCAAAGAGAGGGAGTTCAAATGAATGGAAGTCTTGATGAAGGGAGGTTTCAATTTAGGGAGGTATGGTGGACTCGGCCTTGTCCAGCCTTGTTAGACGGAAGGGCTGACACGATTCGAAAGGCTGACAGTGCTTACAGAGCGTCACAAAAGAAGTTCATCAAGTCAGCTCCACAACGACAAGGAGCTTACCTGAACAGGTGGTGGCCATGATCAGCCTGGAACTTGAGTGGAGAAGTATCAGTAGGAATAACCTAGATCAGGCGGACTGGATTAGCAATGCCCATTAGATACCTTGAGCCGTTCCCGATTGAAATATCCACATGCAACAGAGCAGTTTACCGCTTAAATACCCTTCTCCTCTGCTCCCTCGACCAGACTCTGGGCCAGCACCGTATGGGTCCCCTTTGAAGCCGCGATCGCCTTCTCGATCATCTGCAATCAGCCTTGCACCTCTGCCGTCCACAAGATTACTCACCTCACAAGCATCCTCCACCTCTGCCTCTCCCGTAAACCAAACATCCGTAACCTTGCCCAACGCCGGCATAATCCCCAAACAAACACTAGCATCCCCACCCGCTTCCTCCTCCAAACTCGGATCCACCAGCAACTCCCCCTCTTTCTTCAACACCACGCTCCCGACTCCTAGACCACCCATTGGGATCCCTGCATCTGCGACAGCTGCCGAGGAGACTGTCATTCCTGCCGATAGGAGGTTGGACAGGGAATCGGACTCTAGAACGAGGATAAATACGTCGATTGTCGATTTTGGGAATAGGTGGAGGTGGAGTGTTGGGAGGAGGAGTTGGGTTAAGAGGGTCGAGAGGGAGACTGGTTCCGTGTCCTGCTTGTCAGTCCTAGTTGCAAAGAGGGAGACATACTCTTAGGGGAGCACGTCGAGGGTGGGAAGCAAAAGGAGCGAATTTGACTTCTAGATTAAGTGTTCCTTGAGGTGAATAAGGTGGTTGTTTAGGTCGGGGTCCGTATCTATCATCAGCCCCGCTCTCAATAGGTGACGTACACTGAGCAAGCGATCTTGACTCCTCCAAACTCGATATACCCACTTCCATTAGCTTGCGAGATGAGTCCGGTCTTGAGGACTGGATGTTAGTTTATGATCGAATTGATTTTACTGACAGATCGGTCTGGCTTCATCTGCTGAGCGGTCTGTACGTCTGGATGGGCCTGCTTCTTGTTCGAATGGGAGGGGTGGGTAGGATGTCTCTGGTGCTGGGACTCTACGTCGATCAAATACGGCCGTCATGGTGTAGTGTATAAAGTGGTGGTACAATTGATGATGAATCCACGGCACGATATCAGCTTGAGATGACTTCTGCTGCGTCATACGAGCTGATAGAGCCCAGAAAGAGTGTGCATGCAGCTCAGCGAATCACGACATGAACGAGAGAAACAGAGTGCAGAAACAGATGCATAAACAACAACTATAAACGCAAACATATATAGGCTGAACCCAGGCCAGAAAACACCTTCTACTTGATGTCCCCGGCTGACAGTCCTTCCCTTCCTTCTAGACCACACGATAGAATGATCTCGGGTAGAGTTCCCACGAAACCACTACAATAAAGGGTCATATACAATTTTTTCTTGATAAAGAACGAGAAGAGGTCATGATTTTCGGTGGGAGGGGGTAGGGGAGGGTGATGACGTGTTAATTCTATGGTAGTGAGTGATCGTCAACTACTAGAGTAACTATACTTCAATACTATTCTATAATACAAGATGAGCTTTAGCGGACTCGCAGGGCTGAGGCTGAGCTCGAGGGCGATACGGAGAGCTATCGATCGATGCCCCGGGAGCTTAGGAGCTCAGCACCGAGCGACAATCACCTCAAACACTCGGCCGATCCGCTTGGCGACGTCCTGTCACGCCTCGACCTCGACAATACAGCCTTTAATCGGCCGTCGCGCCTTCCACCCAAGCCCCGCTTCATTCGCTCGAGCACGCCGCATACCCTTGACCAAGAATCAACGCCGTATACGCCGTCTCCGCAACCTACTCGTCGTGCTCACCTTCCTCTCGGTCTTGTACTATACCTACTCGCCATTCCGCCATACAATCATAGCCTCAGTACGATGTGCTCGACTCATGAAAGCGGTAGCACTCGACGTACTAGACTACAAGCGGACATTCAGCAAGGAAGAAGCCATGGGAGCTCTTGCGACGCTGAATGACGAGCAGCGGGAAATACGGAGTCAAGCGAGGAGGGATTGTCATACCCGAAGTGCTCAGCGGATGCTAGAGGCTTTGAAAAAGAATTCTGGAATCTATGTCAAGCTTGGACAACATGTAGCTGCTGTACAGCTATTACCAAAGGAATGGACGGGTACAATGGCGCCTTTACAGGATCAATGTTTCCCTTCGGACGTCAATGATGTCAACGACATGTTGCTCGAGGATATGGCCATGGATATCAACCAGCTCTTTCGGGACTTTAGTCCAAACCCCATTGGTGTCGCCTCCCTCGCCCAGGTCCACCGAGCATTCGATAGACGGACAAATCGACCAGTAGCCGTCAAGATCCAGCACCCCGATCTACAAGAATTCGCCCGAGTCGACATGTTGACGGTCAACTTTGCCATCTCGGCCGTCAAGTACTTTTTCCCCGATTTCGAATTTTCCTGGCTAGGAGAAGAGATGAACGAGATGTTGCCTCTGGAAATGGATTTCAGGCATGAAGCGTATAATGCTCAAAAGACCAAGGAAGAGTTTGCTCACTTAGAGGGCAAAACGAGTTTATATGTCCCCGAGGTATTGTGGGCGGATAGGCGGTGTATGGTTATGGAATATATCGAGGGGGCTAGAGTGGATGATTTGGTTTACTTGAAGGATAACGGGATCGACAGGAATCAAGTCAGTCAGGAGCTGTCGCGGATATTCAGTCAGATGGTGTACTTGAATGGGTGAGTCAGGAGTCAACACGATAGAGCTGACCGGTAGCCGCTTCCACGCAGACCCACACCATGGAAACCTCCTCATCCGAAAGAAAGTCCCAACCTCCAAATCACCCTTCAATTTCGACGTCTGCCTCCTGGACCACGGCCAATATTTCGATATCCCAAACGACTTACGTATAAACTATGCTCATTTCTGGTTATCCCTCATCCGCAAAAACTCTCCCGCAACCACAATAGAACGCAAGAAATGGGCCAAGGCAGTTGGGAATGTGGATGATGACATGTACCCTATCCTTGAAACTGCTATTACGGGGCAGATGAATATGAATGATGCCGGGCTTCAGGGTGGGCCGGCGTCATTGTTGCAGAGTGGGAGTGAGGATCATATCAAGGTGTTGAGAAAGGCGATGATGGAGAGGGAGGGATTGATCTTGTCGATCTTTGAGCTGTTACGGACGGTGCCAAGGTTAGTGGCATGACAAGTGTGCGCTGACGTTCAGACGGCTGCTCATGATCCTCAAGCTGTCTGATCTCCAGCGCTCCCTAGATCAGAGTCTAGCAACGACCCACGGCCAATCACGTATATTCGTCATCGTAGCTCGATACTGCGCCAAGGCAGTCTGGGATTCCGATTACTCGACTTTCCGATCCACCCATCTCTCCTTCCGTTCATTCACGAGCTTCATTGGGTCATGGTGGAACTACACCTACTGGACGACGACATTACGTATAGTCGAGATGGGAATGGATACTAGGGCTAGGATGGTTAAAATGGGTCTATGGGTCAAAGGGCTCAGTAATGGTGGATTGAGCGTCGCTAATGCGAGTGCTGCTGGTCTTGCGTAGTTGTAGATCTAGTCCGACTGGCACTTTGTATGCATATGCATGGATCGTTGCCAAGATTATAGGTTGTTGACGTAACCGTTCCTCGCGACTTGAGCGATACTCTACTTGTTATCCTCATCTCTCGACCTTATCACGATGTCATACCTCTCCTCGCCCTCATCAGCGATAGCATCATCCTCCAGGCCAGTCACGTACAATCCGAATCCATCCCAAGCGGTCTCGAATAGTCCAAGAGACGGTACAAATCCGTCCACACCATTACGATCAGTAAAAGCAAGCAACGGCTTCGAGTATCCACCAATATGGAGTTTCCCGCCGTTCTTCACGTACTTTCTCCGCTCTATGACTCGTACTAGACACTAATGTATAGATTACAACCTAATCCCTCGACGTTAAGCCATCAGCTGGGCTTATGGACGACACTAGTCCTAAATTGGGCTCGATTTAGTAGAGTCTGGGAAGTAAATACAGATTCCCCGCAACCTGGGGACGTGTTTGTCAATAAGACTATTGGACGTATGTCAATGAAGGAGGAGGATTAGGAGAGGAGTAGGCTAATGGACAGGGAAACTACTACCTCCATCACTAAAGCAACTACTAGCTCACATGGTCAAAGAAGGCATGTCCTTATCAATATCTAGTTATTATACTAATAAACAGGCCAGGCAGTAGCAGAACCACCAAAACAGACCTCACGCTATCTACTCTACTGGCGAAAACCGGAAGAATGGGGGACGTTGATCTATGATTGGATCACTGAAAATGGATTGGGGGGGAGTATAATGACTTTTTATGAGATTACGGATGGGGATTTAAGTTTTTCAACTGGTACGTCTCCGAGCGAAGTGGGTGGGGTGAGTGAGGCGAAAGAAGCGAGAGTGGAGCAAGGGAAGCCAAGTGCAGGAAGGGTGGAATGCGAAGCAGAGTGTAGCTGACGTTGTAGAATTCCGAGAAATGCCTCCTTCACTACTTCGGAAATCACTCGATACACTAGTCAAGAGGGGTAAAGCCCAGATCCTCAAAGGCGAAGGAGAAGCAGGGGAGGGTGTACGGTTCTTGTGATACACCTACTCGATGACTATCGAATCGTCAGAGGGACCTCGGGCGAGCTAGACGAAGGACGAGCCGGACGATCTTCCGATTTGGCCTTGCACACCTATCCAGGAGGAGGTGCTTGCTCGACTCGGTTGCCCTTCTCATGCCATCGACGATGGTCGGGACTACCTATCCGGTCCCGATGCTGAGGTCTGTGCTCAGCTGTACCATGCATGGTTGTACAAAATGTCTGCGCGCTAATCCGACTGACCTCTTTCAGAACCCCTCTCTTCATTCTATCTAATCACTTTCACTCATTCTTACTATCTTCGACCTAGCCTCGATCTTCTTGATCATACTCTTGACCCCAGTGAAGTAAGTATCTTGATCAATCACATCACCGAGACCATCATGTCTGTCCGTCAAACTCGAAACATGTGTCGGAGTTGGCTCAATACCCCCGTACCATCCAAGATCGCAAAACGAGAAAAGGGTGGGAGCGATGAAGGCTCAAGTACGAGTGCTGATGAGAGTGGGGGAGAAGCTTGGAACTCGAAGAATGACGGAGCAGATATCAAACAGTGTCATTATGGAGGGAAACGGAGGAGGACAGGGAGAGGCAGGGCGAAGAGGGGAGCCGTGAATACCGATAAGAAGAGGAGGAAGAGGGTGAATTCGGAATATATCGATATCGAACCCAAAGAGGATATGGAAGATAAAGCTTCGCGAGAAGAAGAGGAGGAGATAAACGCCACAGCAAATGATAACAAGGATGAAGGTAAGCAAGCCGAATCAGAGGACGATGTACCCGAACAAGAGCCGGAAACGACAACAAGACGATCAGGCCGAGCGACAAAGATCCCCGACCGATTCGATGAAGAAAGGTATCAGCCTTTTGGTGCGCCTGTCCAACCTACAAGCCAAGCGAATATCACTAAAGCATTGAGGAAACTGAAGGAGTCCCGAGCTCCTTCTCGTCAGGGGATATCGCGAGGTGAGATTCCGGATCCTATCGCTTCCTTCTCGGACCACGATCATGATATGGCGATAGATCCTCCAATCCACCAAGGCCCGACCGACGAGGATCCCTTGGCGACCGATCTGCCCCTTCCATCCGTGGAGGATGAACGTCCCATCAAACCGAAACCCGCTAAACCTCGTAAAAGCGCCCTCAAACCTAAAACCCCCTCTGGACCCCGAAAGAAGAAAGCAAAAGTAATCATCGACGAGTCCAGAAATCAAACGAGAACGGTCAAGATTATATCAAGTACCTCATCTGATATAGGACGTCATCCCTCCCTTCCAATTCCAAGGGGGCCCAAGAGGTTCGGAGTAAGATCCCGGAGAACAGTACCTGTCATGGGTATATCTCCTTATACTGGAAAAAGAGCTGTACAAAGATACGAATACGTGGTTTCGAGTGATTCAACGGAGAGTGAGGATGAGGACATGATAGATCCTGCGGAGTTTAGGGAATGGATCAAGATGAAGAGAGAACAGGAGAAGCAGAGGGGTGCTTTCCTCTTGACCCTGGCCGCTAGGATTAATGACCTCCCCACTACCTCTACAACTCAACCGCCCACGCCGTCAACTACTTTATCCCAAACGCCTACACTACCGCCAGCGTCAGAGCCAGTCTGGACTAAACCATTCTCCCTAACTCCAATCCGCCCTCGTCCACCAATCAACCCTGTTTACCCACCACACCAGGAACAAGAGAAGGTAAGCGACCCCCACCGTAGAGAGCTGATGATAGGTATGGAAAATGTTTGTTGATACCGTGTGTACGGAATGGGAATGGGTAAATGATCCTTTATTACGGCAAGTCGAGGTCTTCAAGCCTTCAGGCAGTGCGGCTTCTCCACTCGCTCCTGGATCGTCAATTGGTGAGCCATCACCCCCTGGGATCTACATTTCACCAACGCTCGCAGCAGAGGAAGAGGACAAGGGGAGTCTGGCCCGTGCTAGGCAAGATGTGAACATGTTAGCTGGACCCCAAGCTTCATTACCCGAACCGATCCCGAGACCCGGGCTCGATTTCGAAAAATCATGCGAGAGACTCGCCGGTTTGGAAATAGCAGATCGAGCCATGGGGATGCGGCTCCATATCCCAGAAAAGAGATCTACCGAGTTCTAGTCTACCCTACCCTCATTGTTGTAAGCGATACCTAATCAGCTTGTCTCGTAGTAGAATTATTCATGTAATCTGTAACGTAAAATAATTAAAATGTGACATGTGATTCGTAACTATCATTCTCATTTCGCAATACCTTCAAGAGGATGTGGACTAGCCGGTAGTCCCTCTCCATTTCCATTCCCATACCGATGTCCATTCTCATACCCATTCGTATGGTTTGATCCTAAATTCATCCTACCCGCTTGTTGTCGCATTGCAGAATTGGAAACGTGAGCCCTTGGTGTAGTAGGTGATGCCGAACTTTGATCCTCTCCACCTGACGAATGACCAGATTGAGAAGGGATTTGAGATTCCGTATCGCTGAAATCAATCACCGAGGCAGAAGCAGAAGCTTCAGAAGCTGAATCGTCGTCTACTTATCAGCCTTTGCTCAATAATAAACCAATGAAGACATACTAAGATTCAGCGACCTCCCACCCAGACCCAACATCGCATCAGCCCCAGCAGCGTGGTAGAGCATACTATTCCTATTCCTCTTCATGGTCGCCTCCCCCTCTTCTTTGACAGGTTCAGAAACAGGCTCTTCAGGGATCTCCTCTTCCGCATCGAAAATAGCTCCAAAGTGGGATACTAGTTCTGAAAAGATCCCTGCTGGAATACCTAGCGTTGGGGAAAAGACGATGCCGATATTTCGTAATGTCATTTTATTGATATGCGAGTGTTTGACAATCAGGATCAAGTGGGCGGTGAGGGAACGTAAGAGGGCGTAATTTGGTGGGGGCAGGTCGGACACGAGGCGCGTGAGTTCGGCGACTCTAGCAAACGAGTCGATCAGATCTATTCATCAATACCATGACAAAAAGGAGGAGGGAACATACCCATGACAGCAAGGAATTTAGGATGTGACTCCCTAGTCAATAGACTAGTCGGCAGATCCCTCAAGAACGTCTTGAGTAACCCAGCAATAGCATGTGGATCCCACCGATCATCCAATTTAACAAGATTCACATCCCCTTCATGATCAAACCGATCTTTTAATCCCTTGATCACGGCAGAACTTCCACTCATCCGATAAATCCCTTCCTCATCTTGAGCTTCATTGATTTCCAACCACTCGATACACCTAAACACGACCGCCGGCAGCGAGGCGACAGAAGCGATAGCGAGGGATTCATTCAGTGGGACACCAAAGACTGGTCGAGTAATCTTTTCAGGGGTTTTACCGAATGATGGCCAGAATCGACCGGATTTGGCTTTTCGATCACGGTCCCGCATATCCGGCATGGATCCTGGTGGGGCAGACATCCCATCGGTAGATAACTTGGTGAGATAGGCGGGAGTATACTGGCGGGATGGTGGGACACTACTTTGACGGGTAGGGGGCATATTGCTTTGACGTTTGTTGGCGCGGGGCGTGGTCGTCTCGTGGTGGGATGCACTGTTACTAGGTCGATTCCGGTCAGACTGTATCGATTGGGACGTCTCGGACATTGTCATGAGTGTCGAGGATTGGGATATTGGAGCCGAGCTGGACCCGTTGGTCGATTGTGAGGACTGGGATTTGTTGGCTTCTAGCGAATTAATCATACCAGGCGAAGGGATATTGGCAAATTTACCCGTTGTCGGCATGGCTCCCATCGGCTGGGCGTTGGTGACGATGACATCCTTGCTCAATTTCCTCGAAGTACTTCTCTTTCGCTGCAACGCACCAGCGGCAGGGCCATTACCAGGTGCGTTTCCAGGTGGAGGTGTTGGCGCAGTCGGAGCAGGTTGGTTCGCAGTGACTGGCGGAGGGGGCGATATGGCAGGAGTGGCGGAGGGCGATAAATTCGAATCGACCTGTTCGACAAGTCTCGCTATCCATCCATCTCGTTCCTTGTCGCTAGCAGCACACATGACGTGTCGAGTCACTGTCCCTTTCCTGTGGTTCTCGAGAATGAGGAAAGCGTGTTTCGAATCTTTTTCCTCGGCAGCTTCATTCAGTCTACCCTGCTTGCCGATTTGGGCGCCAGTGATCATGATCGTACCGTGTGACGGACCGCCGCGCTGCATGTCAGTCTCGTCATCATCGGACTTTAAAGAGACCTACCGTTTCAAAGTACTCCAATACCGGCCCATTCAGTACAAAGTACCTCGTCTTGTAACTCCCAAAGATATTATTCTTTTTTGCCAAATACCCCTCTTTCCTCACTGCAGCCTCTTTCGCCTGAACGACATTCGTCGATAAAAACACGCATAGATCCGATTTATCACTCAGCGGCGCCATCTGGAGAGACTTCAAGTACGCTTCCAAGGCAGATTTCCGCTGACTAATCTTGGCAGGAGCGAAATCTTTCCACGCTTTCCCATCGGGTAAAGGAGCAGTCATGTGTCGCCATTCCTTGGATGATTTACGTGAACTTGTTTTCAGTTTGGAATCGAGATCGATGAATGCGCTTAGGAGTTTGGCGACTGTCCACGTTATCGGTTCTGTGTTTGGTTCTTTGACGGTGATGCTGACGATGAAGCAGAGGACTTCACGATTCAAGGGATTCAGGTAGATGGTCGTTTCGGGGACGGTGATTCTGGCGTGGGGGAGGAGTGGGGATGTCATTTCGAGATGTCGTGGTTCGGGAGCGATATGTCGCGATTCGGGGACGATACTGTCTGATATGGAGGGTCGAGGCTGAGAGTCCGGCGTTGACCTTGGTGTTTCACGAGTTGGGTAAGGGATCTCGCGATTCGTGAATGGGACCTGGGTTTCGGTGTCGGTCGAGGCGCGGGGCATATCATCATGGCGGCGCTGCATTGGAGGCGACTGTGCAGCTGAATGGAAGGAAGAATGCGTAGATGTCGATTCCATCGAAGGAGACTTCAAACTGGACACGCGCGGAGGAGCTAGATGCTCGTCCCCTTCATCCTCTTCCGTCATGACCGCCAGCTGTCTCGACGAATTGGGTACCGAAAGACCACTGCTTGTTTCCTTCTCGGACGCGACTGGACTTGGCGAGTAGGACGAGTATTGGGAAGATGGCGAGAGGGTATTGGTGCTGTTGCTGGTGGGTATGGCGGGGATAGTATGTGTCGCCTCCTTGGGCGAGTCGCCGAACGTCATGAAGGAAGATACTTCTGGTGGGAACTGGATCCGGCTTTCGTGCCTCAGTTTACTGGGCATAGCGGAGGGTAGTAAGGTAGGTTGTGTTGCGGTAGGTGGAGATATTATCGATGGAATTGTAGGCGAGTGTCTTGAAGATTGCGAGATGGGTTCGGAATGCGGAGTGACGGTCGGTTTCGACTCCTCACGATCCGAATTCCGACGTGCAATAGTTGACGAGGGTTGATCCGCTTGTATACCCAGTCCGACAGCGCTCGAGGAATTCGGTATCTTCCTCACATGCCCTACAGTCTCCATCCCCGCCGCTGCTAGCCTCACATTCGCCTTCTCCCTGTCTGTGCGTAATCTCTCATTATCGTTATTCAGATGTGCGCTCTGTGAACGTTGTTTCTCGATCAGTTTCCACAGTTGCGAGTTCTGTGAGACCTATACGTCAGCTACTTCAAGAAAGATGGAAGGAGCTTACAAGGTGATTCCTTTCTGCAACCACTATTTCCAGAGCTCTCCGTACATCTCCTCCGTTGTTGCGTAATAACGACTCTACGTCCAATCCTGCAGACGGACCTGAACGTGGCGATCTACTCCTTGGACTTGTGTTTTGTGGTGATCCCTGAGGCGAAGATCGATTACGGGGTGCGCGAGGTGTAGATGTCGCTGAAGAGGTGGACGCGCTGGCCAAGTGGGGAGGTATTGATGAAGCCATCAGCCCAGGATATGGCGGTAGATACGAGTTACTAAAGCCACTCCTAGTGTTATGGACAGCGATTGAGGAGGGGAGATGAGAAATAGATATATCCAAAGGTTGATGTCGTTGCGACACGAAATGTAAAGGACCTAAATATGCGAAAGGAGTTGATCTCGGTCTTGACCAGTTGAGGTGACGGTGTGGGCCCGATGAGAGGTCTTTTAACAGCTGGTCGGCGGCCCAGAATTACGATTGGTATAGACAATAGGTAGTATAAGATACGAGGGTACAGTATACGTAGATCAGTCAACTACCAACCTTCAAACGCGTCAAGTAAACAAGGTTCAAATTACGTAATACATATGTATAAGCCGGGCGAGTATCAGCGGCGATCTCCGATATAGTAAACAAACAATCACCCCCTTCGTCAACCCCTCTTCTCTTACCTACCTCCTCGCCTGAAGAGAGAAGAGTCGTAAGGGGTGTCAAAGGGAGTTTGAAAAAGGATAGACTCGAACTCGTGCGCTCTCGCTTTCCGTTCCGCCTGGTTTCACCACCAAGAGATGCTTTGACGATGTTTGCGGGCGCCCCGAGGTAGATGAGGCAACACCGCTCCGCCCAGGTCATCTCTGTCCAGATATCAAAAGAATCCATGACGGGATTTGCACCCGCGACCATTGGCGTTATCCTGGAGTGCAATAAGGCCTCGGAAGCCAACGTGCTAACTACTACACCACACAGACGTTAGTATGCTTGTAAAGCTGATGAAGCCTCAGGTGACAAAAAAGGCTTATATACGTCTGGAATTTGGGAAGCTGACGGTCGCTATGGACGTGGCGAGAGGTCGTAATCCCACTTGATGGTACCTGGTACGACTACGGACTCTCTGCCTTTCTCATCTGCTGCGTTCCATACGTTTCTGCTCTTACCCCACCCCCTACAATCATCCAACGTTACACATTACATTTACCACGAGAGTGCGACAACAAGTTTCCCACGGTAACTCTAGTCAGATTGCGGGGTCCTCAATCCTCCATCATGCGTTAATCTAAGGTTACCTCCCTTTGTCCACTACTATACTACAATGCCACCTCGCTGGAAGTCAGATGCCCGACGTAGACCACCTCGATTCGCCTACATACGATCATGTCTCCCCCTCCTCGTTCTCCTCATCTTATTCTCCTTCCTCCTCTCCTCTGTCGCTTTGCTATCCCATTTCAGATCACCTGCGGCGAAACAGCAATTAGGATGGCAAGCTTGGGATGTTGTCGAGATGCATTATGCTAGACCGGAGGATGAGGAGACGGAGGTGTTTGCGCCTAGTATACCGCTGGAGTACTGGGTGAGCTACAGTACACCAATTGACTGAAATAGCTGATGATAGGATCCGCTAGCTGCGCATACCACTGGCTTGACCGAAGTGACGGTCCACGCATGTTATTTCCCGCCCTACCTGATGCCGAGCTACTGTGAACCACCCTCGACCCCGGAGGAAGACAAGACGAAAGGAAAATGGGTCATGGTAACGAAAGACATGAATCTCAGAACAGGAATCTGGTACTTGAACATCTACTACCGCCGAACCCGTCGACTAGACGTTCCACTCATTACCGACCTCAAGGTAGTTCGGGAGCCCGTACCCGACACTCTTACCTCGGATCTGGAGGGGTGGACAATGGCAAAAGGGGATCTACATGATGGGATATGGCCTAAACAACCTGTTTCCAGGTTATGGTATAAACTAAGTGATCAGAGAAAGAGGCAGGGGATCGAGGCGGAGGGGATCATTACGGAGCTGGATATTGTCTATGGAGATGCGGAGCCATTCTTTGGCTTCCAGAGGGTACAGGGTGGGAAGATCCTGGATGAGAAAGCGGGAAAGTGGGAGAGTGTAGATCTGGCGTATAGAAGGGGTAATCCAGGTAAGCTATCTGGATCGATATCATACCTGGATCAAAACGTGATGATAGTCGCTCCCAAAGCCGAGGTACCCAGATTCCACGAGGACGGGACATTCAAGATCATGCAGAGTGAGCAACCCATTAGACACATAGGCGAAGCTGACAGCAGTCGCCGACCTTCACTTCTCAGTTGGGTCTGGAGAATGTAGAGACACCGACAAGACCCCCTGCGTAGGCGACGCCGAAACTTTGAAATGGCTAGGAGAAGCGCTAGACGCTGAAAAGCCAGATCTAGTCGTAAGTCCTTGAGCTCTGTGCGAGCTAATACCAGGTATTCTCAGGAGACCAGCTGAACGGTCAAAAGACTTCATACGATGCTCGATCCGTTTCTGCAAAATTCACCAAACCCGTCATTGATCGACAAATCCCATGGACCGCTATTTTTGGGAATCACGATTCCGAAATCGCAGAGGATAGGGCGGAGCAGATGAGGGCGTTGGGAAGTTTACCTTATTCCCTTGCGAAACCTGGTCCAGCGGGCATCGACGGAGTTGGCAATTGTGAGTCTCATCAAGTGAGCTGAGCTAATGACAGATCATCTCAAATTGCATTCTGGCGATGCGTCAAATGTTCATATTTTTACACTCTACTTCCTTGATTCCGGGTCGTATCAGAAAAAGAGATTGCCATGGGTGGATGCCGATTACGATTATATCAAACAGTACGTTCCAGCCCATGCCTCGCTGATATCAGATCCCAGATAGACTGGTTCCTAAACACCTCGGCATCAATATCACCAATCGAACGACCGTTCCAGCCGGACGGAGCGACCGACTTAGGCCATATCTGGCGTCGATCCTCCTCCCCTTCCAGATTACCACAACAAAGAGCAGAAAAGACACTGGCAAAACCAAATGCGATGATGTGGTTCCATATCCCCCTCCCAGAGGCTTACGATACGCCCGACACCGACTCTTCTGGTATACTACAAGTTGGAACCCACGATGATGGCAAAGGGGCTAGCAAGACCAATTCGGGCTTCTTCTACAATGGAATCAAAGAAGCGTTCGAGGCTGTGCCAGGAGGGGATGGGATGGAGTTGCCTGTTTCGGAGGTTAAAGTGTTGGGGCATGGTCATACGCATAATACCGATATGTGTAAGCGGGTAAATGGGATCTGGTGAGTTCTCCCCTCTCGTCTCATCTCGCCACCTGATCCCACCTCATCGGCCCTTTGAAATAGTACTTCAGAGAGGTAGCTGACTGCAGGATCTGTTTCGACGGAGGCTCCTCGTTCTCTGGCTACGGTAAAATCGGTTTCGACCGCCGAGTCCGTATCTACGAAATATCAGCCTACGGAGAAACGATATCAACCTACAAACGCTTATCAAGTGGCGACATTATCGATAAACAGGTATTAGTAGGTGAAGGAGCTCCGGCTGGAGCTGTTATCTAGGACCAAGTGTAAGGTTGTATATACTGTACTAAATGTATATCTTGAAAACTAACAACTCGATTCGCTGATACTAGACGAATCCACCGCCTCCTCGCTTCTCGTCTATCCTCGCGAATCTTACTTCTACTTGTCGCTACTCATCAGCGCCCTCTCGGCACATCTTGTCGATGGGACTGACCTCTTTGATGACGCAGACTGTGGCTAGGAAGAAGGAAATCAAGATTGCGATCCAGCCGTAGAGGGAAGTGAAGATTTTATTGAGGATATGATCTGTCCCGGGGGAGTTGGGGGATGTTACTGAATCATGAGCAGGATGATTGAAAGCCGAAGTACGACGAGGTAAGGGAAAGGAGAAGCGAGAGGAAACAAGGAAGGAGTAGATGTACGAAGAAGGAACGAGAGACTCACTAATGCTCATACACCCCGGCTGACCAGCAGCGAATACCTCATCTCTACAGAACCCAGCGACAGTCCCAAACTTCCCAGCAACAGTCCCATTCCTACCATCAGCCCCCTCCAGTCCCTGTATGCGGCGATGTGTGGGGAAGAACGTACCAATACCCACAACAACTCCACTACCCATCAGTTCCCCAATTCAAAGCAGGTAAGAGAGAAGTGGACTTACTTGATCTTGGATCGCTTGTTGGATTCGGAGAGGTTGAGATTCCCAAATATCACATAGCTCTTGCAACTGTCGGAGGGAGAAGAACCATATCCAACTTGCGAACTGATATTAGTCCTTCTTCCTCCTATCCCCCTTCTCCTTCACCACCTTCACTCTCTATCTTCACACACGCCTAGGCGAGAGGAGACTTACGAGGAGGGTCGCTACCACCAAGACTACCAGTCCCCAATTGAGTGCTTTTAAAGCCCACAGCCTACCTTTACCTAGGAGGATTGCTGGAATGGAGAAGATACAGGCGGCGAGGTAAGCCGATCCAAGTACAAGACCACCTGTCATCAGCCCCTCTTTCCCTCGATCCTATCGTCCTAGTCTTGCCGTCTTTATTCTCGCTCCGTCTACTTATCTCACCACTCTGTCCTACTCGCCTGCTTGGTCCAAGATGGAGCGGGAAGTCACAAGAAAGAAGACCACTTACAAACGAAATGAACATCATCAAAAACCAAATTGATAACCAACTGCCTAGGCCGATGAAAGCAAATACTGGCTATCCCAGTCAAGATCCCAGCTGAGAGGAGGATGAGGTCGAGTGCAGCCCAGATGAAGAGGAGTCTAGTGTGGGGGTGGTCGGATAGGGATCTTAGGATCATGGTACCACAGCTGTGGCGATCAACGCCTTGAATAAGTAAATGAGTATGAAAGAGATAAGGAGTAGTCAGTAGATCAATGCCTCATTCAGCTGTGGGAATGTATTAGTATTGAATCGGTGATTGTCTCCCA
>Ga0308160_10003837_pt1 | contig 16515 bp, 14 predicted proteins | sample PhyFR1_FD_201036 | JGI IMG/M metagenome (GOLD analysis project Ga0308160, IMG submission 201036) | Phyllosphere microbial communities from UC Gill Tract Community Farm, Albany, California, United States - DLSLF.R1 | ecosystem: Host-associated > Plants > Phyllosphere > Unclassified | place: USA...
CCGGTTCGGGCAAATCGGTTGCCCTGAACGTTCTCGAAGACGCGGGTTACTACTGCGTCGACAACCTGCCGCCGGCCTTGCTGCCGCAGCTGGTGAAGGCCGTGTCGAACGAAGGCACGGCCAAGCTCGGTGTCGCGGTCGACGCCCGCAGCGCCGAATCGCTGGCCGAGCTGCCGCTGACGGTGCGCACGCTGAAGGAGGAAGGCCACCAGGTCAAGGTGCTGTTCCTGACTTCCAGCACCCATTCCCTGGTCGCCCGTTTTTCCGAAACGCGGCGCAGCCACCCGCTCTCGCACACCCTGCGTCCCGGCGAAAACCCGGCTTCGCGCCGCACCCTGATCGAGTGCATCGCCGAAGAACGCGAGCGCCTCGGCGCCATCGAGCAGCTGGGCCACGTGATCGACACCTCGGAAGCCTCGGCGAACAAGCTGCGCGCCTGGATCAAGGAACTGGCCGAAGTCCAGCACGCACCGCTGACCCTGTTCTTCGAATCCTTTGCCTTCAAGGTCGGCGTGCCGCTCGACGCCGACTTCGTGTTCGACGTGCGCGCCATCCCGAACCCGTACTACGACCTGTCCCTGCGCCCGCTGACCGGCAAGGACGCTCCCGTGATCGCCTTCCTCGACGCCCAGCCGAGCGCGACCGAGATGCTGCACGACATCTGCAAGTTCGTGGAGAAATGGCTGCCGTCGTTCAAGACGGATAACCGCAGCTACCTGACGGTGGCCGTCGGTTGCACGGGTGGGCAGCATCGCTCGGTGTACATGGCGGAGCGGCTGGCGGCCTATTTCAACGAGACCGAGCGGGTCGTGCTGCGGCATCGCGAGCAGTCGTAAGGAAAGCGTGGCTGGTCTCGTAGGGTGGGCATTCATGCCCACGCGGTCGTACCTGTGCACACCACTCGGCGTCGATCATCGCCAACACTGATCAAATGGTGTATCCGCGTGGGCACGGAGTGCCCACCCTACAAAATCACGCCAGATGGCGCAGCGGATGAGCGTGATCTGGCCACACCGGTTCGAAGAAACGATCGACCATCTCCGGCGTCACCGCCTCGAGCGACGGCGGATTCCACTGCGGCGCATTGTCCTTGTCGATCACCAGCGCGCGCACGCCTTCCAGCACTTCGCCGTGTTCGAAGTTGCGGCGCACCAGCGAGCGTTCCATGCGCAGGCAGTCGGCCACGTCGAGCGAGGCGCCGCGCACCAGCATCTCGTGGGTCACGCACATCATCAGCGGCGAACGCTGGCGCATCGCCCCCAAAGCCTTTTGCAGGAACGGGTTCTCATCCTTTTCCAGCGAGGCCATGATCGCCCCCACCGAGCCGGCGCCGAAATGCCGGTCGATCGCGGCGCGCTGCGTTTCCAGCACGCTCGGTCCCGCGTCCGAGGCAAAACCCGCAGCGAAGGCGCGCACCTTGTCCGCCAGCTGCGCACCCGGCGTCGCCTCGATCAAGGCATTCAATTCGCCCAACTGCGCGCTCGGGATAAACACGTCGGCCAGGCCGACATACAGCGCATCGGCGGCACCGATCGTCAGCCCGGTCAGGCCCAGGTAATTGCCCAGCTGCCCAGGCGCATGCGAGAGGAAATGGCTGCCACCGACGTCCGGGAACAGGCCGATGTTCACTTCCGGCATCGCCATTTTCGTGCGCTCGGTCACGATGCGCAGGCCCGTGTCCGGGCCGCCCTGGGCGATACCCATGCCGCCGCCCATCACGACGCCGTCCATGATCGCGATGTACGGTTTCGGATAGAAGTGGATCAGGTGATTCAGCGCGTATTCCTCGGTGAAGAAATCTTCGAGTAGTGCGCTGCCGCCCGTCGGCGTGGCATGGCCGGCTTCGTGGAAGAAGCGGATGTCGCCGCCCGCGCACAGGGCTTTTTCGCTGCTGCTGGTGAGCACCACTGCGGACACGCTCGCGTCGTCGCGCCAGGCCAGCAGGATGTCCGCCAAACGGCGCACCATCGCCAGGGAAAGGGAGTTCAGGGCCTTCGGGCGATCGAGCGTGATGACGCCGGTGCCGTTGGCAACGCGGGTGAGGACATGGTCGGTCATGGTCAATAGGCTGATGGGAAAGACATGCATTTTACCCAAGCCTGCGCCCCACGGACAAAATGAAAAGGGCGCCCTTGCGGCGCCCTCGTTAGACGGTGCTTGCTTGCCGGGAATTACATCGCGGCCGCGGCCTCTCCGCCTTCAGGCAGGCGCTTGAGCGCCTCACGACTATGGTCCTTCAACATCGTCTTGTATTTCATCACCTGGCGATCGAGCCGGTCCATCAGGAGGTCGATCGCTGCGTACAAGTCTTGCGCCACACTTTCCACGTGCACGGTCTTGCCGGAGACGCGCAGGTTGATCTCGGCTTTTTGTCGTTTGTCTTTTTCAGTGAGATTGTCGATCGCGAGGATGACATGGGAATCGATCACTTGATCGAAATGGCGGGTGATGCGTTCAAGCTTGTTCTGTACGTATTCACGGATGGCGGGGGTGACGTCGAGGTGGTGGCCACTGATGGTGAGATTCATACACACTCCTTTGAAAAGAGAGCGGCCGCCGGGCCGCGCAAGGAGTGCGCGTGGGGCCGCTGTTACAAGGATTTGCGGAGACTGACGGGAGGAATCTTGAGTGCCTCGCGGTATTTTGCAACCGTGCGGCGCGCAATGACCATGCCTTGTTCACCGAGCATTTCCGCGATCTTGCTGTCGGATAATGGGTTCTTAGGGTCCTCTGCTCCTGTCAGTTGCGCAATGAGCGCCCGTATCGCCGTCGACGATGCTTCGCCCCCCGCTTCGGTGGCGACATGGCTTCCGAAGAAATACTTCAGCTCAAACATGCCGTGCGGGGTCAGCATGAATTTCTGAGTTGTTACCCGAGAAATAGTGCTCTCGTGTAGACCTAGTGTATCAGCTATCTCGCGAAGCACAAGGGGACGCATGGCAACCGCGCCATGGCTGAAAAAGTTCTTCTGGCGTTCAACAATTGCCTGCGAAACACGCAGGATCGTATCGAAGCGCTGGCGCATATTCTTGATGAGCCACTTCGCTTCCTGCAGCTGCGCGCTCATCTGGCCTTCTCCTTTTCCCTGCTTGAGCAGGTTGGCGTAGACGTTGTTCACGCGCAGGCGCGGCATCACTTCGTTGTTCAGCGAGACGGTCCAGCCGTTCTTCGATTTGCGGACAATAACGTCCGGTACGACATAGTCCGAGACGCTCGAGGCAAAGGCCGCGCCGGGATGCGGATTGCACTGGCGGATGACGGCTTGCGCTTCGCGCAGGTCTTCGTCGTCGCAGTCGAGCGCCTTTTTCAGCTTGGTGAATTCGCGCTGCGCGAACCAGCTCAGGTAACCCTCGACGATTTTGAGGGCCATGCGCCGCGTCACCAGCGGCACGCCCGGCATGGCGCGGATCTGCAGCGCCAGGCACTCGGCTGCGCTGCGCGCACCGACGCCGACCGGGTCCAGGCTTTGCACCAGCGCCAGCGCGCAACGCAGTTCGTCCATCTCGACTTCGAGTTCGCTTGGTAAGCGCGCGTGGATCTCGTCAAGCTGCTCTTCCAGGTAACCGTTGTCGTCGATGGCGTCGATCACCAGTTCGGCCAGCGCGCGGTCGCGCGGCGAGACGGCCGTGACACGGATCTGCTCGCACAGGTGCTCGCGCAGGGTCACGCCCATCGCGCCCAGCTGCGGACGGCCGTCGTCGTCGCCCTCGGCATTGCCGCTGCGCGACAGGTCGCCCCACTCGCCCTCGCTGTCGCCGCGCTCGACGTCGCCGCCCTCCCCGCTTTCCGGCGCATCGGGTGCGGCCGGGCTTTCTTCGCCGTTGCTTGCCGGCGCTTCGCTTGGTGCCGGCGCGGCGTTGATCGCGCCGTCAGCCAGCAGGCGCACCGAGTGGTCGAGCGGATCGTCGAGCCGCTCGAGCAGCGGGTTATCCGAGAGGATCTGCTCGATCTCCTGGTGCAGTTCGAGTGTGGACAGCTGCAGCAGGCGGATCGACTGCTGAAGCTGCGGCGTGAGCGCCAGGTGCTGCGAAGTCCGGAGTTGCAGGGATTGTTTCATGGTCCGCTTAGGTTCTGATCGTTACTACATGCGGAAGTGTTCGCCCAGGTAGACGCGCCGTACCGACTCGTCGGCGATGATGTCGTCGGGACGCCCCGACGCCAGCACGGCGCCCTGGTTGATGATGTAGGCGCGGTCGCAGATGCCGAGCGTCTCGCGCACGTTGTGGTCGGTGATCAGGACGCCGATGCCGCGCTCCTTCAGGAAGCGCACGATGCGCTGGATCTCGATCACGGCGATCGGGTCGACGCCGGCGAAAGGTTCGTCCAGCAGCACGAAGCGCGGATTGGTGGCCAGCGCGCGCGCGATCTCGACGCGGCGGCGCTCGCCGCCCGACAGCGACAGCGCCGGGTTCTCGCGCAGCTTCTCGATCTGCAGTTCGGCCAGCAGCGAGTCCAGCCGCTCGTCGATGGCGGCGCGGCTCAGGGACTTGCCGTTCTCGTCGTGCTGCAGTTCCAGCACGGCGCGGATGTTGTCCTCGACCGTCAGCTTGCGAAACACCGAGGCTTCCTGCGGCAGGTAGGACAAACCCAGCACCGCGCGGCGGTGGATCGGCAGGCTCGAAATATCGGTGCCGTTGATCTCGATGGCGCCGGCATCAAGCGGCACCAGGCCGACGATCATGTAGAACGAGGTGGTCTTGCCGGCGCCGTTCGGGCCGAGCAGGCCGACCACTTCACCGCAGCCGACCTCCAGGGACACGTCGCGCACGACCAGGCGCTTGCCATAACTTTTTTGCAGGCCCCGTACGACCAGGGTACTGCGGTTGTCGCGTGCATCTTTCATTATTTCTTTCCTGCCGCTGCCGGCGTTGCTGCGGGGGCTGCGGGTGTTGCGGGAGCGGCCGCTGGTGTGCCGGTTGCGGTGCGGCGCGGTGCGATGATCAGGGTGCCGCGGCCGCCGCCGACCTTGCTTTCGCCGCTGGCATCGTTGCGCACGGTGGCCACTTCGCGCCGGCTGTCGTACGAGATGTAGGCGCCGTCGATCTGGTTGGTGAGGCGCCCGCCTTCGAGCTCCTTGACGATCGCTTTCGAGAACAGCTTCACCACTTCCACGCGCTCGTCGTATTCGATGCGCTCGGCCTGGCCTTCCATCCACAGGTCGGGGCCGCCGTCGCGCTTCTGGCGGAAGGTGGCCACGCGGCCGGGGCCCGAGGTGAGCGTCACGCTCATGTAGCCTTCCGGCGTTTCCTTGACCAGCGCACGGTCCGATTTCATGACCAGCGTGCCGCGCGTGAGGACCACGTTGCCGGTCAGGATGCGCGTCTGCGTGACTTCGTCGACGTCGAGCGAATCGAAGTTGATGACGGCCTGCTTGAGCGAGTCGGCGCGCTCGGCCGAGGCGGACAGCGAGAGCAGCGAAAGGAAGGCGGCGGCTAGTATTTTTTTCATTCGGGCTCGTTCCGGTTATTGGTTGGGTGCGCCGCGCTGGCGCGGCGGATAGACGATGGTGCCGCGCCCGCCCAGGTGCAGTTTCTGGGTCGGGTTCTCGGCCACCAGGCCGACGGCGTCGACCGAGGAGGCGCCGAGCGTCATCTTGACCGGGCGATTCGTCTTGACGATCTCGTCGTCGGCCAGCACGGTCAGGGCCTCGGTCTTCGCGCGCAGCGCTTCGCTGTTCGGCGTGGCAGGACGCGCGATGTCGACGTTGCCCATCAACTCGACGCGGTTCTCGCGGTGATAAATGTGGCCGCGCTCGGCATGCATGCTCATGCGCGGACGGCCGGGCGCAATGCTCTCGACGACCGGCTTGGTCACTTCCGAGACGTCGTTGTCCGGACGGTGCGCGAGGCGCTCGCCCGACATCACGTAGCGCGGCACGCCGTTCTCCGTCATGCGCACGAAGCTGAAGTTCTCGACGATGTAGTCCGGCTCGCTCAGGTTGTTGCCGACCTGCGCAGGATCCTCGGCCTGGATCGCCTGCAGCAGCCAGAAGCTGCCGAAGGCGAAGAAGACGGCCGTCAGCATCAGCGCCAGCAGGCGCCAGCGATGTGCGGTCCGTTTGTTCACGTAGGTCGCCATCCGTTTATATTCAAGCGAAATAAGGCGCAAGCGCCTGCTCGTAGGTGCCCTGAGCGCGCATCACCATGTCGCAGACTTCGCGCACGGCGCCGCGTCCGCCACCGGCGCGGGTCACGTAGTGCGCGCGGTACTGCACTTCCGGATGGCCGGTCGGCACCGTGACGGCGAAGCCGACCTGGGTAAGCAGCGGCAGGTCGATCACGTCGTCGCCGATGTAGCCGCACTGCTCGGCCGTGACGCCGGTTTTTTCCAGCAGCTCGGCGAACGCGACGCGCTTGTCGTGGTGGCCCTGCCAGACGTGGTTGATGCCGAGGTCACGCGCGCGCGCCAGCACGATCGGCGATTTGCGCGCGCTGATGATGGCGGTGATCACGCCCGTCTTCTGCAGCAGCTGGATGCCGAGGCCGTCGAGGACATTGAAGGTCTTGGTGATCTCGCCGTCGGCGCCATAGGTCAGGCTGCCGTCGGTCAGGATGCCGTCGACGTCGAAGATCATGACTTTTACGCGCGCGGCGCGCGTGGTGTGTTCCAGAGGCGTCATCAGATCACCTTTGCGCGGGTCAGGTCGTGGATGTGCAGGGCGCCGACCAGCACGCCCGCCTCATCGACCACCAGCATCTGGTTGATGCGGAATTCTTCCATGATCGCCACCGCGTCCACGGCCAGCTGCTCCGGGTGCACGGTGCGGGCGCCGACGTGCATCACGTCGCGAATGGTGAGATTCGAGAAGTCCTGCACGCGCTCGATCAGGCGGCGCAAGTCGCCGTCGGTGAACACGCCCAGCGGCTTGAAAGCCTCGTCGACCACGGCCGTCATGCCCATGCCCTTCTGGCTCACCTCCAGCAGCGCGCGCGTGAGCGGCACGTCCGGGGTGACGGAGGGAATGGCCTCGCCGCTGCGCATCACGTCGCGCACGTGGGTCAGCAGGCGCCGGCCCAGGGCGCCGCCCGGGTGCGAGCGCGCGAAGTCTTCCTCGCGGAAGCCGCGCGCATCCAGCAAAGCCACTGCCAGGGCATCGCCCAGCGCCAGGGTGACGGTCGTGCTGGCGGTCGGCGCCAGGTTCATCGGGCAGGCTTCCTTGCTGACCGAAACGTCGAGGTGGACGTCGGAAAGCTGCGCCAGGCGCGACTTCGGCTTGCCGCTCATCGCGATCAGGGGCGTACCCATGCGTTTCACGACCGGCAGGATGTCCATCAGTTCCGACGATTCGCCCGAGTACGAGATGGCGATGAAAACATCCTTCTCGGTCACCATGCCCAGGTCGCCGTGGGCGGCTTCGCCCGGGTGCACGAACATGGCCGGGGTGCCGGTCGAGGCCAGGGTCGCCGCGATCTTGCGCGCGATGTGGCCGGACTTGCCCATGCCCGACACCACCACGCGGCCGCTGCAGGCGTACATCAGGGCCACCGCGCGGGCGACGCTGTCGTCGGCGTCCAGCCGTGCGTGCAGCGCCGTAATGGCGTCGGCTTCGATGGTCAGGGTTTCGCGCGCCAGCTCCAGTACGCGGCGCGACTGGTTCTCGTCAAAACTGTTCAGCATTGTTTTTTCATCGGTTACACTCATTCTGGAAGTATAAACGAATTGGGAAAGCAAAAAACTTGCCAGACGTACTAAACAACGCTTGTCTTACACAATGTAACCAATCTGCATGGCATCCGGACTCGAACTGACCCTGCTGCTCCTCGGCAGCGCCGTCCTCGGCGTGGTCGTGTTCCGCAGCCTGCATCTGCCGCCGATGCTGGGCTACCTGGCCGTCGGCGTCCTGATCGGCCCGCACGCCTTGGGCCTGGCCGCCGAAACCCATTCGACCCACGCGCTGGCCGAATTCGGCGTCGTCTTCCTGATGTTCTCGATCGGCCTCGAATTCTCGCTGGCCCAATTGCGCGCGATGCGCCGGATCGTGTTCGGCCTCGGGCTGGCGCAGGTGGTGCTGACCATCGTCGCCACCGTGCTCGGGGGGCTCTTCATCTCGATGTGGGCGCCGCAGCTGCACATCAGCTGGCAGGCCGCCTTTGCGCTGGGCGGCGCGCTGGCGATGTCCTCCACCGCCATCGTCGTCAAACTGCTGACCGAGCGCCTGGAGCTGGAAAGCGAGCATGGCCGGCGCATCATCGGCATCCTGCTGTTCCAGGACCTGGCCGTGGTGCCGCTGCTGATCCTGATTCCGGCGCTGGCGAAAGACCCGGAAAACCTCGTGAAGACCCTGGCCTGGGCAGGAGTAAAAGCGGCGGCGGTGCTGGCCCTGCTGCTGTTCTTTGGCCAGAAGCTGATGCGCAGCTGGTTCACCCTGGTCGCCAAGCGCCGCTCGCAGGAACTGTTCATGCTGAACCTGCTCCTGGTGACGCTGGGCGCGGCCTGGATCACCGAGCGCGCCGGGCTGTCGCTGGCGCTGGGCGCGTTCGTCGCCGGCATGCTCATTTCGGAGACCCAGTTCAAGCACCAGGTCGAGGAGGACATCAAACCCTTCCGCGACGTGCTGCTCGGCCTCTTCTTCATCACGATCGGCATGCTGCTCAACCTGCAGCTGGTCCTCGAGCATTGGTGGCTGGTCCTGGTCTTGCTTTTTATTCCTGTTCTGCTGAAATTCGCGCTGATCGCCGCGCTGGCGAAAATGTTCGGCTCCTCGGACGGGGTCGCGATGCGCACCGGCCTGGCCCTGGCGCAGGCCGGTGAATTCGGCTTCGTGCTGCTGAACCTGGCCTCGGGCTCGAAGCTGATCGACCCCTTCCTGATCCAGCTGGTGCTGGCCTCGATGGTGCTGTCGATGCTGGTCGCGCCTTTCGTGATCGCCAAGTCCGACCAGATCGTCATGAAGATCGCGTCCAACGAATGGATGATGCAGTCGCTCCAGCTGACCCAGCTGGCGAGCCGCACGATGGCGGCGCAGAAGCACGTGATCCTGGCCGGCTTTGGACGCAGCGGCCAGAGCGTGGCCACCCTGCTGTCGGACGAGAAGCTGCCCTGGTATGCGCTCGACCTCGATCCGGAACGGGTGCAGGAAGCGCAGGCGGCCGGCTCGAGCGTCTCGTACGGCGACGCCGGGCGGCGCGAAGCCCTGATCGCGGCCGGCATCAACCGCGCAAGCGCCCTGGTGATCACCTTCGCCGACACCCGCGCCGCGTTAAAAGTGCTGCACCTGGTGCACGAGCTGGCGCCCTCGCTGCCGGTAATCGTGCGCAGCCACGACGACAGCGACCTGGAACTGCTGCGCCAGGCCGGCGCGACCGAGGTGGTGCCGGAAGCGCTGGAGAGCAGCCTGATGCTGGCTTCTCACGCGCTGGTCGTGGTCGGCGTGCCGCTGCGCCGTGTCGTGCACCGCGTGCAGAGCGCGCGCGACGAACGCTACGCCTCGCTGCGCGGCTATTTTCACGGCGCCAGCGACCTGATCGAGGATCCGGAGCACACCTACGTGCGCCTGCATTCGGTGGTGCTGAACGAGGACGCGCAGGCGGTCGGACGGCGCATCGGGGAATTGGGACTGGACGAGCTCGGAGCCGAGGTCAGCGGCATCCGGCGCGCGCGGGTGAGGATCGAGCCGGCGGCGGAGACGGAATTAAAAGCGGGAGATGTCGTGGTGCTGCGCGGGTCGGGCGACGCGGTGACGCGGGCCGAAGGGCGCTTGCTGTAATCGGCTTCGTCGTGGCCGAATAATGCACATGGGCCGACGGGCGTAGGGTGGGCGCCCCGTGCCCACCATAACGAAGAGCAGACAGAACGTATCCCGGAAGTGCCAACGCGACGCACGTTCTTGGTGGGCACAGGGCGCCCACCCTACCGTTGTCATCAATCGGCCATCACGACCCGATTGCGTCCCGCTTCCTTCGCCTGGTACAAGGCCGCGTCGGCCGACGCCACCAGCTGCTGCGCCACCCCTTCGATCGCATGGTCGCGCGCATAATCGTCGAGCGCGGCCACCCCGATCGAGACCGACACGTCCAGGCACTGGCCGCCCGCCAGATCGAAAGGCTTGTCGGCCACGCCGGCCCGGATGCGGTCGGCGACGATCGCCGCGGCCGGCAAATCGGCGTTGATCAGCAAGACCACGAATTCCTCGCCGCCGAAGCGCGCCAGCGCGTCCGAGACGCGCAATTCCATCTTGATGCGCGCCGCGACTTCGCGCAGCACGTCGTCGCCGGCCTGGTGTCCCACGCTGTCGTTGACGCGCTTGAAGTAATCGACGTCGATGAACATCAGCGAAATGCGGTAGTTCTGGCGCTGGGCGCGCGCGATCTCTTCTACCAGGCGCCGGTCGATGTAGCGCCGGTTGTAGACACCGGTCAGCGGATCGGTCAGGCCGATGTACTTCAGCATCTCGTTGCTGATCACGTTTTCCAGGCAGATCGCGATGATCGAGGCCATGTGCTCGACGAAATCGGTGCCGAGCGCCGCGGTGAAACGCTGCAAATCGGTGCTGCCCAGGTTCAGGCTGCCGATCAGGCGTTTATTCCGGAGCAGCGGCACCAGGGCCACGCTTTGCAGGCCGGCGGGCGGCTGCGGGAACATCGCGCCGTGTTGCGCGCGGTCGTAGGGGCCGAGGCGCGGACGCGGATGTTCGCCTGGCTCGAAGCCGAGTTCGACCGCGTGCTCGCAGAACAGCAGGTTCGGAAAGGCTTCGAAATCCACGCCCAGCTTGTGCATCACCGTGTAGATGTCGGCATCGGTGTCGACCAGCGACAGGGTCACGCTGTCCAGATCGGAGATGACGGGCAGCAGGCGGAAGATGGTGCCGACCAGCTGCGGAAAATTCGAGGCGCCGACGATCTCGAGGTCGAAGGCCTGGTGGCGCGACATGATCTCGTGATTGCGCTGGGCCTGTTCCATGACATAGCTGATCCGCGCACGCAGGGCTTCGTTTTCGGCAATGAGGTCGCGCGGCATGAGATCCGGCTGGTGCATGGGAATTCCTTTCAGCAATACCCGTTACATTACGTGATATTTACGGGCTTGCAAATGGAACTGCCGATTTTTTCGTTCTTGCCAAGCGCAGCGCAGCCTTAAAACGACAGGCTGGTTTCAAACGCCTGCCCGACGCGCAGGATGTTCCCCTCCCCCTCCAGCACGATGCAATTCATGCCGACGCAGACGGCGCCATCGAGAATCGCCTTGCTGCGCCAGGCCTGCAGGATGTCGAGCGGATCCGGGCCGGGGATGCCGGTGGCCTGGTCGATGGCGGGAATCGGGCAGCGCGCGCAGGGTTTGACGGGTTTGATGACGACCGCGCCGGCCCGCAGCGACTCCGTGTAATCCTCTTCGAAGGGATCGGTGCCCGTTACCACCAGGTTGGGGCGAAAACGGTCCATCGGCAGCGCCGCGCGGCCCGCCGCCAGCAAGCGTGCATTGATCTCGTCGAGGGCGGACTGGCCGATCAGCAGCAGCGGATAGGCGTCGGCAAAGCGCGCGCTCGAGGGCGCACCACCGGTCCATTTTTCGCTGGTCGGACGCACGCTCTCCGGCCGGCAGCGCACCAGGCGGCAGTGCGTGCCGAACGCGTCGCCGAACCAGGCGGCGGCCGCATCGCCGCAGTCGAGGGCCTCCACCGCATCGTCCCAGATCTGCACGCGCAGCGTGCGCGCCTCCCCTTCCAGCGCCAGCGGCAGGCGCAGCGGCGGCATGTTCGGCGCCGTCACCAGCAAGGCATCGCCTTCGACGCGCGGCACGATGGTCGCCATGCGCGGACATTCGCGCTGGGTCAGGAACTGGCCGTCGTGCGTCACCAGCATCCACTCGCGGTCGTGCACGCCCTCGGCTACGAGGCCGGAGACGGTGGCGCGCGCTTCCTCGACCGGCATGCCGGCGCAGGATTTGATCGGATAGAGGACGAGTTGGGAGAGCGTGGCCATTGCTGCGTATTCCATGTTGGGGGCGACAGTATCGCACCAATTGGCCGTGTAATCGCGTGGAGTCAGGACTCCACGCGATTACAACATCAATGACGACGCGCCATCACGCCTTGGCCAGCTTCGTCTGGCTCAACTCCCCGGTCAAATACCCCACCGCCGCCCCGAACTTGTCCTTGTAGTTCGCCCGCACCAGCGGATCCAGCGTCGGCTTGACCACATTGTGGATCGAACCCCAATCCCCCGCGTGCTGGAAGTTACTCATGATGTAGGTCCAGCCATTCAGTTCATCGACCGCATGCAGCCCGGTCGACTCGCCGCCCGCCGGAATCGACATCACGCGCGACAGCAGCTTGGTGTCGACGTTATACGCCCACAAGAAGTTGTTCACATGCTGGCCGCTGTCCTCGCCGATGAACAGGGTGCGCATCTTTTCCGAGAATTTTAAATTGTCCGGATTGCCGATGCGGTCCGGGTTCGCCGTGTTGCCCAGCGCGTCGGCCGCGATGTCTTCGCCGGTCAGGAGCGCCTTCAAATCGACCGGCATCCATTCGCTGTTGATGGCCGCACCGCCAAGGTCCTTCTGGCCGCCGGACAGCTTCAAAGCCATCACGGCGCCGGCGTTCAGCGCCTTCGGAATCGAGACGCCATTGCCGGCCACGTTCAGCGCATTCCCCGCCACCATCGAGCTCTGGCAGTTCTGCAGCGCCGAGTAGGCGATCTTGTCCTTGGCGTTGACGGTGGTGCCTTCCATCTTCGTAAAACCCATCGACGCGCCGACCAGGGCCGCATAGCGGTGGGTCTCGAGGAAGGCCGCGGCCATTTCCATGCCGGGCTTCAGCTTGATCCATTCGATGGCGCCATTCGCCGCGACCTTGGTGAAGCTGCTGTCCTGCGGGTCGGCCGTGCGCACGTCCATGATGTCGATGGCTTTCAGCGAAGCGGCCAGCGCGCGGATCTCGGCGCTGGTAGCGCAACCGAGCTTGATCCAGGTGAGCGGTGCGGCGGTGGCAGCCGGGTCGAGCGAGAAGCCGGCGCCGACTTTCGCCACATACAGGGTGCCGCTCGACAGGTCCTTCTCCTTGTCGGCGACAAACACGAAGTAGCCGCTGTTGGTGGCGTCGTCGCCCATCAGCACCGTCCGCTGGTCGGGCATCACCTGCACCAATTCGTGCGAGATCCGGCCCAGGCAGAAGTGTTTTTTAATGGAGGCCGTACCGTCCGGGTTGACCGTCACTTCCGGCAGGTGGCCGTAGTTGTAGGGATTTGCGGTGGTCTCGCTGCCGTACAGGTTTTTACTAAAAGCCTTGAACTGGGCGTCGCTCGCGGCCGTAAAAGCGTTCGGCTCGTACTCCTCGCTCGACAGATGGGTGCCCCAGGGCGACAGGCTGGCGCCGCAGGTGATCCACAGGCCTTCCACGCTCGCCGTATCGACGTTGTGGTACTTCACGAGCGTCAGCTTGCCGGTGGCCTGGTCCTGGTCGAGGGTCAGCACGCCGATCGGCGATGGCAGGCGGCCATACATGCCGGTCTTGCCGTCCTGGGCGAAGGTCGTGTACTCGAACTGCACCACGGCGAATACCGGCTTGCCCTTCACGCCGGCCACGTTCGCGTTCGGGACGGTGAGCAGCGAGGTGCCGTCCGGCGCGTCCGAGAAAAACTGGCGCTCGCGGCCAGCAACCGTGGTGTCGATAATCGGCTGATTGCGGATGTCGTAGTAGCCGCCGGCGAGGACCGTACCGCCGCTGCCGTTCGGGACCAGGTCCCCGGTGATGAAGAAGGGCTGGTAGGCCAGCTTGAAATCGAGCTTGCTGCTGTCGCTGAAGTTGACCGTCATGGTCGAACCGACCGTGTTGGTCGCCATCGCGGCGGCATTCGCCAGCGTCGGCGCCGCCATCGAGCTAAAGGTGACCGAGCTCAGGGTGACGGCCGGCGCGACGGGCGCGACCGGGGCCACTACGCTTGGCGCGTCGTTGTCGCTGCCACCACCGCAGGCGCTCAGCAGCGAGGCGGCGGCGACGCTCCCCAACGGCAGCATCGGGGCGGCACCCAGCATGCGTAACAGGCGGCGGCGGGACAGTTCAGGGGTCGTCGGGTTCATGTGCTTCTCTCCAGGGTTGCGTGATTGCGCGCGGCGGTGGCCGCGTCCATGGATGAGCACAATAGTGGAGGCGTATGTCAGGCTGATGACAGCATGCCGCAGCGCCTGGTGCGCTAGTGCGGAACCCAGTCGGGCAATTCGTCGAAGATTTCGTAGCTCGCCGGCCCGCCCGCCGCCGCCCGCATGCGTTCGACCAGGGGCGCGGGAACGAGGTCTTCCGCCTCGCGGCTGTCCCGCCAGGCATCGATGCTGTCCCACCGTGCCACTGCCAGGTGGACATGCGCGTCCAGCTGGCTTTTGAGCAGGACGCTGCCGCGCGCATCCGGACAGGCTTGCTGGATATGGCGCGTCACCTCGCGCCACGCCGCGGCGAATTCCTCCGCACGTTCGGGGTCCACGCGCCAGCGGTAGATTACTCTGATCATTGCATTCTCAAATAAAAAAGGCCCCGGTACCTGAAGGCAGCGGGGCCCTGCTCATCTGCCGGAATCGGTTGCATGCTCGGATCTTGCACCGCCCCGGAATGAACACGCCATGCACATTGTAAACATTTGATTTTTTAGAGCAACGGCTCAGCCGACAAATGTTCATCAGTTCATGACGATCACTACACAGGCTGCGCGAGGGAGCGTGGCCGCCGAATCAGCCTTGCTTGAATTGGCGGCGTGCCGCAAGCGCGGCAAGGCCGAGGCCCATCAATGCCAGGCTGGCCGGCTCGGGAACCTCGCCCGGTGCGTCTTCCACCGCGTTCAGGTAGAAGGCCAGGGAGGCGCCGGTCGAACTGCCGTAAGAGACGGCGTTGCCATTGGTGCCGGACGTCACCCACCATGGAGTAGGACCACCGGCGCCGCCCAGGCGCAGCCAGTAGGAAGTGTTGGCGCTGGCCGCAAAGGAAGCCTGCAGATCGAACTCGATGAGTTTGCTGTTCTGCTCGCCGCAGCACCAGGCATAGTCGCCCGCCAGTTGCCTGACGTTGCGGCCCTCGCCGGTCGCCAGGATCGTGCCCGGCCGACCGCCGTCATTCGACAGGAAAGCGTAGCTGATCTTGCCGTCCCAGCCAGTTACGCCGTTATAGTTATTGAAGTAAAAACCGACATTGCCGATCTCGGCGGCTGTCGTCAGGACGAAATCGTCCGCCGAGGTGGAACCGTTCCCCGTTACCGGGCCGGCGATCCCGTAACCGTTGTTAGTCGAGGCCCCGCCGTTGTCGAAAACCGGGGCAGCCGATACCTGCGCCGCCGCGAGGACGGTGACAGCGATGGCGGCAAGCTTTTTCAAGTTCAAGTTCAAGTTCATTTCAGGCTCCTGTTTTAGAATTTTTGACTACATTGTCTATTAAGCAAGAATCCTGCCAGAAAGCTTTCTTTATTTAAATCAATTACTTGTCGAACCAAGGCGCAATTTTTTCAAGACGACTGTAAAGACGGTCGACAGTAGAAAAGAAAAAGGCTCGTTGGCACTCAGCCACGAGCCTTTCGTGAATATGTCAATACAAGGACACTCTGCTTCTACAGCTGCCTTGCGCGGAGGGGAGCGCGGCAGGCTTCATTCGAGTGAAGACAAGCGTGCCCTCACGCCATCATTTCTCTTGTATGTTAGACGTTGAACAGGAAGTTCAGCACATCGCCATCCTTGACGATGTATTCCTTGCCTTCCGCGCGCATCTTGCCCGCTTCCTTGGCGCCCGCTTCGCCCTTGTAGGCGATGTAGTCGTCGTACGCAATGGTCTGGGCGCGGATGAAGCCGCGTTCGAAGTCGGTGTGGATCACGCCGGCCGCCTGCGGGGCGGTGGCGCCGACTTTGACCGTCCAGGCGCGCACTTCCTTCACGCCGGCGGTGAAATAGGTCTGCAGGCCGAGCAGTTTATAGGCGGCGCGGATCAGGCGGTCCAGGCCCGGTTCTTCCATGCCCATGTCGGACAGGAAGGCCACCTTGTCGGCATCGTCCAGGTCGGCGATTTCCGATTCGATGGCGGCGCTGATCGCGACGATCGGGGCGTTCTGCTTCTTCGCGAATTCGGTCAGCTGGTCCAGCAGCGGGTTGTTCGTGAAACCGGTGTCGGAAACGTTGGCCACGTACATCGCCGGCTTGGCCGTGATCAGGTGCAGTTCGCGGATCATCGCCATCTCGTCCGCGTCCAGGCCGAGGGTACGGACCGGCTGGCCTTCGTTCAGGTGCGGCAGCATGCGTTCGCACAGGGCGACCAGCTTGGCGGCGTCCTTGTCGCCCGAGCGCGCCTTCTTGTTTTCGCGGTGGATCGCCTTTTCGACGGCGCCCAGGTCGGCCAGCGCGAGTTCGGTCTGGATGACTTCGATGTCGTCGATCGGGCTGACCTTGCCGGCCACGTGGACGACGTTGTCGTCCTCGAAGCAGCGCACCACGTTGACGATGGCATCGGTCTCGCGGATGTGCGACAGGAACTGGTTGCCCAGGCCCTCGCCCTTCGACGCGCCGGCCACCAGGCCCGCGATGTCGACGAACTCGACGATCGCCGGCACG
>Ga0308160_10003839_pt1 | contig 16512 bp, 20 predicted proteins | sample PhyFR1_FD_201036 | JGI IMG/M metagenome (GOLD analysis project Ga0308160, IMG submission 201036) | Phyllosphere microbial communities from UC Gill Tract Community Farm, Albany, California, United States - DLSLF.R1 | ecosystem: Host-associated > Plants > Phyllosphere > Unclassified | place: USA...
TCGGAGGTTTTGTCGCCTACAATAACCTGAGATTGGGGGAGGACAGTCTTGGCTAGTAGTGTTTGTTCTTCAATGTTTCCGGAACCGATCATGATGATTTCACCCTGGGAGGGGATTCCGTCTACGACTAGGAAGATGTATGCTGGACCGGGCTGGAAGAGGTTGGCGTTGGGTGGCATTTGGGCGACGTTTAGGGTGATGTCGTTCTTGTCTTCGTCTTTGATGTAGGTAGTTTCAAGCTCGAGGTATCGTTGACCAAAGTTCATCTATACATTAGCCACTGTACCTTTCTAGAGAAGGGAGGACTTACACCGTGGGTAGAGAATCCAGATCGGATGATGACGACCTTGGCATTGGAGGGATCAGCAGACTTGTCGAGAGGAGTGTAGGTCAGAGTAAAGGCATCACCACCGTACGACAGGGAAGTAGGGAAAGTGTTGGTAAGAGTAGGTCGAGCCTCGTTGTACCATTTAGGGTACCATCGCTCGACGACGTAGCTTGTTCCCCACTGGGCAGTGGTAACGTCCTTGTTGGGGTTGGAACCTGATACGAGTAGTGATCCGTCGGCAAGGAGAAGGGCGGTGGAGTGGTACATTCGCTCGTGAGGTGATGCGGTGAGGCCATCTCGGTTGAATCGGGATCCGGCAGGTGCGTTGGGGCTAAGAATCAGTATATGTCAAGCCACCGAAAGTAGAAAGGGGACTCACTCGTAGACGGCGGGCATGTAGATTGGGTCCTGTCCGTACGACTGCCCCACTGACCACTTTTCATCTCCGTACCCTGCAGTACCCATAGCAACACCATTTCCAAGCCACATGGTTCCATCAGGTAGGTAGATGAAATTACCCATGCTTCTAGCCTCAGGAAGTGAATCATCATCTTCGTAGACAGGGTTGGAAGACTCCGGCGAGATCCTGACACAAGTATTATCGGCGGGAACGGCAGTGACGTTGAACCCAGAAGCTCCATCTGAAGATTTCGAGAAATCGGCAGCTGATCCACCACAGAACAAGAGGGTTGGCTCGTAGTTGTTTGCTGGCGTCAAAGGGAGCATAGCAGTAGCGGCGGAAGCGGGGTAGACCCTGACTGCATGAGGCATGTTGGGGAGTTCGGTTTCTTCTTGCGCATCAAGGTCCCAGAGGATGGTACGGTAACCAGCTTGGAGGAAGAGTTTACCACTTGGCATGAGCCATGTCAGGGGGAAGAGATTGACGGGGACAGTGTAGTTGAGGAAGTCCATGTAGATCTCTTCTCCTTTCTTTGGGTAGAATTCGTAGGTGGGGTTGTTTTGGACTTGGGTCGATACGTATCCTCCGTTCTTGTCTCCTCCAATGACGACTACTGATCCATCTCCAAGACCTTCGACTGTTGGGTACCAACGTTTGCCCTGTAAATCAGCTATGGTCGAAGATACGAGAAGTGAGTTGCTCACAGTCATGGTAAGATCATCACCTCCCTCGGCCCATTGACAGGATCCATCATCACAAGGAGTGATAACCCTGATAGCCTCTCCACCATCCGTGTTGCCATATGGGTTGGCGCCAGTAGGGTTCGCACCCTTGTCATTGACGGCGACACCATTGGTAGTGACGGGCTGATTACCACCAAAGACGGCGAATGATCCGTTACCGAGTGTGAATCCACCAGCGCAAAAGGTGTTGGAAGTGACCCACATGGGGGTAGCAGTGTTGGTGTTGACGTCGTATGATGTGCCCCAGGCGGCGTGAGTGGTTCCATCGGGTCCGGTGACTGTCATGGCGTTGTTTTCGGTTTCTATCATTAGCACCAGAATCTAAAAGGACAGAGGAATACTCACTGTCAAGGATGTAGACGGTGTTGGTGGTTCCGACAAACATCATTTGTGCCGATACACCAGAATCACCGACAGTCTGGAAACCTCCAGCAGGAGCCTGTGATGAAGCTCGTTTCGTCATGTCATCCGCAAGTGAGCGATGACGACTCGAGTTGGATCGTTTTCCGGCATGATGGGATCCGAGCGCGGGAACGGAAAGGAGAAGGAATGGGAGGAGAGCGATGAGAGATTGCATGATGGGTTTAATTGTAAATGAATGTAGGTGGTCGGTGTTGTTGTTGTTATGAGTCGAGAGAGTATAGGTGGTTCGATAAAAGAATGTGTGTTATATGTGATTGCAATGCTATGCAATTAATAGGGAAAGGGGCCAACGAGAAAAGGATCGGATTGCGAAGTAGAAGGTGGTCCAAGCTGAAGAAATAGCAAGGGGGTCCAATTCCAACTAAGCGATTGCTGATTCCGTTGGTTCCAAAGGAGTGTTGCAAGATTGAAGCGTGGGGTAATGAGTAGAGTAGATGAGTGGGGAGGTAGTGAGGTAGAGTAGAATAAGATGTATGTAGTAGGATTGGTAGAGTAGATGTTGTGACACCTCTTCTAGATGCAGCCAGGTAGATTGAGTAAGACAGGGATAGTCCGAGCTTGTAGTGTGTAGAATTGTCCTGTCGGGTGGTTCAATTCTGTGTTTGTTTCGGATTATGGTTCCTGAATGATCGTCCCAAATAGAAGTCGGCTGATTGTAATAGGTTTATATGTACGTATAGAGACCAGCTCGATACGTTTAGAGTAGTACAGGTAGAGTAATAGAGAGAGAGAATGGTAGTAGTAAAGAGGTGGAGTGTGCTGTATATACCCAAATGAACAATAACCCCCTTGCTGAAACCTCACGACGCGTTTATACAAAAGTCATTCGCGTTCAGGAGTCGCACCTTAATCGCATTTTGTGCCTGGGGGAAATTAGGATTCGGCTTTTGTCTTTTGATACTATAGGTGCATGCATGCAGAATGTAGACCTTGGCACAATTGAGCGACCTGATCGTGATGCATACATGTACATGATTGACCGACCAACCGATCAGTCGCGCGTGATGGCTGTTGATGCATGGTCGATGTGAGACGCCTAACTAATCGGCCGTGGTCTGGGGTTAGGCTCGCGTTCGGCCGAAATGACGCCGCTTGGACTGACCCGATATTTCGAGAATCAATGACCGTGGATAGTACAATTCATTAATCATATCACCATGTCAAGCAAGCAGTACAAAGTAACCATCCTACCCGGAGACGGTATCGGTACGTAACAGCTGTCAATATCAGAGTCTCATCTGACACTTAGGACCCGAGGTCACTGGCGAGGCTGTCCGAGTGTTGCAGACTATCATCAAGCACACTGACCTCGATATTGTTCTCGAGAGCAAGGACTTTGGAGGTGCCGCTATCGACTCTGCCGGAGACCCACTACCAGAGGACACTTTGAAGAGCTGCCAGGAAGCCGATGCTATCCTTCTTGGTCAGTCATATACTAGGAAATGAGGTGGAGCTGACGGGGTAGGAGCTGTTGGAGGACCTAAATGGGGTGTTGGACCTGTCCGACCTGAACAGGGAATCTTGAGACTTCGAAAAGCTCTTGATTTGTACGCTAATATCCGACCAGCCAATTTCGCTTCAGAGGCTCTTTTGCAGTATTCCCCCTTGAAGCCAGAGATTGCAAAGGGTACCGATATCATTGTTCTTCGAGAACTCGTCGGTGGTCTCTGTACGTCTCCAAGTCATATGAAGGTGGTAGCTGATGATAGACTTTGGAAAGAGGCAGGAACAGAATGAAGAGGGCGTAGCATGGGATACTATGATTTACTCCGTCCCCGAAGTCGAGAGGATCACCCGAGTCGCTGCTCAAATCGCACTAGCTGCCGACCCACCACTCCCCATCCATTCCATCGATAAAGCAAACGTCCTTGCTTCTTCGCGATTATGGCGAAAGGTCGTTACCGAGACTATGGAGAAGGAGTACCCTCAATTGACCCTCACCCATTCGCTTGTCGACAGTGTGGCTATGGTCATGATCTCCAACCCTAGGAAATTGAACGGTGTCCTTCTTACCGAGAACTTGTTTGGTGATATGTGAGTCTATCATGCCGGACTAGATTGAATGCTGATGAATAGCTTGTCGGACGAGTCCTCCGTCATCCCAGGTTCCCTTGGTCTTCTCCCATCAGCTTCTCTAGCCGGTGCTCCAGACCCAAAGAACCCCGTCACCGGTATCTACGAGCCGTAAGTCAGCTGTATTGCCCCGTATGATGGAAGCTGACGATCAGGATCCACGGTACGCTACCTCACCCTCTTAAAGCAGGAAACAGCTGATCAACAGGTTCCGCCCCCGATATCGCAGGTCAAGGAATTGCAAACCCCATCGGAACCATTCTCTCCGTAGCCATGCTTCTTCGATACTCTCTAAGCAGAGGACCCGAGGCTGACCTCATCGAGCAGGCTGTCAAGAAGGTCTTTGATGATGGATTGAGGACTAAGGACCTTGGTGGAAATAGCGGTACTAAGGAGGTCGGAGATAAGGTTATTGAAGCTTTGGAGACATTGTTGAAGAAGTAGATCCTGAAGAAGTGGATAAAAAATATGCATTGAATGCTGACTAGTATGGAGTCTGTCAGTCTGTCAGTCTGGATCTGGAAGGAATTGCACTTTAAAATCCAAGGTTGCCCCGGATGATCGGTGAATCTCGGTCATGTCCGAGAAAAGTAGGCGAATCAATTGACCGTCAATTCCATCGCTCTCTACACCTTTCTTGCCAATATAACAGACAGCTGGCATCGCTCCTACTTGCGTATATACATATTCTCGAGATGACGTACACTCTAGATGACCTACCGCCCACATCCACGCCGAAGGACTATTCTCGAATCCAATTCGATCCCTCCCAGCTACCCAAAGAACGTATTGTTGGTATCTTAGCATGTCAGCGTAAGTCCTCCTCTGGCCAGCCAGTAGCTTTATATCGAACAATGGGCTCACGCTAAACGATAGGTGACCCACTGCTCCGACACCTGAAGACTAAAATCGTATCAGCAGAACGAGCTACTATAGCAGCTCCACCAGCTCAGAAGGGGAAAAATAAAACGAGGCGGGCAGCAACTGAGGGACATGGTATCGGGAATACAGGAGAGGGAAAGGAGGGAGTGTTATGGGAGGTGAAGACAGAAGATACAGTGATATTCCCCGAGGGTACGTCTTGCCTAAATGATAAATCGCTCAAGGGGGAGATGGCTGATGATAGGCGGAGGTCAACCGACTGATACCGGTCACTTATCTACACTTGATCCTAATGGCGGCGTTCAGAAGACGTATGTGGTGGAAGGATGCCTAAGGCGGAAATTGACTGCGGTTCACCTTGTCCGGCTGGGTGAGGGGGAAGAACTGGCCCAGGGGGCAGAAGTGGAATTAACAATTGACTGGGATAGGCGAGCGGATCATGTAAGTCTCCATCTCAGGGGAGGGCTGACGGGTAGATGGCAATCCACACTGCTCAACATTTACTGTCCGCTGTTCTCGATACATACGAACTACCAACTCTATCATGGTCAATGACGCAGTACCCTTCCCTTGATTGTCCTTATATCGAACTACCTCGGGGATTGACCTGGAAATAAGTTGAGGAAGTGGAGGATAAATGTAATCAGTTGATTGCGGATGATCTTTCTATTTGGGTTGAAACCAATATCCAGGATTCAAAGATTGACGGGGAGGGGGATAGGGAAAGTCGAGGTATCCCAAAAGATTACGAGGGGGTATGTCACTCTTACACACTGGTGGGGAGCTGCTGATGACAGGGTGTAATTCGACATATCAACATAGATGGAATAGACAGGAACGCATGTTGCGGAACCCAAGTCCCATCCCTCTCTCACTGCTCTTCCATCCATCTCTTACCACCTTCAATCCCAGTGACATCTACCACTACTTCCAAAACACCTACCAGGCTATCATTCACCGCTGGCCCTCGAGCACTTCGATACCTCCGCCACTCGTCTAGGCAATTATCATTGACTGCCCAAGCTGTTGGCTGTGGACGTCAAGATGTCGCGGAGCGAGCTACTCGTAACGAGGAACTACGAAGGGAGGGAGCGGACGCCGCAAAGGGATTAAGGTCTGAATTGGCAAAGCTCGTCATCGCTTCTACTACTCAACAACTGGGCGATAAGAAGGTAGTCTGGATCAAGAGGGATGAAAAGACAACACACGATTTCGAATTCATGGGTAACCTCGCATCTGGTATATCTGTCTCTGCGGAAAACAAGGATATTGTTATCCTATTGACATCGACTTTACCAGGCAAAGATCAGACTCAGCTCGTAATGGTTCAATCGAATAATCAGGATAAAGCGAAGGAACTGTTTGATGCTATCAAAACTGTTTTGGCTGGTGATGGGAAGGTGGTCAAAGGTGGAGGAGCTAAAGGGAGATTTATGGGTAAAGTCGAGGGAAAGTGGGGTAAGGCCGAAGATCTCAAGGTATCGGAGATCGTTGAGAAGGTCAGTTGTCGTCAGTGTACTATATGTATACCGAAGGCTAATAATTAGTTATCGGCCTGAATTGGCGGTAGAGATAGATGGAGCTGGGAGGTTGTGACATCCTAAAAATAGGGCTAGGGAATTCTACTTGTATTGTATAAGCTAGAAATATGAATGCGATGCTAAGATAATGTACACTTTTTGGCGTTAATTCGTCACTCGTACAACCCCTCTCCTCTTGCCTGCTTCCAAGAAACCCAAACAAAGTAGCCAATCGAGCACTGTCGGCCCGATTAGTTGCCCAGTTGCTTCTTCCTGAATGCGTCGACCATCTCCCTCTGGACATTTGGCATGACTGGTGCGTGCATCTTGTACTCCATTGAGAATTCACCTGGTTGTCAGTACTTACCCCACTCGACAATTGTGTGAAGAGGATGAACATACCCTTGCCCTGAGTCATTCCCCTCAATTGACTGGAATAACCAAACATATCATTCAAAGCAACCTCAGCAGTCAATGTAAACTCATCATCCCTTACTTCTGTATCGATAATCGTTCCTTTCCTCTGATTGATAGCTCCAATAACATTTCCTTGGAATTCAACAGGAGCGACAATTTCAACAGTCATGACGGGTTCCATTACTACTGGTTTTGCTTTTGCGAATGCTTCTCTGAATGCTCCGATTGCTGCTAGTCGGAAAGAGAGTTCGTTGGAATCTTGTACGTGCGCGGATCCATCTTCTAGGACGAATCGACATCCATTGATTTGGTGACCTGTGAGCTGTCCTCGGTCTAGTGCTTCCTGGAATCCCTGCTAATTAGCTTCTTGCAGTTAATCCAAGGGGGAACGCACCTTTTCAATGGCGGGGATATACTGATTAGGGATGTTACCTCCCACAACCCTATTCTCAAACGCAGTATCCTTTCCACCATCCGTCTCAGCGACCATGGGTTCCAAAACACCCTTGACTTTACCAAACTGTCCAGAACCACCACTCTGCTTCTTGTGCGTGTAATCGAATTTAGCAGTTTCCGTAATCGTCTCTCGGAATGCAACTCGGGGTTTACCAGTCACGCAAGCTACGTTGTATTCTCGCCTCATCCTTTCCACATAGATATCGAGGTGGAGTTCACCCATCCCTGAGATGATCGTTTCTTGTGATTCGGAATCGACGTGGACTCGGAAAGTGGGGTCTTCTTTTTGGAATCGGTTCAATGCTCGGGAGAAGTTCGGGGATTCGTTTCCTTCTGGTCGGATCGAGAGGGAAATGACGGGTTCGGGAACGTACATCGAGGTCTGCTTGTCAGCTCGTCCTTGAGGTGTCGGGATGGCTTACCATTGAGAATGGGGTGGTACCATCATTGAAGGTATCTCCGGACGAGCACTCGACACCAAACATGGCGCAAATCTCACCCGCAGTGACAGACTCGACGTCCTACTAATCAGCTCAGAACCTCTCTCAAGCAGGTTTACTCACCTCCATCTCATTACTGTGCATCCTGACCAATCTGGGTACCTTGACTTTCTTCCCAGTCCTAGCATTGTAAATCACACTTCCCCTCCTCAATTCTCCCTGGTACACCCTCATATATGTCAACTGCCCATATCTTCCTTCTTCCAACTTGAATGCTAAACCGACTAATGGCGCGTCCGAAGCGGGGGCTAATGGGACTGGGGGAGCGTGTGATGGGAGCGTGGGGTCTAGAGCTTGATTGTTGATTTCTCCAGGATTGGGGAGGTAGGCGCATACACCATCCAGTAGAGGTTGGACGGCGGTGTTCTTAATTGCCGATCCGACGAATACGGGGGTGAATTTCAATGATACTGTCGCACGTCGAATAGCCTGGGCGATATCGAGATTACTGATCGGTTTCTCATCCAGAAACAGATCGCAGAGCGTCTCGTCCGCTTCAGAGAGTTGTTCGATCAACTCCGCCCTTTTCTCCTCTGCGAAAGCCTTGACACTCTCGGGGATATCATCAGATTCAACAATTTGATTGCCTTTGACTCCCTCATTGTAGATTGCCTTCATCCTTACTAAGTCGACAACACCCTTTAGATCACTCTCGGCGCCAATGGGGACTTGAAGTGCGGCGGCGTTCATCTTCAACTTCGCACGTAATTGGCCAATGACTCGAAATGGGTTTGCACCTGCTCGATCCATTTTGTTGATAAATGCGAGTCGGGGAACGTTGTATCGTCTCATCTGCCGATCGACTGTGATTGTTTGACTCTGCTTATCAGCTTCTGTTGGCATCACGGGGCAGGAAGCTGACCTGTACACCACTAACGGCACACAAGACCAAGACAGCACCATCAAGTACCCTCAATGCCCTCTCTACTTCAATAGTGAAATCGACGTGACCTTCTGGTCAGCCATATCCAGTCGTTTGAATGGGAAACGTACCAGGGGTATCAATGATATTGATAGCAAAGCTCTCCTTCTCTGTTGGAAGCTCCGTTCCGGTAGCTTCGTTCGCAGGAGCTGGAGAAACCCAATCACAGAATGTAGCTGCAGACTGAATCGTGATTCCTTTTTCCCTTTCCAACTCCATGGAGTCCATCTTGGCTCCTACACCATCCCTTCCTCTGACTTCATGGATATCCTTAACTCGGCCAGTATAGTAAAGAACTCGTTCTGTTAATGTCGTCTTTCCAGAATCAATGTGTGCGGAACTATCATTAGCACCCCACTCTCACAAAGACATTATAGACGTACATTCCAACATTACGTTGCCTCTTTAACCTCTGTGCATCTTTATCAGATACAGTAGGTAAGATCCTCTCTGGCCAAACTTCCTCCTGTACCTCGCCCTCAGCCTCAACAGCCTGAGCGGCAGCAGAAGACCATCTTTTCTGTTCAAATTGACGCGAGGGAGTAACGAGAGATCGAGCATTCGGTAGACCAGATGAAGAAGGCAAAATCGTTTGACGCCTCAAAATTGGAGTTCGAGAAAGGGTCGATCCGCATGATACCGGGAGTCTCCTGATTCTGGACGTTGCCCTTGTGATAGCGGACATTGCTATACTATACTACTAATCTACTTATATGACGAGATTTCGATTGACCTCGGAACAGTAGGAATTCAACTTTTTTGCGGAATCAGACAAAGGAACAGTGGAGACTCCACACTACCACGTGGTAGTGAAGCACAGACTTGGACCTGAGAGTGTTTCGGGAGTGTAGGGTAATCAGGGGATAGGGGAATTGATGCTTCCCGAGACTCCCGTGTCTGAGTACATGTCGATGCAACGGCATTATGTATTAATCTGTCTATAACGCCGATGCATTACGTCCAGGCGTGTGTCATCTATGCATGCCTTTGAAGCTGCGTATCAATCTACTTCTACAGTAAAGTCTGATCTGGAATGACAAAAGTCCCATTTGTCTGGACGCGCGCCACTTTACCGAGATCTACCCATCTATGACATTAGCCACGTCGTTATGATAATGACGACTCACCCATCATTGCCTCCATCTCCAAGAGCTTGGAGAATGCTAGGCCCACGAGCCCACAATTCACCTTCGAGGGGTTCACCAGTTTCATTCTCGACCTTACTTCCTTTCAAGACCACCTCCACATTAACGGCCGGTGGACCTGTATGCGATCTCTCTCCTGATGTAAAGTCCAGAGGAGCTAGTGGGTTCGGTATGGAAGGAGTTTGAAGGTCGTAGAAGTGGGAAACGAATATTGGGCCGGTTGACAAGGTGGAAGGCTGGAGTCGGGATACTGGCATCCCTAGGAGGAGATGCGACATGGCCAGCGTAGTCGGGGGAGGGGTATCTGACCGTCAGCTGTTGCAATTTGATGCGACTGTCCAACTTACCTCCGACTATGGTGATTGCCCTCGCTTTGGACCCCACGATTCCACTTAGGACTCGATCCCTAAATAGACCCATACCATACGTCTCGATCCTGTCATTTCGGGAAATGTGTCCAGAGGTGATATGGTTAATTTTGTGCCTAGCGATCAAAGATGCAAAGGGCAGCTTAAGGAAAGCTTTGTGTAGTGATCGCAAGATGACTCGGTGGTGGACAGGGGACCTGGGATTCAGCTTGTTTCACCAGTCACAGTGAGAGACAGCTCACAAGAATAAAACAGTAGGAGCAGGGTGTTCAGAGTTCGACATGAGATATGTCAATTCCTCTTCTTCATTTTCTTCCGTTTCCTCCCATGATGGAACAGGATCACCTATCATTCGTAATCCAGCGCCTGGATGTCAGCTGATAATTTCGCAATTGCCGTGGAAAGCTGAATTACCTGTCCAGATCGCGGCCATCGCGATGCTCATCCCCAGTGGCATGCTCAGACTGACAGCTGTAGCTACGACATCCTTCAGACCGGACGAGGGTCGCTTGTCAGCGGGGTAGGAGGATAGGATACCGGCGATACCGGCTGTGATGTTCTGTTTGATCAGGTCACATTTCGTATGCTGAGGAGGAACTTGCCTGATGAGTCACTTTGACGACAGAGGGTTCTTCGGCATCAGAGTAGAAGTAACTATGTACATCCTGAGGCTGTGCTTCTATTATTGTCAGCTCCGCGATCATTCTTGACCCGATATTCACTTACCAGGCATCACCTTCTTGCTTGCCTCGGCCCCAGTCCAGACCTCCTCCCAGTACTTGACAAGCATCCCCTTCTTTTCCGCATCCTGCACCACTTGATGCTGTTCCTTCCCCGGGTCACCAACAATCAGGACTCCAACTTCAGTCCCACAATCCTCCCATACTTGTTCAATCACATCAGCAGCCAAAGAGGCATGGATCACTACCAGCTTCGGCTGGGGGTGGGATGTGGATTGCAAGGCTTTGGTAAGGAGTCGAGGGGTCGGTAGGACGATTAGAGGGGTTGATGGAGGGACAGCGAGCTGGAGTAGGAGGAGTGGGAATGAAGTTGAAGGGGATGATGGGAGGAGAGTTAGGATGGGGGTAGGGGAGGAAGTGGATTCGGACAAGGGGAATAAAGAGGAAAGACCGAGAGGGATGAGTCGGAGGATCTCTACTAGGGCTTCGTCCGTCAGCTACTTGTCAGCTCATAAGGTCGATTTACTAGGAGCTGGAAGGCTTACAGGAGTATCCATGATACATCGCTGATCAACCCTAGGCCCCATCCTCGGCCCCGAAACAACATCCTTGACAGTCTTGAGCGTACTAGCAGGCCTAACACTGAGCTAAATATCAGCTCTACCGAATGAATGGCATTGAATGAGCATACAGGAGTCCCCTGACCGGTTGCCCAACTCCTATAAACACCTGTTTCACCCTCCTTTCTTATGTTCGATACTTCACTCTGCTTTCCTAGTAGCAATGGGTGTACGAGGGGTTCGGGTTTGGAGAAGAGTCGGAGGTATACTATCAGGACTAGGAGAGCGGAGAGGAGGGCGATGGTAGTATTGTCTATCTCGAACATGTTTGCAGAATCAAATGGGTAGGTATGATGAGGTGTCGAATGTCGAGAGGACCTAGCTTGTTGGCGAAACTTGAAGCTTTTGTGTGCTGATGTGTTGGAGTGTCAGAGAGATGGCCGAATCTCGGTTCACAGAGAAGTCGTTGATCTCTGGTGAGCTGCTTGTGATATGAGCAGTCGTAATCTTTCCATTCACATGCCTTCTATCTTGCTTTCTTGCTTCCTTTGACCGCGACTTTTGATTTCGCTTTGTCTTACGTCATCTACTTGACTAACTATGTACTCTGTTGTTAATCCGGCTAGTCGATCAGCCGCACTCTCCATACTCCACTCATACACTCATATACCCTACACCAGCTATTAACAGCATGACAGAAAAGCAGGCAGACGATATCTACACTAATCCAGAAGAGATTGAGTTTCCAGGAGGTAAGTCTGCCTTGCAGCGACAATGACTGACTTACAGCTAGAGAGAGGTCGAGGCCGGGGCAAGGGCCCAACGAGGTCCCGCTCAGTCACACGACCGATGCGTTAGTCATCCCATTAACCCCCTGTCTACATACTGACATAGTAGGAATGGCAAGAAAGTGATCGATAAACCAGCCAATCGAGCAATAATCAAAGGCCAGCGACAACGAATGGAACATCAAGCGAAACTAGCAGCTCTCGCCGAAAACAAACGAGCCCATACCGTCGCATCTCGTCGACGATCTTCATCAGCCGCTTCGAGACCAGTCATGACGCCTCCAAAGCAGGGGATGTCATATACCACCATAATTATCGCATTACTCTTCCTTCCGCTGCTTAGCAACTTCTTGACTCAGTCTTGGTCTTTTGGGACTGAACCATATTTCAGGCCTTATGTACGGAAGATCCATGAATCACCTTATAATCCATTCGCCAAGGGATTGAAGGAGTTTACACCGCAGGAATTGGCACGATATGATGGAAGTAGTTTGGATAGGCCTGTTTACGTTGCGGTCGATGGAGAGGTTTATGATGTTTCGGCAAATAGGAGGATTTATGGGAAAGGTGGGAGCTACAATATGATGTACGTCCATCTCCTTCTCTACGACAGTGTCTTGTACTGATCTATAGGGCGGGTCGGGACGCATCAAGAGCATACGTAACAGGATGTTTCGAAACCCACCTAACTCCCGATCTCCGTGGTTTCGGCGAAGCAGAGATGAAGGCGAGTACCTTGATGCTTCTCTATATCATGCTCATGGGCTGACCATCAGGCTCTCGATCACTGGAAGACATTCTTCGCAAATCACAAGGAATACGAACATGTCGGACGGGTGTTGAACCCCAAGATTGATCCATCTACACCTATTCCGGATATGTGTAGACCCGTTGGAGAAGGGGCGCCGGGGGCTGATGCTGCCAGGCATGGGAAGAGTGTGCCTCAAGTAGTCAAGACGAATTAGGTCGACATACGCCCCTTGGAACGGGGGTCGTTATATAGCCAATGTTATTGGGGTATGCAGTGGTGCCAAGCCCAAGCCGGAGATGCCCGAACAGATTGATCGTCCAATTAGTCGTCGATGTTGACATTCGCTACTTTTCCTCTTGTACATGTATCGAATACCTCATCAGCTATGCATGCCCTCTCCGGTGTGAGGAAAGAACACGCTCAAGGTCCGATCATTCCGATGAGGTCATGGAAATTTACAAAGTCAGACGGTACGTGTTTCAGCTCAGACAAAACTAGGTTTCGTGTGTGTGTGCCGTCAATCAGCCTCTGACATCCTTTACAAATCAGAACTATATACATATCTTATGTCTAACTCGCCACTCGGATCAAAGGTGATCACTACAGCCTGGGCGATGTCGAGAACTACCTAGAATAAAGTGATAGAGTCACATCGATGTTTTGCGTCGTGGTACATACACCCGCTTCGACCCCCATTCAGTTGGATTTGGAGGAAGGGACCTCGGCTTCCGAAGTTATACAAAAAGCATTACAGTGTCTTGGACTACCGGATAATGAGGAAATTGTGGAAAGGGCGATGGAAGGCTGGAGTTTGAGAGCTAGGAGGTATGTGGAGGAAGGTAAATGGTGGTCTGAGAATGACATTGATGAGTACTCAGACCGTAAGTCCGGACCTGCAGGTCTGCATCAAGCTTATAGGCAGCTATACTGGGCGGTAAAGATAGACTGAACTCCTCCCAGTGGGAATACGACCTCATCCCACCGGATCAAGCCCTAATCCCATTCTCGGTCATCGTACCCACATCCACGTCTCTTACACCAATCCGACTTCGCCTACCAGTCCTCGCAACGACGACAATAGCCGACTGCTTACTCGTCCTACGCCGGGAACTGGGATTACCAGTATCTACCTTGGACTTAGTCGGACCAGGAAGTCGATCAAAAGGATCTCAAGTGGGGAATGGGGATACGGCAATCCGATGGGCTGTCCGTCTGGGTCCCGACGGGGTGAAGATGGAATTGGATCGTCGGGTTATGGAGGTCTTCAAGGGAGAAGGGATGATACATGTCTCGATAGATGAGGAATGGTTATACGAGTTGACGCCGAGCCATTCTAAATCACCATCGATATCAGGACCAGACGATACCGTCGTGAAACAGCGGGAACATGAAGATAAAGAAGACAAGGAAGATACGCTCAAAGCCGCTAGCCCCCGTCCTCGAACTGCCATCCTCGCCAAGGCTCAAGATCCACCAACTCCCCAGAGTCCAGCTCAGGCTAGACTATCTGGCCTATTCCATGCTTGGGTGGATACGAACCAACATCCTGCTCCGCCTTCTACTCCGCAGCTTACCCTCGTTGGTGGGGAGACTACTACCGCTCTGGCTGGACTACTGAGTGAAGGGATGGAAGATCAGCTTGTAATCTCGGCAAGTTGTACTCGGGTAGATGATGGGACTCCTACGAGGGCTTCTAACGATGGGACAGTGAGCGATATTCCCCGCTTGGCAGGTATGATGCTGAATACTCAGGAAGCCCCTGATCAAGGGACACCGACCAAATCATCAAGACGATACAGCCTTATCCCCAATCTCGCTTTGCCCACCAATTCATCCCCTCGCACACCAACAGCTAGACCATTCATCTCCCTCTCAACAGCCTCCGGATCAAGTTTTACCAAGCTCCTAGCCCAAACCACGGGGGACAGTACCACCTCAACACCATCCCAAGATACTTGGGGAGCCCGATTCGGTCTAGGTGCATGGGCTGGTGGAACTCCTACTAAATCACATCAGTTGGATCAGGGGTCACTTAGATCTGTGGATGGGGTCTCGTTGGGTGGGAGTGTTAAACCGTTGGAGAAACAGGTGACGGGGGGATTATGGTCTTGGTGGACTGGTAATAGACCGGAAGAGGGGAGTGCGGAAGCGTACATCGAGGGACTGAGGGCTGAGTGCGTTCTGTTTAATGTCGAGGAGAGGAGTAAGCTGATAACCAGTCGACGACCTACATCATTACTCAAACATCTGATATCCCTTCGGGTGACCCTCTCAACAGCCCCAATGGATTTCATCATCGATTTCCTAGATGCCCGTGGACTGGACAAATTAGAGGTGATCATGATCAAGCTCGCCCCTGTATCGAAAGATCAAGGGGACATGAATGAGCAGATCGTAGGAGAAGTACTCAAATGTCTTCGGATCCTCATGAACATTGATGTAAGTCCTTTGTCTTGCCATCACTGACAATAGCTCGGTTTGAGCTACGTCTTCGATAAACCAACTTTAATGGCTATGATCACTTACTCCATCCGCGTACCTACTCTCAAATCAAGATGTCTATCAGCAGACATGTTAGCTGCAATGTGCCTAATCTCACCTCTAGGCCATCAACTAGTTCTGGATGGATTTTCCGATTCGAAAATATCCCTAGGGGAGACTTTTCGGCTCGAGTGGCTGATCTCCAGTCTGGACGCTTTCGGATCAGGAGATGGGGATGAGGTGGAGGATGAGAGTGGGATGTGGGAATGGAGGACTGCTGTTTTAGGTTTAATTAATGCTTTGACGACTTCTGGGACAGATGTGGAATTGAGATGTGATTTACGGGGAGAGATACGGAGGAGGGGTTTCGATCATGCTGTTGATGTAAGTCAATCAAACCAAAGAATGGGAGAGCTGACAGGAAGGAATTATTGGACAAGGAACCGACGGGTACATTCGTTGTCCAGGCTGAGAATTATATCGAAGATCGGGATGAAGATTTACTAGAACTAAGGCAGATCAATCACGCTGCCGTCCGTCTTCCAGACGATGATGAGAAGGCGGACAGCTTGCTTGAATCAGGGTCAGAGCCGGAGAAACCTGAAACTCATTTAGCGGCTATATACGAGGAAGTAGCAGATCTCCGTTCCCATGTACGTCCACTTTTCGATAATCAAGCTAATAGAAGCTCGGAGAATCAGAGAATGAGCTCCAACACGCTAAGAAGGAGATTGAGTTCCATCATCGTGCCCTCGATATCCTCCGATCAAGAATCATCTCGACGACAACCATCGATACCCAAGATCCAGCGGGAGCGGAGAGACACGACGCTCATGTCGTGGCGAGTGAGGTGGTCAAAGCTTTGGTGAGGCAGGAAGAAGACTTGAAGCGCTTGAGAGAAGAGGTGGAGAGGTTGAAAGCAGAGATCACCCGTTTGGCGAGAAGGCAAATTGAGAAAGAGGAGAAGGCGGCATTGAGTTCAGAGCTGAATGACTTGTCTCCACCGCCGCCGCCGCCGCCCCCTCCTCCCCCACCTCCTCCTCCACCACCACTCCCTCCCCCACTGCCGCCTGCT
>Ga0308160_10003840_pt1 | contig 16511 bp, 13 predicted proteins | sample PhyFR1_FD_201036 | JGI IMG/M metagenome (GOLD analysis project Ga0308160, IMG submission 201036) | Phyllosphere microbial communities from UC Gill Tract Community Farm, Albany, California, United States - DLSLF.R1 | ecosystem: Host-associated > Plants > Phyllosphere > Unclassified | place: USA...
TGGCCGCCGCCGACCAGCTGCAGGCGCGCGCCCGCGACCTTGTCGGCCAGGGCCTGGCCGTTCTTGCGCCAGTCGAGGATGGCGTCGTCGCGGCCGTACAGCACCGCGGTCGGCACCTGCAGCTCGGCGTAGCGCGCCTGCACCGCCGGCATGCGGCCGGGCAGGGCCTGCATGTCGGCCGAGGCGGCGAGGAACTGGCGCGGTCGCAGGCTGAGCAGGCCGCCGCCCTTGACGGCGAAATCGCGCGGCGCGGCTTCCGGCGCGAACACGGCCGCCAGCACCTTCTTGCTGCCGGCGATCGAGGCCGGCGTGGCGAGGGTCCAGGCGAACAGGCGGCGCAGCCAGGGGCGCTCGATGGCCAGCGCCCTGAACGCGTCCGGCGCCGTATCCTGCAGGTGGGTCAGCGGCGCGACCAGGGCCAGCGCGCCGACCTTGTCGGGATGCTCGAGCGCCAGGGTCAGGGCGATCGCCCCACCCAGCGAGTGGCCGGCCACGGTCGGGCGCCCCAGGCCCAGCTTGTCGATGAGGGCGGCCAGCGCCGCCGCCTGGGTCGAGACGTCGGCAGCGCTGGTCGCCTCGCGCGTCGAATGGCCGGAACCCGGGCGGTCCACCGCGACCACGCGGTGCTCGCGCGCCAGGGCTTCGAACACGCCGTAGTCGAAGTGCGCGCTCTGTCCCCCCAGGCCGTGCACCAGCAGGACCGCGGGGCCGCTGCCGGCCTCGCGCACATGCAGGCGCGCGCCGGGGACGTCGATGAGGCGGCCGCGCGCCGGCAGGAAGGATTCGATGCGCCGCGCGGTGCGGTGGGTGAACAGGGCCAGGGCGAGCAGCAGCAGTGCAAGGATACCCAGCACGGTGAGGAAGATGTTCATCGGGCAGTCGCTTTCTTGAGGATGCGCCAGTAAGCCACCGGCGCGAGGCGTTCGAGGAAGGAGACGAATTTGGCGTCGCTGCCGACCAGGATGCGGGCCGCGCGGCGCTCGATGCCGCGCACGATGATTTCGCCGGCCGCATCCGGCGGCATGCGCAGCAGCTTTTCCGAGAGCTTGCGTCCGCGCGCGATCTCGTCCGGCGGCGCATCAGGCGGCACCCGCGCGTTGCGCGCGATCGCGGTGGCCACGCCGCCCGGATGCACCACGCTCACCGCCACCGTGCTGCCTTCGAGTTCGTGGCGCAGCGCGTTGGAAAAGCCGCGCACCGCGAACTTGCTGGCCGAGTAGGCGGCCTGGCCGGGCGGCGAGACGATGCCGTAGATGCTCGAGACGTTGACGATGCGCGCGTCGTCGCTCTGGCGCAGCAGCGGTAAAAACGCGCGGGTCATGCGCACCACGCCGTTGAAGTTGATGTCCATCAGCCAGTCGAAATCGTCCTCGGCCACCTGCTCGAAGCTGCCGCCCAGGGCCACGCCGGCGTTATTGACCAGCAGGTCGACCCGCTTGTGGGCATCCATCACGATCGCGGGGAGCGCGCGCACGGCCTCGCGGTCGGCGACGTCGAGCGGATGGGTGGTGACGCGCATGCCCTGGCTGCCCAGCATCCAGGCGGTCTCCTTCAGGCCCGCGGGGTCGATGTCGGCCAGGGCCAGGTGGCAGCCGCGGCGGGCCAGGGCGAGGGCGGTGGCGCGGCCGATGCCGCTGCCGGCACCGGTGATCACGGCGACCCGGTTAGAAACGTTCATGGCAAGCTTCCTTTCGGGCCGAAGCGCATGACGCCGTCGGCGATACGTCCGTAGCGGATGGTGAACATGTCCTGCAAATAGTTCTGGTACACCTGCCAGGGCCGGCGGCTGCCCTGTTTCGGCAGCAGGCCGGCGGCGCGCTGCACATAGCCCGAGGTGAAGCTGAGAAAAGGCTCGGGCGCGACGTCGTCCTGGCGCCGCACGACGGCGATCGCCTGGCCATTGCGGTCCATGTAGTTCAGCAGGCGGCAGGCCCAGGCCGCCGTCAGGTCGGCCTTCAGGGTCCAGGAGGCGTTGGTGTAGCCGAAGGTCATGACGCTGTTGGGCATCCCGCTCAGCATCATGCCTTTATAGGCCATTGCTTCGCTCGGCACGAAAGGCCGGCCGTCGACGACGATCTCGGCGCCGCCCAGCACCGAGAGCGACAGGCCGGTGGCCATCACCACCACGTCGGCCTCCAGCTCGCGTCCGGACTTCAGCACGATGCCGCGTTCGCCGAAGCGCGCGATGTGGTCGGTCACGACTTCGGCCTGGCCGCGCCGCAGCGCCTTGAACAGGTCGCCGTCCGGCACCACGCAGACGCGCTGGTCCCAGGGCTTGTAGTCGGGGGTGAAATGGGCGACGTCGACGTTCGGGCCCAGCTGGTGCGCGGCCATCTCGACGATCTTCTTTTTCGCCAGCTCGGGCTTGCCGCGCGCGATGCGGTACAGGAGCATGGATTCGGCGATCACGCGCCAGCGCACCGCCCAGTAGGCCAGTTTCGGCGGCAGGCGCCGCTGCAGGCGCCGCGCGAAGCGGTATTCGGACGGTCGCGAGACCACATAGGTCGGCGAGCGCTGCAGCATGGTCACGTGCGCGGCCTGCGCCGCCATGGCCGGCACCAGGGTCACGGCGGTGGCGCCGCTGCCGATCACGACCACGCGCTTGCCGGCGTAGTCCAGGTCTTCGGGCCAGAACTGGGGCTGGACGATGCGGCCCCTGAACGCCTCCTCGCCCTCGAAGCGCGGGCGGTAGGCGTGGTCGTAGCTGTAGTAGCCGCTGCACATGTGCAGGAAGCGGGTGCGGATGGCGACCCGGGCGCCGGCCTCTCCGGTTTCCGCCTCGACCGTCCACAGCGCATCGAGGCTGGACCAGGACGCGCGCACCACCTTGTGGCGGAAGCGGATGTGCTGCTCGATGCCGCGCTCGCGCGCCGTCTCGCGCACATAGGAGCGGATCGAGGGGCCGTCGGCGATCGCCTTGGCGGCGAGCCAGGGCTTGAAGCCGTAGCCCAGCGTGTACATGTCGGAGTCGGAGCGGATGCCGGGATAGCGGAACAGATCCCAGGTACCGCCGATCGCGGCGCGCGCCTCGAGGATGGCGTAGCGCTTGCCGGGACAGCGTTCCTGCAGCATGGCGGCGGCGCCGACGCCGGACAGGCCGGCGCCGACGATGAGGACGTCCAGCGGCGCATTGCCGGACGAGACAGGGGTGTGCATGGTGTCTCTGATGGTTTTTTGTACTGTTGACACTCTACATTGTCACATTCGCGATGACAAGTTCGTATGTCAAAATAGCGGCATGACCGTAGAACAGACCACTTCGCGCGCCTACCGCGGCGTCTCACCCGAACAGCGCCGCGCCGGGCGGCGCGCCAGGCTGATCGCCGCCGCCATCGCCGTGTATGGCGAGCGCGGCTACCGCAATGCCACCGTCAAGGCCGTGTGCGAGGCGGCCGGCCTGACCGAGCGCTACTTCTACGAATCCTTCGAGAACAGCGAAGCGCTGCTGGTCACCTCCTTCAATGCCGTCACCTATGCCGTGTTCGACGAGATCACGGCGGCGGCGCAGGCGGCGGGCAGGGGCCGCGTGGCTAAAGCGCGCGCCATGCTCGACGCCTATTTCGGTGCGCTGCAGCGCTCGCCGGCCTCGGCCCGCGTCTACCTGGTCGAGATCCGCGGCGTCAGCCGCGAAGTCGACAAGGCCTTCGACGCGGCCCTGCGCGCGATCGGTAACGAAGTGGCGCGCCAGATCGCGCCGGCCGGCGCCGCGTCCGACGAGCTGCTCCAGGCCGGCGTGGTCGGCGGCGTGATGCACATCGCGTTGCGCTGGATCGACGCCGGCTACCAGCCGCCGCTGCCCGAGGTGACCGATGCGGCGCTACGGCTCGGCATGGTCCTCGCGCACACGAGCGCGAGGACCGCGCGCACGGGCGCGGCCGCTTGAAGGCCCTGCTGCCACGCGGGCTGCGCGCGCGCCTGGCGCTGGCCTTTTCGCTGCTGTCGGTGATCTTGAGCCTGGCCTTGCTTGGTACAGTGGAGCGGCGCGCCGCCGGCCAGCTCGAGCAGCAGATCGGCGCCCGCCTGGCCGACCTCGCAATCCAGACTTCCGACAAGCTCGAGCGCGGCATGTTCGAGCGCTATCGCGAGGTGGCCCTGATCGCCGATCGGCCCTCGCTGGCCAATCCGGCCTACAACAACGCGCGCCTGACGCGCACCCTGCGCCGGGTCCAGGAAACCTACCACTATTACGAATGGATAGGCGTGGCCGGCCTCGACGGCAAGGTCAAGGCGGCCGGCAACGGCCTGCTGGTCGGCGCCGACGTGTCGAGCCGACCCTGGTTCCGCCAGGGCCTGGAAGGCGGCTATGTCGGCGACGTGCACGAGGCCGTGCTGCTGGCCAGGCTGCTGCCTGCGCAGGCCGAGCCGCGCCGCTTCGTCGATGTCGCCTTCCCCTATGTCGACGCCGCCGGCAAGGCGCAGGGCGTGCTGGGCGTCCACGTGTCCTGGAACTGGGCGCGCGACCTCGTGCGCTCGGTTGTGGGCGCCGCCACCCGGGACGCGCCGCTCGACGCCCTGATCCTGGACGCCGCGGGCCGTGTCCTGCTCGGGCCGCCGGAACTCGCCGACCGGGTGCTCGATCTCGAGAGCGTGCGCCGTGCGCGCAGCGGCGCGGGCGTCCGGCGCGGCCAGCACCTGGTCGAGCGCTGGCCGGACGGCCGCGACTACGTGGTCGGCTACCAGAAGGGTGCGGGCCATGCGAACTATCCGGGCCTGGGCTGGACCGTGCTGGTGCGCCAGGACGTCGCGCAGGCCTATGCGCCGGTGCGCGACCTGCGCAACTACGTGCTCTGGAGCGGCGCGGCGCTGGCGGCGCTGTTCTCGCTGGTCGGGATCTGGGTCGCGCGCGGCATCACGCGGCCGTTGGCGCGCCTGGCCTACGCCGCCACCGATTTGCGCCAGGGCGGCACGGCGCCGATCGCCACCGGGCTTGACGACTATGCCGAAATCCGCGCTCTGGGCCGTTCGCTCAACGCGCTCGTGAGCGACCTGGAAACGCGGCGCGGCCAGCTCGAGGGACTCAACGGCAGGCTCGAGGAACTGGTCGAGGCGCGCACGCGCGAACTGCGCCGCGCGCTGGAAACCGTGCAGGCCAGCGAAGCGCGCATACGCGCCATCGTCGAGACGGCGCAGGACGCCTTCATCGGCGTCGACCTGACGGGCCGCATCGTCGACTGGAACGGCCAGGCCGAAGCCTTGCTCGGCTGGCGCCGCGAGGAAGCCATCGGCCAGGATCTCGCCGACCTGGTCCGCCTGGGCGAGCTGCGCGAGGCGGCGGGCGGTGCGCTGGCCGACTTCGCCGGCAGCGTGCAGGCCGGCCACGAGCGGCGCGTGGAACGTGTGGTCGCGGACCGCCATGGCGCCGACATTCCCGTCGAGATGAGCACTGGCCTGACGGGCCAGGGCGAGGCCGCCGTGTTCAGCATCTTCCTGCGCGACATCACGGAGCGCAAGCGCATCGAACGCATGAAGAACGAGTTCGTCGGCACCGTCTCGCACGAACTGCGCACGCCGCTGACCTCGATGCGCGCCTCGCTCGCCTTGCTGGCCGATGGCGCGCTGGGCACGCTGCCGCCGGACGTGCTGGAACTGGTCGAGATCTGCAACAGCAACTGCGTCCGCCTGAACCGCCTGGTCGACGACATGCTCGACATCCAGAAGATCGAGGCCGGCATGATGTCCTTCACGCCGCTGCTGCAGCCGCTGCTGCCGCTGGCGCGCGAGGCGATCCGCACCATGCGCGGCATGGCCGATGCTGCCGGCGTACGGCTGGAACTCGCGGTCGCGGCCGAAGACGAGGCGCTGCAGGCGCACTTCGACCGCGACCGCATGACGCAAGTGCTGGTGAATCTGCTGTCGAACGCGATCCGCGTCGCGCCTGCCGATACGGGCGTGGTAGTGACGCTGGCATCGCATCCGGACGGCGCCAGCCTCTCGGTCGCGGACAGCGGGCCGGGCATTGCGCCGGCGCTGCGCGAACGCGTGTTCCAGCCTTTCGTGCAGATCGGCGAACGCGGCTGCGCGCCGGCCGGCGGCACGGGATTGGGCCTGGCGATCTGCAAGCGCATCGTCGAGGAGCACGGCGGCGGCATCGCCATCGGGGAGGCGCCCGGCGGCGGTGCGCTGTTCACGATCATGCTGCCGGCCTGATCCGGCGGGTCTTCAGGCGACCAGTTCGGCGCAGGCGGCTACCAGGTCCTTCGGGCTGAAGGGCTTGAGCACGTAGCGGTCGGCGCCGGCAGCCAGACCGGCGGCGACGTCGGCATCCTGGCCGTAGGCCGACAGCAGCAGGATGCGGATGCCGCTGGTGGCGGGATCGGACTTCAGGCGGCGGCACAGTTCCAGGCCGCTCTCGGCACCCAGCGAAACGTCGAGCACGATCAGGCGCGGGCGGTCGTTTTCCACCTGTGCCAGCGCTTCGGCCACGGTGCCGGCCGTCTCGACCCGTCCCAGGCTGAGCAGGCTGAGGCGGATCAGCAGGCGCAGCTCGCGCTGGTCGTCCACCACCAGGATCGGTTCAGCCATGCTCGTCTCCCAGCGCCGGCAGCAGGATCGTCAGCGCAGTCCCTGCGCCTGGCGTCGTGTCGAGTTCGACGCGGGCGCCGTGCAGGTCCATGATTTCCTTGAAGATGGCCATGCCCAGGCCGGTGCCCTCGGTGTCGAGCGCACCCGGGCCGCGATAGAAGGATTCGAACAGTCCGCCGCGGACGTCGGGCGTCATGCCGGGCCCGGTGTCGCGGATCTCGATGCCGATCGCCGGACCCGGCGCCGCCCAGGTGCGCACCAGCACCTCCGTGCCCGGCGTCGAGTAGCGCAGCGCGTTGTCGAGCACGATGCCGAGGGCTTGCGCCAGGCGCGCCGGGTCGGCCGCCGCCGGCGCAAGGCCGGGAGCGAGCGCGAGCCGCAGGCGGTCGTTCTGCCCGAGCGGGGCGACGATGCCCATGGCCTGCACCAGCGCGCCGTCGAGCGGCGTGGGCGCAATACGCAGCGCGGCGCGCCCGCCTGCCTGCAAACGGGCCAGGTCGAAGGTCCCGTTCAGCACCTTGAGCATGCGTCCGGCCTGGGCATGCACGATCTCGAGCAGTTCCTGTCGGCCCGCCGTATCGAACTCCCGCTTGAGCAGCAGTTCGGAAAAACCCAGGATGCTGGCCAGCGGCGTGCGCAGTTCGTGCGAAGCCTGGGTCAGGTAGCGCTGGCGCCGTTCGCCGCCGGCGCGTTGTTGCGCCGCGCCGGCGAAGGCTTGCGCCGCGAGCGCCGCGAGGTCGGCCAGCCGGGCGCGCTCGTCCTCGCCGAAGCGGCGCGGCGCCGGATCGAACAGGCACAGCGTCGCGATCCGCTCGCCGTCCGGCCCGGCCACGGACGCACCGGCGAGGAAGCCGGGCGCCGCTTCGTCTTCGGCCACCACGATCCCGTCGCCCAGGGCCGCGCAGAATTGCGCGATGCGGCCATCCTGGACGGGCTGCGTGCCGGCCCAGGCGGCCAGCTTGAGGCCTTCGGGCTCGTGCAATGCGATGCCGGCGCCGGCCACGCCGCACAGGCGCAGGGCCATGCGGGCAACGCGCTCGAGATCCGCGGGCGGCAAGGAAAGGGAAGCTGGCATGGGATGCTAGCGCTGGGCAGCGGCGGCGGCCGGGGCGGCGATCGCTTCCTCGACGGCGGCGCGCAGCTGGGTGAAGGGCACCGGCTTCGGGAATACCGGGATGTCGGCGGGCAGGCCCATCGAGTCGATCGTCGGACGATCGAGGCCGCTGACGACGACGATCGCCATGTTGACGCAGAGCGGGTCGGCGCGCAGGGTGCGGATCATGCGGAAACCGTCCATGCCCGGCATGCTCAGGTCGCTCACCAGGATGTCGGGGCGCTGCTCGCCGATGCGGATCAGCGCTTCGAAGCCGTCGTGGGCCTTGACCAGGGTGAGCGGCAGGTTCCAGCCGGAGATCTCCAGTTCGTACAGGCGCAGCAGCGTGCGGTCGTCGTCGACCAGCAGCAGCTTTTTCTGCTCGGGTGCCGCGGCAGGGGAAGAGGCGCCCGTGATCTCGCGCCGCTCGTTGACCAGCTTGTGCACCGAGGCCATCGTGATGCGGCGGTGCCCGCCGGCCGTCTTCCAGGCTTGCAGCGCGCCGTTCTCGACCCAGAGCTGGACCGTGCGGTGCGAGACGCCGAGCAGGCGGGCGGCATCCTTGGTCGAGCAGAAGTCGGCGGCGTTGTAGGCAAGGTCGGAATGGGCGTCGGGTTTTTGCATGTTTACGGGTGGTTCGGCGCCGGGGCCTGGGCACCGGCATTAAAAAAGACATTATCGTCGAGGACGGCGCGGAGCGCCGCGAGGTCGACCGGTTTCACGAAATGGTGGTCGAAGCCGGCGCCGCGGGCCAGCACCTTGTCCTGCGCCTGGCCGTAGCCGGTGAGGGCGATGTAGCGCGCCGGCCGTCCGCCCTGCAGCGCGCGCAGGCGCCGCACCAGTTCGTAGCCGTCGATGTCGGGCAGGCCGATGTCGAGGATGAACGTGTCCGGCCAGTCGGCGCCGGCCGCCGCCAGCGCGGCGCTCGAACTGTTGCGCGTGGCGACCGCATGGCCGAAGGCGCCCAGCACCTCGGCCAGCGACTGCGCGGCGTCGGCATTGTCGTCGACCACGAGCACGCGCCGCTGCGCCGGCGTGACGTTCCCCTGTGGCGCGCCGCGCCCGGCATCGCGCGCTGCCGGATCGGGCGCATGCGCGACGGCCAGGTCGAAGACCACGCCGAAGCTGCTGCCGTGGCCCAGTCCTTCGCTGTGCGCCTCGACCCGGCCGCCGTGCAGCTGCACCAGGCTTTTTACCAGTGCCAGGCCGAGGCCCAGCCCGCCCTGCGAGCGGTCCGGGGTGCGTTCGGCCTGCGAGAACAGGTCGAACACGTGCGGCAGCATGTCGGGGCCGATGCCGATGCCGTTGTCGCGCACGGTAATCGCGACGCAGGCGCCGCGCAGGGCCACGGCAAGGGCGATGCGTCCGCCCTGGGGCGTGTACTTGGCGGCGTTGTTGAGGAGGTTGGACAGCACCTGCACCAGGCGGGTGCGGTCGCCGACGATGCGCGCGCCGTGCGCGTCCTGTTCCAGCGTGAACTCGTGCCCGCGCGCCTCGATCAGCGGACGCGCCTGCTCGATGGCGCCGGCCACGACCTCGTCGACCTCGACCGGTTCGCGTTCCAGCGTCACCAGGCCGCGCGTGACGCGCGAGACGTCGAGCAGGTCGTCGACCAGGGCCGTCATGTGGCGCACCTGGCGGATGATCACTTCGCTCGACTGGCGCACGCGCGCCTCGTTCGAGCCGGCCATGGTCAGGAGCTGGGCGGCGTTGCTGATCGGGGCCAGCGGATTGCGCAGCTCGTGCGCCAGCATGGCGAGGAATTCGTCCTTGCGGCGCGAGGCGGCGCGCAGCTCGTCGGCGATGCTGCGGAACTTGCGCTCGCTCTCCTTGAGCGCGCGCTCGGCCCGCACCTGCGTCGTGATGTCCATGGTCGCGGCCACGGCGCCGACCAGGGCGCCTGCGGCATCGAGCATGCGCTGGGCGCGCACCAGCACGGTCTTGCGCACGCCGGCCGCCGGAGCGCCGGCCGGCTCGATCTCGAGTACGGCTTCGACGCTGTCGGTACCGGCCAGCACCCGCGCGGTCGGCCAGTCCGCGGGCGACAGCGGCGTGCCGTCGTCCTGGTTCCAGCCGCGCCAGGCGGCATAACCGGCGACGCCGTTCGCCGGCATGTAGTCGCCCCAGATGGCGCGGTTGGCGGCATTCGTCATCAGGAAGCGGCCGTCGCTGTCGGCATAGGCGATGCCGACCGGCGCCGCTTCCAGCAGGGCGTCGAGGCGGCGCCGGCTGTCCTCGGCGCGCGTCGAGGCGGCGGCGGCGCGCGCCTCGCTGGCGACGAGCGCTTCCTCGGCCGCCTTGCGCGCGGTGATGTCGACCGCGATGCCGGCGAAACGTTGCCGGCCACTGGCCGGATCGGCGAATACCTTGCCGCGCGCATTGACCCAGACGTCGTGCCCGGCGCGCTGGGGAATGCGGTAGTCGATGTCGTAGCGGCTGTCCGTGCTGATGGCGGTCGCGATCGCCGCCACCACGCGCGGCCGGTCCTCGGGGTGGATCATGTCGGTGAAGCGCTGCAGCTCGGTGCCGGAGCGCGCCAGCGCCGCATCGACCTGGAACAGGCGCGCGAAGCGTTCGTCGACGTGGGTGGCGCCGTCGTCCAGGTCGTAGGACCAGGTACCGATGTTGCCGGAAGCTTCGAGCGAAAGCGCCAGGCGCTCTTCCGCTTCCTTGTGGCGCGCGAGCGCCTGCACCTTGTCGGTGACTTCGACGCAGGTGCAGATCAGGCCGCGCACCGTGCCGGCATCGTCGCGCAGCGGGCTGTACGAGAAGGTGAACCAGGTCTGCTCGGGGTAGCCGTGCCGCTCGAGGGTGACCGCGTGGTCCTCGAAGAAAAAGGATTCGCCGGCCAGCACGCGGCACACGTAGGGCGCGAGGCTGTCCCAGACTTCGGGCCAGACGGCCGGGAAGGGCGCGCCCAGGCTGTCGGCCTTCTGCCCCAGCATCGGCTCGTAGGGATCGTTGTAGAGCAGGGTCAGGTCGTCGCCCCAGGCCAGGAAGGTCGGGAACGAGGAGCTCAAGGCAATACCCAGGCTGGTGCGCAGCGTCGCATCCCAGTGTTCGACCGGGCCGAGCGGATGCTGCGACCAGTCGCGGCTGCGGATACGGCGGCCGATGGCGCCGCCGTTCTCCAGGAAGCCGAACCGGCTATCTTGCTTGTTCACATTCGTCCCAGGCTGCAAAACTTTGTATTTTACACACGTCGACCAGAGGGCAATGCCTGCTGCCGCGGTTTCGCCTGTGGGATTATCGTTTTTGCCGGTTTCGATCATGCCGCGATACTACGGCATTTCGAGAGTTTCCCATGGAAAATATTTGATGTGGGGAGCGGAGCGTTGCGCACGTGACACGTTTGGCTCAGTCCCAGCCTTGCTCCGATTCCTTTTCGACACGCTTGAGGTCGCGGGCGAACATCTCGTTGAGCTCGTCGCGCGCGCGCTTGGCCATCGAGACGTATTGCTCGCGGTCCTTGTAGAACGGATAGACGGCATCCACGCTGGCCTTGTTGTGCTCGCGAAATTTCAGGGTCGCCTCGCGCGCCCGGTAAGCGCCGTAGCCGAGGTGGCACAGGGCGCGCCGCCCCAGCTGCAGGGCCGATTCGAAGGTTTCGCGCTCGATGATCGTCACGCCGCGGTCCATCAGCTGATAGTAGTGGGTGACGTTGCGGGCGCGCGCCAGGATCGGCAGCTCCGGAAAATTCTCGCGCAGGGCGTCGGCGAGCGCCAGGCTGTCCTCGATGTCGTCGATCGCCAGCACCAGCGCCCGCGCCTTGGCCGCGCCGGCCGCCTGCAGCAGGTCGATCCGGGTGGCGTCGCCGTAGAAGACCTTGAAACCGAAGCGGCGCAGCAGCTCGATCTGGTCCGGATCGTGATCCAGCACGGTCAGCGGCACGCGGTTGGCGTGCAGCAGGCGCCCGATGATCTGGCCGAAACGGCCGAAGCCGGCGATGATCACGTGGCCCTCGTTGTCGTCGATGTCGTCGAAACTGCGGCGCTGGTTCTGGCCGTGGTAGCGCGGTTCCAGCAGCTTGTCGTAGAGGAGTAGAAGGAGCGGCGTAGTGACCATCGACAGCGCCACCACCGCCACCAGGATCGAGCCGGTCTCCGGCGTGAACACGCGCGCCGCGCCGGCCGCGCCGAAGACGACAAAGGCGAACTCGCCGCCTTGCGACAGCAGGAAGGCGAACAGCCAGCGCTGGCCGCGCGCGATGCCGAAGCGGTGCGCGAGCGCGAACAGCACGGCCAGCTTGAGCAGCAGGAAGCCGAGCACCAGGCCGAGGATCAGCCAGGGACGCGACACGAAGACGCCGAAATCGACCGACATCCCGACCGCGATGAAGAACAGCCCGAGCAGCAGGCCCTTGAAGGGTTCGAGATCGGTTTCCAGCGCGTGCCGGTATTCGGAATCGGCCAGCAGCACGCCGGCCATGAAGGCGCCGAGCGCCATCGACATGCCGACCCACTGCATCAGCAGAGAGATGGCGATCACCAGCAGCAGGGCAAAGGCGGTGAAGATCTCGCGCATCCCGGTCTTGGCGATGATGCGCAGCGCCGGGCGCACCAGGAAGCGGCCGGCCACGATCACGCCGAGGATCACGCCGGCCAGGCGCGCCGCGCCGAGCCAGCCGTCGCCGCCGCTGTCGCCTGCGGCCACGCCGAGCAGGGGTATCAGGGCGATCATCGGGATCGCAGCGATGTCCTGGAACAGCAGGATCGCGAAGCCGGCCTGGCCGGCGGGCGTGCCCATCAGGTTGCGCTCGCCGAGGGTGGCCAGGGCGATCGCGGTCGAGGACAGCGACAGGCCGAGCGCGCCGACCAGGGCCGCCTGCCAGGCCACGCCCAGCAGCAGCGCCGCGCCGAACAGCACCGCCGCCACGCCCAGCACCTGCGCCGCGCCCCAGCCGAAGATCGGGCGCCGCATCGACCACAGGCGCGCCGGATCGAGCTCGAGCCCGATCAGGAACAGCAGCAGCACCACGCCGAACTCGGAGAAGTGCAGGATGGTCTCGACCTGGGTGATCAGCTTGAGGCCCCAGGGCCCGATCGCCATCCCGGCCAGCAGGTAGCCGAGCACCGCGCCCAGGCCCAGGCGCCGCGCCAGCGGCACGGCAAGGACGGCGGCGCCGAGATAGACCACGGCGTTACTCAATAAACTATGCTCCATTGGCGCTCCCGTTTGGCGTGGTCAGGAGAAAAGCTTCGAGGCGCGCGCGGAAGCGCGCGACATGGGCCTCGATGACGTCGTCGTCCGCGCCGTTGGCGCCGTGCAGGATGTGCGGCGGCCACCAGTGCATCCCGCACAGCAGCGCGGTCTGCTCGAAAGGCGGCAGGTAGGCCTCGAAGGGACGGCCGTGGCGTTCTCCCGGGCGGTAGGCGTCCTCGGGACTGCCGGTGGTGACGGCCAGCCAGTAGCCCTTGCCGCGCAACGCGGTGGAGCCGGGGCCGTAGGCCCATCCCGGCGCCAGGACGCTGTCCACCCACTCCTTCATCAGCGAGGGCATGCTGTACCAGCGGATCGGATGCAGAAAGACCACCAGTTCGGCCTGCGCCAGCAGGGCCTGCTCGCGCGCAACATCGATGAAGAAGTCGGGATAGGTTTCGTAGAGGTCGTGCACCAGCACCCCGTCCAGCAGCCGCGCGGCCTCGGCCAGGCGGCGATTGATGCGGGAGCGGTGCGGCGCGGGATGAGCGTACAGGACCAGGATACGAGGCGTGGGCATGGGCGTGCTGGATGTTAGTCTTGCACGATTGTACATGCCGGCGCAGTCGCGGCGCAGGGCCGGCCGTCCCCGCGCACGCGCTTACACGCCTGGCGCAGTTCCGGGCAAGGGGGCCGCAGCCGGCAGCAGGCCCTCGTCCACCAGCGCCTGCCAGAAGGCGGCCGGAATCTCGATCGCCATCAGGGCGGCGTTGCGGCGCAGGTGCTCGGGACTGCTGGCGCCGGGAATGGTGGCCGCTACCACAGGATGGGCGGCGCCGAACTGCAGGGCCGCGGCCGCCAGGTCGACGCCGTAGCGCGCGGCGACCTGGCGCAGGCGTTCGCGCTGCGCGTGCTTCTCGGGGCCGGCCGGCTGGTAGTCGTAATTGGGGCCGCCGGCCAGGAAGCCCGAGTTGAAGGGGCCGCCCAGCACCACGCTCGCGCCGCGCTCGGCGCAGAGGGGAAAGAATTCGTCCAGCGGCGTGGTTTCCATCAGCGTGTAGCGCCCGGCCAGCAGGAAGATGTCGGGGTCGGACTGGCGCAGGCAGCGCAGGCAGGGCTCGACCGTGTTCACGCCCATGCCCCAGCCCTTGATCACGCCTTCCTCGCGCAGGCGCACCAGGCCCTCGAAGGCGCCGCCCGGACCGGCGGCGATGGCGAAATAGTGCTCGAACTCGGCGCGGCTGAACTGGTCGGGCGAGAGGTCGTGCACGTAGACGATGTCGATGTGTCCGAGCGCGAGGCGCTGCAGGCTGTCCTCGACCGCGCGCCGGGCGCCATCGGCCGTGTAGTCGATCACGCGCCGGAACGGCAGGCTCGACACGAAAGGCGCGGCGATCTCGCCCCTGGGGTCGGGATGCAGCAGGCGGCCGACCTTGGTCGAGAGCGTGTAGGCCTCGCGCGGGCGGCGCCGCAGCGCCTGGCCGAAGCGGTGCTCGGAGAGGCCGGCGCCGTAGTGGGGCGCGGTATCGAAGTAGCGGATGCCGGCGTCCCAGGCCGCATCGACCGTGGTGCGGGCGGCCTCGTCGCTGGTGGTGTGGTACATGTCGCCCAGGCCGGTGCCGCCCAGGCCCAGGTGCGTGATCGGTCGGTAGCGCTGGTTCACGTTGCGTCCTTCTCGTCGGTTGGCGGAAAGGACATGATGCCCGCAGCCCTGGCGGCGCCGCGCACGCTTGACGACAAAAAACCCGGGCAGCGGGTGCTGGCCGGGTCGTGTCGCGGTGCCGGACGGGGCCGGCTGCGGGACGATCAGAAGTGGAAGGCGACGCCGGCGCTGAGCTTGGTCAGGTCGCTGGTCGGCTTCGACACTTCCAGGCGGCCGGTCACGGCCGGCGAGAAGGCGTAACCCAGGCCGACGCCGTAGACGACGCCGTCGTCCAGCGAATCCGATGCCGACACGCCCTGGAACTTGGCCTTGACCTTAATGTCGTTGTAGCCCAGGCGGCCGTACAGGTTGAAGCCGCTCGACAGTGGCAGGGTGCCGATCACCGACAGTTGGGTCTGGTCGATGTTGACGTCGACATCGTCGCCGTCGAAATCGATCGAACCTTTTGCCAGGCGCGTGTAGCCGGCTTCGACAGCGACGGTTTCGCTGAACTTGTAACCGATGAAGCCGCCGTAGCCGCCTTCACGGTCTCCGCCGTCGACCTTGGTCGAGGTGCCTTCGAGTCCGGCGTAGAACTGGGTGGTCTGGGCGAGGGCCGACGACGAGGCGATGACCAGAGCTGCAGCGATTGCGATTTGCTTGAACATTTCTTGGAACCTTTAATACGGTTATTTTTAGTGTGCCATTATTTGGGCAGCAATATTGCTGCACGGAATTAATTATGACAGGCTTTGCGCTAATTTACAATTCGAGGACGGAATAAGTTGTAAGAATATGTTAAGAAATACATATAAGGTATGTAGATTCAAGCGCTTAGCAAATCGCGGATTGTAACGATTGGTGTGAAACTGTCACAGTAAATGTGAAATCGAATGGAGGGCGGCGCAAGACGAAATCAGCCCGGACCGCTTTCGCAATCCGGGCTGAATCTTTCGTGCCGGGCCCGATCAGAATTTGAATACGATGCCGGCGGCCAGCTTGGTGACGTCGCTGTTCGGTTTCTGCACTTCCAGCCGCCCCTGCAGGACCGGTGTAAAGGCGTAGGCCAGGCCGACGCCGTAGACCAGCTTGCTCTGGTGTTCCTTGCCGAAGAAGCCGGGCGCATCGACGTCGACCGTGAGGCGGTTGTAGCCGAGGCGGCCGTAGAGGTCGAATCCGCTGCTCAGCGGCAGGGTGCCGAGCACCGAGAGGTCGTACTGGTCGATCTGGACGTCGGCGTTCAGGGTGCCGGCGCTGTAGCGCTTGTCGGCCAGGCGATGGTAGCCGGCCTCGAGGGCGATATTCTCGTTGAACTTGTAGCCGACGAAGGCGCCGAAGCCGGTGTCGCGGTCGAAGTCGTCGAAGTCCGTCGATGAAATGTCGATGCCGGCATAGAAAGAGGGCGGTTCGGCGGCGAAGGCCGCGGACGATGCGGCAAGTAGAAGTGCTGCAGCTGCAATTTTCTTGAACATATTCGGTTTCTCTTTTGGATAATGATAGGAAAATGCCGAGAGCGTCGCTTCGGCCGGGCATGGCGTTTGCCAGCCAGCGATTGTTGTCCGCGTACGCCTATGCCGATATTGATCGCGCCCAGAATGACGCTGACGATGATGCGTATTTCCAACGATTTAAGCCGCCACCGATGAGTTACCAGGCGTTCCAAAATAAAAAAAGCCTGCTCGCGCAGGCTTTCCTAATTTCAGGTAACAGCGTTTCAGATATGCAGCGCGTGCCCCAGCGCCCGCAGCGCCGCTTCCTGCACCGCTTCACCGAGCGTCGGGTGCGCGTGGATGGTCCCGCCCACGTCTTCCAGCGTGGCGCCGAGTTCGATCGAATGGCTGAAGGCCGTCGACAATTCCGACACGCCGCGCCCGACCGCCTGCCAGCCGAGGATCAGGTGATTGTCGCGCCGCGCCACGACGCGCACAAATCCGTCCGTCGATTCGATCGTCATCGCGCGCCCGTTCGCGGCGAATGGAAAGTTGGAGACGATGGCATCGATGCCGGCCGCCTGCGCCTCGTCGGGGACCATGCCGACCACGACCACTTCCGGATCCGTGAAGCAGACCGCCGGCATCGCGTTGGGCGCGAAGTGGCGGCGCTTGCCGGAGATGA